>WOR8_10005323_pt1 | contig 16777 bp, 16 predicted proteins | sample DeeMarSeWOR38_10_FD_19890 | JGI IMG/M metagenome (IMG submission 19890)
GCTTTGCTACCCCTACAACCATCGCCATTCATTTCGACCTCAGCGAAGCTTCTCCTGCTCAGACTTTTTGCCGCCAGGTTCCAGGACAGCTTTGATTTCCTCGACTGTATAGGTCTCAAGAATGTCGCCAATTTTGACATCGCCAAAATTCTCAATAATAATGCCGCAATCTTGGCCGGCCTTCACTTCTTTGACTTCATCCTTAAAGCGCCTGAGCGAGGCTATTTTACTGTCGTTGATCACCACGTTATCGCGCAACACCCTGATCTTGGCTCCCATTTCCACCCGGCCTTCGTTAACCATACTGCCAGCCACCGTTCCCACCCGAGAGACGCTAAAGGTCTTGAGGACCTCGGCGCTACCCATGAAGTGCTCTTTGAAAATGGGCTCCAACATCCCTTCCATGGCGTCTTTCACTTCGGCGACAAGTTGGTAAATGACATCATAGAAGCGCAAGTCAACCTTTTCGGCTTCTGCCAACTCCTGCACTTTCTGCGGCGCCCTGACGCTAAATCCAATAACTATGGCATCGGAAGCTGAAGCCAGCATGACATCAGTCTCGGTAACTGCTCCCGCGGCGCTGTGGATGATGTTAACTTTGATTTCCTCGGCACTCAAATTGTGCAAAGAGTCGATAATGGCCTCCAAAGAGCCCTGAACGTCGGCCTTGAGTACAATCCTGAGCTCTTTGGTCTCACCTTCTTTGATCCGGGCGAAAAGGTTGTCCAGAGTCACTTTTGTCGCCCTGGAAAGCTCGGTTTCACGCAGCTTCAACTGGCGATGGGATGCTACCTGTCTTGCCTGTCGCTCATCATCCACCACCACAAACTCCTCGCCAGCTTGTGGCACCCCTGATATTCCGTGGACCTCCACAGCCATGGATGGTGGAACTGCCTCTACTTTTCGCCCTCGATCGTCCAGCATGGCTCGAACCCTGCCGTAAAAAGTACCGCAGACGAAAGGATCTCCCGCTCGCAGCGTTCCCTCCTGCACCAAGACGGTGGCCAACGGCCCCTTACCCTTGTCCAACCTTGCTTCGATCACCCGCCCCCTGGACTTCTTGTTGGGATTGGCCTTAAGTTCCATGAGCTCGGCTTGGAGCAAGATGAGCTCAAGTAAGTCATCCAGTCCAATCTTCTCTTTGGCCGACACTTCCACCATCGTGATGTCGCCGCCCCATTCCTCGGGATTCAGTCCTCTTTCAGCCAACTCTCGTTTTACCTTGTCTGGGTTGGCATTATCCTTGTCTATCTTGTTGATCGCCACCAGTATAGGAATATCTGCCGCCTGGGCATGGTTGATGGCCTCGACAGTCTGTTGCATAACTCCGTCGTCTGCCGCCACCACTAAAACCACTAGATCGGTTACCCGGGCGCCACGCGCCCGCATAGCCGTAAAAGCCTCATGTCCCGGCGTGTCCAAAAAGACCACTTGCCCGCTATCTAAGGTCACGTTGTGAGCCCCAATATGCTGAGTGATGCCCCCCGCCTCTCCCTCTGTCACCTTGGTCTGCCGGATGGCGTCAAGCAGAGATGTCTTGCCATGATCAACATGTCCCATGATGGTAACCACCGGAGGCCGGGCTTGAAGATCTTTCTTCCGATCCGGGGCGGCCTTAATGATTGCTTCTTCCTCAAAACCCACTTTCTCCGCTTCATAGTTAAATTCCGCCGATACCAGGGCCGCTGTTTCAAAATCAATCGCTTGGTTCATTGTCGCCATCAGACCCAATTCCATGAGTTTTCTGATAACCTCAGTGCCCTTGACACCCATGCGTTTGGCAAGATTGGCTACGGTGATGGCTTCGTCAAGCTTGAGCCGTCGCTTGACCGCTTTGGGCATGGTGATCTCGGTTTGCTTCGCATCTTTGGCAACAGCTCGTGCTAACTTACGACCTTTCATGCCCCGGCCCCGGCCCGGAATGCGTCGTCTTGCGTAGAGTTCATCCCCGCTGACCACCTCTTTGCGGCGACTCGGCAGTCTCTTTTTCGCGGGCCGGATTTCTGCCTCTTCCGGTCGCGCCCTTTTGCCTTTTTTCTTTTTATCTTTGCCCGGCCTTCTTTCCGGCTCGGGCCCAGCTTTTGCAACTGGGGCCGTGGGCTCAATCGGTTCCTTAACCGGCTTTACCAGTTCCTCAGGTTTGGCCTCTTTCTCTTGCGTCTCCGGAGGAACCTCTGGGCCCCGCTCTGGGAGCTTAATAATTTTGGCGGCAGCCTCTTTCTTAGTTCGCCGCCGGGGCTTCTTGCCCTTCTTTTCCTTTACTTTCTTCGCCGGTTCTTTCTTTTTCGCAACTTCCACATCCAGATCAACTTTCTCGGATTTTTCGGACTCAACCGCAGGTGTTTCTCCGTCAACCACAGGCGGTGGCAACTCCGCCTCGACTACCGCTTCAGTCGGTTCCTCGCCGGGGGGTGCCGTCTCTGCCTCCACTTCAATCTCAACCGCTTCAGGTGGTGCCTCAGTCTTAACCACTTTTCGCCGCCTACGAATTACTCCGCGGCGAACCCGCTTTTCTTCTATGAGTTGCTGCGACCGACCTGTCACCGTGTCACGAACCAGTTGGGCCTGCTCGTCATCCAAAGAGCTCATGTGCCCTTTGATCTGAATGCCCAAATCACCGATTCTCTCCACCAGATCATTGTTGGGAATGTCCAACTCTTTCGCTAGTTCATAGACCCTCAGCTTCGCCATGCAACCCCCCGACTTTCATTAGTATGCTATGCACATAAACTATAGCCGGACTCATTTGGCCTAGTTTATGGCTTATATATTTAGACTCTAGAGCTCTGCAAGGCCTCCGCCATTACCTGGGCAGGATTCCAGGCACCTTCAGGTAAAGACCTGCGGAATGCTTTTTGGAGTTGGGCCAAGTTCAGCCGCGTCAAGCATCCTGGCTGCCAACATACATAAGCTCCACGTCCATGGCATCTTTGGCGGTAATCCAAGCACACCTTACTCTCACCTTCCAGTGTCAACCTCAAGAGCTCAGCTTTGGCCCTCTTGCTGCCACAGACAATGCAGCTGCGCTGCGGTTGTCTCCGCTCCACCACTCTGGTCACAATCAGGCTTCGCCAGCCCCTTCAACCTCGCTGGCTTTCTCCTCTTTGGTCTTGGCTTTCTTGGTCTTGGCTTTCTTGGCCTTAGCTGCCTCCTCTTCGGCCTTAGCTGCCTCCTCTTCGGCCTTGGCTGCCTCCTCTTCGGCCTGGGCTGCCTCCTCTTCGGCCTGGGCTGCCTCCTCCTTGGCCTTGGCTGCCTCTTGCTCTACAACGTGGACTTTAGCCGCCTCGATAATCTTGATGCCCTTTTGTTGGCTGATACCCGGAATCACCACCAGCTCTTCGCCCTGGGCGCCGGCCAATTCCTCCGCCGAGGCAAAACCAGCCTCGTATAAATTGTCGGCGGTAGCATCTCCGACACCTGGCAGGGCCAGGAGAGATTCATAGCCCTCTTTGAGCGACTTCTGATACTTGGCCTCGCTCTTGACGTCAATGCGCCATTCAGAAAGTTTCGAGGCCAGCCGTACGTTTTGTCCCCTTTTGCCTATGGCAAGGGATAGCTGGTCATCAGGAACGATAACCTCCATGGTGCGATTTGCCTGGTCAATAACGACCTTGGAAATAACTGCTGGCGCCAGCGCGTTGACAACAAATTTGGCTGGATCGGGGTTGTATTCAATGATATCAATCTTCTCGCCTCGCAACTCTTGGACAACACTCTGCACCCGTGATCCCTTCATTCCTACGCAGGCTCCCACCGGATCAATGTCGGGATCTTTGGAGGTCACCGCGATCTTAGCCCTGCTGCCAGGTTCCCGCTGGGCACCCATAATACTAACGATCCCTTCCGCAATTTCGGGCACCTCTAAAGTGAACAGATTAATGAGAAAATCCGGGTGGGTACGGCTGAGGATGATTTGTGGTCCCCGACTCTCCCTGCTGACATCGAGCACATAAGCCCGAATACGATCGCCCCTCCGGTAAGTTTCCCGCGGAACCTGTTCTCTATAGGGAATGACGGCCTCAGCCCGACCTAGGTTAACTGTAATCCCTCCCTTGTCGAGTCGTTGTACGATACCATTGATGATCTCGCCTCGCCGGTCCTTGTAGTCCTCATAGATCATCTCACGTTCAGCATCCTTCATTTTCTGGATGATGACCTGTTTGGCCGACTGGGCGGCGATGCGACCAAAAGTGTCGGTGTCGAGCTTGATGCCCAGGCTGTCACCGACTTCGCACTCAGGATCCAGCTTTTGACCTTGCTCCAACGAAATCTCCAGGATGGGATCCTCCACCTCGGCCACAACCTCTTTGAATTGAAAGGCCTCAATCTCCCCAAACTCTTCGTTGTAGGCCACCTCAAGATCAAGGTCATGGCCATATTTCTTTCTGGCCGCAGACTTCATGGCCTCCTCTAAGGTGGTAACAAGCACCTCTCGATCAATTCCTTTGTCTCTGCTAACCTGCTCGATTAGCCTCTTTAAATCCGGGATCATCTCCTTTGCTCTCCTTGCTCACTTTATTGGGACACAGATTTTCACAGATACACACGGATAAGTATTTACTAAAATCTCGCTACACCTTGAATCCCTGCCCACTTGACCTGACCCAATCCTGCGGTCAAGTACAGGGAGCCAGGCAGGCAAAGCTGGCTCAGTGTTATTGCTTTGAACATCTTGATAATCCGTGTTCATCTGTGTCCTATATCGAACTCACTGACTTCAGAATTCGTGTACCAAGTTGGCCCTGGCAATGTCCTGCAAAGCGACAGAGCAACGGCCCTCTGCAGCCACCACGATCACTTCTCCGTCTTCTATTCCCACCAGCTGCCCAACTATTTTCTTCCGCCCTTCTAAGGGCGAAACCAACCTCAGCTTTATCTTCCGTCCGGCAAAACGAGAAAAGTCCTTCTCCTTGCGAACCCGTCTATTCAAGCCTGGTGACGAGACTTCCAATACGTAAGCCCGGGGAATTGCCTCCTTCACATCCAGGAGATCCCCCAATTCCCGACTGATATAGGCGCAGTCATCCACGGTGACGCCACCATCCTTATCGATGAACAGCCGCAGCACCCAGCGACGTCCCTCCCTACGATACTCCAGATCCACCAACTCCATTCCCTCTGAACGAACCAGGGACTCGGCAAGTTCCTCTACCTGATCTTGAATCTTTGTTTGTGTTTCTTCTCTCATACAAAAAAAAAGCGGGCTTGCGCCCACTTCTCATAGTAGACTAGATTATAACGAAATTGACTACAAAAGTTAGCTTTTGGAGCAAATAAGATTATAACCTAATAATCCACTAATCGAAGTAAGCTTGCTGCCGGTGACTAGCTTTTCACCGACCGGCCACCTCAAAAAGGGATCTGAACACCGGCCAGTCGCCGTTTACCCGCCGGTATTCCCTTCAGCACAACCAGAAAATCCAGTGGAGCGGGCAACGGGACTCGAACCCGCGACACCGAGCTTGGGAAGCTCGTACTCTACCAACTGAGCTATGCCCGCTCAGGCGATTCGAAGTCTAATCAATAAGCCTTTTTTTGTCAACCTTTTTCCCGCTTTGGCCCCATCCCCGGATCAGCTTGACTTGCTGGACTCTACACCTTCAGCCATTGACACAACTATGGCGGTATGATACCCAAACCTGTTATTATTTATTGCCACTATCTTTAATGTTAGCGGCGCGCTCTAGACTGGGACAATATTTCTTTTAACTGGAGGGTAAGTTTTGACTGATATAGCTGGCAAATGGCTTCCTGGCGTGGCCGCAACTTTGGTCGGCAGCCTGCCGCATAAAGACCGGCAGCGGGCCCTGGACCTGGTGTTGGAGGAAATCGGCGAGATACCCGTCTGGCCCCAGCTTGCTCCCTACCCAGAAGAACAAATGATGGCGCAGTTTAATGAAGGGTTGCCCGGTCTGGTTCGCAAAGACAACCGTACCCGGTTTGTCACCTCAGATCCGGGTTTCGAACAAGAGCTGCTTGAATTTTATGAAGAATACTTGGCAGCCGTAAATGGCGAGCTTTCTTTGGATCAGTCTCGCTTCCGCCTTGGGGATGAAGCTGGCAGGACCTTTTTTGCCTATTTGGAGCGGGTAGAGCAGCTGCCAGCGGCTGCGGCGGTAAAAGGGCAGATTACCGGACCTTTTACTCTCACAGCGGGTCTCAAAGACGAGAATGACCAGCTTGCCCTCTATGATCCGCGCCTTCGTGATGTGGTTGTTAAGAACCTGGCGCTCAAAGCGCAGTGGCAAGTAGAACATTTAAGCAGGTTTTCACTTCCTGTCATTGTGTTCATTGACGAACCAGCTTTGGCTGGCTTCGGGTCATCTGCCTTTATCAGTGTTTCGGCAGAGGACATCACCACTATGCTTGATGAAGTTGTCAGTCATATTCATAAGGCCGGTGGTCTTGCCGGGGTTCATGTTTGCGCCAACACTGACTGGTCCCTTTTTTTCGGTGGCTCTCTGGATGTGATTAACTTCGACGCCTATGGATATTTTGAACGCTTTGCCCTCTATCGCCAGGATCTCGTTTCATTTATCGAAAGGGGCGGCCTGGTGGCCTGGGGCATCGTTCCCACCCTGGATGTGGACAATCTCGAGCAGGAGAACACTGAATCCCTTGTCAGTCGCTGGCGTCAGCAGGTGGAGCAATTGGTGGACAATGATCTCTCGTTGGAAACCATCTTGAGCCATTCAATCATTACACCCAGTTGCGGTTGCGGCACGCTCACCGAACCCCTGGCTGAACGAGTGGTGCACTTAACTCGTGAGGTATCAGAGCAGCTCCGTCAAAAGAGTGGAAGCTGAGCCGCAAGTCTCTCTGCGCGCAGCAGTACCCGCCGAGCCTGACAGTCATGCTGCTCGCAAGTAGTAATAGGGAGGATCTATGGACATCAAATATATAGCTATCCAGGCCAAAGAAGCGTCCATTCGACTGGCGGCGGTTAACAGCGAGTTGAAGAACCAGGCGCTTGCCGAGATAGCCAGGGCACTGGAGCTTAACAAGGATGAGATCGCAGCAGCCAATCGGGCCGATATGGAAAGATCTGAAAAAGAGAATCTGGCCGGACCTTTGCTGAAAAGATTGCGATTTGATCAAGATAAGATCAAAGAAGCTTGTGACGGTCTGGAAAGTCTCATTACTCTTCCGGATCCAGTGGGAAAGACTTTGAGTGCTATGGAACTGGACCACGGACTCGAGCTATACCAGGTCAGCTCTCCCATTGGAGTGATCGGCGTTATCTTTGAATCCAGACCCGACGCGCTGGTGCAGATATCATCTCTCTGTCTTAAGAGCGGCAACGCAGTACTGTTGAAAGGCGGCAGTGAAGCGGCTGAAACCAACCGAATACTGGCGGATGTCATCAATCGTGCAAGTGTGGAAGCAGGGATTCCGCCAGGCTGGATTGGACTGCTGGAAACCCGGGCCGATGTGGCGGACATGCTGGAGATGGATGATACCATTGATCTGATCGTCCCCCGGGGTAGCAACGAATTTGTCCAGCACATAATGGATAATACGAACATCCCGGTCTTGGGTCACGCCGACGGCATATGCCATGTTTATGTGGACAGCAAGGCAGATCTCGACATGGCTGGTAGGATCGTCGTGGACAGCAAATGCCAGTATGTCGCGGTGTGTAATGCTGCCGAGACCGTGCTGGTGCACCGAGAAATTGCCCCGGCGTTCTTGCCTCAGCTCAAAGAGGCCCTTGAGGCAAAAGGGGTAGAAATTCGTGGCTGTGAGAAGACAGCCAAGGTGATTGAGGTCAAACCGGCAACAGAGAAAGACTGGCAAACCGAATATTTGGATTTGATCCTGTCCATCAAGATCGTGGATAGCCTAGACGAGGCCATTGATCACATCAATAGATACGGCTCAGGGCACACTGACGCAATCGTGACCGGAGACAGGGCCAGGGGTATTACGTTCATGGACTACGTGGATTCTGCGGGCGTGTTTCTGAACTGCAGCAGCCGGTTCAGCGACGGCTTCCGCTACGGACTAGGCGCCGAGGTTGGCATCAGCACCAACAAGATTCACGCCCGTGGGCCTGTGGGATTGGAAGGGTTGGTAATCTACAAATGGAGGCTCATCGGCAACGGCCACATTGTCGCCGATTTTTCCGGCAAGGACGGCAAGGTTTTTACCCACCGCAGCCTTGACAAAGAGTTTTCTGGATAAGAAAGCCGAAGGACTAATCGCAGAGCGCAAAGAGCAGAGCGTTGAAAGGAAGCCTTTTTCGCTATGCGCCATGCGGATTTTCATCCCCCTACCTCTCTGCCGTTTTCCATAGAAACAACTGGCGAAATCGCTCCCACCAATCAGCACCGAGCGCGTAGATTCCAATGAGGAATGTGACCTCGCCCGAAATAAGCAGAAAGAGCGCCAGGTCGTTCTGCTGGCTCCAGTTTAGACCCCACACTTCAGGTGTTGGCGCTTCTGGGGTAGCCCGGGAGGCAATAAACAAAACGAGGACGAGTAGAGTCCAGGCAGTCAGACCGTTGAAGGAAACCAGAAAGATACCGATATAATGGCGCACCTTTCCCACCGGAGCGGTGAACCCTGCTTTGGCAGCTCTGAATACCTTAACTTTTATTGCCTTAAAGCCCTCTTTGCCGAGGAAGATGATACTCAGCAAGGCCATGGCTTCACCGCTGAGCATCAGAAAACCAGCTGGACCTAGACCAATTCCAAGAAACGGTAAAAGCCAAGCAATGCCCAGGGTCAGATGGCCGACAATGATAAGGGTCAACCCCACCCGGTAACGCCAGCTTTGTTTGAAATCTATCGCTTCCCTTCCTGCAGTCGCTCCTGCTACTATCTGTCTCTTTTGAGTTTGCATCTTATCGGTCCTCTAAGCTCGCCTGGATATTGAACCTCCCTGCAGTCCGCCCGAGGCGGACTACGGGGAATGCGCTCGCTGTAGCATTTTCATGCATCGCCTGCTGCCAGGAGATTACCACATTATGGTCAGGAGTCAACGAGGGACTAACTTACGATAACTGCTCTTGATGTTTAACTCAATATATTCATGATTATTCGAGATATGCACATCTTATCGAAACTTCAATTAGGTTAAACATCCTGGCAAGATATGTGAACTTTCCGAGCCTTGGAATCTCCCCCATCATCTGGAGGGGAGTTATCGCTAGTGAGCCATTCCCTTATGTTGTAGAGTCCTTTTGACCAGTGAGTCCTATCTCGCGCACTCATTGGCGTGCTTAGCAAATCTTCCGAAAATCTCTAATGATTATTTCACAGGGACAGAGTCCAAACATTTAGTCGGCCGCCTTCACGATCTGTTTCGCTTCCTTCCAGTGTATAGCCAATGCTTTGGTAGAAATGGTTTGCTGGAAGTTGAGTCGGGCACTTGAGAGTTATTCGTCTATTACCGTACAAACGGGCATCTACTGCCACTGCCTGCATAAGACGTTTTCCAATACCGTGCCTTTGATAGGTCGAATCAGTACACAGATAGTAGATGGTGGTGTATTGGTCTTCCCTAAGGTGTTTATGATGAAAAGATACAAATCCGACGACCTCTCCCTCAGGTGTCTTGGCAACAAACACCTCTCCTCTATCTATTTGTTGCAAGAGCCAGCTTTTATGCTTGCTGATTGGCCCCAGTTCGTGCTCGTTGGCTTCCGCTAAAGCGATTATGTGAGGGGCATCTTCGTTTATGGCTTCGAGTATTTTGGCCATTGAAAATCCAATTATACTACAAGCTAGTTATGTGCCAGCGCTTTATGATCCCACTCCCCGAGTTGCCATCTATATTTTTAGCTATTCAGATATTTGTTCCATATTGTTTCATTTTGTTGACAGATGAACAGCTATACCCTAGACTTTAAATTGTAGTGCCGCACAATTTCCGGCGTCAAGAAAGATATTCCGTTCACTCTACTATTTCATGATGAGAGCTTGCTATGACCACATCATTAACCATAACGAAAAGCATTGATGCAAACGAGATCATCGACTCCATTCCAGTGGGAGTCGCCATTCTGGATATGGACTTGCGAGTGCAAGCAATGAACCGCTCCCTCGAAGCTATGACCGGATTTGACAGGGAAGAAGCGGTGGGGGTGAGTTGCTCTCACATTCTGAGGAGCAACCTTTGCCCTCAGAAGTGTCCGGCAAAGCAGGCTGTGGAAAGTGATCAGGCCATACACATCCAGGGAAACATCATAAACCGGGCCCGGCAAAAAATACCAGTAAGAATACATGTTGCCGTGCTGAAAGACGGAGAGGGCCAACCCATAGGAGTAATCGAAACCACCGAGGATATTTCATTAGTAACGGAACTGGACAGAAAAGTAAATATCAGTCACGATTTCAGCGACTTGGTTGGCCATAGCCCCAAGATGCAGAAACTTTTCGACATTTTGCCCGTGATCTCTCAGACTGATTCCTCCGTGCTAATAACCGGCGAAACTGGCACCGGCAAAGATCTTGTGGCATCGGTCATCCATCGGTTGTCACCTCGGGTGCAGGGACCTTTCATCAAAATTAATTGTGGGGCTTTGCCTGAGACCCTCCTTGAATCTGAACTCTTTGGACACAGTCGCGGCGCCTTTACCGGTGCGGTGCGGGATAAGCCTGGTCGTTTTCAGTTGGCAGACAACGGTACCGTCTATCTTACAGAAATCGGTGACCTACCTCTCGCCCTTCAGGTTAAATTGTTGACCTTTCTGGATGACAAGGAAATCATTCCTCTGGGGGGAACGAGGAGCGTCAAGGCTGACGTCCGGTTGATCGCTGCAACCCACCGTGACCTGCAGGCCATGGTGCGGGAGGGAAGTTTTCGCCAGGACCTTCTCTTCCGACTCAATGTGGTGAGACTCGAGGTGCCACCCTTGCGGGAACGAGCGGGCGACATGAGACTGCTGATAGAATATTTCCTGAATCAGTTTAACAAACAATTTCAAAAGAAAATTAGTGGGTTCGCCCCAAAGACCATAGAGATCCTCAGGCGATATACCTACCCGGGCAACGTGCGAGAGCTTATGAATATCGTAGAATACGGTGCCAATGTCTGCCACCAAGGCAGCATTCAACCTGAACATCTGCCCGACTACCTCATGGGTCCCTGGGAGGACACCCTGAGAGCAGACTTCAGCACCGGGGTGGTGGAGACCACTGGAGTATTTTCTCCGCATGCGGCGAGAACAGGCGAGGGGTCGGCAACTCAAAAACTTGATTGGCGTGAGATGGAACGTCGTATGATTTCAGAGGCTCTGCTCCAGACCAGAGGTAATCGCACCAAAGCGGCCAAACTGCTGGGCTGGGGCAGATCTACTCTCTGGCGGAAAATGAAGCAACATAATTTGGATTGAAGTGTGGTTGCCTTTCGTGTCGTATCATAGTGTATCAAAGTACGACAATAGGTAAGACTTCTTACGTTTCATTATGTCTTATTATAATACAGTTGATTCCTCCCTAAACATGTAACCTATTGCGATAATTAGATTTTACTTGTGGCATGATAATTGCTGATCGATGAGATGATGAGCGAGACAATCCTGATTACCATTTGGCGCGACCAGGTGGCGCCGCGCTTTGACTTGACCAGTGAAGTACTGATTGCCACTGTGGATTACACCGGCGAGGTACTGCACTCCAAGACTGTGGTTTTACCAACCGTGTCTGCCGAAGATCTTTGTCACCTGATTCTCACCGAAGGCATCGACACGGTAATCTGCGGCGGTATTGAGGAGGAGTATTTCCAGTATCTTACCTGGAAAAAGGTAAAGGTTATTGATTCTATAATAGCTCCGTACGAGTCGGCCCTGGAGTTTGCCAGGGCCGGTAGACTTGAGCCCGGAGCGATCATGAGTGGCGAAAACTCTCAAAGTTGATGAAGATGAGCGGTATCTGGCAAAAGTTTCGACGGTTAATGCCCAAAGGCTTAAAGGATTTTCCCTACTACGGGGAAGGGCCTGAACGATACAGCCTCCTGCGCAAGAATTTTGTCTTGATTGTCTGTGCTACTGCGATCATTCCTCTGCTGCTCATGGCGGCAATTAACTACTATCAGTATCAGAGTGTGCTCAAAGAAGAAATCGTCAAACCACTGAGAAGGTTGATCACCAGTACAAAACACACCCTTGAGCTTTTCCTGAGCGAGCGGGAGTCCACCCTGAGGTTACTAATCAGGGAGCGCACTTTTGAGGAACTCAGTAGCCAGGCCCGTCTCAATTTCATCTTCCAGAGTCTGAAGGCAGAGTTTCCTGAGTTTGTAGACCTCGGCCTCATCGACGCTTCAGGTTTACAGCAAAGCTACTCCGGACCTTACGAGCTCAAGGGCAAGAATTACCGAGATCAAGACTGGTTTCAGGAGGTACAGCTTCGTGGGGTCTACGTCAGCAACGTTTTCCTGGGATACCGGAAGTTTCCCCATTTCGTCATAGCCACCTCAGGCCTGGTAGCGATATATTTCTCATCGATCGGGAGGGTATCCTGCAAACGCCTTCGCGACACCACGGGAGCGTGCTGGAAAAAGTTACGTTTCCAATCCCACCAATGAGCCAGGAAGCGGTTATCGGTCGAACAAAGGACCAGCACGGAGAACACCTGTTCAGTTACGCCTACTTGCGGGGTGCCACTTTTATTCTGGTTCTGATCAAGGAACCCGGCGAGGTGATGGCCGGCTGGTTTACCTTGAAAATAGAACTCCTCCTGATCCTAGTGGTCAGCGTGGCGGTCATCCTCATAGTCTCTTTCAGGACTACCGGTCTTTTGGTAGAAAGAATACGCGAAGCCGATCAAAAGCGTGAGTCCGTTTATATAGAAGTGGAACACACTGCCAAGCTGGCTTCACTGGGGAGATTGGCCGCTGGCGTCGCCCATGAGATCAACAACCCCCTGGCCATCATCAACGAAAAAGCAGGCCTGCTGAAAGACCTGGTAGAATTCTCCAAGGAATACCATGACCGGGAAAAATTGCTTTCGCAGGTGGACTCCATCTTGAGGTCGGTCAACCGCTGCCGGGAAATCACTCACCGACTCCTTGGGTTCGCCAAGCGCATGGATGTCAAGGTTGAGACCATCTACCTGAACGAGCTGCTGCAAGAGGTGCTGGGCTTCTTGGAGAAGGAGGCCTTCCACCGAAATATCAAGGTGGATTTCAATCTCGCCCCGGACCTCGCCCCCATCGCCCACGACAGGGGCCAGCTGCAGCAGGTGTTCTTGAACATCATTAACAATGCCTTTGAAGCGGTAGCGGACGGAGGCAACATCACCATTGCCACCAGGGAAAATGACACGGGTCCGGGTAGCGTTGAAGTTACCATCGCCGACGATGGCTGTGGTATTCACCCGGATGAGATCAAACACGTATTTGATCCCTTCTACTCGAGGGGTAAAGAGCAAGGTACCGGACTGGGACTTTCCATTTCTTACGGCATTGTAACCAAATGCGGTGGTGACATCAGCGTAGAAAGCAAGCTAGGAAAAGGGAGCACTTTTACCGTAGTTCTTCCTCCAAAATGTAAGATGGCATAGGAGCCGAAGATGGCAGAGTATAGAGTGTTGCTGGTTGATGACGAAGAAGAATTTGTCTCGGCCCTCTCAGAAAGACTCATGCTGCGAGACATTGAGGTGGACAGCGCACTAAATGGGGAAGAAGCATTGGCCAAGCTGGTGGAAAAGGAATTCGAGGTGGTCATTCTTGATCTCTTGATGCCGGGCCTGGGTGGACTGGAAGTCCTGAGGCAAATCAAAGCGACCTACTCCAATACACAGGTCATCCTGTTGACCGGCCATGGAGCCACCAGGGAGGGTATCGAAGGAATGAGGTTGGGTGCCTTTGATTATCTGATCAAGCCGGTGGACATAGAAGAAATGCTGGAGAAAATGAAAGAGTGGGCACGGGTTGAAGCCATGCATAAAGACAATAAGGAACTCTCTAGAGTAAAAGAGATAGGTTTCATGGGCAGAGTGACTGCCAGCCTTTCCCATGAGATCAAAAACACTCTCGCTATCATCAACGAGTCAGCTGGGCTCATGGGGGATCTCCTGCGAAAAGACGCGCCCGAAGATTGGCCATCGTACTCTCGATTCACCGACCTGCTGGCCTCTATAGAAGAACAGGTGCAACGAAGTGCGGACATCGTTAAGCGGTTGAACCAGTTCGCTCACAGCATGGACAAGTCGTTGGTGGACTTAGATCTCAATGAGACGGTCAAGCAAACTGTTACTCTGGCTAAAAGATTTGCCACCCTGCGTCGGGTAAATCTAGCAACGGAACTGGACTCTAAACCGTTACACATCTACAGCGATCCCTTTCGCCTTCTTTATGTGATTTTCGGATTCATCGAACGGGCGATCAATTGCTCCCCAAAGGAGGCTGAGGTAACGGTGAAGACAGAGCGGTCCGGAGAAATGTTCCAGGTGACGGTAACAGACCAAGGTACGGTTGAGGTAGACACCATAAGAGCGCAAGTTTCAGCTAGCCCTTCGGCTGAGGCAGAACAAGATGAATCAGACCTCGCCGTATTAGTCCAAACCATGAAAGCCTTAGGCGGCACCATTGCCGCCGAAACCGGAAACAAAATAGTTCTCTCTTTTCCCGAAAGGTTTCCCGCAATGTGACAATCAACCCACATCGGAATTCGCAATCCCTTCTCCTTTAAGACACTGCATAAATCACCCCCACGCAAACATTTCCCCCTGTGATCTATTATGAGACATAATAAAACATTAATGAATGATTTATTATGAAACAAAATAAATCATTACAATATGTTCAGAAAATATAAATATTTGAAATAATTATTAAAAATTTCATGGCACGCTCATTGCTTTCGTGAATGACCAAGTGCAAGACCGGTATCATGCAAAGGAGAATCGATATGAAAGGTTTGAGAAAGAAACTAGAAGATTTGATGATCGCGGTGAGTTTTGCTGAGGCAAACGAGCATGAAACTGCTCTGAGCTTTGTAGGCGCGAGGGCGTCTCGCAAAAAGAAGGTGACCTTGGATGATAGGATGACCGCAATCACCTTCGCCGAGGCAGGATTAGCTGATATGGCCAGGGAGTTTCTGCACGTGACCCGCAGGAAGGAAAAAGCGGCTCGTTTGGAGCTGCCCGGTGTTAAAGTTTGGATGGGTATTATCCCTTTAGAAGATGAGCCTCTGGCGGGTGTGAAAATCTGGTCTGGCATGGTCACGGCAAGTGCGTAGCCTTCAGTTGAATAGCAAAATAGTGGAAACACTCTCAGGAAGTGGGGTTTTGCATAGTGTGAACGAGAATGTCCTGCTGATTGGCGAGGATTCAAGATTTATGGGGACACTGTCCGAGCGTATCTGTTCAAAGGGAGTGGCGGTCAGCTTTGCCCAGACAGCCTCCGAGGCACTTGCCATTTTGCAGCGTGATGACATTGATGTGGTGGTCATCAATGTCAATGATCTTGGTGCAAGTGGAATCAGAATCCTGGATTCCATCAAGCAGACAAAAACTTTCGCCGAATTCATCACCCTGACGAGTCCTTCCAGCATCCACTGGTCAATCGAGGGCATGAAACGGGGTGCTTTCGCCGACCTGCTGATTCCCTTCGACCTCGAGGATCTCCTGGCCAAGCTGCGAGAGGCTGGAGCGAAGAAGAAGTCCAAGAAGGGCAAGAAAAAGAAGTCAATTCGAAAAAGGCTTGAAGATCTTATGGTATCTGCTACATTGGCCGAATCGGGAGATTTCGACGGTGCCACGCAGATTCTCAAAGAACTAGAAGAGCCGATTTCTGCTCCCGAAAAGGAGGAGTAAGCATGAAAGATATGAAAGTTTTGCTGGTGGATGATGAGGTATCTGCTCCCGAAAAGGAGGAGTAAGCATGAAAGATATGAAAGTTTTGCTGGTGGATGATGAGGAGGAATTCGTCAAGGCTTTGGCAGAACGATTGAAAATGCGCGATCTGCGCTCGGATACCGTCCTCGACGGGGAGGAGGCCCTCTCCTTTGTTGAAGACCAGGAGCCAGATGTCATGGTCCTGGATCTGAAGATGCCCGGTATAGATGGGATGGAGGTCCTGCGCCAGGTCAGGAAGGTATATCCGAAAATTCAGGTGATCATTCTCACTGGCCACGGGACTGAAAAGGACGAGGAGGAAGCCAAAAGGCTGGGTGCCTTTGAATACCTGGAAAAACCGGTGAATCTGGATGTGTTGGTAAAAAAGATGAAAGCCGCCTACCGGCGCAAGATGGAAGATACCATGGTGGCCGCAACCTTTGCGGAGGCCGGAGATTTTGAATCCGCAAAGAAAATCATGGAAGAGGATGATTAGGCAGGGAGGAGGGAATGACTTCAGCAGAAGAAATTAAGGTACTCCTGGTTGACGACGAGCCGCACTTTGTCAAATTGCTGGCGGAAAGACTGGCAGGCCGGGGGTTCAACGTCGAAACTGCGGGTGGTGGTTCCGAGGCCATCGACAAGGCCAAAGACGAGCCCTACGATGCTATCGTCCTCGACCTTCTCATGCCAGACATGGATGGCTTGGAGACCCTAAAGCAGCTCAAAGAAATCAATCCCGACCTGCAAATCATCCTGCTCACCGGTCACGGGACCATTGACAAAGGCATCGAGGCCATGAAACTTGGCGCCATGGATTTTGTTGAAAAACCCGCCGATTTCAAGCAGCTTTTGGAGAAAATCAAAAAAGCCAAAGACAAGAGAATGCTTCTCGTTGCCAAAAGACACGAGAAGAGGGTCAAGGAGATCATGAAAACCAAATCGTGGTGATAACAGAGGAAGATTGCACCCGGGTAGGCTTTATCTTGGCGAA
>WOR8_10002921_pt1 | contig 16761 bp, 18 predicted proteins | sample DeeMarSeWOR38_10_FD_19890 | JGI IMG/M metagenome (IMG submission 19890)
ACTTGATATTCCATGAGTGAGACTGTATCCTGACTCCCACCAATTCGTACCATAGGTCTTGTTCCAGAGATGAAGACCTCCGAAGTCGACTTTCACTAGCCACATATCCTCTCCGCCTTCTCCCCACGAAGCTGTCTCTCCAACCACAACATATCCATCAGAAGTCTCAATCACTTCATATCCAATATCCATTCCATTTCCACCGTACGTGAAACTCCACACAACAATCCCTGTTGTAGCATTCACTTTGGTCAGCAGCATATCATAGTCTGTTCCATTAGACGACCAGCCAGTCATCAAGAAACATCCATCGGAGGTCTCGATAAGGGCTTCTCCATAATCTGCAACTCCAGAACTGTATGTGGATGTACCAATCTCTCCTCCGAAATCATCAACGAGCAGCAACCAGAGGTCGCAACTGCCTGTGGGGCCTTGACGTCCCACCATTGCGTATCCTCCTGTACTCACCTTGATTATATCATAGACTGCATCATCAATCGGTGTCCCGTAGGTGAGGTTGTTGAGAACTACTCCCATTTCATCGAGAAAAACTAGCCATGCATCTGAACTACCATCACCAAAACTGCTAGTTTCCCCTACTGCAACAAATCCTTCTCCCGGCACCTCAAGAATGTCATATGACTTGTCATCCTCTGAGCCTCCGAATGTCATTTCCCATTGTTCTCCTGTTGGTGCAGAGAGGACAAATTCTGACTGCATGTCTACTGAGTTAATCCGAAAATAGGCAAATAGATTGGGTGTGATTTGAATCATCATAAATAGAGAAGCAACTATCAAAACTGCGAATACCTTGCGCGCGTTCAAGGAATCCTCACTCCTATTGTGGCATAAGCTCATTTCCTAATTAATTGATATGATGAAATCCTTAGCAGAAATTAGACTCCAAAGAGGAGTCCAGGAACAGCAAGAACTACAAACGAGAGACCCAGAACGACCTGAAATAGGCCTATACCAATGTTGACAAGATTCAATCTGCCTGCTTTGGACTTAACCTGTGCTTTCTCACTTCCATATGTCGCTCCAACTGAGAGAAATGCTCCAAATATGAGGTCAGTGGAGATATGTGTGAAGTAGATCAACACTCCTGCGATGAAGACCGTGCCCACACTGAGTTGTAGGTCCACAAGAAGCAGGCTGATGAAAGAGAGACCAGCGCCAAACCACCAGAGGAGAAAGTAGGGAGAGAAGATGCTGACTAAGGCACCCTGGGTTGTGGCTTCCAGTGCTGTTCTTGCAGAGGTCTCTTCTTTGACTTTGACACCAGTTGCATCATGCTTGTAGTCACGGAGTGCCAACAAGCCAAAGAAGATGATGATCACTCCTCCCACACCCATCATGATATCGACCACGAAGGGAGTCAGGGTCAAGGCATTGACACTCACAATTATCGCGCCAATGATACCTAACTCAACTATGGAGTGCCCGATCATAGGAAGTATGCCGTGAAGTCGACCACGTTTACTCGCCTGTTGAACAACAGCTGCAGATAGGGGTCCGGGTGCAAGGGCTCCGGTTAATGACAGAGCAAACCATGCAGCAAGCACCTCAAACACAGCCATTGTCAGTTCCTCTTTGTAGATTGAAAAGAATTTCAAAGAAAAGGCTAGTGTTTAATGCGCAACCGGTGAAAATCGGTATTATTTGTATTACAACTGTTGCAAAAATGGCTGTCCAGAAACCCTTAATAGCTTTCCAATGAAGCTCGCGAACTAACATGGGAGCCGTGCTTGTCTGTGAAACAGGTGCAAATAACTGTACCATTCGAAAAGACAGAAGCAGTGTTTGATTATATCGTTGACAGCCTTGGAATAAACAATGTCAACAAGTTCAACACTGACAATGCGCACATACTGCAATTCAGGATTCCTGATGGCCACGTCAGCGAAACCATTGAGAAGCTGAAGAGCAGAGGTGTGGGAGTGGAATATGGATTCATTGACATCCTGGACCTAACTGCTTCATTGCCAAGAGAAACTGAGGAAGTCAGTGAAACAAAGATCCAAAGAGATGCAACTCTCGCAGTGGAAGAGATCTATGAGAATGTGAAGAAACAGTCGTCTTTGAGCTTTGACTTCCTGGCCTTTACTCTGCTTGCAGCGGCAATGGCTGGGTTTGGACTGATACAGAACAACATCACTATCATTGTTGCATCGATGCTACTTTCGCCACTTATGGGACCTATGCTGGGGGTTGCTTTGGGATATGTGGTCAGAGACCGTAAGTTGTTTGTCAAAGGAACAATGAACGAGCTGATTTCCTTGGGTCTCTCCTTTGCTGTGGGAATTATAATGGCATTAATGATTCCAATTCTATATGCTGGAGGTCCAGATGCACTCGTAAATGCAATTCAGTTCGACATTGATAACAATATCATAACTGAAATCACTCGTCGTTCTGGATTCTCACCTATTGATGTAGGAGTTGCAATCATATCAGGTCCTGCTGTCGCTGTGTCAGTGACAAAGGGTGACATGTCAAGTCTTGTCGGTGTTGCGATATCTGCAGCTCTGATGCCACCAGCAGTCAATGCAGCACTAATGATCGTACTTGGTGGAATTTATGGAAACAGCGCTATACTAGGAATTGGTCTAGGTTCAATTGTACTGTTAGGTATGAACATCATCCTAATCGACCTCGCAGCTATCGTTATGTTTCGGATCAAGAAGCTGACCCCACTTGCAAACCGGTCAGCTACATGGACAGCTGTCACTCAATTCACAAAGACCCGCTCAGAGAGCCTCTATCACACACCTAAGACAGAGCCTACCGAAGCTGCAACCTTCACTCCGGCAGCAACAGCTGAAGGCGGTGCCGTAACTGCAGAGGTGGAACCGGAGAAAGAAGAGCCCAAGTCTAAACCTGAAGAAACGAATGGATGACGAGGTTTCGATTTGGTGGACTACATCTATCGAATTGTCTTTGTGTCCATCTTCATTCTGTTTTGGATAATCAGAATATATTATGTCAGAAGAACGCGCGACCCAGACGCGCCTCGTACTCGGGAAGAGCGTCGTGCTGCAATGCAGAAAGAGGGTTGGACAGGATATCTCCTGATAATCCTGACTTATGCAGAAATAATCGTGGTTGTGTTGTTCATTTGGGCACCACCTTGGATGGCCTGGGCAGACCTTGCATTTCCTGATCTGCTACTTTGGATAGGGACATCCTTCCTGCTGTGTTCTATCCCGTATATGATGTGGGTTCATCGAACCCTAGGCCAGCATTATTCGTATGCGCTAGAAACCAAGACTGAGCAGAAATTGATAGTATCAGGACCATATGCGAGAATTCGCCACCCACTCTATTCTGCGCATACATTGTTCAATCTCGGGATGATTTTCTTAACAGCATACATCCCACTCATTGTCTTTGCTGTTTTGGGGGTTCCATTTACCTACGCCAGGATGAAAAGCGAAGAAAAGATGATGATTGAGAAATTTGGTTCTGAGTACGAGGAATACATGGTCCGAACAGGACGCATCTTTCCGAAAGTTTGAGACTACTATTTTCTCAATCCATATCCCCTAGGTATTACAAGAGAATAAAGCATACATTTTGGTTAGAAGGGTTAACTCTCGCGGAGACCTAACAATGACGAAGCTCAAGAATAAGCTGTTCAAAGGACTAACAGAGCACGATATCCTCACCTGGGAAGAAGAAAAGATGCGATACCAGAGAAAAATGGAGAGAAAAGTGACAGATCTTGAGTTTTTACGCTATCTCTTGATGAAAGCGTCACGACCAGTGATCAAGACCAAGGAAGGGGTCTCAAGTGGGTTCCTCACAGGTCAAGGACCGATATACGAAAAGGGTGAAGCACGCGATGCTCTGGTAGAAAAGTATCGAAGCCAAGCAACTACAGGATTTGTTGATGAGAGGCTAAAACCACGTCGCACTCCTACTCCATAGAAATGGACATGTGACAATCCTTTTATGCTAAGATACCAAAAGGTATCTTAGATACATAGTATCCGATTTATTGGTGATAACATGATAGAAGTAAACCAGACATTTCCAGATTGGACATCAGATACACAAATAGACTTCTGGGAACCAGATGAACTGTATGTAGAATGGTTAATCTTCCTAGATGGAATCTGGAGAAAAGTTGAGTATCTGTAACAGAGGGATAGACTAGATGTCGCAAGAAGGACCCGGAGACCTCGATAGAGTATTCAAAGCTCTTGGTAATGAAACAAGGAGAAGAATCCTTAGACTTCTTGCTCAACGAGCCCATTATCCCTATGAATTGAGTTCGATGCTCGGACTGACTCCGCGTGGAGTTTTCAAACACTTGGATTCCCTGCAGAAAGCAGGTCTAGTCGAACGTGAACATGGAGAAAGTGAACTTGGGCCAGATCGTGTCTACTACAGATTGAATATCCGTTTTGGGCTCTCAACCACTATCCTACCAGATGCATTCACTGTAAGAGTGACTAGACATGGTCAGACTGGGAGAATCATCATACCCCGAGGATTTGTCATCCCAGAGGCGAGGCCCGATGTTGCTGCAGTTAGAAGCCTTCTCAGAGAGTTAGGCAAAGTGAACAGACGTCTCACCGCAATTGACCAAGAGAGAATGAGGTTCACCTCCCTACGTGGTCAGATCATTCGACAGATAGAAACAATCATGGACCAGGCTCAATGGGATGAGGAGAGTTGTCAGAAGGTACGGTCTCTACTAGACCCAATCCGTCAACAGATGGACGAATCTGTAGAAACAGATACGTGGACTAGTACCGTACAAGAAGCACTCAGATTGTTTGAGAGGATGTTCTCTGTGCAGCCACAGAGGAGAGAGAAGACATCAGAAGACGATGATGAAGAGATAGTCGTAGATTTGGAGTAGCTACCAGTTCCAGATGATTCTCCAATCCGAACGTTTCTGACTTGACATTACTGGAACATATTCTATCGGATTGTATGGTAGTTCTACTCCCTTTGATTTCTTCACGGTGAGGTAGTGTTTCCCGCGTGAAGTGGTCAAGGTTATTATTCCCTGAGCGAGAGAGAACAGTTGGTTTATTGTGACTGGGTCCGCTGTCTCAGCGTGGACCAGGTAGAATTCATTAGAACCAATCTTGATGCTCTCCTCCACACATTCTTTGAAGAACTGAACAACATCTCGGGCAGAGAAGTCTATCAAGAGTGGAGTAAGTCCCTCGAATGTTATCAAGTTTGGAGTCAGGTCCTTTCGAAGACTCCTAAGTTGAATATTGATCTCGTGAAGGTGTGGAGAACAGGTGTACTGCCCCAGGGTCTCCTGGCCATACCCAACCTCCATTATTGAGAACCCATTGCCTTGCATTTCAGAGAGCTCTGTCATGAGGGAGCGATTCCTTGCCTCAGTGACAACCTCAAGGGTGCTCAGTCCCATCTCTAATGCTCTTCTGATGATGGTCAGCATGAAGAGGTCATAGTGACTGTCCTGCGAAGCCATTACCAAGAAGACATAACCTTTAGGGGGTCTTGTGAGTAGATTATCGACTATGCTGTACTGAGAACCATTCTGATCAGAGGGTTCACTAGACATTTCGATTACACTCTCACTCTTCTATTCCTAGATGTTTACGTATCGTGGCTACTAGGGCTTTTCCGGAAAACGGTTTGACGATATACTCATTCGCGCCAGCAGCCTGTCCTTGCTCAACATCACTGCTGAAACCTCTTGCAGTGAACATGAGGATTGGAGTCTTCTTGAACTCCTCAAGGTTTCTCAGCCGCTTACAGACCTCAAACCCATCCATAGTTGGAAGCATTACATCTAGCAGGATGAGGTTCGGAACCTCAGATTGTGCTAGTTGAATCGCTTCATGTCCGTCTTTCGCAATTACCACCGCAAAGTTGTGTCTCTCAAGGAATGTCTTTGCTAATTCAGTGGTCATCTCATCATCATCGACGACCAGGATCTTCTGTTTGTCAGTGTTCATTTCTGTCACCGGTGGTCAAACTATTGGTACTAGATCATAGTCCAGGAACCCCTTGGAGAGTAGGGGACGTACGGCGAGGTAGTTCGTCTTCGGATTCACTCCGCAGACACTCAACACTCCACTGAGTTCTTGAACTCTTAGATGCACACTATGTGCTATTGAACTGCTCTTCAATGCTTGTTCCTGACTAAGTATTGTAACGACAGTTCTTTCAGTTTCGGGTAATGATGCAGTGATCTCAGCCATCATTCCCTTGACGTTTGTCACTCCATATTTGTTCTCGAGGGTATCCAGAGCAAAGAGCTCAGTAGTCTGCGTATAGAACTCTCGCTCAAGTTGTGTTGACTCGTAACGTATCTCTTGGAGCGTCTTCCAAGGATCATCATCAATTACTCTCACATTCTTTTGTCCCAGTGTATGTCTGCCAAAGAAGACAACTTGCTTCATAATGATGTTTGGGTCTATGAAGTGACTGAGACCTTGCATGAACCGATCAGGAGGCCATCCTTCCGGGAGAAGGACGACAGCTGGACGACCCAGTTGCAATTGGTTCGACAAGAATGGGATGTAGATTGTTTCCAGATAGGGTGCAGCTAGATTCTCCACCTCTATGAGACTCAATGTGCTCTTCTCAAAACCTCCATTCAGAATCGAATCGAGGCTTCGATTTCCTGTTGAAACACGGAATTCAGTAGGGTCCGGAATCGAGTCTCGGCCAACCATGATTGGAGGAAATTGATGGACATACCAGGGGATATAGGAGAATCGTCCGTCATTGAGTGTGAAGAGAAAGGAGTCCTGCTCTATTGACATATTTCGCATCTTGTCAATGGTCATCTGTCTATACAACCTCTGATCCTTTCGCAGCTTCCTAAGTTGGAGAATGGCATCCGCTGAATGATGGAGATGTGGTCCAGACCCGTCTTCCCATTCGCCCTCGGTCACTAGAATGAGTTTCTTTCCTTCTTTCCTGGCCGCGTATATCAGAGCTTGCTGAACACTATATCGGTCCTCAGGTTGGATTGGCATGAGGAAATCTGTCCAAGAATCAATAATCACAATCTTGTGGCTGTCTTTCACAGACACCTTTCCTAATAATGATGACATTTGGTCAGACAGAGATGACTCGTGAAGAGATGCAGCGTCGATTGCTCTCCAATACTGAGCAATGACATGTCTATCCTTCCATTCTGGTAACGAGGAGAACTTCTCTTCAGAGGCGGATGTTGCTTCAGCATTCGAGAGAATCAACAGTGAATTCTCATACTGTCTGAAGACTTCATGAACGAAGAGAGTCTTACCGGTTCCAGGTCTTCCTGCCACTACCAATACGTAGCCATCGGCCGTGTCTAGTGCATCCCTAATACGGGGTGGAATTGCGCCTTCAGCGCTCATTTCTGATGTCCCCTTGCTTGCGCAGATGATGCTCCTCTTCTTGGTTTAAAAGGATATTCTGGTCCTTCAAACTGACACAAGCTAGAGAGTAAATGGTCAATTTTCGATTAAAACTTACTCTTCGAGTCGAGTCATGAACTCCTTGAAGTAGGGACATAGTCCACCTTTCCAGTAGAGTTTTCCAAAACATTCCTTTCTGAGACCTGTCCTCTCGACTCTACATTCGAAACTCTTCTCACCATCAAAGAAAACACATAGGTCTGTATCACAGTCCGGATCTTCCAGGACAACTCTTCTAACATTTCTCATCATAGAGGAGTCAGGAGTCTCACTCCAGTCCTCTAACTTGCCCATTATAGAACGGACATATTTCTCCAGTTTGTCCTTTGAATCGATCTCCTCCTCCCACAATGTCACAAGCGAACTGACCTTGGCATTAAACGCATAGAGGAGGTGGGCCATCTCTCGGGATACCTTCTCGGCCTTGTTATAACATGAGAAAGCCTCTTTGTTCTTCTGAATGATGAAGTTCGCATCACCAGCCTGAAACAGGGTGAGCGCAAGTGTGTTCTTCATCCCTGCACCTTCAGCGATCTCGATTCCTTGGTTGTACAAACGAATTGCCTCTCCAGGATCCCCTTTCCGAATTGCAACATCACCGAGGTTTACGGTGGCAACGACGATGCCCCGCATGTATTCGGCCTCCTGACTGATTTCAAGGGCTCTCCGGTTGTAGGTTTCCATTTGGGATATCTGGTCGAGAGCTCGGTCTATCTCACCCACGTTAATCAGGGTCTTTGCCAGTCCAACCTGATTGTTCAGTTGTTGCTGGAGGATTAGGAGTTCCTCGAACTGGTCTCGTGCTTCTTGAAGTTCACCCATGTTCAGATGAATGACTCCTCGGAGATTACGCGCAAGTGCCACACCATGTGAGTATCCCATTTTCTCATAGTTACGTAGAGCAGATGTGACAAGAGAAAGCGCACGCTCATGTTCAAAGAAGTCCTCAAGAGCTCGACCTCTGTAGAACTTGATGTCATTGAGGGCCAGTTGATGGTCAAGATGTTTCGCTGTGTCTTGAGCTGAGTCCAGTCTCATCAAGGCTTCTTCTCGGGATTCTGAGGACACAGCTATGAACGCAAGGATAATCCTGGGACGAAGCAAGGCTGCCTGAACAGCATTTCGAATCTCAGGATCTTTAGTAGTGTCAATTGTGACCTTCTCAATACTCTGAGATGCCACCTCTCTTGCGTGGTCTGTATAGCCTAGATCGATGAGTATAGACGCCAATTGACCAGAAAGCTCAGCAAATGCTATGTAATCTTTGGCTTGCCATGCTTGATTTGTGATATTGCGGAGGTTATTGAGCCAACGGGGGTCTAGGCTCTGTCTGCAGTATGCTGCAGCAGCGTACCCCTTGCAAGAGATGTTCTGTGAGTCCTTCGCCAGTATCTGATTGAATCCGTACATTCCTCTGAGAAAACTAGCTTTCGCACACATTGCCAGAAATGCTGGACTCCGATTTTTCCATTCACCACTTCCAACATATTCCAGGAGAACATCAGTGAAGAGCATGAAGCGATCCTTGTTCGATCGAGCATGGAGAGCGAGACGATTCTTTAGTTCCACGAGTTCAGAGTCCTCTAATTCGGCTCTGTACATCATGAACTCTGGAATTATGACGTCGTCTTTCAACTAAATCATCCACTGCTTGGCAAGCCTTGCTAGTTCCTGCTCCTCTTAGATTTCGGCGTCTTTAGATATCAAAAGGCTTCTAGTGCTTCTCTCCGCCTAATATTAGAAGGCGGTATATAGATTGCGTGGATGTATACCAGTCACATTCATGTAGTGAGTCGTTTCTGAAAGATTAAAACAAGATTGAAGATTCATTGGTCAGTGGTTCGCATGACAAAGACAAGGGTTAGTACAGGAGTTTCTGGTCTTGACACACTGATGGAAGGTGGATATGTCAAAGGTAGGTCTACACTTTTAGCAGGGGGTCCTGGTACAGGCAAGAGTATTCTCACATGGCACTTTCTATTCGATGGAGTGGAGAAGGGGGAGAACGGTCTCCTAGTCTCACTCGATCAGACATCAGACATGATTAAGGAAGACATGTCTGACTTTGGTTGGGATGCCAAGAAAGCTATCGACTCAGGAGCTCTCACAATCCTGAGTGGAACACTGAAACTCATACCGACTGAAACTAGCTACGAGTACGTCATTGGTTTTGACCACCCACTACTTCGCGAGCAACCATTCACAGTTCCTAGACTGGCTGAGCTCGTCAGAAAGAGAGCATCCGAGGTCAATGCAAAACGAATCGTGATTGATGGATTGGGCCCACTCCTCGAACTTGCGGGTGACAAATCAGAGATTCGTCAGGTGGTCTATGGATTTGTGCGGGAGATTGTGGACTGGGACTCGACGATAATCCTAACTCATGAGCTTAAGGCGAGTGCAAATGCGACCAACGACGAGATGCCATTTTTCATCTGTGATGGTGTTGTCAGGCTAGACATGCTCTATTCCGGTGGAGACTATCTTCGTACACTAAGAATTGTGAAGATGAGAGGAGCCAATCACGTCATGAGACCTGTTCTGTTCAAGATCTCCTCAGATGGCATTTCGGCATTCCCAGACACAAGATTACCAGATTGAGGACGTCAATATACTGGCTTTACCTTACGGACAACATCGGTCATATCATACATGCTGAAAGGTTTCTGGAGGTATGCTCTTGCCCCTGCTGCCAGAACCTTTTCTCCCTGGTCATCTATAGGATCTGATATCACAATGACAGCGATTACCGGGTCGATGTCGAGAATGTCTTCGATTAGGCGAACAAGCTCAGGCTGCGGGAGGTTGAGATCTATGAGGACCACAGATGGTTTCATACTCTGACAGAGTATCAAGGTCTCTTGAGCTTCGTCAGACTCCCCAATCACCTCAAACCCACCGTCTTCTAGAGACATTTTCAATAAGACCCTAAGTAGAGGTACTTCTCCCGCTACCAATATACCGGAATGTGGAATATCACTCAGGTAAAAGAGCCCCCTAGACTGTCATATCGCAGGAGCGAGAGTTTCTAGTCCGAGACTGCACTTTCAACAAGATCGAGCATGTGACGAATTGTGACTGGCTTAAGGCCAAAACTAGCAGCGCCATTGTTCATTGCTTGCTCCCTCACATTGGCATCTGCACTAATGAAAACTATCTTGGCTGAACCGTCAATCTCCAGAATCTCTTTCATGGTCTGCATGCCGTCTTTATTTGGCATACGATGATCAAGAATGATGACTTCAGGTTTCACATCAAAGGCTGAGAATTTCTCGACAGCCTCTGCTCCGTCATATGCGTCTGCAACCACCTCATGGCCTTTGATGCTGAAGACATCCTTATACAGACGATGAAGGATAACCTCGTCATCTACTATGAAGATCGTGACCATGGGGATTGCCAACCTTGTTTTTGTCCAACTCGGGGCGATAGCAACTGCTCTCGGTCCCTTACGACGCAATGTGTACGTGTCGATACGACGATTCGAGATATAAATGATATTTGGTTAGGCTAAATGTCAAAATAGAACTACTTGAGAACCACTAAACATACCTTCCTCATCACCTCACCAAGTAAAGGTCCAAGCCTGGTACTTGGACAGCGCAAGTAAGCCCTCACATACAGAGTTCGAGTTGTCTTCTCTTATCATTCCATCACTTTTTCGAAAAATCGACAGGTTGAAAAAACTGAGTGTCCATTTATCGAAAGGTTTAACTAACATCTAAAATTTTAGTCACCCATATTATGTTTGTTATTACTTCCTTTGTTGCTTCTTGTCATATGATATTTAGGGGAAGTCATCATCTAATATCGGTACAACATCAACCATCAATAAACAGATCAGAATAGATGTATCATAATAGAGGTTTCTCTTTGAATAGAAATGCTCCAAAACGTTGTATTCAATAATCGAATACGAGCGCCCATCACAACCTGGGAAATGGCATACACTCATACTCAAAATGTGTGTACTAGTAGCTTTTCCCGTGATAAACCCTGCTTATTTGATACCAAAGTTATTCGATAGATTGTATAGCACAAAAAGTGTGTATGAAAGCCAAGTGATAGGAAACACTTCTTGATCATCATTGAATCAAAACATAGATCATATAACGAAAAGTCAGATTAATTTCAAGAAACATCTAACTAAAACCATGGACTTTTATTTCTTATTATTGGTACAATTTGTACCAAATAAAGGCAATTATTACAAGAATCGAGAGTCTAATAGTATCGATTTATGTTTGAACAAACTTTTCGAAAAATCGAGAGTGATTGAGTGATAAACTGAGGGTAGGATAACTATGGTTAATGTACAGACACCACTCTGTTTTGACAAAAAATCCAATCACAGACCAAGAAATCCTGAAACTCAGTTAATCGCAATTATCACTTTTCGCTATCGATCTTTGCTATCTTCAGCAATACTCCTGTACCAGTCACTAGTCGTTAGAGGAGGCACTTCTGGATCGTCTTTTGAAACGAGGGAGATTGCACTTTCTGGACAATCTATGACACAATTGCCACAACCAATACACCTCTTCTGATTCAGTCTGGCAACATCATCTATGAGTGCTATGGCCTCCATCTGACATCTCTCAATGCAGGTCCCACAACCGCTACACAACTCTTCATCAATCACTGCTTTGTAATTGGAGGAAGTATAATCAGCTGGATTGGGTAAACTCTTCAGAGTAACCAGGCCCCCACAACAACACGAACAGCAACTACAGACATAGTCCATTTCTTGAGAATTGTTGACTTGAAAGATAAGACCCTCTTCTTCGTTTTGTTTCAAATACGAAAGAGCTTCTTCTTTTGTAATCTCACGACCCCATCCTAGTTCGATGTACCTACGAGTCATCTCTCCAGCCCCCATGCACACCTCTCTACGGTCGGTTGCTTGACATGGATTACCTCGTAGATCACTTGATTGTCGACAAATACAGTTGATTACTGCAAAAGGGCCATTAGATTGTTCAAACAGGTTCTTGATGTCATCATATACAGCAATTGGAGTTTCATGTTCGATTTCTACACCAACAGGAATCGTACGCATCTGTCTGACTCCACGATTGGCTTTCGCCCAAGCACCAATATACTGATCATAGTCCTCTTGAAATTCCTTGGTGAGTTTGTCGACCTGGAACTCGTAAATTCCCAGAATAAGTGGAACATTGACGTAGAGTTTCGACCCTTCCATTTTGTGACTTATTATAGCTCCTTTCTTTACCATGTTGTCCAAGTGTTTTTCCACGTCATCTAGTGAATAGCCCAGATGCTCTATTCGGCCATGGATCGTTTCCAGCGACTCATAAGTATCTAGCAGTCCTGGATATCCACCCTTCAAAGCTAGGGCAATCTCTGCTTCTTCAGGGGTAAAGAGATGCTTTAGTAGTCTAATTTCTGCACCAGATTCAGTAGCTGGAAATCGCAATGCAAATCCATCAAAATGCTCCTGCAATCGTTGATATACGTCAGAGCTTGCATCTACCATCATCAATCACCGCTTTGATTTGAAGCCATAGACATAGACAATGCTCACTAATATGAATGCGCCAAGTCCCACTATAGATATCATTGCGAGTCCTGGAATGCCAAGAGCACCTGCTGTAAAAGCCCTGGGAAACATAACGACTGAAAGGACCACAGCACATAGCGCAATGGCGGCAATGCCAATGGCATATTTCAACATTCTAGTCATAGTCACTGGCTCCTGTAACGCGACTTAATACAGGCTGAATCCACTTGCAGGTAATTAAACTTCCGAGAAGATTGGCATAAGGTCTGTTTCTTGTAAGATATTTACTACTAGATGACATAAAATCTAAGAGTGAATTAATCGTATATGGGAAAATATCAGACTCAACTTGCGTGTGATGGAGGGTTTGCATATGCCCATATTAACGTACTATCTCCCCTCCGCGGCTACTGTTATAGTATGCTATACCATTTTTCGGGAGAGTCAATGGATAAGGAAGAGAAGGAATGGTATGAAGGTATTACTTCTAAGTACTCTTGTTCTTTCGCCTTTAGTGATAGGCAGTCAGTGTGAGATCAATGCCTATTATTATGGCCGTACGAGTGCAACTGATACTTTTTCCCTCTCACCAGGAGAACGCAATAAACTGGGCCCCTTATCAAACCGAGGAGCTCTTCGTGGATCAGATTTTGACGTTCTAATTTTTGTAGAAAATGGGAATGTCACATTTTACATTATGGATGAGAATCGACCAGATGTCTTGTATTATTATGACAATTATCCAAATGAAACGTTTCTTTCTGTTTCTCTGCCATATCCTGTTTCACACCTATTCATTGCAGCTAACTGGACTGCAAACTACTATAATCCAAGTCAGAATCAAACCATAGAAGTAAACACACAGATCCATCTGGTTACCATCCTAATTTATCCAGGTCCATTAACCCAAAGATTAGGGGTTTTGCTAATACCGCATCAAATTCTGGCATCTTTGTGGATCTGTGCTGGAGCTGCATCATCCTATCAATGGAGACTGAAAGCGAGAGAAAAGCGAGCCTTGAACGAAGGCTTGCAGTAATATTGAGTTTGGCTTGTATTACAAGCTCCAATATACGAGAGTGTACAGTATACATGTACAGTAAACGTTCTGTTTCACGGGTCCAGAAACAGAAGAAAGACACTGGCCGGAGTTAGGGATTCATGATCCGATTGAGGATTCGTCCTCTCTCATCCCTCTTCTCTCCTCCTTCGCAAAGATGTACTCCACAGGATTATACGTGTACTCAATCGGGATTCGTGATTAAGCGTGTACCAGCCCTGTGAGGAGCCCCAAGCTGGCCGGGGGTGAATCCACCTACTGAGAAAGCGCGGGTTGGTACACGCACATATTTCATTTCACACCACAAAGATGTACTAACGTTTACGCCTATTTTGACCAAGATTATTAGTACCTCTTGTCATAATAGGTTCAGTTCAACATGAAAGTCGATTCCGATGTGATCATCATAGGTGCTGGTCCTGCAGGTCTCGTAGCAGCGCGAAGACTAGAGGAGCTTGAGATTTCGTACACGTTGATAAGTCGTGAATCAGCCCCTGGTTTAGACAAAGCGTGTGGAGGATATGTTCCCAGACGTGCAGTGGAAGAGTTCGACCTCCACGATATGCCAAGATCCTATCCGATTGACACAATTCGAATGAAGTTCCCGAACCTAGAGTTGAAAGAGGTACGATTCAAGGAACCAGTCGGAGTAAACGTCAGTAGAGAGAATCTTGGCAGAGCATTGTTGGCAAAAGTCACTCAGGATTCTGGGGAGATATGGCATGACACTGAGTGCAACTGGGTGGATACACCAAAGGAGTCATGCACCATTCATTTTACCAAGGAGAATGTGAGAAACACCCTATCAAGTGAGCTCATCATCGATGCCAGTGGTGCGAACCCTGTAAGTCAGAGAGCATCTATTGTCCGCCCGAGACCCCCAAACGATCAGTTAGGATATGCTATTCAGTATCAAATGAAATGTAGAGAGACTTTGCCAAGTGCAAACGATTTCTACTATGGAAGTGAGTTCTCACCAAGGGGGTATGCGTGGAACTTTCCCAGAGAACATGAGACAGTCCTGGGTACAGGGGGTATTGTGAACAAGGTCCGAGAGAGCGATCGAAGAGTTTCCAACTATCTAGATCATCTTGTCAATGACGTGGAACCGATCAAAACAGAATTGATAGACGCAGGAGCCGAGATTACAAAGAGAGAAGCTGCACTTATGCCATTGGCTGGTATCGTGAGTCCTTCATATGGTAATCGGATACTCTTAGCTGGAGATGCTGCCTGTCATTGCTCACCAATATCAGGAGAAGGGATTCATTATTCCATGTTGGGCGGTCTCAAGGCTGCTGAAACCGCAGCAAGTTGTGTCAAGAATAGAAACTTTTCTGACAAGGCACTGTCCCGATATGAGAAAGAGTGGACCAAAGCCTTTGGCTCTGATCTCAAGTGGGGCTTCTGGCTGCAGAAGAGATTCCTTGAATCCGGTTCTTCCTCTATGGGATCTGCTTTTCTTAATTCTGAGAAGTCATCGCGAGTGATTGCAGAAATGCTTGCAGGAGTTCGTGGAGTCAGGAGTGCGATACTGGTAGCGGCTCCAGGGTATTTGGTTTCGAAAATTCGTAGATGATTGAGGGATGAAGACTATTAGGAACTATTCCTTGGATGGTTATACCATTTCTTTTATATGCGGATTTCGCAACTATTTTGTTATCGGAATTGCGATAAATGCAATAAGATTCTAGAATGTTGCGATATTCGCGGAACTTCTCATGGTTGGTATTCCATGTTCCTCCTCCTCACGAGTTTCGACAACTCCCGCGAATGCATCACATCCAGAACCTTTACGCAAAACCGTGGAGCGAGCTCTCTGAACAAAGGGACCAGTTCAGAGGGCTCCCTTGCAACAAGGACGAGATCGCTGGATAATCAGCGAATCAAATCAACATCATGGAATCTTTAACATCAATGACTCAACACAGCCTGTTGCGAACCACCACCTTGGCTGTGTTTCGACTCTCCAAGGACTTCAATGATGCATCAACAACAGTGACAACGACTGGCGGTTTCGTCACCCTCTCTTCTTACCAGTACTTGTCTGGCTATAGAAACTCAAGTATCCGAGTCGCCTTTTCAACTACGCTTCGTTCCTCATCACTTTGAGTATGGCAGACAATATCTTGAACCAAATCATTGGGTAGTATCTCTGCCCAATACTGGGAGGCCCCTAAGTGACATCTCTGACATCGAAACTTCTTGTTCTTCCTCTTAGTCCAGAAGGTGAGAAGATGGGTCCACCTTCACCCCAAGCGATGCTTACATGTACCTCCATATATGGCGGGAAACTCTTTTCTTGAGCAACTGCTTCCCTGAACCTCTGTAGTTGTACGGGATCAGTTGGAGGAGATAGTGGGTCCATGCCATTCCACTCATCATAATCAGGATAGTCCCACTCTATGTACATCCAAGGTCCCGAAGCCGCCTCTTCCAACAAATCCAGTAGAGTCTTTGTCTGGTCTGTCAGATTCTTCACAATATAGTGAGCCGAGCTGCTGTTTGTCACAAAATCAGATCTTATCTTCACAATCACACACGCCCTCAGCGCTAGTCTATCTATTGTTCACTACTCCACTATTTGAATGACACTCAATGATGCATCAACAACAGTGTCAACGACTAGTAGTGGTTTCCTTACTCTTTCTCACCAGAAATCATCGTGCCATCGTGACTCTAGGATGGAGGTTGCTTTTGCTACAACAGAAGTGTCTTCATCCTCCAGAGCAACACTGATGATTCCATGAGCTTGGTCCTAAGGCCTACGTTGA
>WOR8_10002953_pt1 | contig 16753 bp, 17 predicted proteins | sample DeeMarSeWOR38_10_FD_19890 | JGI IMG/M metagenome (IMG submission 19890)
AGCGGGGGTTGCCAAGCCAGGTCAAAGGCGTAGGACTGAGGCTCCTATCCTGTAGAGGTTCGTGGGTTCGAATCCCACCCCCCGCATTTTTATGAAAAAATTGAAGTAGATCCAGCGCGGAGATGTTGCTGGCTTTTTGTTTGCTGCTCTTTTAGGGTGAAAAAGCAGTTCAATTTACCACCCTTTGGTTTCTATCGTTATGATCTATTGTTTACTGTCGCTACTTTCTAGATCTATGTCTACTTCAAATTTGGCGTGGGCTTCGCCAAGATTGCCTTCGGCAACTTCTGAATTATCTGGGTTAGGTTACTTCTACTTGGGATCAGAATATCTTCTTTGTCGTCTTCAGTCTCCAAGACAAAGAAAGCGCATTCATCAAGCTGGAACTTCGCTATTGATTACTTCTCGAAGGCGCTTATTACAATATTTCACATAATTTGCTAGAAAAACCGCTGCAAACAACTCCCCAAAGGTGGAGGGTACAACAAGATTAAAAGGGAACTCCCGCTAGAATAGGATGGTAAATTGGTGAACGGTTTATGAGTAGACGAGAAAGCGGAGTCACCATTAAGTATGAACCTTTCAAAGAAATCATAATAATGGAGCGAACGTTCTTTTTAACGCCTGAAGACTTGGCTCGATTCACCGCTGTAATAGCCGGTGGCAAGCTGGCGGGATTATACTGGGTCGACGGCGTGGTCTTTCTGTACTTCCCGCTTCCTGCTTCGACGACGGCAGTTGCAAAGGCGCTAATAGAAAGCGGGAAAGTCTACTGGACCTTTGTCGGATACGCACACATGCCAAAATACGCGCCAACCATAGAAACAAAAGAAAAAATGATTGTGCCTGTAATTGACATATCATTGGACCCTGTACTTACAAAAGTTGCACAATGGCTAAAGGAACAAAAGTAAACCCCATTGCAAAAGTCACTCTGCAAAGTGCAAAGCTAACTTCATGAGAGCTGTCTTTTTGAAAAGAATAACACTAAACGGCGCAGTTTTCTCTGGCGGAGGCGCAGGCAAAAAATTCTTGCGATTAACTTGGGTTAAACGACAGATAAAGCAGAAACTCGGCTTTGTTCCGTATCTTGGAACCTTGAACGTGCTGCTCTCTGAAGAAAGCGCGAAGCGAAAAAAACTGCTTGAAAAAAAATGTTCGATGAAAATTTGCCCTGTCGAAGGCTATTGTAACGGTATGCTTTTCAAGGCACTCATAGGCACTTTGGAATGTGGCATCGTTATTCCTGAGGTTGCAGGCTACCCAAAAACGTTTTTAGAGATAATTGCCCCTGTCAACCTTAGAGAGACTCTTCAACTCGAAGACGGTGATGAAGTTACGGTAACGATTAGTCTCTAGGTTTGCCTTTTTTCTTCAGAAACTCGCTTATGTACTCTTCTGTGCTATTGATCTTTTTCAAGTATGCACCATAGCGAGCTAGAGCACTCATGGCTCTAGCAGCGTCTTCTGGCGAGGGATAAGAGGGGATCCCTAGTTTGTCAAATCTGAAACGGGTATACAAAGCCATTTCGGTCTCGCCAATATCACACATTACTATGGGCTTGCTGTATTTGCTTGAGACATTCGCTACGCTGTCGATGTACTTTTCCCGCAAAGCTGGTAAATGATGCAATCCTAGCAAAATTATACCGTGGACTTCTGGGTCTTGGAACATCAGATCTGCCGCAACCTCGAACATTTCATCCGTCACCGAACCCGTAAGGTCAACCGGGTTGGAGGTTGCCGCAAACTTGGGAAGCTCCCCCTGCTCCTTGAGTTTTTGGAATTTCTTTAGAGTTTCTTCTGAAAACCGGTTGACAGTCAAACCATTGCTTTCGCACTCGTCCACCGCCATTATACCTGGACCACCAGCGTCCGTGAGTACTCCTATGTTCCTGCCCAAAGTCGGCGGTTGCATGGATAACGCTTTGCCCATATCAAAGAATTCTTCCATGTCCCTCGCGCGGATTACTCCTGACTGCTCAAAAGCCGCATCATAGATTTCGTCTGAACCTGCGATAGCGCCAGTGTGTGAAGCAGCGGCTCTAGCTCCAGCTGCACTTCTTCCTGCTTTAAGCGCCACTACGGGCTTTTTCGCGGTTACTTTACTTGCTATTTTGATGAATTTTCTTCCATATTTTATGTCTTCGACATAGAGGAGTATGACTTTGGTTTCGTGGTCGTAGAGCAGATAATGCATCATTTCCGATTCGGTCACATCGCTTTTGTTTCCGAAGCTCACAAATTTGCTGATTCCAATTTGCCGTCCAGCTAGAAAGTCGAGGGCGGCAACTCCGAAGGCTCCGCTTTGAGTAACAATGGCTATATCTCCAACCATCGGTCTCGGAGTGGCAATAACTTCGTCTCCTGTAGTCAAAACTTTAGTTTCGGGAAGAAACAGCGTATCCACACCTGTCTTCTGATAGTACACGCCCAAACAGTTGGGTCCTAAAATCCTGATTCCCGCTTTTTTAGCCGTAGCCACCAACTGTTGTTCCTGTTGAATGTTTCCGATTTCTCTAAAACCCGAGGTGATTATTATGGCAGTCTTGACTTTCTTAGTAACCGCTTCTTCCATGATTGTTTGGACGACTTTGGCTGGAACAACAATCACTATCAAGTCGAGTTCACCTGGAATCTCGGTTATAGACGGGTAGCATTTGAACCCCAAAATAGACTCTTCGTTTGGGTTTACGGGGTAAATTTCCCCTTTGAAAACACCTCTCGTTTTGTTATAGGCAAAGTTTTTGAAAATTACATTTCCTGCTTTGTCTACTTTTTTAGTGGCGCCGATAATGGCGGCTGAACAAGGATTAAAAAAAGCATTTAGCTTCTTAGTTTCTTCCATAAATTATCCCATCGTTCAATAAAGGAAAAGGTCTGTTTATTCTTTACTCTTCAAAATAACGTCTTAAATGTTCATTCGCTCGTATTCATTCGTTTTTTCCCAGCAACACTTATTCTTGTTTTTCCTGACGAGGACTATCGGTTTATGCTTAACTTTTGATAGCATTTCCCAACTTACCCCGGTTTCAACTATGTTGAATCTAACGGCCATGTCCCACACTGTTGCGCCTGAACCTGGACCGCGTGCTCTGTCAGCGATATTAGCAATTCTCAAGGCTTCCTTCGTCTGAAGTTTGCCTCCGACCACGGCGAGTGGTGTTGATCTCTTTCTGAACTTAGACAACCTACCGAAGATGTATGCAGTTATGCCTCCTAGATAGTGAATGCCCTGCATCGGTTTTGGATGAGAAGTGAAATGGAAGTTCCTGAACGAGTAAGTTTTGTCCGTGTCTACAACTATGACAAAGACTTTCTTCTTCAACTTAAGCCAGATTTGCTGGCGGATCTCCTTTGCTATTTCATGTGGTTTTTTCAATGGCAAACTCACATAGGAAAACGGCAAGTTGGACCCATCAATGCCGCCTTCAGAACCCCACAATAGCGTCTGGAAAAATCCGGCGTATTGCAGGGCAATTTGTTTGTGGCGACTACCTGCTTCAAGTGGGTACTCTCTAAGTCTTCGCTTCAGTCTAGGACCAAGACGGCACAATGGGCCTATATAGTATCCCCAAACAATCCGCATCCATAAGCGAGAAATCAGCTTCGCACTGAAACTAGGACTTACAACGCTTTCGTCTATGACGTTGCCCAGCGCAGTTGAAATCGCCTTTTCAGATATGACCACGAAATCCCCGTCAGCTACTCTCTTTTCTACAGCATCGAGGATGCTGTTAAGGTATTTCTCGCCGGGCTTCCAATATTTCGTAGTTACGGGCAACGCGTAATACTTGGTCATTTGTAAAGGATTTCCCCAGAGGCACATTTTTTCTTATCTGATAAAAGGTTTAATTATCCTCTATTGTTTAGCTACTTAAACTTCCCTAATTTATAAGCGGAACTTGATTTTAGAATCAGAGCTTAACTGGCAGGCAGAGAGCCTTTCCAGCTGTGCTGCACGCTGTTTATCCTTAAGCGCAATTTGAAACTTGTTTATTCCACCAAGCTCGATTTTATGGTTAGTTCTGCACCTGGAACCACGCGAATCCACCAGTTGAGCGCTTGGAAAGAATCATCATAGTAGACTACTAGCCTCGCCACTGAACCGACGGTGGCGTTGGCTGGAACAAAACCGTTCCAAGTTAAAGTTTCTGTTTGCTCAGGCGCAAGTGTCAAATTAAGTGCCGTTCCAACCTGAGACCAAGAACTATCTTCAAAAGCTATGTTTACGCTCCAAGTTCCTTCGGTTTTTCCAGTGTTCTTGAACGTGATTTTCACCGTGAAATCATCGCCTGCCGCTTTGTCAACGACACAATTCTGCTGATCATGAGCTAAGACCAAAGAACCGCCTGCGCCCGTTGCCGAAAGATTAAAGACAACGACCACCAGAACCGCAACAAGGAATAACAAAACATGTTTCTTCGCCATTCTCCTTTCAACTCCTCTAACTTTACTTTCGCTTATTACTATTTATTATTAGTTCTGAAAGAAAGTTCTATAATAAAACTCAAGAACAAACAGCCGCTAGGGCGTCAACCTATCTCTGTCTCGGGGATAAAACGTCACTTCACGGATATTTTTTTTACCAGTCAACATCATAGTAAGCCTTTCCAAGCCGACTGCCCAACCCGCATGAGGTGGCATTCCATAGTCAAAAGCCTGAAGATGATACTTGAAAGTTTCTGGTTTCAAACCTTGCTCTTTTAACCGCGCAACTAAGAGATCTTTTTTAGCTATTCTTGTTCCGCCTGAAACTAACTCTATCCAGCGCCACATCAGATCAAAGCCCTCGCACAGGTCAGGATTTTCCTCTCGTGGTTTTATGTAGAACGCTTTGGAATGCGTGGGCCAGTCAGTTATAAAATAGAAACTTGGATATAACTTGCCTAGAACTCTGAAAGCCTCCGTTGGTATATCTTCACCCCACGGCACTTCAAAGCCCTCCTTCTGCAGGTCGCTGAGAACCTCACTATAAGTCAAACGCTTAAACGGAACTGAAGGGACCCTCAGTCTATGCCTGAGCACCGCCAACTCTTCTGTGCAGCTATCCTTCACAGCCTTGCATGTATGCTGCATCAGCTGTTCAAGAAGAACCATTACTTCTTCTGCGCCAGCGAACGCTTGCTCAACATCCAGTGAAACAAACTCACTCAAATGCCGCCGAGTGTGAGACTCTTCAGCCCTGAAGAAAGGACCAACCTCAAAAACTTTCTCAAGGCTCATCACCAACTGTTCTTTGTACAATTGTGGGCTCTGTGCAAGAAACGCCTTTTTGCCGAAGTAATCCAAAGTGAACAATGCTGCGCCACCTTCGGTCGCTGAGGCGATAATTCGTGGTGTGTGAACCTCGAGAAAACCTTTTTCAAAGAGAAAGTCGCGTATTGCCTCTACGGCGGAGTGTTGAATCTTGAATGTTGCAATGCTCTGTTCTTGGCAAAGATCCAGCGGTCTTGCATCTAATCGAACTTCTATATTCGCCGGGGTCTTGCCAGTTATGTCTATGGGTAGCTGTAATGCGGCTGTGCCTAAAATCTTGATTTCCATTGGTAGCACTTCGACGCCTCTGGGTGACATTGAGGTTTTTTTCACCGTGCCTTTCACGCCGATGCTGTACCGCTTTTGCAGTGCTTCAGACTTCGACAGCGCTTCGAGATTTACTTTCTTCTTGGGGACAGTGAGTTGTATTGTGCCTTCTCGGTCTTTCATTATAATGAAGCGGATGCCACCCAAATCCCGTATCTCTTGAACCCAGCCAAAAAGCGTAATTTCTTTGCCATCCATTTCTGGCGTTATATTCGCAGAGTAATGTGTTCTAACCCAATCTCCAATTGAGTCCAACTTCATGAATTAACCGCTCCTTAGTCAGCAAACTCTACACGTAGCGACATTTTCCGTACTTTATAGGCGATTTCCTTTAAAGCCTTAATGTCGAAAGGCAACTGGCTTCCGCGTTTCCTTTTCAAAATAACCCTGGTTTCAGTAGTACCGTCAGGCAACCAAATCGTGTTTATTGTAAGGATGTTAAGAGGCATGAACAAGTCCTCTAGAAACTTGCGGTCATCGACCCCGTACTCCAAAACGCGAACGGACTTGCTGATTCCCTCGCCCAATGTTTTGATAATCTTGCCGCCGTAACCCAAAAGCCGGGGAACATCACCGTGCCCAACAATTATAGCCAAAGTCCTGCCGACGCTGACTGCTTTGTAAAAGCAAACGTTTTGAAGCGAAGGATATTTTCCCTCTAAAGACAATAACAAACGAGCTATTCTCAGGTCTAACTCACTAATCTCGCCAGCCTTGACTTTAGCTGAACACTTTTGGCATAGTATACCGCTCTTCAAACAGAAACTGCATAGTTCAGTCTTCATTTAGAAGACATCCTCCTGCGAATAAAGGAGGAGCGGCGGAGTGCTATTCTCCATGTGGAATAGGGGTTTATCGCTCCAAGACTATTTCTATCGTGCTGACGTTGGTCAGTCCGCTGTTCTCTTCTCGAGGTGAAATCTGATCCGTCCCGATGCCTATCCTCGCGACTTTTACATCAGGCAAAAAGCGGCGTCTAACCACTTCAACGACATCAATCGCTCGGCTAATGGCTCTTCCACGCGCTTTGACACTTACTTCTCTTGCTCCCCCGTGAAAGAAGGTTATGCAGGCTAGCACGTAATTCATCACTGGTTTTCTCCCGATCAACACTGAGTTGCTTTCCGACATAGTCAACGCTTCACTCCAAGTTTCCTCTTTTATATGGTTTCATAAGGTTTTTTGTCCACAAATAAATACATTGTGGTGGTGAGCCGAGATTTTAATTTATGTTGCGTAAAAAGTGAATATTCTGGAAAACCAGCTTTCACCTCTTTTTTAATGAACTGAAATCTTCAATAACACGATGATTGCGGAGGATTAACCTGACAAAATATGATGAAAGTGATAGCATTGGAGCTACATACTGAACATTCAGTTCAATTTTTGAGAAAGTGGTGTGAGAAATCCCGATTCGCGACTAAATATGCTTTGAACGCCAAACAGGACGAATTATCAGCACAACTAGGCGTGAGCAGGTAATCCTACAACGTGCATCCAAGGAAGCTTAAGAACAGAGGCTGCATCTGCACAGGTTGGGGCTTCATCGGCATCACTTAAGAAGGAATGAGCGCCCTCGGCATTTCATCTAATCCGTTTTCATCCTTATTAGGATTTAACCAGCCAAACGGATTCAAGTAAAGGACAAAATAAGGTAATCGGACTTTGACAAGCCTTCAGTATAGCTGGAGAAGTTGACGCTTTAATTGTTGCTGAAAAATAACATTTGGACGGAATCCTCAGAAAACTATGCAATATAGGTGGAGTTCAACAACAAAATCCTACGTTACAATTAACCCCTTAAATTGGGCATAAGCGTTTTTCTGCATTTCTGTGAATATAAAGCAAACCTCTCTCCTTAGTACACGTTTTTTAGAATGCCTATTTGAAAATAGTTGAGCAACCGTGCGATGTGACCGAGTTGTTACCAAAAGCTTTAGGGATATGGAACGGCTTTTGGAACCGGCTTCTAAAATTTTTGAGACAAAAAGTATATTTGATAGAGGAGCGTCTGAGTCTTAGCACCAGAATAGAGGTTCGCCAAATGCCCGTATTAGATCCGATTAAGAAGTCTATTGCGCAAAAACATCGGTTGTATATGAAGATCTGCAGGGACTGCAGGGTTAGAAACGCCGCGACTGCATTGAAGTGTAGAAAATGCAAAAGCAAGAATCTCAGATGGAAGAAAAGAGAGCTCGTGAAGTAAAATCTCTCATTTCAAAGAATCTTAACTAAAGTTTCCATGTTAAAAGCTGTATTTGCACACCCATTCTTTATTAGAGGTATGGTTTGTATAGCCACGTTCATTCTGGCTAAGGCGTCTACAGACATTTTGATCTCTTCACCGCAAGCAACTCCAATAACGCCCTCGTACTGGTTTTTTTTCAGAATTTTCGGAATGCAGGAGCCTCCAGGAACCACACAAACATCATATCCTTTTTTCTTGGCTAATCGGTCTGCTTTGTTAACAAAACAGTCTTCGGAACAATGAGCGCAAGTGTAGGAAGGAACACTAGCGTCAAAGAATGCTTTACATCGGTGGTCCATATATTTTCTGGAACAATGCGGAAGCAAAAGCGCCCTCTTTTTTGCTTGTAAGAATTTTCTTCTCTCCATGAGGTTTACGGCTTGCAGGTCGATGAGGTCTTGCAGGAGAACAACCGCGTCTGAGAGATTTAGTCCTGTGGCTTCTTGGATTTTACAATTTTTAATAATTTCTTGCAGAGTATTTAGGAGTGTTTTGTGCATGCCCTTCTGGTAGCTTACCCTAGCAATTTCGGTGAAGAAGAAACGCGGAACTTTTGAAAGGTCAAAGGTAAACTGGTAGGGCATAACTCAAGATTAACGACACGCATACTTAAAAAAATACCTGTACAGTAACTCAAAATTTAACTTGAAACAAAGCCAATCTGTTTCTTCGCTGGTGCCCAAAATTTCTCTAAGAGACTTAAGCTCTTCTCGCAACCAGCTTATCTCAGTCTCAAGGGAGTTGGCTCGAGATCTTGAAACTTTTTTGAGCTTTTCAATTTTCACCATCAAACTCAACCGCTCCCTTTCCAGCATCTATAATTTCTTGCAGAGTCCTCAAAGTTTGCGTAAGCCCTTCACGTACTTCTTCAATTTTTGCGAGGAGGTCTTTAATGTCTGTTTTCAACGGTTTTGTTGTTGATTCTACTTTTAATCTAAACTTGGACTTGCATTTTGGGTACTCGAAGATTCCAACTCGAAATTCCGACATGTCTCCTGTTGCCCTCTATGTTTTGCAGGTGCTACAGTCCAACATTTAATGGCGATGGTCACTTCAGTTCCACAATTCGGGCAGTTAACCAATGAATACCCCTCTTGCATTTACTTTCTACAAAATGCTTTTTTTCGATTAAGCCATAACACTTTGCACTACTAGCTAAAACCCAAGTTTTCAAAATGCAAAAGAAAAAAGAAAGTAAGAAAATATGGTCCTTAATCAAATGCTTATTTGGAACATTAGCCTTTCAACAAGTTCTTTGTAGCGATTTCGAATAGTCACCTCAGTCACTTGCGCGATCTCCGCTATTTCTCTCTGCGTCTTTCTTTCCCCAGTCAAAACAGAAGCAACATAGCTCGCGGCTGCAGCAATGCCTGTTGGACCACGACCTGAAGTGAGTTTAAGTTCTTTTGCTGCTGCTAAAATCTTGTGGGCAATTTCTTCGACTTTTCCTTGCATTGTCAGTTGATTGGAAAATTTTGTTATGTATTGGCTAGGTCTAAGCGGTGGAATAGAGTAGTCAAGTTCTTTAATTAGGAAACGATAGCTACGACCCACTTCCTTTTTGTTCACAGTTGACGCTTGAGATATCTCATCCAGAGTTCTGGGTAACCCACACTGTCTACACGCCAAGTAAATTGCTGCTGAAGTTACGCCCTGAATAGACCTGCCGCGTATTAACCGCTCTTTCACTGCTTTTCGGTAAATAACTGAGGCGGTTTCCAGAATGTTCTTGGGTAGGTTCAAGTTGTTAGAGATTTTCGTGATTTCAGACAAGGCAAAAGCCAAGTTGCGTTCTGTCGCGTCTGAAACTCTTATGCGACGTTGCCATTTTCTTAAGCGGTAAACCTGGGCTTTCTGTCCAGGTGAGAGACTCTTGCCGTATACGTCGCGGTCATGCCAATCAATTGTTGTTGACAAACCTTTGTCGTGGATAGTGTATGTTAGAGGCGCACCAACTCTCGTTCGTTTTGACCTCTGCTCGTCGTCGAAGGCTCTCCATTCGGGTCCTCTGTCGGCTATCTTGGCTGCCACCACGAAACCGCAGTCCATACAAACTATTTCAGCGCATTCGTAGTCACGCATAAGCCTAGTGCTGCCGCATTCTGGGCATGATTGAACTTTGAAGGATTCAGCACGTTGGGCTGACGCTGAGGCTTTTCCTTCTTCTTGCAGCTTGTTATTTTCACTCATTTTTTTTGCTCCGTTTCTTTTTCGAGAGATGCAAGTACAGCTGCTTGCTAGTTAGTCTTTCAGGCTCCTTGATTGCTGGTTTTACAACTACATACGGCGAAGGCACTGGGCCTATCACATCAAAGACTTTCCCAACAACCTTCAATTTCTCGTCAACGACAGCAGAACCGATTTTCGGGGTTTTGTCAGCCTTAACAACAACATTCTGAGAAGGAGTCACATGAAGCACTTTACCCAATCTCTGTAAGCCAATTCCCCTCCCGAAAAACAACAACGACAACGTAATACCGTATTTAAAGCTTTCTACGTGCCACGACATATGAAATTTCGTCCAATCCGCTTTTTAGCGTCTTTCGTGTTAATGGAAAGCGCTTTTTTGCAGCTTTCTCTGCAAGCTGGCATATTTAATGTTTAATAGAAGTACAGCGCAGAAACCTATAGAGGGGAACCTATTGCTTAACGGCATTTTTCTCCACCTCTCCCTTCAAAATTCAAGTTTTACATAGGGAGGGCATAGTCAAAAATTCGGATAATAGGTTCAAAACGCTTCTGTAAGCACGGCTAAATTCTTCTGAGCATACAGAAATCTTTAGATAGCTAAACAGTCTCTGATATCACTAATGTCAGCTTCAAAATTTCCATCTCGAAAATTCGTCTCTGTTGATCCAAGCAAGTGCACGGGTTGTGGAATTTGTGAGTACGCTTGTGCTCTTGAAAAAGAAGAAGACACTTTGAATCCCCTACGTTCACGGATCCGGGTTGTCCGCATGACCCCTATGTTTAATTTTGCTCTCGCCTGTAGGTTCTGTGAAGACGCTAAATGTGTGACTGCATGTCCAGAAGCCGCTCTGTCACAAAGTGAACAAACTGGCATTATAATGGTGAAAGAAAAGAAATGCAAAGGCTGCGACTGGTGCATACAAGCCTGTCCACACGGTGGCATTACGATTCACTCTGACACGGGGCTAGCTATAGCATGCGACCTCTGCGATGGAGAACCAAAATGCGTTGAATTCTGCCCCGAAGAAGCCTTAGACCTCGTGACCACAGACGAAGAAGCTGAAAAACGATTCAATGATGCCTTGGAAAAACTTCCCGCAGAAACTGAACGCTTAACCAATACGATTAAGAACAAAGATTGGAAACCTTTGCTTGCAGAAGCTGAAGAAAGGTCGATGAAAATAAATGAAAAACTCGAAGCTTTGAACAAAAAAGCAAACGCCAAAAAGCAAAAATAAATTTCCCCTCTATCGCCAACATAATGCACAGTTTCTTTCCGAAAAGTCCGATTACACAACCGTTAAACAGACTTTTCCTCGTAGCCTCTTAAAAACTGGTCTATGTCTTTGCCGTTCTGTTCACCCACATATCCTCCTTCCAAAACGAAGAAAGTGGGCTTCTTAAGCAAGCCAATTCTTTTGCCTATTTCTCTGTAGCTGTTCTCTGTCAATCCCAGAGACGCCAAGTCTCCATGATGAGCGTCAAACCCCGCCGAAACCGCTACAAACTCAAACCTGCTCATGTCAATCATGCTTAACGCGTCATCAAGAGTTTCCAGATACCTCTGCTCGCCGCAGTCAGCTGGTAAAGGAAAATTCAGGCAGTTTCCCTTAGAATAAGCACCCGTCCCTGGGTAATGAGGGTAACGGTGCAAAGAAATATAAATTGCCTTTTCATCTTCCTGAAAAATCTCCTGCGTCCCATTCCCATGATGACCATCAACATCCAAAATCAATGCCGATACACCCAACGCTTTCACAGCTATTGCTACATTATTAACATAACAAAACCCTCGCGTATAAATCCCTAAAGCTGCACCGCTACGCCCTGCATGGTGCCCAGGCGGTCTCATAAGCGAAAAACCGTTAATCTTAGCCGCTAATATCGCTCCTCCAGCTGAAAGCCGCGCGTGCTCGTAAATATTCTCGTATGCTGGTGTGTCCGGATCCTCGACTAAGCCTTTCTTTAGATTCCAAATGTAGTCAGCGTCATGAACCCTCAACACATCTTCCTCAGACGCGAAAATAGGCTCCAGAAACTCGTAATTCTTTTCCCTCAAGAACTCATGGGCCATCTTCACTCGTTGTGGTCCTTCAATGTGTAAACCGCCATAGTTCAAACATTTTTTTGAAAAAACAATTTTTGTCTTCATTCCATTTGCATCCATACATACATAAGCGACTTTTTTCAAATTAAAATACCACCTCCTCTTAAAGGTTTACCGCGCTCCGAAAACAGGGAGAAAAACATATGATTTCCGAAAATCCATTCAACGAGTTCCGAAAAGAATGTGAAATTGCATTAGCGTATGCCCTAAAAAAAGCTCTTCATGAAGTTAAAGTTGAGTGCTTGTCATTTAACAAACCACCAAACTCTGATTTTGGGCAACTCGCTTCTTCGCTATGTTTTGAACTTGCGAAGAAACTCAACCAGATACCCGGAGATTTAGCTACGCAGCTCGTTAAAGCTGTTGGCAAACAAAATTTCTCGCTACTTGAGAAGGTTACAGCTGCAGGTGGCTACGTGAATTTCCACGTTAACTTCTCCAAACTCTCTTCGTTAACACTTGAATCAATCAGGCAGCTGGGTTCAGTTTACGGTTTAGTCAAAACGGAAAACCCTGCCAAGGTAATCGTTGAGCACACCAGCGTTAACCCTCTTCACCCTATCCACATTGGGCAAGCGAGAAACCCGATGATTGGCGACGCTTTAGCCCGCATCTTAAGTTGCAGAGGGCATTTGGTATCTCGCCATTACTACATAGACGATGTTGGGCGTCAATCCTCTGTTGTTGCTTATGGGTACGCTAAGCTTGGTAAGCCCAAGCCTGACGAGAAGGCGGATCATTTTGTGGGGAAGATTTACACTATCACGAGTTGTTTGGTGGAGCTTCACCGTCTGAGAAGCGAGCTCGAGCTTGTTAAGGCGATTCCGGCTTCTGACGATACGGCGAAGATTACTAAGCAGATTGACGAGTGGATGTCAATTGCTGGCGAGCTTAAAGAGAAGTTTCCATCGCTTTTCGAAAAGCTTAGTGAAAGAATTGGCGCGACAGAAAATCCTGAGGAGGAGATTAACAGGCTTAACCGTGCTTATGAGGATGGAGAACCTGAAGCTAAGTCGCTTATACGAGAGGTAAGCGAGCTTTGCCTTGAAGGTTTCAGGGAAACACAAAAACGCGTGGAGATTTGTTATGATTCGTGGGATTGGGAAAGTGATTTCGTCTGGAGTAACCAAGTTTCCGAGGTTCTTAAACAACTGGAAACTTCGCCTTTCGTCTACGATGAAGGTGGCGTGTTGGAGTTTGACGCTGAAAAAGTAGTGCGTTTTTTGGGTCTTAAGGCCAATTTGGGTTTGAGAGAGGATTATACGGTTCCGCCGTTAACCCTTGTGAGGGCTGATGGCACAACGCTTTACACCACGCGGGATGTGGCTTACACCCTGTGGAAGTTTGACCGCGCGGAAAAGGTGATAAACGTCATCGGCATGGAGCAGTCTTTGGCGCAGTTACAGCTGAAAATAGCTTTGTACGCGCTGGGTCACAGCAAACACGCGGAGAATTTTGTTCACTTCGCTTATAATCTTGTAACTCTTCCTGGTTACAAAATGTCCAGCCGCCGAGGGCGATATATCACTTTCGACGAGGTTCTTAGCGAAGCGGTTGAACGAGCTTTCGACGAGGTTTCGAAGCGTTCTCCTCAGTTGTCAGAAGACGAAAAACGCGACATAGCCAACTTTGTGGGTCTCGGTGCAGTACGCTACGCTCTTGTTGACGTTGACCCCTCTAAGCCAGTTGTTTTTACATGGGATAGAGTTCTGAACTTCGAAACCAACAGCGCGCCTTATGTTCAGTACACTCATGCTAGGGCGTGTAGCATTCTGCGCAAAGCTGCGCGAGAACCAGAAAATGCGGATTTTGCGCTTCTCAAGGAAAAATTGGAACGTGAATTAGTTTTGTCTTTGGCGGGTTTTCCAGATGCTTTCATCGAAACCACAGAGTATCTTAAGCCTAACTTGATTTCTGGCTTCATAAATGCACTTGCCGACAAGTTTAACACATTTTACAACGCGTTGCCAGTTATCAAAGCTGAACCGCAAGAGCTTAGTGACGCTCGAATAGCGTTAACCGATTCAATTCGTATTGTGCTGAGTAATGCTCTAAACTTAATTGGTGTAGTGGCGCCTGAAAAGATGTGACTGCTGTTACTCTTTTGCTCGGAGCAATCTACCCCCACATTCTTTAAAAGAACTACATAGTCACGCGAGAAGATTGAGTTTGACTTTGTGCGGAGTTACGCTTTTTTTGGGCTATTCTTCTTGTTTTCTTTTCAATTTTTCAACCCAACCGGGGAGTAACATGGCTTAGGTGTGGTTAAGTTGAAACGCGATCTTTTGAAGTGAGTAAATTTCGGTTTTCCCTTAATGTCATTTTACTTGCCTTTAGTTTTTCCAAAAATTATAAGTTTAGAAAACCCTCAATAGTGTGATGCAAGTGGAGCTTGCGATTCTTTGAAAAGCTACCGTCTCGCCCGTTCTTCATCAATGCGGTTAATGGCAATTGCCGTTGCGTTAGCGCCTATTGCATTACTTTCGATTTTTTCTATTCCTTCCTCAGCGGCTGCTTCTGAAATGCCTTCAGTTGAATGGAGGCAAACCTATAACGGCTTACTGGCGTTGTCTGTCATACAGACAGCGGATGAAGGCTACGCTATAGCTGGAGCTTCTCAGTCGCCTGATGCCGCCACATTTGTTAAAACAGACTCGGTTGGTAACGTGCAATGGCAAAAAGCACAAGGCGATGTGGTGTCAGTTGTGCAAACTCGCGATTTAGGTTATGTACTATTTTATGCTGATCATGTGGCTAAAACGAATGCTGATGGAGACTTTGAGTTGACTTTCCCTGTAGGATTATTTGGCACTCAGGAAGGCATTGTTACTAGCGATGGAGATTATGTCTTGGTGGGCAATAGCTTTGGAGATAACGGTGAGCCCTTTGCTTGGCTAAAAAAGTTTGATGAGCAGGGTAACCTTCTATGGAATAACACGTACACTGGAGGCGTCTCTCTTTATGCTGTTACGGAGACCGCTGACCGTGGTTGTGCACTAGCAGGTAACTTGAAAAACGATTTTTGGTTAGCCAAGATTGACTCAAACAGTAATCGCCAGTGGAGTCAAATTTACTCTTATGGAGACATTCAAGATATGCATGTCGTTTACTCTCTGGCGCAAACAAAAGATGGAGGATTCGTGCTTGCAGGGACTGGAGACTGGCAAGCAAGTGGCGGACTCATTCCTTGGCTATTAAAGGTCGATTCTCAAGGATTTGAGGAGAGATATTTTAGTCTCCCTTACGGACAGATTCTAAACGACAACTTCCGTGCAGTAGTGCAAACCGACGATGAAGGCTATGCATTAGCACTAGGGAATAGTGCGAAGTTATTGAGGACAGATTCTTCTGGCAGTGAACTCTGGGCATTAACATTAGACGATGGCAGTTGGGGTTCAAATTATCAATCGTCGTCTCTAATACGGACGAGAGATGGCGGATACATCGTTGCTGGCTCAGTTTTCGGTAATACTGCGGTTGTAATAAAGATATCACCCGAACACGACACTCAGCCACCAGTAATTACAGTCTCAAGCCCAGAAAGCAAGATGTACGAGAATAGTGAGGTTCCGTTGATGGTTGCTGTAAATGAACCTGTTTCATGGATTGCATATCGCCTTGACGGCCAACCTGACGTGACCATAACTGGAAACACAACTTTGTCTGGATTGGCAATTGGCGCTCACAACATAACGGTTTCCGCTCAAGATTTAGGGGGTATTATGGGTTCTTCGGCAACAATTCATTTCACTATAGTCGCTCGGTTCCCTATAGAATTGGTTGCCATAAGCATAATCATAGCAATCGTTGTCGTTGTTAGTTTTCTGGCGTACGTTAAGAGGCAAAGTCTTTCAGCTTGCAGGAAAAAAGTTTTAACTAGTTTCCTCGAGAAACAGCACTTTACTGCTTTAAGAAAAAACAGGATGATATGGACTTTGACAATAATTAGCCTGTCCATCCTGTTAGTGTTCACTCAAATTTTCTTTCCTTACGTTTACTATTCGGTTTCATCTGGAAGCGCTAGTTTGACATTTGAAGTAGGCGTAAGCTACGTTTACGAGCAAGACGGCGTAAAGCAAATCTATGATCAGGTATCCCGCATTAAGGAACTTGGCTTCAGTGTTATTCGAGTGAATATGGTTTGTGATTCAATAAACCCAAACTCGTTCACAAACACACTCACGGAGTATTTCTTTAGTGCTGTTAGGCAGCTCGGCATTAGAGTTGCCCTTATAATCAACAATCACGATCGCGTCAATAACATAAATTATTACCTTGCTAGGTGGGGTAGCGATCTCACCTACATTCAAATTCTCAATGAACCTGACGTTGCGTCATCATGGGATATGGGCGCATTATTCTCAGACGATGAGGCGGGGTCTAAATTTGAAGAAGTCTACGCATTAGTTGAACAGCATCAGCTTTCGGCACAATATTATACTAACTTTGGAATAGCCTTCCCAGCTCGAACAAACCTTCCGATCCTATTCAGCGAGAAACTCGACTTCATAGGTTTCGACGTTTTTATGGAGTCGTGAGTTCGGCATGTCAACAAGCGATGACACGAAACAAGCCGATTACTTAATCCGTGGTCTAAACCTCTTCAAGAACATGGGACTCAG
>WOR8_10003108_pt1 | contig 16751 bp, 16 predicted proteins | sample DeeMarSeWOR38_10_FD_19890 | JGI IMG/M metagenome (IMG submission 19890)
AGAAGGACAGGGAACCATACCGTAAGTATTGATCGCCTGGCTGGTTAGGGGTGTATTGCATTGGGTACAGGAAATCAAGGAGTTGGATCCTCTCTCAGGTTAGTTTCTGATTACCCGGGTTTCACAAATCCGATCATGAAGGGCTCGCTTTTGGTCATCAAATGCTGCCATAATATACCCGATTAAAAGTATCATCCAGCTGAGCCATTTAGCAAAATGCCTTCCGCAAGCTCTGGCATAGCTTACCCGACCACCATCGGCAGTAACGATTTTAATTTTACATGCCATTTTCCCAGGCGTTGCCGCATATTTTCCAACAAACCAGATATCATAGGCAGCGGGAATGGCAAGCTGAAATAGGGTTGTAATGAGTGGGGTAATAACCATCACAGCCGTCTGATCCGTAAATGCGGCCGTAATAAAGCCCATAGGCAGAAATAAGAGCATATTAATAAACCACATAATGATGCCGTCAATAAATAATGCCCCGAAACGAAGCCAAAATCCGGCATATTCCATGGCTGTAGCAACCGATACCCCTTCCTTAATTTTTTGGACAAAAACAGGTTTACAGTTGGCACAAACCCAGGAATCCATAAAACGAATCATTTCATCTTCAGCAAATCTGTTTCCGCATTCACAGCAAACGGATTGCCGCTTATGCGTGTTCGATGGTTTGACTTTAGCTCCGGCGGATGATCTGCTGCGGACAAAGTTGCCCAATTCCACCCAGTCCGTCATACCCTGTTGCCAGATAAGGGTTTTGGCATTCACTTTATTAGCTTTGATTAGTGTTTGAAGCTCGGCTTTTCCGATGGGCCCTATCTTTCGGTTCCCATCGGCATAGTATAAATCCATAATCGCCTCCGGGCTGCTCAGGCTTTATTTGATCTGATAAAGCCCAGTAAATTTAATATATAGATCTATATCGGCCAAGGGCAAATGAAACTTAAATTATTATATATAATTTGAATCATTTAGCAATATTGATGATCTTCCGGAAATATGGGAAAAAGACCACAGGAAAGCACTTTAATCCAATTGAAATGTGTAATGGATTGGTTGATCAGTGCAGGATCTGGCTGAGAAAAAGCTTGGTGCGCTCGTGCTTAGGGTTTTCAAAAAATTCCTCAGGAGTGTTCCCCTCCACAATTTGACCATAGTCCATGAAAAGCACCCTGTGAGCCACACTTTTGGCAAAACCCATTTCATGAGACACCACAATCATGGTCATGCCTTCCTGAGCAAGTTCGATCATCGCATCCAGCACTTCCTTAATCATTTCAGGGTCAAGGGCGGAGGTGGGCTCATCAAAGAGCATTACCTTCGGTGACATACAGAGGCTACGGGCAATGGCGACCCGTTGCTGCTGACCGCCTGACAGTTGGCCGGGATATTTCTGGGCTTGTTCGGCAATGTGCACCCTTTCTAGATTATGCATGGCTATTTCTTCGGCCTCTTTCTTGGGAACCTTCCTGACCCATATGGGACCCAACGTTAGATTTTCAACAATGGTCAGGTGGGGAAAAAGATTAAAGTGCTGAAAGACCATACCGACTTCTGCCCGAATTTTTTCGATATTTTTTAAGTCGTTGGTCAACTCGATCCCGTCTACGATAATCTTGCCCCGTTGGTGTTCTTCAAGGCGATTGATACATCGGATGAGCGTAGACTTACCGGATCCGGAAGGGCCGCAGATAACAATACGTTCCTGTTTTTTGACCGTAAGGTTAATGTCTTGCAGCACATGAAAATCGCCAAACCATTTATGCATTTCGAGAATTTCGATGATGGCATCCTTTGCCAAGGAACTCTCTGTCTTCGCTGACTTTTGGGTGGCCATAATGATTCTCTCTTGTATGGTTTAAATAAAGTCTGATATGGGTTTAAAGCCCTGTTTCCAGTTCACGTTCTAGACGCCGACTGTAATTGGACATAAAAAAACAACATAAAAAGTATATCAAGGCAACAAAAATATAGGCTTCGGCTGAAAATCCCATCCATTTTGGATCGCTGAGTACCGTCTGTGTGGTTCTGAGCACATCGAAAAGGGCAATGATAACCACCAGGGACGTATCTTTAAAAGCCGATATCAACTGCTGCACTGACGGCGGTATCACTATTTTTAGTGCCTGGGGAAGAATAACCAACCGCATGGTCAGATAATAGCTTAATCCTATGGAATCGGCTGCCTCATACTGCCCGCGCGGTATAGCCTGCAATCCGCCCCGAACGACTTCGGCGATGTAGGCTGCGGTAAAAAGGATGATGGCAACCTGGGCTCTTAGAATATTGTTGATGGTAACTCCCTCGGGTAAAAATAAGGGAAAGACGACCGAAGACATGAACAACAGACTGATGAGGGGCACGCCACGGATCAATTCAATATAAAGAATACATAGCGTTTTAACGATCGGCATTTTCGATCTGCGCCCCAATGCCATAACTACACCTAGAGGATAGGCGGCGGTCAGTCCGAAAACGGATAACATCAATGTTAACGGAAGCCCCCCCCATTGCGTGCTTTCAACCGAAGACAAACCGAAAAGCCCGCCTTTCATCAGGAGCCCCATCACAAAGAGGCCAATCAGCCAAGCATAAAGCAGTGATTTTTTCCAGTGATTTCGGTTCCGACTATAGAATAGCAGGCCGATTAACAGCACCATAGCCAGCAAAGGTCGCCATTGCTGATCATAAGGAAAAAATCCGAAAATGATAAATCTTATATTGGCGGGTATAATCGACCAGCAGGCACCATCGGTCTGATGGCATTCCGCCCCTGTTGAGACCCACAGGCTGTCAATAAATACCCAGCGAATCAGCGGCGGTACGATAATCCACAAAAAATATATCGTAATTATGGTCAGAAGGGAGTTAAACCAGCCTTTAAAAAAATTGGTTCGAATCCATCCGATAACTCCCACTTGGGTCACCGGTGGTTTAATGACTTTGGTCTTGTTAATTTGATTTGCCGTTTCCATTTAGCAGTCTATCTTTCCACAAGGGCTATTTTCTTATTATACCAGTTCATAAATGCAGACGTCGAAAGACTGAAAAAAAGATAAACCAACATAATCATGGCCACGCCTTCAATCGCCTGTCCGGTTTGATTGATAGCCGTACCGGCAACTGAGACAAAATCGGGATAACCGATGGCCACCGCCAACGAACTGTTCTTGGTAAGGCTCAGCATCTGACTGGTCAACGGCGGGATAATGACCCGCAAAGCCTGGGGTAAGACTACCAATTGGAGAACCTGGTTGGGTCTAAGTCCGATGGACATCGCCGCTTCCCGTTGTCCTTTGCTCACGGATTGAATACCGGCACGGACGGCTTCCGCAACAAAGGCGGCCGTATAAAGTACTAAACCCAGTAAAAGAGCAGTGAATTCGGGGCTGACATTGAGCCCGCCTTGAAAATTGAAACCTTTGAGTTCAGGAACACTCATCGCTGTTGGAGATCCCCCCGCCAACCAGGCCAAAAGCGGAAGCAAGATAAGAATGCCGACGGATACGCTAAAAACGGGAAAAACCATTCCGGTTTTTGCCTGTCGCTTGCGCGCCCAACGCCGCAGAAAAAATACACTTACACAACCTGCCACAAAAGCTGCCACCATATACGTATGCGCGGGATGGAATTCCGGCACGGCAAAAACAAGCCCGCGATTTGTCAAGAAAACACCGGTAAACGGACTCAAAGCCTGTCTTGGTGACGGGAGCATTTCATAAAAAAATGCATACCAGAAAAAAAGCTGCAGCAGTATCGGTATATCCTGAAAGACTTCAATATAGACCGCAGCCAGTCGGGATACCAGCCAATTCGTTGATAAGCGAGCAATGCCGATAAAGGTGCCGAGTATAACCGTTAGGATAATCCCGATAAACGAAACCAGCAGCGTATTTAAAACGCCGACCAGTAAAGCGCGTGCGTATTTGTCTGCTGCCGAATAGGAAATTAAGGACTCCCCTATTTCAAAAGCAGCTTCCTTTTCAAGAAAACCGAATCCCGTGGCAATGGCTTGTCTTTCAAGGTTGGCCTGCGTGTTGGAAACAAGATAATATCCCAGCAGTCCCACCATGGCCAAGACGCCCAGCTGATATACAATGGATCGCTTACGCGGATCATACCAGAAGGCAACTTTAGCCGACGGTGGGCTGGCACCTGCTTTTTCCTTCATCATCTTCAAATCCAGGTTCACAAAAAAAATAATTCTACTGCACGATGAGATCTTTGGAATTTTTCTTTTACAAAAAATAGAAAAGGTGCCGGTGGCACCTTTTCTAAATTAAATAATTACTTAAATGGCGGTGCATACATTAAACCGCCCCTGGTCCACTGATCATTCAAACCACGCTCAAGTTTCAGGGGGGTATTGACACCCACATTTCGTTCAAAGACTTCACCATAGTTTCCGATTTGTTTGATGATATTATATGCCCATTTTTCATCAAGCCCCAGTGCTTTGCCATTACCTGCGGTGACACCAAGAAATCTCATGACTTTGGGATCTTTGCTATTAACCATTTGATCTACGTTTTTCGAGGTGATTCCCAGCTCTTCAGCGGCAATCAGCGCCAGAACCGAAAAATTAACAATATCGTACCACTGGTCATCCCCGTGGCGCACAACAGGTGCCAGCGGTTCCTTGGAAATTATTTCCGGCAAAATAATGTAAGCATCCGGATTGGGTGCAACGGACCGCGTTGAGGCCAACTGGGATGCATCCGAAGTCAGGACGTCACAGCGCCCGGCAAAAAAGGCTTTCGCCAGTTCAGGGGTGCTCTCAATGACGACCGGTTTCATTTTCATATTGTTGGCCCTGAAATAATCCGCCAAATTAAGCTCGGTGGTCGTACCCGGTAACACACATACTGTTGCACCATCGAGTTCTTTAGCGCTTTTCACACCCAATTTTTTGGGCACCAAAAAGCCCTGCCCATCATAATAATTCACATGCACAAAATTTAGACCCAAAGCGGTTTCACGACCCAATGTCTGCGTACAGTTGCGCGTCAATACGTCGATTTCACCGGACTGCAAGGCCGTAAAACGGGTTTTGGCTGATAAGGGAACGAATTTTAATTTATCCGGCACACCAAAAACCGCCACCGAAATAGCCCGGGCAGTATCGACATCCAGACCGCGCCACACTCCTTTTTCGTCCGGTTTGGAGAATCCAACCAAGCCTTCATTCACACCTACTGAAATTACCCCTTTGGCCTTAACATCGTCTAATGTTCCGGCTAGGGCAAAACCAGCTGTGGCAAAGAACGCTACAGCAACAATCACCGCACAAAGTTTTAATTGTTTCATTTTTTTTCTCCTTTCTTGTTCTATGAGTTTCATATTAATGGCGCAAAATTGCTCACTCTCAATCGGTGTCCAATCCTTGTTTATCAGGCTGGAACATCTGCACTCAAAAATATAGACAACATTTGAATTTGAAATCAACTACAATGAATGCGCCTCATCAAATAAACATAACCAAATAAAATATTACATCTATAACAAATAGCGGCAACATTTGGCAAGCTAAAAATATAATGATCGAATTCAGTTTAAGCATTTTGGGTTGATAAAAAACATGACATATCCAATCGTTGAAAGAAAGGTCTGAGCAAGTTTGTATTGCGGTTTTTTCCCCAATATGTCATCTAAATATAATGTCTAGCACGTATAGCTCATTAATTCTGCAAAAAGGAGTCGTCATATGGCCACTGTAAGCCCACCTGCCGGTAAATATGGCGTAATTGCACGCTTGTTTGAGCTGATGAGCAATATTTCTGAAGATCAGCTTTTACTCATAATAAAAGAGCTGCTCCAGGATAACTTTACCACCCAAATTTTCAAGTTAGTAATCGATATGACCGATCAGCAACGCAATCTTCTTTTAGAAAAACTAGAAGAGAAGATTAAAAAAAGCGAGCGCATAGATAAACGCTTCCATTCGCGCAAACCGTGCTTAATGCCTGTTGATTATCGGGTAAATGGTCACTCCTTCAAGGGATATATTCTAGATATCAGCGCATTAGGTGTGTTTATAGAAACCTCTGATTACTTCTTCAGTGACCAGGACATCATAATTGCATTTTCTGTTCCCAATTATCAGAAACCTCTGAATCTCGCTGCTGAAATCGTTTGGAGCAATCAACAGGGCATCGGTGTGAAATTCACACACCTAACTCAGCAGCAATTCAATGCAATTAAATTCTTTTCGGAAAAAAATGAAGAAGTTTATGAAATAACCAGTTAATCGCCGACCAAAATCCTTAGGGAAAATTGGAGAAAAAGATGATTGTGGGACTATGTATGAATTATTGATCGGACCGGCTTTTTGGATCACATTTAGCATTTTCTTGGGCGGCTTGATTGTGCGAATTACATTTCTTTATCGCCTCAGTCGAAAAAAAGATCAGGTTTTTTACAATCATGTCAGTTTCAGCTGGGGGCTTAAATCGATTCTTCATTGGTTGGTGCCCTGGGGAAGTGCTTCTATGCGGAAGCAGCCGGTTTTCACCTTTGTGGTTTTTGTGTTTCATTTATCGCTGCTGGCTGTGCCATTATTTCTTAATGCCCATAATATGTTGTGGGATGAAGCGTTTGGCCTAAGCTCATGGTCTATACCCGATGTTATCGCCGACGCCCTGACAGTCATCACGCTTGCATCTGCGGTTTTTTTATTCATCAGGCGTATTGTGCGCCATGAAGTCCGCATACTAACCAGTGCATGGGACTATACTTTGCTGTTTTTAACCGTGGCACCATTTTTGTCAGGATTTTTGGCGTATCATCAATTGGGTCCGTATGAAAGTATGATGATTCTTCACATCATTTTTGGTGAAATTTTGCTGATTATAATACCATTCTCAAAGCTTGGGCACATGATTCTGTTCTTTTTTACCCGTGCATTTATTGGCTTTGAGATGGGGGGAAGAAGAGGTGCAAGATCGTGGTAAGCACTATTCAAACAACATTGGAAAAAGAATTTAAAAATGCCGATTTCTTATTAGATATTCAAAAAATACGAAATATCTTGAAGGCCGCCAGCGGGGCACGGATTCGAACCTGGTTGAGCATTTGCTCAAGGTGCGGATTGTGTGCCGAAAGTTGCTTTGTATACCTGTCCAATGATTGTGATCCGAAACTAAGCCCGGCATATAAATTTAAATATACGCTGGGGCAAATGTATCGCCGGAAAGGAAAGGTTGATCGCACATTTTTAGAAAAATGTTACGAGATTGCATGGCTTCAATGCACGATGTGCAAACGCTGTTCCATGTATTGTCCGTTTGGTATCGACATCGCTACGATGATCGCGATTTTGAGAAACATTTGTCATTCCCAGGGTATTCGACCGAAAAGTCTTGCCGAGTTTTCAGAGAATTGTCGTAAGGCCGGCAATCATATGGGCATACCGGTTGAAGAGCTAATTGACACGTGTGATTGGATGGCTGAAGAAACCGAGGAGGAATTTCGAGGTGTTGAAATCCCTGTGGATAAACCAAACGCAACATACATGTATACCATAAATCCGCGGGAACCCGTGTACTATCCCCAGGATATTTCCAACGCCGCCGTCATTTTTGCAGCCGCTCAAGAAAGCTGGACAATTCCGAGCTTCGGCTGGGATTGCACGAATTTACCGATGTTTACCGGTGATCAAAAACTTGCAGGTCAACAGGTCAGAAATGTCTATGAAAAGGCTAAGGAACTCGGAATTGAAAAGGTGCTGATCACAGAATGTGGACATGCCTATCGATCCCTGGCCTTTGAAGGACCGTATTTGGCTGGATACGCGGGAGGTAAACCGCCCGTTGAGATCGTTCATTATGTTAAGCTGATTTATGAGTATTTAAAGGAAGGACGCATTCAGATCGATCCACAAAAAAAAATTAAAGAACCGGTAACTTATCAGGATCCCTGCAATGTTTCTCGAAATGGGGGCCTCTGGGAAGAAGCACGTAAAATAATTCCATACATCGCAGAGGATTTCCGGGATATGGCTCCCAATCGAGATCGCAATCATTGTTGCGGGGGTGGAGGCGGTGTCATGCCGATGGGGCCCGACTACAAACCGGCCCGAATGGCTTCCGGCCGAATCAAAGCGGAACAAATTAAAGCCACGGGAGCAAAAATTGTTATTGCACCCTGCCATAATTGCTTTGATCAAATCAATGATCTCAGCGAAGAATACGATCTGGGTGTGAAAGCGCTTTCTCTCAAAGAGGTTATTGTCGAATCCATGGTCATACCCGATCATATTTCGAAATACTAAGCTTGCCGGGCTCGCAAAAAGTCCCGAGTTCGTCATGCCGGACCTGATCCGGCATCCAGGGCATATTGAAATCGCCAGATTCCGACCTCCGCCGGAATGACTTTTTAAAGGAATTTCAGACTTTTTACGAAAGCATCAAACTTGCCGGGCTGCAATTAGGGCTGCTCCTATCGCCCCCGTCACCTGAGTTTTATGGGAGACCTCGATTGCTTTTCCTATTTTCTTCTCCAGGGCGTTCAGCACACCTATATTTTTTGCCACCCCGCCGGTCATCATGATCGGTGAAGCGATCCCGACGCGATTCGCCATGGCCACAACTCGGGCGGCAATGGATTCGTGGATTCCCGCGATGATGTTTTCTCTTTTTTCTCCCTTTGAAATAAGTGAAATGACTTCCGATTCGGCAAAAACCGTACAAAGACTGCTTATCTTGGAGGGCTGATCTGCCTTCAGTGAAAACTTGCCAAAATCATCAAGGTTGACTTGCAGTGCTCTTGCCATGACTTCTAAAAATCTACCCGTGCCAGCAGCACACTTGTCGTTCATGGCAAAGTCTTTCACGCCGCCATTGTTATCAATTGAAATGGCCTTGCTGTCCTGTCCACCGATATCAATAACGGATCTTACCTTTGGATTCAGGTAATGGGCACCGACTGCATGGCAGGTTATCTCAGTTACTGTCTTGTGGGCAAAATCAACACTATTTCTGCCATATCCGGTTGATATAATGCCGCTTATTGAAGCGGCATCGAGACCTAAATCATCGATAATATCATCAAAAACCTTTTTTCCGGCATCTTTGGCATTGTATCCGGTCTCAATGATCTTATCGGAAATCAATTTTCCGTTTCTGACCACTGCTGCCTTGGTTGTAATCGAACCTACATCAATCCCAACGGTAATCATCCTATAATGTTACCCCCTTACAATTACCAATTTTTATCTCCGCAATCAGTTCATCCATACCGTTTTTCATAAAAAATCGCCTCGGCACAAATAATAATAAATAAAAAAGACATTATTCGTTTGATAAAAAATTTATCCTAATTTTTCTTGACTCTGATACAATGTAGCTTTAATGTAGCTTTTAAGAACCTTTTATAGTATCCGAATTAAGTAATCAAGTTATTTTATTTCAATAGGTTATAGACATAATCGTTAATCTTTTCGTTTGGCCGCAATAATTTGTATGGATGGATTTATTAAATGAAATTTAAGAAGCTGAAAAACAATAAAACTATTTGAAAAGAAACGATAAATTACTTGAAGAATACCAAAGTTGATACATGGATCTGATAGCCAAGTTAAGTTAAAAATAATATTTTACAAAATGATTTCATTCTAGATGGATTCGAGAAAATATTTGTAAGTATTTTAATTAATAAATAAAAGAGAGGCTATCCATCGTGCCAAACGAAAAGAACCAAAATATTGCTGACGTCAAAGAGAGAGAAGTCCCAGTCCAAATTGCCAATAATAAGGTGAAATTTGAAATATACGGTGAAGAGATGATTGAAAAGCGCGTAAAGTTAAGCGGGAACAGCGGTAGGGTTTACCTTCCACCGAATTGGGTCGGCCATAAAGTAAAGATTATCCGGCTTTAACACACCAGAAAAAAGAGGGATTTATCTGTGGATAACATGGTAATTAGAAGGTTAAATAAAGAAGATGCCGATGAGATCAGCAGAATATATGCGGCAATCACGATGAAGCCCGTCAATGATGATTTTAAACGAGTCGTGGAAGAACACGCACTGCGAGATGAGGAGGCATGTTTTGTTGCTGAGCAAGATAAAAAGATTGTGGGCTTTATGATCAGCTACATAATCACTGCCGGTTTTGGCATGGCCAAAAGCGCTTGGATAGCGACATTGGGCGTTGACCCCAACTTTATGGGTCAGGGAATCGGAGCAAGTTTGGCTAAAGAAATATTTAAATACTATAACGCCCAGGGCATTAAAAATGTTTACACTTCCGTTAGATGGGATTCCACCGATATGCTGTCCTTTTTCAAGACCTTAGGTTTTAACCGCAGTAATTTTATCAATCTGCGAAAGATTATTGAATGAACTGCCCCTACAGTAGAGCTGACGGTGTATCTCAATTTGAAAAATACACTTTTTTTGGAGGGTCAGTTCCAGTGAGGAATCAGCCCCTTTCGTGCCTGCGCCCCTCATTTCAGAAGTTATTAGTGCGAAACCTTAGATGAAATGCTAATACCTATTTAAGCACAGATAAAAAAGGAGGAGTTATGGTAAAAAGACAATTCAAATCTGTTGCATTGCTCTGTTGTCTTTTAATCGGTCTGAGTGCCTGTTCACGTAAGTGGGCAATTATAGGAGCTGCAGCCACAGCTGTGGGTGTGGGTACTTACGCTTACATTAAAGGGGATCTCAAAAGAAACTATGAAGCGCCTATTGATAAGGCATGGGAAGCAACAGTTGAAGCAGTTGAAGAGTTGAAAATGCCAATTGAATCCAAACAACATGATGCATTCAATGGAATCATAAAGGGTAAAATGGCTGCTGGCAAGAGCTTCGAGATTAATCTTAAAAGGTTAGGAGAAACATCGACCGAGATTGGTATTCGAATCGGCACTTTCGGTGATAGACAGAAATCTGAGGCAATCCACGACAAAATTCTTTCAAAACTATAGACAATATATAGTAGTCTATATGAAATTCGTTAGATTACACATTCCTGTTATTAACATAGGTTTCTTTGTAGTTTTAGAACATGTGGCACCTCCTACTTATGCAAGGCTGAATAGACCCTATTTTTTTGGGGTACTATTAAAAAATCTGAAATATTGCGATTTTGCCGATTTATCTCAATAAATCACCACTTGCTTCAGACTTGGATAATGGCAAGCAAAGTCTTCAATTCCTTAAGAAATGAACGACCACCATAGCCCCTACCCTTTAAACCATCCCATTAAACCATCCCATTTTTATTACGGTAATTATTTTTTTTGCTCTTCACGCCATTTTCTAAGCAGTGGAACTACACCTGCTCCATTTTCACGATTGTAAATAAATCGACCTTCAGATGTGAACATTTTTGAATATTCATCCGGATAGTTCTCAGAAAGCCAAGGTAAAAACTTTTGCCAGATGTCACTATTATACTGAACTGATTCAGCCGGGATTTCAGCTGTAAAACTTTGAATTAACCGATCTTTAAAAACAAAGATACAGGAGGAATACTTTAATTCGCTGATGCCTATTGCATCGAGTCTATTATTTCGCTCTAAAATCTGGCAACGGACAATATTGCCCTCGGATTTGCAATTTATAAATTGCAGTTGCGTGTTAACACATACATCGTATTCGAAAATATTTTTTACCTGCTTTTTTCCGGAAAAATTTGAAAGACCAACTATTTCAAATTTAGCGTCCTCAGTAAACATCGTCATCACTTTATCCACGTTATGTTGATTGACTGCCTCCTGAAATGATTTAACCAGATTTAGAGGATTTAATTTAATACGAATTGATTGAAACCATCCAAATCTTCAAGAACCTTCGCAGCACCAAGAACAACTGTGGATGAAGGATTCTCTGGCACGGTAATCGCCAGACCGATTTCCTCGCTTAGAAATTGATCTATATTATTCAATAATGCCCCACCGCCAGTGAGAAGAATTCCTTTGTCTAGTACGTCGGCCGCCAGTTCCGGAGGAAGTTCTTCTAATACGGATCGCACCGTCTGCAGGATGGCGTCGATCTCGGCGGATATCGCTTCTCGAATATCTTTTGGGCCGATCGGAATGACTTTGGGGATACCCGAGGTAAGATCGCGTCCCTTTACCCCAAGTGTTGTTTTTTCCTTCGGATTCGGATAGGCATTTCCGATATTGGTTTTTATTTTCTCAGCTGAGAGGTTTCCGATCAGCAGATTGTATTTGCGTTTAATGAAGTTTTTGATGGCGGTATTCATGCGGCAACCAGCCACTCTGACGGATCGGCTGGAGACAACTCCCCCCAGCGATATCACAGCCGCTTCGGTTTTTCCTCCGCCGATATCCACAACCATGCTGCATGTGGGTTCAGTGATAGGCAGACCGGCTCCAAGTGCGCCGGCCACCGCTCCTTCGATAAGAAACACCTTGCCGGCGCCAGCCGATTTTACCGCTTCGATGACAGCATCCATTTCTATTTGCGTAATACCGGAAGGCACGGCAATCACCGCCTGAAATCTCGCTAATTTTTGCCGTTTGCATCCTATCTTGATAAAATGTTTCAACATTGCGCATGTGGCCTCGAAATTCACGATGGCACCCCCTCGTATGGGGCGGACTACTTCGATTTGGGCGGGTGTTTTGCCCAGCATATTCCAGGCCTCTTCCCCGACAGCGACTATATGCGGTCTCGATTTGCCGTTGACACCCACGGCTACAACCGAGGGCTCGTTGATAACGATTCCCTTTTTTGCGGTATAGAGCAGTGTACGGTCCGTTCCGGGATCAATCGCCAGGCGATCCGAAAATATGTTCATGTGCCCAAGCATACTGATAAATCTACGCAAAAAAGGTGCCAATTCGTTCTTTTTGATAACCTTATGAATTTACAACATATTTGTGATTAATAGCAATCAGATGCAATTAATTGATTAGGTTTTTTTATACACTTCCAAATACAAAATAGTAATTGAAATACGTTCTCCATAAGTTCCGGTGGTAAACTAAATCCAACCAATAACATCTTGATTAAATTTCTATAGATCATCTAGATCATCCGCCCCACCACCGGGCATTTCACCGTGTTTTTGGAGATATTTCTGAATCAGCTCGCTTTCCCGCTGGGAGAACATCTTGTCTTCTTCAAATTCAAACCAGGCGACTTTATGATTGTCGTCTAAGGCAAGTAACAGCTCTTGGCGGAGATTAGCCGTTCCTTTGATGGTGAGAACATTTCGTTTTTCATCATACAGCTGGAAAACACCTTCTTCCTCAGGCACCTCATTGATGTGTCCTTCATCAAATGGGAAAACATGCTCAGGTGGCGCAGGATTGCATCTGAGCTGCAATCGCAGATCACACTGAAGGCAACGTTTGGCTTCAGCAACGGCTTGGGCATCATTATATCCAAGGGAAACTTCCTGAAACCCACCAACTCGGGTGGTGGCATCAAGTTCCGGAACCTTTACCCGCAACCAGGAGGCAAAACCCTCGTCACGTCCCAAATGCGGATCGGGATTGCCGCGGGCAAAAAGCACCTCGTCAATTTCTCCGCTACCCGCCAATGCCTTGTCGATTGAAGCAGCAGCCTGCCGTCCGGCCGCAATCGCATGAATAATGGCCCCCTGCGCTTTGGTAACATCACCACCGGCGTAGATCCCTTTCACATCGGTTTCAAAAGTATTTTCGTCCACGACAATCAAGCCTTTGTCGATCTTAATGTGACTGTTATCCTCGAGAAATGACATATCTACCGCCTGCCCGACGGCCATAATGACCTGATCTACCAAAATATACTCTTTTTTATCACTGAACTCGGGGCAGAAGTTTCCGTCATCATCAAACACGCACGTGCACTCCACTAGGTCCATGCTGGTCACTGCACCATCCTCACTGGTGATTCGATCCACTCCCCACGACGGCAGGATTTCAATACCTTCTGCTTTTGCTTGCTCCAGTTTCCAGAGACTTGCCGGTATTTCTTCCAGGCATTCCAGGCATGCCATTTTCACATCGGTTGCTCCACAGCGCAGTGCAGTCATGGCAACATCCACCGCAACATTACCGCCACCAATAACAACCACCCTATCTTTCAGCTGAACCTTTTCTCCTTCAGAAATTTTTCTGAGAAACTCCACGCCCCACATTACAGCAGGTACGTTACATCCCTCCAGTGGGATACGTTTACTCATCTGAGCACCAACACCCAGAAATACCGCATCATAACCGTTATTTTTCAGCTGATCCAGCGATACATCATTGCCCAGATTTTGATTTGGTTTAAATTCGATACCCAAATCCAGGATGTCTTTGATTTCCCGATCCAAAATATCTCTGGGAAGGCGATATTCCGGAATGCCGTAGCGCATCATCCCACCAGGTTGATTATTTGAATCGAAGATGGAGACTGCATGGCCTTGTTTGCGTAAATAAAATGCCGCCGTTAAACCCGCAGGTCCGGCACCCACAACCGCCACCTTCTTGCCGGTGTCCGCCGCAACCTTGTTCTCTTTTTTCCATAGGCCCTTGTCCCTATCCGCCGCAAAGCGTTTCAAAGCACAGATCGAAATCGGTTCATTAACCTCTCCCCGTCGGCAGACGTCTTCACAGGGATGGGTGCACACCCGTCCCAAAACGCCCGGGAAGGGAACCTTCTCCCGGATGATCGCATTGGCTTCATCGGCTTTTCCCTGGGCAATCATTCTTAAATGGCCGGGGACATCAATGTGAGCCGGGCAGACTGCTTTGCAAGGCACGATATCTTCTTCTTTTGTCCCCGGTTCAACAGCATTGTCTACCAACGCACCCGTCGGACACACTTCAACACAGGCGGTACAAAATTTACAGCCGGATTCCTCCAGCGTTCCAGTCACCGTACCGATTCGAATCTGACCATTATGATCATACACAAAGCCTATGGCTTCAATACCGCGAAGCTCCCGACATGCGCGCACACAACGCGTACAACCGATGCAAAGATTATAATCCCTTTCGAAAAGCGGATGATCTTTTAAAACGGGCAAATCGGTGGGAACCCATTTTGGAGTGGCATCCAATATGCCGACATAATTGGTAACATTTTGCAATTCACAATTACCGAATTGCGGACAGCAGCGTTCATTTTCAGGGACATTGGTCGAACACTGAGTTCGGGGGCATCCTTCCTGCTGGGCACATGTCAGGCAGGAATGCCGATGGCGTGTTATTATGGGAACCAGATTCTCCTGTCTTTTGGCTTTCACACGCTCATTGTGGGTGATGACGACCATTCCTTGCTCAACCGATGTAGCACAGGAACCTACGAGCTCATCCTGTCCCTCAACCTCTACCACACAAATACCACAACCTTTGCCCGGTTTTTCGGGCATGGCATTTTCTAGTTCTAAATCACCTTGGAAAACCACTTGAGCTGCCCAGCCGTTTTTGGCCGGCGGCAAATCCGGGTGATAACAAAGACTGGGAATATATATATCCGCACCTCGGGCGGCTTCTAAGATGGTCATTCCCGCAGGAACCTGCAGCGCCTGGCCGTCAATGGTCACGTTCACGGTTTCCATCTGTTTATTTCCTTCAGCTTATTTTTATTGTTTTCTACTATGCGTAACTGCTTTTGAATTCCGAATTCCACATTCCGACTTCCGAATTATTTTTTCCTCCCTTTGCCTTTTTGACATATAGCATATCCAAACAAGGCCGCTCCGACTGCACCTGCAATCTGGGTATCCCAATCGGTTTTCATGCGCTCCATGCCGATCATTAGCATCAACCGTTCCATCACGCCGCGGTTTTTAGCCATCCCACCGGTGACGGCGAATTCAGGTTTTACCCCGACTCTTTCCACCAAGGGATAGATATGTTCCGCCATGGCTTTACAATAGGCCGCCAGCACTTCCTCTTTGCTCCAGCCTTTTCGCAAAAGACCTATGGCCTCGGACTTGGCGTACACAACGCATGTGCTGGATACAGCCTCGGGTTCATCTCCCTGAAACTCGAATGATTTATCACCAACTTCATTAATGGATACACCAAGAAGATCGGCAAACACTTCCATCCCGCGTCCGGTGCCTGCAGCGCATTTATCGTTCATTAAAAAATTGTTCACCTTGCCTTTTTCATCGCACTGGATGGCTTTGATATCCTGCCCGCCGACATCCAAGACAGTACGAACTTCGGAACCATAAATAAAAATAGCGCCGCGCGCATGGCAGGCAATCTCGGTGATAACCCGATCTGCCATGGGAACATTGACCCGCCCGTAGCCGGTTCCAATGCAATAATCCATTCCAATGCAATAATCCATTCTGTCTTCGGGCATATCCGTGGCTTCCAAGGCGAATTTCAGAGCATTTCTCGCGCTGTCCGGGCTGTCGAACCCGGCGCGCATATTGGCGTAGGCAAAAATTTGCCCGTCCGCCATGATGGTGGATTGCGAGCTGACGGATCCTACGTCGACCCCGACCGTAATGTATTGTGCATCCCTCCAATTGATTTCCGGATTCTTCCAGTTGGACTCGGTCCACCGCCAGAACTCTTGTTTTTGTTCATCTGCCATTTGTATATCCCACCGTTAGGAATTCGGAATGTTTCTGAATTCGGATTTGAAACAGGCGATATTTTAGCCACTTCCGGATTCTTCCAAACTATAGGCTTTCTCGGCTGCCACCACCGCCGCACCAACAGCAGCACCAAATTCCGGATCATCGGGGACGTGGAGTTTGTCTATTTTCAGTTCGCGTTTCATAGACTCCAGGAAGCCGGGGTTATAGCTCACGCCTCCGATCATAGCGATGTCTTGGT
>WOR8_10002924_pt1 | contig 16750 bp, 20 predicted proteins | sample DeeMarSeWOR38_10_FD_19890 | JGI IMG/M metagenome (IMG submission 19890)
TCACGTAAAGAGTGGCTCCTTTGGTCTGCGAGCCGGCATCTTCAATGGCATTAACTTCAGCATGGGCAAGACCGATGGATTGATGGTATCCTTTACCTTCCACTTTACCATCTTTCACAACCACGGCACCGACCATCGGATTCGGTGAGGTAAAGCCTCGCCCCTTTTGGGCAAGGTCTAAGGCCATCTTCATAAAATATTCGTCATCCATGGCTATTTTTATCAGAGGTCAGAGGCCAGAGGCCAGAAGACAGAAGTCAGAAGTCAGATGACAGAAGACAGACCGCAGATATCGGATTGAACATATTAAAAACCAAATTGGATCTGATTTCGACTCGGCTGCCTTCGACAGGCTCAGGTCCCGAGCATACCGAGGGGAGCTCGTCGCAGGCTGTCCCCTGTTCTCTATCCTCTGTTCTCTGACATCTGACATCTTTCATTTATTGCTCCTGTTTACTGAGCAAGGTTTTCAGCTCAGAGACAAAATCATTGACATCTTTAAACTCCCGGTAAACCGAAGCAAACCGCACATAGGCCACATCGTCAAGCTCATGCAGCATCGTCATAATCTTTTCCCCGAGAAAAGAAGCCGGTATTTCCTTTTCCCCGGTTTCTCTTAAATCCCGTTCCAGATCATCTATAAATTCTTCAATCACGTTTATGCTGATGTTTCGCTTCTGGCAGGCCTTCTTCATCCCTGAACGTACTTTTTCTCTATTAAATACTTCCCGCCGGCCGTCTTTTTTAACGATCATAATCGGAATTTCTTCAATATGCTCGTAAGTTGTAAACCGGCGGCTGCATACGATGCATTCCCGACGTCTGCGAATAACGCTGGCATCTTTGCTCAGCCTGGAATCGATGACTTTGTTGTCAATTTCTCCACAATAAGGACACTTCATGAGCCTTCTCCCTGCTGCTGAATTTCAAGATGTATGAGTTTTATTTCGGCTTCCTGTAACATGTCTTGCGACAGTTCATCCGCATAGCCCGAGTGGTAATAGATCGCTTTAATACCTGCATTGATAATCATCTTAGCACAGATGGAACAGGGCAAATTCGTACAAAACAAACTGGCACCCTTCAACGAAACGCCATGATAAGCTGCTTGAATGATCGCATTTTGTTCCGCATGGATACCCCGGCACAATTCATGCATTTTGCCGGATTCAATGTTTCGCTTCTCCCGCAGACATCCAACCTCAGCACAGTGGCGAACACCGGAGGGGGCTCCGTTATAACCGGTCGAAAGGACCCGTTTGTCTTTTACAATAATTGCGCCGACGGATCGTCTGAGACAAGTTGAACGCTTGGCGACGAGCAGCGCGATATCCATGAAATAATCTTCCCATGAAGGTCGTTGATCGACAGGTACCATGAAATTAACCGCTTCCGCAAATGGGTTCTATCATAACAAAAAACAGCGCATAAGATGCGCATGAAAAAGGTTAACTTTTGATAATATATTCCAAACGATATTACCGCAAGAAAAAAAACGGCAAGACCGGAATCAGCCTTGCCTCTCAAATTAATTGGCCACATTCACACCCGGAGACAGTCATCAGAAGACAGAGGTCAGATGAAAAAGCTGGAATATGAATATCAAAGGCGCTTATCAATCGGTATATTTTTTCAAAATCAAGGTCGCATTGGTACCGCCAAAGCCAAAAGAGTTGGTCATAGCCACATTAACCGTGGCCTGGCGAGCGGTATTGGCCACATAGTCCAGGTCACACTCTTCGGCCATATTTTCATAATTGATGGTCGGTGGCATGATGTCGTGATACACACTGAGCGCGGTAAACACCGTCTCAATCCCGCCGGCGCCACCCAGCAGATGGCCGGTCATCGATTTGGTGGAACTGATCGCCAACTTGTAAGCATGGTCTTTGAATACCGTTTTTACCGCCCGGGATTCATATAAATCGTTGAGTTCGGTGGAGGTCCCATGGGCATTGATATAGTCCACGTCCGCATAGCCGATACCGGCATCATCTATGGCTGCCTGCATGCAACGCACCGCACCGTCACCATCCGGACACGGGGAGGTCATATGATAGCCGTCTCCGGTTAACCCGAATCCTGCAACCTCGGCATAAATTTTTGCTCCCCTTTCAAGGGCATAATCAAGGGCTTCAAGGATCAAGATGCCGCAGCCCTCGCCAATCACAAAGCCGTCCCGATCACGATCAAAAGGTCTCGAGGCTCTTTCGGGTTCATCGTTGCGCGTAGATAAGGCTTTCATGGCATTAAAACCGGCCACGGCGGTCGCCGATACAACCGCCTCGGTTCCGCCGGTAATCATGGCATCGGCCATACCCGTTTGAACCATTTTAAAAGAATCCCCGACTGCATGGGCACCGGCGGCACAGGCGGTGGCAATTGACAGATTCGGTCCTTTGGCTCCAAAATGGATCGAAATCATTCCCGGCGCCATGTTACCGATCATCATCGGAATGAAAAATGGACTGACTCTTTTGGGTCCCCTGGTCGCCACGTTGAGAATCGTACTCTCCATAATTCCAAGACCGCCCAAACCGCAACCGGTAACAACCCCAATCCGGTTTGAATTGTTGCTGTTAATTTTCAGACCGGCATCCTCCAGCGCCATACGCGTTGAAGCCATTGCATACGAAATAAAAAGCTCATTTCGCTTGGCCTCTTTTCTGGGCATAAAATCCTCGGCGTTAAAGCCCTTCACTTCAGCGGCTATCCGGGTCTGATGGGGCGATGCATCAAATTTCGTTATCTCAGTTATACCTGATTTCCCGGCACAAAGAGCGCTCCAAGTCTCATCGATACCGATCCCCAATGGCGTTATTAAACCCATCCCTGTAACAGCGACTCGCCTTTTCAAAAGACCTCCTGTTCAAATGGTTAAGTTACTATCAAGACGCGTGTCTAAAAAATTTTAATTCCCCAATCCCTTGCTTCGAAGACGCTTAAAACGAATTCAACCCCATCACCGAAAGGGATCGCGGTTCGCGCTTCAAAACTTGCCAATACTGAATGCTGACATTTCGATCTTGACTGCCCGACAGGACAATCCCAGGCATGACCGCCTGGGAATAAAATCTCCAGGCACGGTTATACGGTTTCATTCCCGTTAACTGTCTGGAAAAATTAGGAAATTATCGGCTTACTGTTTGTTAATATAATCAATGGCATCCTGGACGGTTGCAATTTGCTCGGCATCCTCATCTGAAATGTCGGTATCAAACTCCTCTTCCATAGACATAATCAGCTCAACAAGATCAAGTGAATCTGCTCCCAAATCATCAACAAATGAAGCTTCGGGGACAACTTCTGCCAAATCAACACTCAGTTTTTCAGCAATGATCTTTTTTACTTGCTCCTCAACAGACATTGGCTTTTCCTCCTTACCCGGTCAAAAATAATTCTAATTAAAAGTTCAGATCAAAAAATAATCGGCTAATTATTACGTTATTGGTTTTAAAACGGTCAGGTTATTGTTAATAGACCTCCAAAAAGCGGATTCAAAAGTTTAGATCGCGCCAAAGAGCAAGGCGCGCTCAGATCAAAAAGCGGAGCGTACACGCTAGTACGTGAGCATTTTTGGGCTGAGCGCAACGCGGCTATTTGGTGCGAGATGAATTTTTGAATCCGCTTTTACATGTACATGCCTCCGGTGACGTGTATCACCTGCCCGGTGATATACGCTGCCTGGTCTGAAGCCAGAAAGGTTATGGCATCGGCCACATCCTGGGGCGTCCCGGCTCTTTGCAAGGGTACCATACTGAGCATGGCCTCTTTAACTTTATCAGACAGCACGGCTGTCATATCGGTTTCAATATAGCCAGGCGCGACAGCGTTTACCGTAATGCCTCTGCCGCCGAGTTCCCTGGCCACCGTTTTGGTAAGACCGATCATCCCGGCTTTTGAGGCCACATAATTTGCCTGCCCGGGGTTGCCCATAACCCCTACCACCGAGGCCAGATTGATAATCCTGCCCGAACGCTGCTTGACCATTATTTTAGAAACTGACTTGATGCAGTTAAATGCGCTTTTAAGATTGACGCTGATCACCGCGTCCCAGTCCTCTTCTTTCATGCGCATGATCAGACCGTCGCGCGTAATCCCGGCATTGTTTACCAGCACGTCAATTTGCCCGTATCTGTCAAAGACAGCTTCCACCCAGCTTGACACAGCCGCACCGCTGGCAACGTCTACCTGTTCAAAAGAGGCTTCGGGCCCCAGTGCACTGGCTGCGGCTTGGCCCGCTTCCGGATTAACGTCGCAAATCGCAACCCTAGCGCCTTCCCCGGCAAAGTTTTCGGCGGTGACCCGACCGATTCCCGCCGCCCCTCCGGTAACCATGACCACTTTGTTTTCAAATCGCAATTTGGCCTCCTTTTACGCCGTCTTAATTGAGCAATAAACGCTCAATTAGAACGATCAAATATAACGTCAGCTGCACGGTCCATGTCCGCGACGATGTTCTGGTAGCTGTCTGCCAGTGCTGCGTGGGAGGTTTCCGCCAGAAAGGCTGATATCTGTTCCGGATCAAAAACGCCGGAACCCATCAGGATTTTTAAGATATTTCCGGATACCAGTTGGGCAATTTCATGCGCGAACAATCGCGAGAAAAGGCATGTTTTTTCGGCTTCCGGATTATTTCCAGCACTTAGAGCAGCCGCCTCCTGCGCCAGGCTGGCCCCCACCTCCACATGCATCATCATATCGGCCAGCGCAAACATGATGTACTGTTCACGGGTCAGTCGATTATCATTAACCAAAAAAGTAGTTTTATTTAATGCGCGCGCTGCCAGACCAATATGACGGCAGCCGGCATCGCCGCACTGTTCTTGAAGTTTATCCATCTTTTCGGCCAAACCGTCATAATAAGCCCCTTTTGTTTTACGTGTCTTTTTCCAGCGAAAAGTGCTGATGATGTTTTGCTGGATTTCACTGGTACCCTCGTAGATGCAGGTAATCTTGACATCTCTTTTTATTTTTTCGACGCCATATTCGGTGATATAACCGTATCCGCCCAGCGCCTGCATGGCATCATCGGCAGCCTTGTTAGCGGATTCGGTTGCAAAAAGCTTGGCAATGGAACCCTCGACTTCAAGGTCCTGCTCGCCGGCATCCAATCTCGTGGCCACCTCATCAATATAAGTCGCGGCCGCTTTCAGCCGAACGGCATGCGGCACCACCAGCTTGTGGGTGTAGCCCTGTTTTTCCGATAGCGGTGTTTTAAATTGAATCCGTTCTTTGGCATACGGAATGACGATATCCAGAGCAGCTTCCCCGCCGCCAAGCGCCATGGATGCCACCATCAGCCGGGTATACCCGAATACCTTACTGGCCTGTTTGAGCCCCTGCCCGGTGACACCGCCGATGACGTTTTCCACCGGCACAAAAACATCGGTAAATGTCAGCGGCGAGGTATTTGATGCCCGAATGCCATGTTTTTCTTCACCTTTTCCGCGATTATAGCCTTCGGTGTCTTTTTCAATGATAAAAAAGGTGGCCCCCTCTGGAGTGTTGGCCAGCAGGGTGATGAATTCTGCGTATCCACCCGTGGAAATAAATTGTTTGGCGCCGTTTATCTTATATCCGGTGATTTCTCCGGAATCATTTAAAACCGGCTCCGCCTTGGTTTTTATAGAAGCCACATTACTGCCGGCGTCCGGTTCGGTGACCGCATATGCCACAAGCGCCTCTCCGGCGGCAATTTTGCCGAGCCATTTTTGCTTTTGTTCTTCGGTGCCCCCGACGATGATCGGGTCGGCACCCAGCTGAATTGCAAAAAACGCTGTGGTGATGCCCAGACATATCTTGGCCATCTCACGGGTAATGGCACAGCTGTCGCGCGCACCGCCGCCTAAACCGCCATATTCCTCAGGGATCATCAAAAGCTGCAGCCCAATCTCCGGACCCAGCATTTCGCGGATGGTCTCTTCGGGAAAGATTTCCTCGCGATCATATTCAGAAATTTTTTCCGGCGTCAGAAGCCGCTTTTTAAGTTGCCCCACCGTATCCAGAACCATCTGCCTGGATTCTTGATCCAATCCGTATAAACCGCTTTCTGTGGATATCGTGTTTGAAGCCATTGGGTATATCCTTATTGATTATGTCGGGTGATGGAATGTAAGATTAGTCTTCTTCGGTTTCGACAACCTTGCGGCCCCTATAATAACCACAACTGGGGCAAGCATGGTGCGGGAGGGTGGCTTCACCACACTCCGGACAAGTTGACACGTTGAGTGCAGCCGTTTTCTGGTGGGTCCGTCGTTTATCGCGCTTTGATTTTGATTTTTTCCGCTTTGGCACAGCCATGAGTAATCTCCTAAATATCTGAATTTAATATATATATTTATTAAAACGACTTGGATTTAAGGGTGCGCATCTAGTAATTTATCTTGAAAGAATTGTCAAGGGTTTTCCGCGATTTTATCCGATATGTTCTCTTGTACTCGGCAATCTTCTGTGTTATGGAAATCTACCGCATCGGCGGCAACTTACATATCTATTCAACTATTTAGAATTATTATAATTTTATAAAAATGCGGCAGGATCTATAGTACATTTTAGATTATATTTTCTCTATTATTAGCAGATCGTAGCGAATGGACGGCTAGCTTGCAAGAATTCTTGTGAAGTTAAGTTTACTTATTTAATTGTAAGTTTAGATAATTGTGTCTATATTAACGCATATTGTTAATTTGTCAAGATATCATAATCTTATAAGAATAAATCCATATTTTAGGTGGCAAACATTACTAAACGGTTTACTTGTAAAATGACCTGGAAAACTTTACAGAAGGTGATGGGTAAAAACTAATGGAACTAAAAAATGAAATGATAGTGACGCGATTTCCGCCTAGCCCTACCGGCTATCTTCATGTCGGCAATGCCCGTACCGCTATTTTTAACTGGCTGTACGCCCGTCGCATGAAAGGAAAATTTATCTTACGCATAGAGGACACAGATACCGAGCGCTCAACCCAGGAAGCCATTGATGTAATTTTTGAAGCACTTGAATGGTTGGGCATTGATTGGGATGAGGGGCCCTACTATCAAACCCAGCGCCTGGAAATATACAATAGCTATTTAGAACGCCTCATCGATTCAGGCCAGGCTTACTATTGTACCTGTTTACCCGAGGAGATTGAGGCGATGCGCCAAAAGGCCATGGCTACCGGCGGCAAACCACGATACGACGGTACCTGTCGCGACAAGGGACTATCGAAAACGCCAGGGGCGGTGATCCGGTTTAAAGCGCCTTTGAGCGGAACAACGGTGGTTGAAGACGTGATCAAAGGCAACATCGTATTTCAAAACGATGAACTGGATGATTTTATTCTGTGCCGCAGCGACGGTATTCCCACCTATAACTATGCAGTGGTTATTGACGATATCAGCATGCAGATCAACACTGTTATCCGCGGCGATGATCACGTCATGAATACCCCCAAACAGATACTTATTTATAACGCCCTGGATTTCCCGTTACCGGTATTCGGCCATGTCCCCATGGTCCTGGGGACCGACAAAAGCCGCTTCAGCAAACGCCATGGCGCCGTATCCGTATCGGCTTACCGGGACATGGGTTATCTGCCGGATGCGATGCTCAACTATCTGGTCCGGCTGGGCTGGTCTCACGGCGATCAGGAATTTTTCACCCGCAAGGAGCTGATCGAGGTGTTTGACCTGGAACACATCGGCCGTTCCGCCGGGGTTTTCGATCCGGAAAAGCTCTTATCCCTCAATGCGGATCATATTCGCGCCACTCCCCCTGAAAATCTCGTCGAGCCCCTTAAGCCCTTTTTACAAAGATGCGGTATAGAGACAGAGAACAGCGATCTTCTGATCAAGGTTATTGAGACCCTGCATGCCCGCAGCAAAACCCTGGCAGAAATGGCTGAAAGCGCTTTGTTTTATTTTGCAGATGACATCGAATATGAGGAGAAGGCCGCCAGGAAATTTTTAAAACCGGCTGTGCTCGAAGCAATGCAATTCCTGTTGTCGCAATTTGAAACCCTGGAATCTTTTTCTGAAGAAAACCTGGAAACAGCCTTTAAGGCCGTCATGGACCAGACCGGACTGAAACTGGGCAAAATAGCCCAGCCCGTGCGCGTGGCATTAACCGGAAAAACCGCCAGCCCTGGTATCTTTGAAGTGACCGCCATCATTGGCAAAGAAAAGGTGATTACGAGACTGAACAAAGCCATTCGGTATATTGAAGAACGGCCTCAATAAAAGGGCTTCAGTTGTCAGTGTTCAGAGGACCGAGGTCTGGCGACAGAAGACAGATGATAAAAGTTGGAAGAGGACGGATCCTATCTGACTTGTGTTTTCTGTATCTAGTCTGTGGCTAATCCGAATGAGAAAAATAGACTTGACTGCGCTCATACCTGTATGTATTAATTATACATTACACTGAGGGATCGTCTAGCGGCAGGACGACGGGTTCTGGCCCCGTTAACCCAGGTTCGAATCCTGGTCCCTCAGCCCGAACCAGTCGATTTTTCGAACCACTGGTTTTCGTAATCTGTGGCAAGAAAAATCGTTATTTCTAATAAGGAGCCTTTCATAGGCTCCTTTTTTTATGTTCCGATACTTTTCAGAATATTAGATCTTGATGAATTGTTTCTATGTTTGAAGGTTTGATTAAGTTTGTTTTGTCAGAATATTTAGGCAAGAGGACTATAGATTAGTCTCACAAATGCATAAAAAACAAGAAGTAGTGATGTAGGCACGTAACCTAACAAAAATATTAGCTTAAAAAAGTATGTATTGGCAATTACCTAATCTGCAAATTTATAAGCTCGATTCAAGTATTTTCATTGGATTGCTAACTTAGAAACCTATACTGCATTATTCCTTACAAAATGCTTAAACTTGCATTAATAAAATAATTCAGCCGAAATTAAACTTGACAAAGTAGGGCCACAAGCTATATTCTATTTTAACGATATATGAGGTTATTATGAAATCATTTGTGAAAGTTATGAAAGCTTTATCTGACCCAAATCGGGTCAAAATCATCAAGCTGCTCCAACTAAAATACATGTGCGTTTGTGAGTTGCAGGGGGCGCTAAAATTGGCACAGCCAACCGTATCCAAACATCTAAAAATACTTGAAGAGGCCGGACTGGTTGATTACAAAAAAGACGGCCTGTGGGTTAACTACTACCTTGCCGACGGAAAAAGCAGCCCTTATGCAGCTAATCTGCTTGGAAACCTCCAGCACTGGTTGAACGAAGATTTGGAAATTGCAAAATTAATGGAAAAAGCACCATTTATTAACCGGGAAGATATCTGTCGCACTTAAATTTTTTTAATTAAATATATCGTTAAATTGGCATATAGCGTTTTAAGCCATAGCTGTTAATAAAATTATTCTGAAAAATGTTGCAAAGTAGGTATGGGATAAGACGAGAAAAAGGAAGTTAAAAGATGGGTGAATTGGCCACAGTTGCAGAACCTGTAACAGAATTAAAAGCATCTTCCAGGAGTGAACAGATAGACACACAGCCCAGCCTGATCGACTGGAAAACAATTTGGAAACCTTTAAGCGTTATCGCAGGCGTTTTCCTTGTATTTCTCTGGTTGCCGATTGACAGCAGCCGGTTTACTGGGGCGGTGATCGAATCATTGGCATTAGCTAAGTGGTACGCTCAGGAACACGTCCTGTTGTGTCTGGTGCCAGCATTTTTTATTGCTGGCGCTATCTCCGTTTTTGTATCCCAGGCGGCTGTGATGAAATACCTGGGGGCTGGAGCCAGAAAGGTCATGTCGTACGGTGTGGCCTCGGTTTCGGGCACCATATTGGCGGTTTGCTCTTGCACGGTACTGCCACTGTTTGCCGGTATCTGGAAGCGCGGTGCGGGACTGGGTCCGGCGATAGCGTTTTTATATTCCGGACCGGCCATCAATGTACTGGCGATCGTGCTCACCGCCCGGATCCTTGGCCCTGAGATCGGCCTGGCCAGAGCAGTGGGGGCGGTGGTGTTCAGCATCGTTATTGGGCTAATCATGCACCTGATGTTTCGCAAAGAAGAGCAGGCCAAGGCGGAAGCCGCCCTGCACATGCTTGAGCCGGAAGTGGAGCGGCCGCTGTGGCAGAATGTGATTTATTTCGCGGTCATGGTGGGCATTCTGGTGTCTGCTACCTGGGGCAAGCCAGCCGAGCCGGTTGGACTGTGGCACGCGATTTATAGTGTTAAATGGTTATTGACCGGTTTTTTTGCGATTGTCCTGGGTGCACTGCTGGTAAAATGGTTCCGCGTAAAGGCTTATAAAGTTGTCATGGCCGCCGCTGGCGTTCTGGCCCTGGCATTTGTCTTCCCCCACGAGCCACTGATTGGCTTTTCGGCCGGTATCATTGCCCTGGTGGTGTTGACGACTACCACCCGGGGCGAAACTGAGTCCTGGTTTCTGTCAAGCTGGGATTTTGCCAAACAAATTATGCCCTTGCTGTTTGCCGGGGTTTTGGTGGCCGGGCTGTTGCTGGGACGTCCCGGTTCTGAAGGGCTGATCCCCTCCCAATGGATTAGCGGCCTGGTGGGCGGCAATTCCCTGTGGGCCAACCTGTTTGCCTCGGTGGTGGGTGCTTTCATGTATTTCGCCACCCTGACCGAGGTGCCGATTTTGCAAGGACTTTTGGGCGCCGGCATGGGCAAGGGACCCGCCCTGGCGCTGCTGCTGGCCGGCCCGGCCCTGAGCCTGCCCAACATGCTGGTGATCCGCAGTGTCATGGGCACTAAAAAGACGGTGGCATTTGTGGGCCTGGTGGTTGTGATGGCCACCATCAGCGGAATGATCTTCGGTCATTTCTTCGCCTGACGACCATGACAGTGGTAGGTACGAAATTATAACAGTAGGTATGGCTGCAGGACGCATTCGCAAAAACTGCCAAATAACAATTCAACCATAAGTTAACTCTGAATAAATTTGTTACCAGGGAGGAAATCATCATGGAAATCAAAGTGTTAGGACCCGGTTGTCCTAAATGTCAGCAAACTGAAAAAGTCGTCAAAGAAGCGGTGGCGGAAGCGGGCGTGGACGCTCAAATCGAAAAAATTACGGATACCATGGAAATTGCCGGTTATGGAGTATTTGGAACGCCGGCGGTGGTTGTCGATGGCGATGTTAAAATTGTGGGTAAGATCCCGAAAAAAGAAGAAATAAAATCCTGGATCGGCCAATAAATACCCACTGACGGTGCTGAAAGCTGCTGTGGATAAAAGACACTATGTATTACCAGCCTGCCACATTACCGGTGTAATAAAAACGGAAGGAGTATCGATCGTGACCATGTTTCGAAAATTCACTATCTTTCTTATTTTGTCAGGCCTTGCTGTCTTGATTTGCCCGTCTGCGACTAAAGCCGATGTGGCAAAATTCAGTGACGTGCCGGTCAAGGGAATGGTCACGATGATTGATCTCGGAGCAAAAAAATGCATTCCATGCAAGATGATGGCACCAATCTTGGCGAAAATGGAAAAGCAGTTTGAAGGCAAGGCTGCCATTGTATTCATCGATGTATGGAAATACAATGAACAGGCGAGACGGTTCGGAATCCGGACTATCCCGACACAGATATTCTTTAATGAAGATGGCAAAGAAATATATCGTCATGTCGGATTCATGGATGAAAAGTCAATTGTCAACCAGCTGAAGAAAATGGGAGTTGAGTAGTTTGCTCGAAGCCATATTTTTAACTGTAAATGAATGGATGGTCAGCGGGACCGCCATCGCTGGTGTGGGGTGTTTTACCTGGGGTATGATCAGTGTGCTGTTTAGCCCTTGTCATCTTGCCTCCATCCCCCTGATCGTCGCCTATGTCGGTGGTCAGGAGCAGACCTTAAACCCAAAGCAGGCCGGTGTTTATTCATTTCTGTTTGCCCTGGGCCTGTTCATCAGCATTGCTCTCATCGGTATTGTTTGCGCCTTGCTGGGACGGATGCTGGGAGATGTTGGGAATTTCTGGCAAATCTTTGTGGGAGGCATTTTGATCTGGGTGGCATTGGGGATCCTGGGGGTTGAAAAATGCTCCGTGTCGGACAGTTTGCTGTATCGATTGAATCTGAAGGGTTTATCAGGGGCTTTCCTGCTTGGCCTGGCTTACGGAGTTCTTTCGGGTTCCTGCACATTCGGTTTCATCGCCCCAATTTTAGCGGTCATAACCATCCAGCAAAAAGTTACCACCGGCATTCTGTTTATTCTCCTGTTTGCACTGGGACACTGCCTCCCCCTTGTATTAGCAGGCAGCTCGACTGCCACCATTCGAAAATTAATGGAAAACAGCGCCTGGCAAGGAGCCGGCACCTGGTTTCGGCGCGCGGCCGGTGTCGTAATTGTTCTATTGGGTGTGTATTTTATAATTAATCCGCTAATATTATCCTGATGCGGTATATTAAAAATTTATCACGGTGCATGACAATAAGAATGCGCTCAATGCCTTGCGGGACGAAGCACACAGGATTCTCTGGAGGCTGAAAAAAGAAGCCAACGAGAACTGAAGAAACTGCGACGACATTGAGTCCTGCTATGCGGAAACCCCGAAATCTAAGTTGATTCAATAGGAGTGAAATGCAATGAGCAATGAAGCAATTCAAAACAATGAACGGAAAATGACCAGTATTTTCGAGCGCTTTCTTTCGCTTTGGGTGATATTGTGCATTGTCGCAGGTATCCTTCTTGGCAAAATTGCCCCCGGCGTGGCGCAATATTTAGATGGCATGGCCCTTTACGTCAATGGGGCACCGGTGGTGTCTATTCCAATCGCCATCTGCCTGTTTTTCATGATGTATCCCATCATGGTCAAGATCGATTTCAGCGAAGTCATCAAGGCCGGCAAAAGCGGAAAGCCGGTGTTTCTTACCCTGTTTGTCAACTGGGCTGTCAAACCCTTTACTATGTATGGCATTGCTATTTTTTTCCTTGGTACGCTGTTTTATAATTTCATAGGGCCTGAGGCCGTAGATCTGGTCAAGATGCCCTTCGGTCTGGACCTGCCGGTGGGTGCCACCCATGGCGCTGGAACGGTGGTCCTGGTTGACAGTTTGAAAATGTTGGAGGTTCCTTTATGGCGCAGCTATCTGGCAGGATGTATTCTACTGGGTATTGCACCTTGCACGGCCATGGTGCTGGTGTGGGGCTACCTGTCTCGCGGTAACGACGGCTTGACCCTGGTGATGGTGGCCATTAACTCGTTGACCATGCTCTTACTCTATGGTGTTTTGGGTGGATTTCTGCTTGGCGTGGGACGCCTTCCGGTGCCATGGCAGGCCTTGCTGCTGTCTATCGGCATCTACGTTGCCCTGCCCCTGGTGGCCGGTTATCTTTCCCGCAAGTGGCTCATTGTCGCCAAGGGTGAAACATGGTTCAAAGAAAAGTTTTTGCATGTGCTCACCCCGATTACGATTATCGCTCTGCTTATCACCCTGGTGCTGCTGTTTTCATTCAAGGGTGAGGTGATCATCGGCAACCCGCTGACCATCCTTTGGATTGCCATTCCGCTCTTCATCCAGACCATGCTGATTTTCTGGCTGGGGTACGGTCTGGCGAGGCTACTCAAACTGCGTTACGTGGATGCCGCACCGGCGGCTATGATCGGGGCCTCCAATCACTTCGAGGTGGCTATTGCCACTTCCACGATGCTCTTCGGCTTATCATCAGGTGCGGCTCTGGCAACCGTGGTGGGGGTGTTGATCGAGGTTCCGGTGATGCTGATGCTGGTCAAAATCTGCCTGAAAACCACTCACTGGTTTAAAGCGGCCGAAGTCGGCAGCGCTGCAGAGCAGATAACCATAGGGTAAGGCGCAACATGCCCGAAACTTTTATATTCGCAATATTGATAATACAGCTCGGATAAGTCAGAATAATCAGGTCTATTTTCGCTGAGATAGGAAACGTCTTAACCCGCTTTAGCAACTTTATTATGGGAAAGGAGTTTGCAAATGCACGAGAAAGATTCACAATTCCCAATTGCTAATTCACATGGAAGGCTTGAGTGTAAGGACCTCTGGGGAGGCATCCGTAATCGAGATATAGAGGTTTCTGCCGGGAAAGTCATCGGTTCTATCTACTCCGCATCCAGTGAAGGGGGCATAGGTGGTGACATCTACTATTTTGGAGTCTGCAAAGGCGACACCATTACTCGATTGGCTATCGCAGATGTTACCGGTCACGGCAAGGCGGTTTCGGAAATCAGCCAGTACGTCTATGACGCTTTAAAAGCTCACATGTGAGAGCCAGACAGTCGAGTCATTCTGGGCGAAGTTAACCAACGAATTAGCAGCCGCAGCCTGGATGCCATGACTACCGCGGCAGTTGTCGCGTATTACACCCATGAGGGTGAAGCGAGAGTATCTTATGCCGGTCACCCCCCTGTTCTTTATAGGCGAGCGGGCGACAAAGCTTGGTCCTATGCAAGACCGCCCGGTCGTACAGGCCAAAGTGATGGTTTTCCTCTAAACATCCCCCTTGCTGTCGATTTGGATGCGCTCTATGGACAGCTCACGATTTCGATGGCTCCTAAAGACCGGCTCTTTGTCTATACCGACGGCATTATTGACGCACCCAACCCGGATGGGGAAAGTTTTGGATTAGCGCGTCTTAAAGATGCCCTTGATGCAAATTCAGAGGCCCCGCTGTCTGAACTTAAATCGGCAGTCCTGAAAACCTTGCATCAGCATACCGAACAAGAGCTAACTCATGATGACGTTACCCTGATTGCTATGGAGATTTGTTAGCGTTTACCCAATAATTCGTTGTTATTGAAGGAGGATAGTGGATGTCTAATGGAAGATCTTCAAAGCTTTGGATAGTCAATGTAATATCCTTTATCCTCTTTATTATTTTAGGTAGTACTGGCTTGCTAAATTGGCTTGTATTGCCCAGGGGATATGAAGCTCGGGGCAGTTTTTTGGTTTCTTTAAGACATTTTTTTATTGCTTTTCATGAATGGGCTGCACTGGTATTCATGATTGTGGTCGCAGTACATATTGTATTGCATTGGCCCTATATAAAATCCCATTTGAAGAAATATGGTATCATGAAATAACAAACATCGTTAAAGAGCTGAAGGTATTTGGTCGGAGAATCATGCTGAAAAACATGATAATCACAGTAATTATTATTTTTATAGCCGTTGAGCTTATCGAACATATAATTTTTCCGATAGTTTGGTCCGCTTTCAAAGGCAGGAAAAGATCTAATTATGGTGTGATGGGCATGATTGGGAAAGTTGTTGAAATTCGGCGATGGAATAAAACTGAAGGTCAAGTTTTGATCAACGGGGAACTATGGAGCGCTGTATGCGAGGTTCCCTTACCCGTTGGTGGTAAAGCGCTGGTTCAGGGTATTGAAGGACTTACATTGAAGTTGAAGCCTTACGAAAACTCATAGAGGAGATTATTTTGAATAAGAATCAGAACTGGATCGTTTTTTTTGTGGCCCTTATTCTATTGATAAACGGTGTTTTCATTAAGGCTCTGGCTGATGATGACGATCACGAAGAAAAGAAGTAGTATAAAATTTTTGATAGAGATGACGATGATGACCACCATAACTCTTCGAAGAAACACAAAAAAAAAATATTACCCCTGTAAATAATCCAACTTATGAAGAAGAATGTGGTGGTTGCCATTTTCCTTATCAGCCGGAATTATTGAGTTCAGGTTCATGGAAAAAAATAATGGCTGGATTGGACGACCATTTTGAGGAAGAGATTGAGATCGATACAGAAACAATAAATGCCATATCAGGATATCTCATTTCTAATTCTGCAGAAAAATCTTCAGCAAAAAGAGCTGTGAAAATGGTGAGAAGCCTGAGAGGGCGAACTCCGATTCGGATCTCCGAAATTCCTTATATTATAGAAAAGCACGATGAAGTTGATCCAAAAATTTATAACAGAGAATCCATTGGTTCGTTGGAAAACTGTGCAGCATGTCATATAACCGCCGAAAAAGGAATATATGATGATGATAATGTCGTCATTCCACTGTGAAGTAAATATTCAATAATTTAAAAGAGCTACTCATTTTAGCATATCAATATTCGATTTTTTCCATCTCTATCAAGTTGACACATTTGATAGATAACACAGGCTTCGTTGCAGTGCTAAAACCTGTGGTATCTCCATCTGTAGTTTTGATTCACTGAAAAAGTTGTGATATCGCTTTTATATTTCAAGTGTAAAATTCCGCCACTTTCGTTACTATCCAAAATTGTATATTCGGTGTACACAATCCACACTTTGGCTGAATTATGGGTTTCGGCTATACTGGTGCAATCTCAAAAAGCCGAAATTTTTCAGGTTGGCAAACGAAATATAATAAATCAGAAAATTATGGATAAGTGGGGCAATGCTAAAATCGCATTGCCCCGTGCTTGTTAGGCATACAGGTTTTCGATCCATCTCATCGCTTCTACGTCTGTCACCTTTCCCAAATATCTCTGTGTCGTTGATAAATGCGCATGCCTGAAGATAACCGTGCTGACAATCTCAATTGAAGTACGAGATCTGGATGCATGTGTATTCGCTTAGAGCCTGAAAATTTTGCCTGAAAAGTCCAATTGAGATATAATATTCCAAGATATAAAATTAGAATTTTTCAATCTTAGAATGAGAGTTGTTTATTATGATAAAACGCAAGGAACTCTTTGCTCGTTTACAGCAAAATGAAAAAATTGCCAAAAAATTTCATGAAATCGAAATTAAGATCCTTTCGATATATAATTTCAAGGATCTATTTGAAGCTTTATTAAG
>WOR8_10004520_pt1 | contig 16748 bp, 11 predicted proteins | sample DeeMarSeWOR38_10_FD_19890 | JGI IMG/M metagenome (IMG submission 19890)
TTGATGGTTTTTCCTCTAATGCGGTGATGTCCATTATTGCGGTGATGATTATTGGCGCTGGTCTTGATAAGACCGGCATCATGAGCAAGGTAGCCGCATTTATCCTGAACATTGGCGGTACAACTGAAGGCAGGATAATACCCATCATCTCGGCAACCGTTGGATTCATCTCTTCGTTTATGCAAAACGTCGGGGCAGCAGCCCTTTTTCTGCCCGTTGTTTCGCGTATCTCGGCACGCTCAGGCATACCCATGTCACGACTGTTGATGCCCATGGGTTTCACCGCCATCCTCGGCGGCACCATGACCATGGTCGGCTCCAGCCCGTTGATCCTGCTAAACGACCTGATCCTGACTTCTAACAAGGCATTGCCTGCTGAACAACAAATGGAAACCTGGGGCCTGTTCTCAGTCACGCCTGTCGGCATCGCCCTTGTCGTAACCGGCATTATCTATTTTGTTGTGGCCGGGCGTTTTGTACTGCCCGTATCTAAAAGCGAAAGCAGCACCAGTGGATCCGACCCCATGCAATATTTCCACGATTTATATGGCGTAGATTTTTCACTCTCCGAAGTGGTGGTAACCAGAGACAGCAACCTGATTGGTAAGTACCTTGATGACGTCGAAACCAGCTATCGTGTGCGAATTATTGCCAGCAAGCTGCCCAGTGAAGCGCCTCAAGTTGGGCCCGGTACTCTGGCACGCGATACCGAGTTCGCAGAGGGAATGGTGCTGGGCGTTGTCGCCGATCCGCATGATCTGGAGCATTTCATAGAAAAATACAACCTGAAAAAACGCGAACAACTTCGCACATTTTCCGAGTCACTTGCTGCCACAAAAGCCGGCATTGCCGATGTGCTCGTTCCTCCCGGCTCCAGCCTGATAGGAAAAAGCGCCCGCGATGTATGGATGCGCAAAACCTATGGCCTGGCCATGATCGCCCTGCATCGCGATGGTGAGACCCTGCGTGAAGGCGATGATATTCGCAACATGCCGTTTCACGCCGGCGACACACTGGTTGTACACACAGCCTGGGATGCACTGGCAAGAATCGAAAGCAACCGGGACTTTGTTGTCATTACCACAGAATTCCCCCGTGAAGAATTACGCCCACACAAGGTATTGCCTGCAGCCGTGTTCTTTGCGATTGCCCTGAGCATGGTTCTGTTTACTGATATTCGTCTTTCTGTCGCCTTGCTGACAGGCGCGATGGGTATGGTACTGTCAGGTGTGCTAACCATCGAAGAAGCGTATGAAGCGGTTAGCTGGAAAACTGTTTTCCTGCTCGCCTCTTTGATTCCATTAGGCCTGGCAGTTGAAACAACAGGTACTGCTAAATGGATTGCCGAGCAGGTTCTCTCAGTCGTCGGTCATATGCCGATCTGGGTGATCCAGGCATCGGTGGCGGTACTGGCGACATTTTTCACCCTGGTAATGTCCAATGTCGGTGCGACTGTTCTACTGGTTCCCCTGGCTGTTAATATCGCTATCGGTGCTGGCGCGAACCCTGCTGTGTTCGCACTTACAGTAGCAATCGCGACATCCAACTCATTCCTGATACCGACCCACCAGGTTAACGCTTTGATCATGGGTCCCGGGGGGTACCGTGTTCCCGATTTCATGAAGGCGGGTGGCATTATGACCGTGCTGTTCCTGGTCGTAATGATCTTGATGATGAACCTGGTCTTTTAATCGGAAAAATACAAACAATGAACATAAATATGAAGAACCCGTTATTAGTATCGGTCGGTCTGCTGTTGCCGTGTTTGGCACTGGCCAGTGAATCTGCGGGCAGTGACCACATGGATATGACCAGCAGTGGTGTCGGCCTGTTTGCCATTGCAATCTTCCTGATTGCCTACCTGCTGGTGATGGCGGAAGAGTTCACCCATCTGCGCAAATCAAAGCCGGTGATTCTTGCCGCCGGCATCATCTGGGGCGCCATTGCCTGGGTGGCCGCTCAACATGGTTTGTCTGTCGAAGCCGAACATGCGGTGCGTCATAACCTGCTGGAATATGCTGAACTGATGCTGTTCCTGCTGGTAGCTATGACCTACATCAATGCCATGGAAGAACGACGCGTATTTGATGCCTTGCGTGCATGGCTGATCCGAAGCGGTTTTGGTTTTCGCTCTCTTTTCTGGATCACGGGTAGCCTGGCATTTTTCATCTCGCCAATAGCAGACAATCTCACTACAGCCCTATTAATGTGCGCAGTCGTACTGGCTGTGGGTGGTGATAATAGCCGCTTTATTACACTGGCCTGTATTAATATCGTGGTTGGCGCAAATGCCGGCGGAGCATTTTCACCATTCGGCGACATTACGACGCTGATGGTCTGGCAAAAAGGGGTGATACATTTCTGGACCTTCTTTGCACTGTTTATCCCATCGGCAGTCAACTTCCTGGTGCCAGCGATCATCATGCATTTCGCAGTCCCCGATGTAAAACCACAGGCTTCTGGCGAACAGGTGCAAATGCAACGAGGCGCAAGGCGCATCATTGTCCTGTTCCTTGCGACGATTACAACAGCTGTGTCCTTCCACAATTTCCTCCATCTACCACCGGTAGTGGGCATGCTGACCGGCCTTGGCTATCTTCAGCTATTTGGCTTCTACCTGAAGAAGACGGTGAACAGGGATCACCAGGGTAAAGCGGATGATGCAGAACACGATGGCGAAATGGGTTCACCTGTTGCCTTCGATGTATTTGCCCCGGTTGCAAGAGCGGAGTGGGATACGCTGTTATTTTTCTACGGTGTGGTACTTTGTGTAGGCGGCCTTGGTTTCCTGGGTTACCTGGGCATGGCGTCCGAGCTGATGTATACAGGCTGGGGGGCGACCTATGCAAACATCGCGGTTGGAGCGCTCTCTGCAATTGTTGACAATATTCCGGTTATGTTTGCCGTGCTTACCATGAATCCGGATATGTCGACAGGTCAATGGCTGCTTGTAACTCTGACAGCCGGTGTTGGCGGCTCATTGCTTTCTATTGGCTCAGCAGCCGGTGTTGCACTGATGGGTCAGGCCAGAGGTCAATATACCTTTTTTGGCCACCTGCAGGTACTTCACTTGAAGCTGATCATTATCCCGTGATCGGCAAAACAACTGGGTAAATAGCGCAATGAGAAAGTTACGATCTATGATCAATTTGAAAAAACCATATCTGTTTCTGGTTTCGTTATGCCTGTTGCTGACAGGCATGACCAGTCTTGCTGACGTCAGCAAGGCGCCTGCAATTCATCTGCAGGCTATTGAAGGCGAAGTGGACCTGATGCAACTGCAAGGCAAGGTTATATACCTGGACTTCTGGGCGTCCTGGTGCGATCCATGCCGCGATTCATTTCCATGGATGGCCGAAATGAAAGAAAAATACGGCAGCGATGGCCTGGAGGTCATTGCTGTGAACCTGGATAAGGAAAGAGCGCTGGCGGATAAATTTCTCGACACCATGAAAGTTAATTTCATCGTGGCATTCGATGCATCCGGGGAATCAGCAGAAAAATACAAGCTGCGTGGCATGCCGGGGAGTTATCTCATCGGCAGGGATGGAAACATCCAGGCATCGCATCTCGGATTTAATGACAGGGATAAAGCAAAACTCGAAGCAGCAATAAAAGTGTTGCTGCAGCAACAGTAAGAGGTAGTACAGTGAAAGCCATAATTGTTATAGGCGTCGTGTTTGTAGTAACTGCTTGCAGTTCTATGGATACCGTAAAGCCGTGGGACAAGGACTTGCTCGCAAAGCAATCGATGCAGCCCGTGCCTGATTTTTTTGAGAATTTTTACGACGAACATATCTATTTCAGTAAGGAAGCATCGAGCGGCGGCCAGTCCGTTGGCGGGGGTGGTTGCGGATGCAACTGAAATACATAAAAAAAGAACTCGGTGTTGCAACCTGTGCTTTGTTGCAGGTTCCTGCTGCAGCAGTACATTCATCCGATGCAGACTGGGACATTGACACAGCCGTACTTTTTTACTCTGAAAGTGATAATGGCGTCAGTGCATTCGAACCGGCAATTTATGCAGGCAAGGACCTGGGCGATGGCGAACGTATCGACCTGAGGCTGGTGGTCGATGTGCTGACGGGGGCTACTCCAAACGGTGCGCACCCATCTTCAGTAGCGCAGACATTCACCACGCCATCAGGCGGGAGCACCTATACCACGCAACCCGGGGAGACACCCAGGGATGATTCTTTCAAGGATACGCGTGTTGCCGCCGGTGTTGACTGGACACTGCCATTTAACCGCTTGCAGAGGATCAAGCTGGGCCTGAACGGCTCCACTGAATACGATTACCAGTCGCTGGGTATCAGTGCGACCTATTTGCAGGACTTCAATAATCGCAATACGACGTTGTCTGCGGGCCTGGCGTTCAATAATGACACCATCAGCCCTGTGGGTGGGGTACCAACGCCCCTGAGTAACATGCGGGAGGCAGGAACAGGAACCAATCGTGTTGGTGGTGATGATACGAAAACGCTGACAGATTTTATCCTGGGCATTACCCAGGTCATGAGCCGCAAGACCCTGGTGCAGCTGAATTACTCGCTGGGTATGTACGACGGGTACCTGACAGACCCGTACAAGATCATCACGGTCGTCGATCAGAATGGACTCCCTGCCACTTCAGCGTTTACAAATGGCGATTTACCATATATTTATGAGAAAAGGCCCGATTCGCGGCAGATCAACAGCCTGTACTTCAAAACCGTGCATCACCTGACGCGCGATGTGATCAATTTCTCCTACCGTTATTTCTGGGACGACTGGGGCATTACCTCGAATACCTTCGACCTGAAATACCGCTATGAAATCGGCCGTGGCTATCTGCAGCCGCAGGTGCGTTATTACCTGCAGGATGCGGCGGATTTCTATGTTCATAACCTGAAGCTGGGCGATCCATTGCCGGAAACTGCCAGCAGCGACTACCGTCTGGCCAAGATGACCACGACCACGCTGAGTCTGAAATACGGGCACGCAGTCGGAGAGAACAGCGAATGGTCGATACGCGCCGGATTCATGAACCAGTCGGTTGATGACGGTGATGTACTCGCCGGTACGGAAACACCCGATACGGATGCGATCATTGTGAATGCCGGGTATTCGTTCTTCTGGTGAGCATGGCCAAATAATTCAGGTACTTTACAAAGATGGTACTTATACGACTTGAGCGTGATGGCACCAATACAGATCGGCTTATTAAAATCGACTATTACTACCCGGGTTTATGTATTGACTAACTGTACTGGTTTGGCTTTCAGGACTCACTATATGTGAGCATGAATAAAGGTAACGGAGGGATTGTATATTGACCAATATTTCGCATTGGTTAAATAATAATCCCTTCGTCCCCTTTTCTTTTATATGTTCCTATATTTGTCAACAGTTCGCTTTTCGCTGGCTGATGAACAACAGTTCATATGAGATCAAAATACCCTGCAAGCATACGTAAATGCCTGCTATAACTGCATAAAATGAATGTATAAACTAAGCAGCACGAAACTCATCATCATTGCCTCCGCATTGCTGGTGGTTTTCTACAACTTCGCATTCTTCAGGAATGTCATCAATATCTACGCCGCTTCACCAGCTAATTATGCCTTTATGGCCTCGATTGCCTGCGTGCTCGGTTGCTTTATTGTGCTGCTGTTTACCCTGATTGACTCAAGGTACACCACCAGGCCTGTCTTGATCATGGTCTTCCTGATTTCCTCGGTTACGAGCTATTTCATGGATTCGTACAACATCATCATCGACAGCACGATGATTCAGAATGCGGCATTGACGGATATCGGCGAAGTCACCGACCTGCTGAACTTCAAGCTCGCCCTGTATTTTCTGCTGCTGGGCGTACTCCCTTCAGTATTGATCTACAAAGCGAACATATCGTATGCACCACTGAAACAGGGAATCATAACGAAGCTGAAATTTATAGTTATCCTGCTGGTGATTATTGCTTCACAGTTGTTTATATTCAGCAAGAATTACGCCTCTTTCTTCAGGGAACACAAGCAGGCGAGGTACTACACCAACCCGGTCACCTACATCTATTCTGTCGAGAAGTACATCAAGGGCAGACTGGCAGCCAGGAATGTGACTATTGAATCTGTCGGTCTGGATGCGCGCATTCCTGTCGAAGACTTTCATCGCGAACTCACTATTCTTGTTGTTGGCGAGACGGCACGGGCTGACAGGTTCTCGCTCAATGGCTATAAGAGAAAAACGAATCCGCTGCTCGAAAAAGAGGACGTTATCTCATTCACAAACATGCATTCCTGTGGAACATCGACTGCGGTTTCCGTACCTTGCATGTTCTCCATTTACAGCAAGGATGACTATGACGACGAAAAAGGCTATTCAAAAGAAAACCTGCTCGATGTTTTGAGCCACGCAGGTGTCAACGTATTATGGAGGGACAATAATTCAGACTCCAAAGGCGTGGCTCTTCGCGTCCAGTACGAAGACTACAAATCTCCACAGTTAAATACCCAATGTGACACCGAATGTCGTGACGTTGGCATGCTGCATGGTCTGCAGGAATATATCGATGCACATACACAGGATGATATACTGATTGTTCTGCACCAGATGGGTAACCACGGCCCGGCCTATTACAAACGGTACCCGAAAACGTTCGAACGATTCACGCCTGTATGCGAAACAAGCCAATTGGAACAGTGCAGCAAAGAACAGATAAACAATGCCTATGACAACGTCATCCTGTACACGGATTACTTCCTGGCCAGGGTGATTGATCTGTTGAAGCAAAATTCGAACACGTTCGAAACCGCGATGTTCTACGTCAGCGATCATGGTGAGTCACTTGGTGAAAAAGGTGTATACCTTCACGGATTGCCAGGTTTTCTCGCACCCGAGGAACAGACACATGTTGCAACCATTTTATGGTTTGGTGATAACTACGATGAGATTGATACCGAATCAGTTCGCTTAAAAGCAGATCGAGATTACTCTCATGACAACATATTTCACACAGTACTCGGTCTGATGGAAGTGAATACCGAACTGTATAATCGGGATCTGGACATTATTTACTCTGACTTGTAGCTCGCTCTATATAGCCAAAAGGCTGGAAATATTTACTCTCCCAGAGACGCAGTGAGCGCAGAGAAACAAAACTGTTGTTTTAGCCCGGATGCAGTATCGCAGCATCCGAGGCATGTCATGAGTTGTTCGCGTTTCATTTCATTCAGGCCACCCCTCTCCCAGAAGGAGGAGGGTCGGGTATCGTCTATGTTTTTCCTTGTCCCTCGTTACTCGCCCCTTGTACCTGTAATTATTCTCCCCGCCCTCCGTGCTCAAAATCAAGTTAAAATATCGCAGCGGATTCTGGAGTTAGCATGGTAAAAATTCTTTTCGTTTGCATGGGCAATATATGCAGATCACCAACAGCAGAAGGCGTTTTCAGACACAAGGTTAAAGCTGCCGGGCTGGAAGACAGGATTCATATCGATTCAGCCGGAACCATTGCATACCATGTCGGTAACCCGCCTGACCCGCGCGCGCAGAGTGCCGCACTCAATCGCGGCATTGATCTCAGTGCTCAACGTGCACGCAGGGTAAGCCGCCGTGACTTTGAAGAGTTTGACTTTGTAATCGCAATGGACAGCGACAATCATTATGAGCTCGAAGCCATCTGCCCGACAGGCCATGAAGACAGGCTGCACATGTTTTTGAAGTTTGCTCGAAACAGCCGTGAAACCGATGTGCCTGATCCCTACTATGGCGGTGTCAATGGTTTCGAAACCGTACTTGACCTGATTGAAGATGCTTCGGAAGGGCTGTTGACACACCTGCAGGAACAGAAACTGCTCGACAAATAACAGCATCCCCGTATTACACAATACATCCATGTATTTTTCCCTCCGGGCTGCACTTGTGCGTTCAAATTTGAGTCCGATCAAATTTAGTGCGCGCTGCTACATCCGGGCAACATTACTGCTCAATCAGACCGCAGGCCAGGATAAGGCTTTGCCGTTCCTGGCGCATATCCGCCGGCAACGCTATTACAACCGATCGCCCTGAGCCGGTCGAAGGGTTATGCCGGCCTACGGGCAGTACCCAATGCCTGTAGTCTGGAAACCAGGCCTGTAATTAATCGCCGGTTGCTGCTGTTTCGGTTTTTGCCTCGGGCGCAGGGGTTTCCTTTGCTTGAGGCTTTGGCGCCGGTGCCTCTTTAGCTTCAGGCTTTGATGCTGGTGCATCCTTGGCCTGTGGCTTTGGTGCCGGTGCATCTTTGGTTTCAGGCTTTGGCGCTTGTTTGCTTTGAGGCGTTGCTGCAGGTTCAGCTGCAGGCTTGTGCGCAGGTGCTTCAGATTGCTTTTCGGCTACAGGCTGGTTTTTTGCTTCATTCGTCTGTGTCGTTTCTGCCTGGCGCTGCTTGCCGGAACCCCGCCTGCCGCGTCCACCCCTGCGACCACGACTCCTGGGCTTGCTCTCGGTTGACTGATCTTTATCTTTTGTATCTTTAGTTTTAGCTTCAGCCAGCTTCTGTGGTTTACCGCCCTGCTGCTCGGTTTGTGCTGCGCTCTTCTGTTTACTCTGCTGATCACTGCGTTGAGCGCCTTTCTGGCCCTGGGTCGTTTTGCGTCCGCCGCTACGACGGCCCTGCTGCCCGGTCTGTACCTGGCCTTTACCTCTGCCACCGCGGCTGCCGCCACGCCTGGCGTCAGCTTGCTTGCGTTGTTCTGTTGTTTTCTTTTCCTTTGCGTCGTCCTTGCCGTTATCGCCGGTAAACAAGGAAACAATTTTTGTGAAAAATCCACCCGATGGCTGCACTACAGGCAGCGGAGCAGGACGGGCTGGAGCAATAGCCGTGACCGCCGGCTGCTCAGGCTGAATGACTTTTTCCTTGAAATCAGCCGGATTGTAATTCTCGCCCGCATCAACAACCTGTTTGTAACTGGCCACACCGGCTGCTTCATCAATTTCACTGACGCGAATGCGATCAACCCGGTATTGCGGTGTTTCAAGCGTGGTATTGCCAATGATGACCATCTTGATCCCGGTTTGCTGCTCAATTTCATTGATCGCCTTGCGTTTTTCGTTGAGCATATAGGTGGCAACATCAACGGGCACGTGAACGTCAACACGCGCAGTACTGTCTTTCAAAGCCTCCTCTTCCATGATCCTGATAAGCGACAATGCCAGAGATTCAACCGTGCGTATTGTGCCGTGACCCGTGCAGCGCGGGCACACGATCTGGGTCGATTCTCCCAGCGAAGGTTTGAGTCGCTGACGCGACATCTCGAGCAGACCAAAACGGGAAATACGTCCGATCTGAACCCGGGCGCGGTCGATTTTCACCGCGTCACGCAGGCGGTTCTCGACTTCACGCTGATTGCGCGTAGACAGCATGTCGATGAAATCGATCACGATCAAACCACCAAGATCCCGCAGACGCAACTGTCGGGCGATTTCATCAGCAGCCTCGAGGTTGGTATTGAAAGCAGTTTCCTCGATATCACCGCCGCGTGTTGCACGTGCAGAGTTGATATCAATCGAAATCAGGGCTTCGGTGTGATCGACCACGATTGCGCCACCGGAAGGCAGCTGGACTTCACGGCGATAGGCCGATTCGATCTGGTTTTCTATCTGGAAGCGATTAAAAAGCGGCACCGGGTCTGAATACCGTTTGAGCTTGTTGAGTCGCTCCGGCATCACCTGCTCGACAAACTGGCGCGCCGTGTCGTAGACCTGCTCGGAATCGATCAGCACTTCAGTGATGTCCGATCTGAAATAGTCGCGAAGCGCCCGAACGATGACATTGCTCTCCTGGTAAACCAGGAATGGCGCCGGGCGCTGACTGGCTGCCTGTTCAATCGAACTCCACAGCTGCAGCAGGTACTCGAGGTCCCACTGCAGTTCTTCGGCGCTGCGGCCGACACCGGCAGTGCGTACAATCAGCCCCATGCCACCGGGTATATCCAGCTGGCTCAGCGATTCACGAATAATATTGCGGTCTTCGCCTTCGATACGGCGCGATACCCCTCCGGCACGGGGATTATTTGGCATCAGCACCAGGAAGCGACCGGCCAGACTGATAAATGTTGTTAACGCCGCGCCCTTGTTACCGCGTTCTTCCTTGTCAACCTGGACGACGACTTCCTGGCCTTCGGAAATAGCCGTTTTAATATCAGTACGACCCTGGGCTTTCAGCGCTTCTTCGCTGAAATATTTGCGCGAGATTTCCTTGAATGGAAGAAAACCATGGCGCTCGGCACCATAATCTACGAAAGCAGCCTCGAGGCTGGGTTCAACCCGGGTGATTTTTCCCTTGTAGACGTTGGCCTTTTTCTGTTCCTGGGAGGGTATTTCGATGTCCAGATCGTAAAGTTGCTGGCCATCGACCATAGCAACCCGAATTTCTTCTTTCTGGACTGCATTGATAAGGATTCGTTTCATGTGTAATCAAACCTGTATATGAAACCGACCCGAAAAGATCACGAACAATAGTCATTTTTTTATGCGCCAGCTCAATGATATTGAGTAGCGGCGCAAGCGTTAACATCATCGCAATGGTAGCGATGAGTGTTTCTGACAGCGCAAGATTGGGTTCGTAAATAAAGGCCGGATTAATCATTTGTTAATATTATTTTTAATTCATCCGCGTTCGTGCGAATGAGTAAAACTGATTGTTTCAGGTTCCCCGAGTCGCGAGAGATTGCTGTGTGGACTGCTGATCAAGTTGATTCGTGTCCTTTATCGCTCCGGAACTTGCCGGAGAAAAAAACCTATGGCGTGCAATAACTTACACTGGAACCTTAGTGGCCAAGTCTGTCAAAATACACACCTCTGGTCAACAACTATTCAGCACCTGGTCTAACACGCCGGATCACAATGAAATTTCCCGAAATGAGTAAAAAACCTTCAAATGCGGTGGAAATGGTCGAGATTTCAAGCGATCAGGCCGGCCAGCGGCTGGATAATTTCCTGCTGACCAGGCTCAAGGGGGTACCCAAAAGCCATATATACCGCCTGTTGCGCAGTGGGCAGGTACGGGTCAACAAGGGCCGAAAGAAACCGGCTTACCGTATCGAGCCGGGTGACAGCGTTCGCATCCCCCCGGTTCGAACCGCCGAGAGCACTGAGGCGGTAGTGCCTGATTCCGTGCTGGAATTACTGAAAAATGCGCGATTATTTGAAAACAGCGATATCCTGGTATTGAACAAGCCGCCCGGTATTGCCGTCCATGGCGGCAGCGAGCTCAAGTTCGGCATCATCGAGGCGGTTCGCAAAATATATCCCGACCAGTTTATCGAGCTGGCACATCGGCTCGACCGCGAAACCAGCGGCTGCCTGGTACTGGCGAAAAACAGGGATACACTCAACACCCTGCATCGTGCGCTCAGAAATGAAGACAATGCAGGAAAAACACCCGGGGTGGAAAAAACCTACCTCGCCCTGCTCGCCGGATTATGGCAGCAAGGTGAGAAAACCATAGCGCTGCCACTGCGAAAAGTACGCCGGAGCGGTGAACACAGGGTCGAAGTCAGTGAAGAAGGGCAGCAGGCAGTCAGCCACTTCAAACTGGTGCAGCATTACAGAAATTCAAGCCTGATGCAGATCCAGATCGACACCGGCCGAACGCACCAGATACGTGTGCATGCAGCCGCCAGCGGTCACCCCGTCGCTGGTGACAGTAAATACGGGGATGACGCATTCAATCGTGAAATGAAAAAAGCCGGCCTGCATCGCCTGTTCCTGCATGCCAGCCATATCGTGCTGCCATTAGGCGAAGGCATATCGGTGCATGCGCCATTGAGTGAAGATTTGTCACAATTACTGGATAATATAGCGCTATGAATGAAGCCAGCCCGCATTTCTCACCAGGCCGCTGCGTAAGCCGAGTAACCGCATGATTAGAAAATACGAAGCCAGATTCAAGTTGCTGGTGTTTGACTGGGACGGCACCCTGATCGACTCCATCGAACGCATTGTGGCCAGTCTGCAATATGCTAGCCGCGAAGTCTGCGGCATTCATCTTGGCGAAGACAAGGCACGCAGTGTTATCGGCCTGGGTTTGCATGAAGCCATCGAGCACCTGCATCCGGAGCTGGATGCGGTAAAAGTAGAAGCTCTGGCAGATGCCTACCGGCAGAATTTTCTTTATGACAGCAAGGTACCGGAATTACTGTTCGATGGTGTCGAGGACATGCTGAAAAAACTGATCGCTGACGAGTACACGCTGGCAATCGCTACAGGCAAGAGCCGCACCGGGCTTGATCGCGCAATGCAGAAGCATAAGCTGGGCCGTTATTTTGCGACGACTCGCTGTGCCGGTGAAAGCAGGTCCAAGCCACACCCGGAAATGCTCAACAGCATACTACACCAGCTGGACACCCGTGCGAACGACACCGTGATGATCGGTGATAGCGGGCATGACATGCTGATGGCGGGTAATGCGGGCGTCAACGCCATTGGTGTCACCCACGGCGTGGAGGATGCGGAATCATTAATGACATATAAGCCGCTAGCCTGCCTTGACGACATCACAGACTTATATGAATTTTTATCCCATAATAACCAGCATAGTTTCAACAAACAGGAAGCAAGCGGCCAATGACTGAACAAGAACATCTCTGGGAACGACGTGTAATTACCAAACTGGCACAGGCCAGCCTGAAAGAACAGAAGCGTGCGCGGCGCTGGAGTATCTTTTTCAAATTCCTGGTCTTCGCCTATATCACGTTCATTCTGTTCATGTTTACCGAACCGGATATCAACAGTGCAAAGATGGCAAAAAAACACACGGCCCTGGTTGAACTGCAGGGCACGATCGCTGACGGTGAAACAGCCAGCGCTGACAACATCGTAAGCGCGCTGCGAAGCGCTTTTGAAGATGAAAAAACCGAAGGCGTGATACTCCGCATCAACAGCCCTGGCGGCACACCCGTACAGGCAGGATATATCTACGACGAAATCCTGCGCCTGCGTGAAAAATATCCTGATACTCTCCTCTATGCCGTGGTAAGCGATATGGCTGCGTCTGGCGGTTACTATGTCGCCTCGGCAGCTGATGAAATCTATGCCAGCAATTCCAGTATTGTAGGCTCCATCGGCGTGCGCATGGATGGCTTTGGCGTTGTCGACGCCATGGAAAAACTGGGAATAGAAAGCCGCACGCTGACCGCAGGTAAAAACAAGGCACTGCTCGATCCATTCTCACCCGTTGATGAATATGCAATGGAGCACCTGCAAACCATGATCGATGATATTCATCAGCAATTTATCGATGCGGTAAAAAAAGGTCGCGGTGACCGGCTCAAGGAATTTGACGATCTTTTCACCGGCCTGATCTGGACAGGTCGTGAAGCCGTTGAATTCGGACTGGTCGACAAAATTGGCAGCGCCAGCTACGTCGCGCGTGAGGTCATTGGTGCTGAAGACATCGTTGAATACACAGTTGAAGAAGACGTGCTGGAAAGGCTGGTAGACAGGCTTGGCGCCTCTACCGCAAAAATACTGAACAAGGAAGTGTTCTCACCCAAATTATATTGACCGCAAGGCCCCTTTCTCTCGCAGAGGCGCAGGGAACGCAGAGAGATTTACAGGTATTCGCACGAGACCCCATGGCTAACATGCAAGAATAATCTCCTGTTTTTTCTTTGCGGCCTTGGCGCTCCTTCGATGCACTCAGGACAGGCTTTGCGAGAGTAAATAAATGTATATTCAGGCTCTGATATCGGTACACATCTCAGCATGCTTAATTTTCCGGATTTCAGCTCACAGTTTCCATACACGCGGCTTTAGTCGCGAACATCGACAATTCGCGACTAAAGCCTGTGCTGAGCGAAGCCGAAGGGTCGCTCAGATAACAGCAACCTCTGCGTTCCCTGCGCCTCTGCGAGAGTAAATATCCACATAACGCGCGACTCGCGCCCTGCTACTACATTTTGAGCCGCAATCTGCTACGCCTGGAGCCGGTCAGAACTCGCTGAAATCCACCCTCCGACCGGCCGTATAAACCACATTAAATTCCTGATGAGCTATGCTCAATTGATAGAGTGAAACAGTAGCCAACTGGTTGATATCAAACAAAGACCGGGTTATTCCTGTTTACCGATAACACCATACCAATAATGTGCCCGGGGGAATTCCATGAAAAAAGGGATCTGGAAAAGCGACTGGCTGGTCGGTCTTCTGATCACCCTCGCCTTTCTGGTTTTTTCCGGCTCAGATTTCCTGCAAGGACTCGAGCGCAGCGCTTATGACTTCAGTGTTCGCTCATCGACACGTATACCCAGCGACAGGCTTGCAGTCATTGCAATCGACGATGAAAGCATAGCCAATATAGGTCGCTGGCCCTGGCCGCGGGATGTTCATGCCCAGATACTCGAGATACTCACCGAAGGCGGTGCCAGGGTCATAGGCCAGACCGTCTTCTTTAGTGAACCACAGATTGACCCCGGCCTTCATTTCATCAGTGAATTAAGACTGGCCTTTGAAAGCAGCAGTATCGCTGCAGTTCCTGAAAGTGTTGCTGATCTTGAAATGGTTATCAAGGCATCACGCAAGCTGGTCAGTAACAAGCGTGATGCCAATGGCCGAAGTGCTATAGACCAGGTATCAGAATACCTGGCCAGCTCACCGCTAAAAACCCGTGTCGCAGAAGAGATCGATAGCTACATTCAAGTGCTTGCTTCAGCAGAAGTCGCGCTCGACGCCGATATGAAGCTGGGAGAAAGCATAGCACTGGCCAACAACGTTGTACTTGCCATGCCGTTCATTCCAGGCTCACAACTGGGCCCCCCTGATGAAGACCTGCCGGATTATGTACGGGCGAATAAACTGCATGAAGACAACATTACTGACAACGCCAGCATGAATCCCGACGGGCCGGGTCCGATATCCATGGTTAATACCTATGCGCCGATAGCCGCAGTCGGTGAAGCCGCCATCGGCATCGGCGCACTCGTCTCTATTCCCGATGTCGATGGCGGCATACGCTCGGAGCCCTTGCTGGTAAATTACGACGGTGATTACTATCCTTCCATGGCCTTACTGCTTGCAGCGAAAAGTCTCAATCTTACTGTGAATGACATTCAGGCCGTGTTCGGTAACAACGTCAGCCTGGGTCGTCTGAATATAAAAACTGATGACAGATCGCAGATGAATACTTTCTTTTACAGCGACGAATCCGGAAAACAGGCATTCCCTGTAGATTCATTTTTTGATGTACTTCAGGGGAAAATTCCCGCAAGCAAGTACAGGGACAAACTTGTGCTTATTGGCTCCACCGCGATTGGTATCGGCGACAGCATGGTAACGCCTATCAACCCGAGCATGGCCCCTGTGCTGACACTGGCACACTCAGTTTCAAGCATCCTTAACGAGGATTTCTTTATTCAGCCTTCCTGGGGCAGGTATGCAACACTGGGCGCCTTTGTGCTGGTTGCGCTTCATCTGATGCTTGTACTGCCCAGGATGAGCTCCGTAGTCGGCTTTACGATAACTGCCCTGCTGTTCATCATATTTTTCGTCTGTGAATACATCATGATGACCAAACATGGTGTATGGATCAAACTAATGCTGCCAAACATGCTTCTCATTGGCGGTCATCTGCTATTAACGACCAAGCACTTCCTGGTGGCAGAGCGAGGCAAGGCACGACTGGATATTGAATCGGCCGAAAACAACCGCATGCTGGGTTTATCCATGCAGGGCCAGGGTCAACTCGATATGGCCCTGGAAAAATTTCGCAAACTGCCTGTAGACAAATCAGTTCTCGAGCTTATGTACAACCTTGCGCTGGACTATGAACGCAAGCGCCAGTTCAACAAGGCCAAATCCGTATATGACTACATAAAGCAACATGATGCCAACTTCCTTGATATCGGCGATCGTTCAAAACGCGCCAGGTTAATGGAAGAAACCGTAATACTTGGTGGTGGCAACTCATCAACAGCAGCAACCTTGATTCTCGACAGTAGCGACATTCAAAAACCCATGCTTGGTCGTTATGAAATTGAACGCGAACTCGGCAAGGGCGCCATGGGTTCTGTTTACCTGGGCAAGGACCCGAAAATATCCCGTGTTGTTGCAATCAAGACAATGGCATTGTCCCAGGAGTTCGTAGCCGACAAACTGCTGGAAGTGAAAAACCGTTTCTTCCGCGAAGCAGAGGCCGCCGGAAAGCTGACGCATCCAAATATTGTTACGATTTATGATGCCGGCGAAGAACACGATCTTGCCTATATTGCGATGGAGTTTCTCAAAGGCACCGACCTGACCGGCTACACCACAAAAGACAGACTGTTGCCCATCGACAAGGTGCTCGACCTGATCAAGCGCGCCGCCGAAGGCCTCGGCTATGCACATGCAAGCAATGTCGTACACCGTGATATCAAGCCGGCCAACATCATGTGGGATCCGAAAACGTCTCCAGAACAACTGGCCGGTGACAAAATCAATGGGCAGTCGGACCTGTTCTCGCTCGGTGTCATGATGTACCAGCTGGTAACCGGTGAACTCCCGTTCAAGGGAGACTCTATGGCAACCCTGATGTACAAAATAACAAATGAACAGCATGCCTCACCAGATACCATCAATCCGGAAGTGCCTCGATGTGTATGCATCATTATCAACCGTGCCATGGAGAAAGATACCGGGAAGCGCTATAAGACAGGTATGCAAATGTCAGCAGATATTGGCAAATGCCAGAAAATCATTGCGGCGGAACGTAAAGGACTCAGGTAGCTAATGACCATCAACAACAAGATTGAAAT
>WOR8_10006526_pt1 | contig 16745 bp, 11 predicted proteins | sample DeeMarSeWOR38_10_FD_19890 | JGI IMG/M metagenome (IMG submission 19890)
TTAGTTTTATTGTGTGGGGGATGTTCGGAAATTAAAGTTGATAATTTTCAAAAGTGGTGTGAATTAATTTCTGGTGAAGACCTTAAGGCTAAATATGCCGAATTTTGGGTTGTAAAAGTATCCATATCCGTTGATGAGGATCGCATTCGAGATGACTTCATCTCTTTTTTGAACAGATCATTGCTTAAAAAAGTACAATACAGAGTACCTGAAATGGCATGGATGAAGGCTGATGAACTTCATATCGTAAATTTGTCAAGCATTCAAAATATAGCTCCTGAAATAATGATTGATAAATGGGAGAAGGGCTTAAAATCGGCTCTTCAAGAGGAACTCACTGATTTCAGCGATATTTGTATATATGAAACCGTTACCCGGCTTTTTAGTATATTATATATTCACACCATAAACTATGATGAAAATGGAAGTGTGTTAGAAGATGATGTTACCTCAATTCAGGCTAAATAGTGAATAAAAACGCGTGATATTCGAATAATATCTGCAATTTTGGCAAGGTTTGATTTGGGCAATATATGTCTGGTTCAATAATTACATGTTGCTGCGTCTGATTTAGACAGATAACAACTTTTGTCTGGGTTTACGCAATGCCAATAGATCAAAGGGCCAGTGAAATTTTGCTTTCGTTTATGAGCCCGCCATGGGCGGGGAATCCCGCTTGATCACTACATATTGAGGAAGGAGGGTTAACCATGATACGGAAAGCCTTTTTTCCAGGGTGTTATATCCAGGGAAAGGATATTCTCCGAAACTTCGGGGAAATTGAAGAACTTGAAAAGAAAAGGGTTTTTATTCTTGCTACGAACAAGGCCGTTAATAAAATTATCCCGGAAAACCTTTCAAACTGGAAAAGTATATGCGAAATCAAATATGAGAAATTCGGTGGCGCGTGCACCTGGGATGAGATCAACAGAGTGCTCGAGATAGCAAAAGAGGATGTCTATGATTACATCATCGGCATGGGGGGTGGGAAGGTCATTGACACGGCCAGGGTCGTTGCCGCGCAATTGGGCGTCAAATATATCGCAGCGCCTACCATAGCCGCTACAGACGCACCCACCGCAAGTGCCTGTGTCGTCTACAATAATGAAGGTTCCGTCGTCGACTATTTCACCACAAGCAATCCCGATTTTGTTCTGGTGGATACTCGGATCATTGCTGAAGCCCCGGCAAGATTTTTAGTCTCTGGAATGGGTGACGCTCTGGCAACCTGGTTTGAAGCAGAAACCTGCGATCGATCTAATTTCCGAAATGTGTGCGGCGGGTTCAATCTCAGGGCCATAATGGCCCTTGCCGAAGCGTGTTACAATATCCTTCTGACATATGGCATCCCCGCCAAGATTGCTTGTGAAAGCAATGTGGTAAGTCCAGCGCTTGAGTATATTGTAGAAGCCAATACCCTTCTCAGCGGCCTTGGTTTCGAATCAGGTGGTCTTTCAACCGCACACGGCATTCATGACTGTCTCTGCAATCTGGAAGGCACGCATGCATATTATCACGGCGAAAAGGTGGCATTCGGCACTCTTGCCGGGTTATTCCTTGAATCCAGGCCACAGACGGTGATAGATGAAGTGTACGCATTTTGCAGAGCTGTCGGACTGCCAACCACATTGGCGCAGATCGGTCTGGATGGCGTTACAGACGAGGCATTGGATGTGGCCATTCATCCGGTGTTCTATAATAAACAAAGCTATTTGCACAACGTGCGATTCGATTTGACAACCGCAGGAATCATTGAGGGCATAAGGGTGGCCGATGCGTTTGGTCGCCATATGGGGTAAATTTATTTAAATTTATTATGATACCCCACTGATGGGCATTTACTGGTGCTATTCTTTTATCTCTATTAATAACCTTTGTTTTTAGAAGATACGCTAAATAGGACTAAGTTTTCTAATAGGTATCTTTCGATGGCAGTGGAATGCTATCGTTTTTCATAGCCTTTCATGCCCATTGACAGACTTTTTTAAATACATTGATGTATGTCTTAAGGCCGCGAGGCTTTAATAAAGCATTGTTTGGAGGAGTCGAACTTGAAAAAAGCCCTTTTAATATCCGCTGGTTATTATTCCTAATCCTGCCAGCCCATGCCGATCAGATGGGTCCGATAGGATCGGAAGCTAAATTAGATGGTGGAACTGAATTCGGGCAGGCCCATTCATATACCATTGATTGGGCAAACCCGACATGGGCTTTGGACAATCTAATTTCTTTTATATTTAAACCCTCCCAGACCGTGGCTTTAGCATACAGTTTCACAACTCCGCACCAACCAAGCTACCTGAAGGCAACATTGCATGCAAACCCGGTTCCCGAACCGTCCAACGTGATTCTCTTTGGCACCGGGTTGATCGGGCTTGCTGGATGGGGGCGAAGCAGATTTAAAAAGAGTTAACGGATCCGTCTTTGAAGTTTTGCCTTTACTCCCCTGTAAGCCGCATAAACCAGAAAGGCCGGCACAGATTCACGCTTTGAGAGCGTGGGTTTGACGCCGGCCTTGCACGATTAACGACATCTCTAGTAGCTATTTCACTTTTTTATTCGGCCACTGATTCCGGTGTATTCCTTTCTGAGCTTCGGTTTTTCGATCTTGCCCGTCGGGCTTCTGGGAACCTCGCCGAAAATGATTCTGCGGGGGCGTTTGTACCGGGGAAGCGCTTCGCAATATTCGGCGACTTCTTCTTCGGCCAGGGTTTGACCGGGTTTTTCCTTCACGATTGCCGCGACGATTTCCCCGAGGCGCTCATCGGGCAGTCCGATAACCCCCACATCCTGAACCTTGGGGTGTCCCATGATATGGTTTTCAATTTCGACCGGAAAGATATTTTCACCACCGGTGATGATGACGTCCTTGGCGCGGTCCACCAGCCAGATGAAGCCGTCTTCGTCCACCCGGGCGATATCGCCGGTGTGCAGCCATCCATCCTTCAATGTCGCCTCGGTCGCTTCCGGATTCTTATAGTACTCCTTCATAACGCCGGGACCCCGGACCAGCAATTCGCCGGGTTCCCCCTGGGGTAGCTGGTTTAAATCGAAATCCACGACTTTGTATTCCCAATCAAATCCGGGGACACCGATGGCACCGACCTTGTGGGTGTTTTCCAATCCCAGATGAACGCATCCCGGTCCGGTACATTCGGTCAGCCCGTAGTTGGTGTCGTAATCATGGTGGGGGAATACCTTTTTCCAGTTTTTGATCAGGCTGGGTGGAATCGGTTGCGCGCCCATATGCACCAGGCGCCATTGGTCCAGGTTGTAGTCTTCGAGTTTGACATCCTTATTTTCGATGGCAATCAGAATGTCGTGGGCCCAGGGCACCAGCAGCCAGACAATGGTGATTTTTTCCTCCGAGACCGCTTCGAGGATCATGTGCGGGGCGATCCCTTTCAATATAACCCCTCTGGCGCCCACAATGAAATTGCCGAACCAGTGCATCTTGGCACCGGTGTGGTAAAGCGGTGGAATACACAGAAAGTTGTCTTCATGGGTCTGGTTGTGGTGGCGGTTTTCGACGTAGCAGGCATGTTCCAGATTGCGATGGGTCAAAAGGACCGCTTTGGGCTGGCCGGTTGTTCCGGAGGTGAAATACAGGGCGGCACTGTCGGTCAGTTCGGATTCAGCACCGGCAGGGTCGGCCGAGGCGGAAGCCAGAACATCCGTGTATTGCTCGGCATACGCGGGCCTTGAGTCCTCGGGACCGACGAATATGTAATCGGCGACGAATTTATCCAGGGCATCTTTGATGGGATTGACCCGGTCGATAAACTCCTCCCCGAATATAAAGGCTTTGGCTTCAGCTATTTCCGAGCAGTATTTGATGTCATCGGCTGAAAACCTGAAATTTAGCGGAACCACCCAGGCGCCTGTTCGCAGGACCCCAAAATAGGCGGGCAGCCATTCGAGGCTGTTCATCATCAAATGGATTACTTTGTCGCCTTTTTTGATACCCTTTGCCAGCAGGGCATTGGCAACCCGGTTGGCTTCGGCATCGAACTCCGCCCAGGTGATCTCTTTGCGGCTGTTTTGGACGGGATTCCTTTCAACCAACGCGATCTCATCGCCATACATCCGCGCATTGCGGGCCAGAATCTCAGTAATTAGCAAAACATCCTCCTTTTTCATCTTAAGTGCATCATTGAGCCGACAAAGAGTCGGTCACCGGGTACTGCCATAAGCTCAAATTCTGTTTTGCCGTTATTTGTTATTCGTTATAAGTTAATCAGAAATGGAGAATAAAATCCACAGAGGTTCATAACTAAAGGGGAGAAACACTTCTGTCCCTTCGATCTAATAACAAATAACCAATAACTATTAACTGTTCTAATCGAGTTTTTTGAACGCCTCCTTACGGCCGGTGTATTTTTCCCTCATCTGGGGCTTCATCAGTTTGCCGGTTGGGTTTCTCATTACCGCATCAAACAGCACCTTGCGGGGCACCTTGTAGGTGGCCATTTTGGTTTTGGCATACTCGATCAATTCCTCTTCGGTCATGGACTCCCCGTCTTTTGGCCGATACAGGCCACATCATCGATTTTGGGATGGTCCATCAGGGCATCTTCAATTTCGACCGGGAAAATATTTTCCCCGCCGCTGGTGACCATGTCCTTGGCCCGGTCGACGATATAGATATAGCCCTCATCGTCGGCTTTGACCAGGTCACCGGTATACAGCCAGTCATCTTTCAGGGTTTTGGCCGTCATTTCCGGGTTCTGATAGTAGCCTTTCATCATGCGATTGGTTTTCAACAGGAGCTCGCCGACTTCACCGGCCGCAACCTCGTTGCCCTCGAAATCGACTATCCTGGCATCCATGCCGAAGGTCGGTTTGCCGATGGAGCCCGGTTTTTCCAGCACTTCTTCCGGATACAGATTGAAGAGACCGCCGCCGCCGCCCTCGGTGATTCCGTATATATTCGAGCACCCGCAGGGCAGGGTCTCCACCAGACGCTTCATGACATCGAAAGGCACCGGCTGGGCTCCGATTTCCATATAGCGCCAGCTGGAAAGGTCATAATCGGCCAGGCTGAGATCACCTTTTTTGATGGCATTTAAAATGGCAACGGCGATAGGGACAACAAAGAGAATATCCGTGCCTTTTTCCTCGGCCATGGCTTCGATGATCCATTTGGGATTGGTAAATTCCCTGAGAATGGTGCCGGTGGCACCGGTGGCGTAGAAAGGGGCCCATAAAAACATGGTGCCACTGTGATAAAGGGGCAGAAAAAAGACGTAGTTGTCATTTTTTTCCACAAAATAGCTCATGCCGTTGCCGATGGCCGTATTATTGAGCGAATAGTGGGTATGCAGCACGGGTTTCGGATCGCCGGTGGTCCCGGAGGTAAACATCATGGCCAGATCGTGCTGGTCGTCGACATCGACCATGGCCTCGGAAATATCGCCATTGGCGGTAATGCTCTGATAGTCGATCATATCGTCGGGTACTTCCGCCCCGACACAGATATAGGATGCAACTGTTTTTAAATCTTTCTGGATCGGTTGAACCACCGGCAGGAATTCGGATCCCAGGATAAAGGCCCTGGGGCTGCTTATTTTGGCCGCATACAGGATATCCTGGCCCACAAAGCGGAAATTAAGCGGTACGATCACCGCACCGATCTTGATAATGGCGTAATAGGTGATAATCCACTCCAGGGAATTATTCTGCAAATGCATGACAAAGTCGCCGTCCTTAATACTCGCGCCATGTCAGTGTCCTTCTCTCGTTTTTGGAGGGCGTCCTTTCGATCAAACAAACCTTATCCGGTAAATGGCGGGAATGTATTACGGCATAGTTGGCATAGTTCATTTTTTTCCTCCTTATTTGCGGAACTTTTCCCTGAGTTTGCGGTGCAATATTTTTCCAGTGGGAGTGCGCGGCATCTCATCGTCATCGATAAAAAGGATTTCTTTGGGGCTTTTGTAACCGGCCATCTGTTCCTTGCAGCATTGTTTTATGATGTCCTCGTTAATGGCTGAATCATCAACTCCCGGCTTTTTGACAACAACCGCCGCCACTTTTTCACCCCACTTGTCATCCGGCAGCCCGATTACGGCGCAGTCAAAAACCGCCTGGTGGCTGCCGATGACCTCTTCCACCTCGCTGGGGTAGACATGCTCACCGCCGGTGATGATCATGTTGTCTTTGCGGTCCACGATCTGGTAAAAGCCATCTTCATCCTTCATGGCCATGTCGCCGGCGGAAAACCATCCATTTCGGAAAGATGCTGCGGTTTTGTCCGGCAGCTTGTAGTACTCGTCCAGGAGCATGGGGCCGCGTGAGTATAATTCACCGACTTCACCGATATCGACTTCACGGCCGTCTTCATCCAGGAGTTTGACAAACTCGGTGCCCAGAGATTCAAATCCGATGGAACCCAGTTTTTTCAGCTGATATTCGGGTTTGAGCACGGTGACAATGCCGGCTTCCGTGGAACCGTAGCCTTCATATAGTTCCACACCGGGGAAAAACTCCATAATCGCCAGTTTCATACTCTTGCGAACGGGTGCCGATGAACAGAGCAATTTCCGAACAGAGCTTACATCACGATTCTTGGCGTCAGCGGAGGCGTTCAGGATCAGGTTGTAGTGGGTGGGAATCAATGAGATAAACGTGATTTTTTCCGTTTCCACAATTTCCAGTATCTCCTCCGGCCGGAAAGAGCGGGCCGGATGGATATAGACCGATGCGCCGATGTAAAGAAAGGTGAAGGTGAAAAAAGTGGAGTTAATGTGGCAAAGGGGCATGACATTCATGCAATAGTCGTGTTCGCTGAAACCGAAGTCGACGGCATTGATCAGATAGAAGGCGATGTGCGATTCGTGGGAGCGCACCACCCCTTTGGGTTTGCCGGTGGTGCCCGAGGTGTAGATTAGGATCCAGGTATCCTCCGGACCCACTTCTATGTCCGGTTCACTGTCGGGCGCATCTGCGATGAAGGCGTCGTAAGAGCGATAGCCCTCCACTGCCTGGCCGACGGCTATATAGTTGTCCGCGGCGATATTTGTGAGGTTGGCTTTGATCGGATCGACGGTAGCGGTGAATTCATCATGGACGATAAACGCTTTTGCATCCGAGTTTTCGGCGATGTATTCGACCTCGGCGCTGACGAGACGGAAGTTAATCGGTACGATGATAATGCCGGTCTTGGCCGTTGCCAGAAAAACCTCGATGATTTCAATGCTGTTTTCCAGCAGTACGGCAACCTTGTCACCCTTGGACAAGCCCAGAGAAAGCAGACTGTGGGCCAGCTGATTTACCCGTTTGTTCACTTCCGGGTAAGTGAAGCTGCGCTGGCTGTCCTTGAGCATCACCGTTTCCGGAAATTTTTTGGCATTGACTTTGAGGTTTTGTCCAAGATTCATCCATGCGGCCATCTGACGCCTCCATAGTATTCAGGAATAAGAAATGTTTAAAAATAGATCACATATCATTTGCAAGCACGAAGGCATCTAAATTCGAAACTCGAATATCGAAATCCGAAACAAATCCGAATATCAAATGACCAAAAACCTAAATGGGCGGTTGTTAGAGCAAGTTGGATAAATTCCGAATTTCCCCATTACCCCTTAGTCAGTTTGGGACATTTGGGCATTCGAATTTAGAATTTGTTTCGTATTTCGTATTTCGTGATTCGGATTTAAATCCTGACTTAACAGCTATATTTTTGTGTAGCAAAAAAATCTATAATGCAATACGTGCATCAACCACCAATACCTTATCTTCAAATGCCATCAGGGGATTCAAATCCATTTCCTGAATGGCGGGCAGATCGGTGAGCAATTGTGACAGCCGTTGAATGATTTCAATCAATTTGGCCTGATCAACGCCTTTTTGGCCCCGCACGCCTTCGAGCAGCGCTGCGCCTTTAATCGATGACAGCATCTCTTTGGCTTCGCCCGGGCTCACCGGTGTCAGGTTGAAAACCACATCTTTCATAATTTCAACGTAAATGCCGCCCAGACCGAACATAAGGGCATGGCCGAGACCCTCTTCGGCCTTGGCTCCCATGATCAATTCCATCCCGCCGGGCAGATATTTCTGGATGAAAAAGCGCAGGTCATCGGCTGAAAAATTCGCCTGCATTTTTTCGACGGCGGCTTTTACCGCAGCGCCGTCGGCCAGATCGACCGCCACGCCGCCCATGTCGCTTTTGTGCACAATGGATTCGGCGTCGGCTTTGATAACGACCGGATAGCCGATTTCAGCAGCTGCTTTTTCAGCTTCATCGGCGGTGGCGGCCATGCGCCAGTCAGCTACCGGAATTTTGTAAGCCTCCAGTATGCTGTAGACCGACTCGGCCGAGAGGCTGGATTTTCCGGCTGCCTTGGCGTCATCGAGAATCTTGGTTCCGGCCGCTTTGTCAACATCACCAAATGACTGAACCTCACCGATCTCCCGGTTGCGGATTTCGCTGTAGCGAACCAGGGCCGTCATCGCTCTTGCTGCTTCCCCCGGCAGGGCAAAACACGGTACGCCGCCGTCTTGCAGGATCCTGACCACTTCGGTCCACTGGCGCCTGTCGGTCATCAGGTTGCAGACGATGGGCTTTATCTGCTGCTGGCTGACTTCAACGATTTCGCGCGCAATGCTTTCATTGTCGACGAAAAACGGCGTGACAAAGTTGACATATACGCAGTCGAAGTTGTCGTCGGCCATCATGGCATCCAGGCAGGCGCGATAGTGGGGTGCCGGGCCGGTAGCCAGAACATCCACCGGATTGTTGACCGATGCCTCGGGGAACAGCGTATCGGTCAAAACCTGTTTCGTTTTATCGGAAAGGGGCGGCAGGGTCAATCCGGCGCCGACCATCACATCGGTGGCAATAACCGCGGGTCCCCCGGTGTTGGTGATAATGCCAACCCGGTTGCCCTTTGGAATCGGCTGGGATGCAAAGGCCACCGCAGCCTGAATCAACTCGCCTTCATCCCTGAAGGACAGGATCCCGGCCCGTTTGAAAATCAAATCCGTGGCAATGTCTTCCTTGGCCAAACCGCCGGTGTGCGATGCGGCCGCTTTGGCGCCTTCCATCGTGCGGCCGGCCTTCATGGCCAGAATCGGCTTTTTAGCAGCTACTTCTTTGGCGACTTTCTGGAAGGTGGTGGCATCGCGAAGCCCTTCGACATAGGTGACGATAACACGGGTGCCCTCGTCATCTCCCAGATAGCGGATGATGTCGGGGATGGTCACATCGCAGGCATTGCCGTTGGAAGCATAAATTCGTGTGCCCACCCCCATCTGGGAAAAGGCCTGGTGGATGACTTCGGCCACCCCCCCGCTGAGCGCTACGATGGAGATATAACCCGGATCTGGCATGGTAAATGTAAAGTTCGTGTAGGAACGGATAGCGGGATCGGTGTTGATCACCCCCTGGCAGTTCGGTCCCATGACGCGGATACCGTACTTTTTGGCCGTGGCGAGAAATTCCTTTTCAAGCGCTTCACCTTCGGGACCAATTTCTGAAAAACCGCCGGAATTGATGATAACATTTTTTACGCCTTTTTTGCCGCAGTCTTCCATGGCCTGGGGCACGAATTTGGCTGGAATCACCATATGAACGACATCGATGCCGTCCGGACAATCCATGATCGATTTATAGGCTTTAATACCCCGGATTTCATCAGCCTTGGGGTTGATCGGATAAATCTCCCCCTTGAATCCGAAATCGATCAGATTCTTGATCACCCGGTTGCCGATGGATAGCTCCTTGGAGGACGCACCGATGACGGCGGCTGATTTTGGTCGAAATAAAGATTCTAGCATTTTGTTCTCCTTAACTTATTGGCACAATGACATTTGACTAATGAGTAATTGTTAAAAGCCTCCTAACAAATGCCTAAAATGCCTAAAATGTCTAAATTGCCTAAAATTAGGGACGCTGATCAAATTTTAGAACGGAGCTGCTCCTTTTTGTATGAGCCACGTGATCTCTCTGTTCAGCACCTTCACCTCCTGACACCTGACACCTGAAACCTGAAATCTATCAAGCCTCATCCAACTGCTCGATAAAGGCTTCTACGTTGGTTTTGGTCTGTTCATCGGACAGCATTCTAAGATCGTTCAGGTCTCCATGGATCGTCAGGCTGGGGATGCCGGTTTCTTCAGACAACCGTTGCGACATGCCATAGCGGCAGTTGGTGTTATTGGGACAGGTTTTGGCATCGTGATAGATAACCCCATCGACCTTGAAGAACGACAGCATCTCCTTTATATATTTTTCCTTGGCAGCATCATCGCGAACGATGAACAGCTCGGTGTAGGCCTTGGCCATGCTGCGGAATGGATCTTCGGGATCCAGGGCGGAAAAAATCCAGCTGTTGCAGTAAGTCGAGGCCAGAACATTGGTGTTCAAGGCCGCAAACATCTTGGAATGGGCACTGAGTCTGCCCCAGACCGGCATGCCGTCCCAGTAAATCCGATGCCTTTCGTCCTGCACCGCTCCTTCACCATTTGCGATTCGTTCTTCCAACTCCGCCAGCAGTTTTTCAAAAACATCCAGTGCCTTCTGGGTACCTCTGCCCACCACGGCCGGCCCCATCAGGGTGGTGCCGTCAAAAAAGGTCAGGGGCGAAGGTGCGGCGGCGGCGGTGTCCAGGATTTTCTTCCAGATATCGGAGCAAGCGCGGGACAGGCGGACCGCTTCTTTCAGTTTATCCATTTCAAACTTTTTACCGGATACTTTTTCCAGGGGCGCTATCAGCGCTTCCATCTGTTTGGCAATCGAGTCGACGTGGGCCGCGGTGACATTCCCCACATTTCTGTGGGTATGAACGCCGATCACCGGGGCGTCGAATTTTTTGCCGTACCATTCAAACCAGTCCTGGACATCCCGGCACTGGTTCGTATTGTAGACCAGCACGTCGGGTTTGGGGATACTGTCGATGTTGAAGACTTTCTTCAGGGGTGTAACGCCTTTGACGAAAGCCCCGATATCGGCGGTGAGATAGGAACAAATGTCCGGTGAATAGCCCAGGGCATTGGCTTCCGGGATAAGGTCGGTGGCCATGCGGGTGGCCCCCAGCATCGCCGAGTGGGTCTCGGGAAAGTAAATCAAAAATCCCATGGCTCTGAGTATTTCAGCCGGGCCGACGCTGGTGCACCAGGCAATCTTGGGGTCTCCTTTTTTTGATGCCGCGTCAAGTTCATAATAATAATCCGCCATGAATTTGCCGACGTCAGCCGCCGCGGCTATTTTTTTTCTAACGACTTTTTCTTCTGACATAACATTCCTCCAGCTTGATATTATTAACTATAATTAAGGGTTGGGCTCAAGGCGCATGGCACAGGGCACAAGGTAAGATACTTCTTCGTCACCCTGAGCCTTAAGCCTTGCGCCGTGAGCCGTTTATTTATTTTTCCATCGCGTATAAAGCTGCTCCGATGGCACCGGTCAGTTGCGGGTGCTCGGGTACCAGTATCCGACGGCCGATCATCTCTTCGGCCATTTTAACCAGATACGGGTTGTGAGCCACAACCCCCCCGGTCATGACCACGTTTGCGGTCATGGAATCCATCTCCAGAACCCTTCTGATGACAGAGAAAAAAACGCCCTTGACGATATCTTCGATCTTTTTGCCGTGCCGGATATTTTCCAGAACCTCGGTGGCCGAAAAAACGGTACAGAAACTTCCCAGCTTCACCATATCCTTGGACTGCGAGGCCAATGCGTCCATTTCTTCTAAAGGGATATCCAGGCGGGCCGACATTTCTTCAAGAAAGGCCCCGGTGCCGGCAGCGCATTTGCGGTTCATTTTAAAGCTGGTGCGCCGTCCCTTATCGTCAAGCTTTATGATTTTGTTGTCCTGTCCTCCAATGTCAATGATGGTAATGGACTGGGGGAAATACAGGAAGCATCCATTGCCGTGACACCCGATTTCTGTTTTGGTATCGTTGGCAAAGGGTACATTTTTTCGGCCGTATCCGGTCGATACCGCGTAAACGATATCTGCCGGCTCGACACCTGCCATCTTCAAAGCACTATCCAGGCATTGCTGCGCCGTGGCTGTAAAATCGGTACCGGATTTTTTTACGGTGTAACCCAACAGGTTCTTGTCGGCATCCAGAACGGCCACTTTGGTTCTTGATGATCCCACATCGGCACCGACATATACAGGTTTTTTACTCATATAAGTTCCGAAATTTGATATAAGTTATTCGTTATTAGTTATTGGGGTCTGACATATCCGGTTGTCGGTTTTTACAAATAACAAATAACTATCAACCAATAACAGCAAATAGAAGGCCCCGCCTTCTATTTGCTCTCCAGTCCTTTGACAAGGGCCCAGAGCGTGCGGTTATAAGGGGTGTCAATACCTGCCTGTTGCCCGTACTCTACAAACTTTCCGTTCATGAAGTCAATCTCGGTGCGACGATTGGCTTCAATATCCATGAGCATGGAGGGTTTATGATCCCCAGCGCTGCCCATATATTCCATGGCGTAGGGAAAATAGTCCCATCCCAGATTAATCTCGTTGGCCCTGGCCACTTTCAGGCACTCTTTAACCAGGGCATCAACGATCTGATAAACAATGGGGTCATTCATTGCCCGGGACATGGTCAGGCCGGTAGCCGCGCATACCGGATTCATCGAGGCATTCATGACCGTCTTGCGCCAGACCATTGAAACGATCTGGTCGGTGTGATCGGTTTTCAGGCCGCATTTGCTTAGGGTTTCGGCAATTACAATCGCTTCATCGCGAGATGCAGGATCCAGTTCCTGGATATAATGGGGCGGATGGTGGAAGGGCATGTTGACATGGCCAGGACCGGCGAGCCCGCACCCATAATTTACAACCGCCCGCATTACGGGCACCTTTCCCAGGACCTTGGCCAGCTCCAGTTCGGTATCGATGCCGTTTTGCCAGCTGACAACATACATTCCTTCCCGATAAAACCCCTCGATGGCGGATGCGATCAACGGCAAAGCGTTGGCTTTAACGGTAATGAATATGACATCCGGGTTGTGATCGGCCAGTTCATCGATATTGGTACAGGTTTTGGCCACTTTCTCCTGGAGGTTTTCGGCCCCTTCGATAATGATACCGGGGTCAAGCGCGGGCTTTAATAAATCGGAGATCACATCACATAGGATCACTTCATGGCCGCCCTTGGCCAGAAATGCCGCCACGATGCATCCAACGGGTCCGGCACCAACGACTGCGAACGACTGGGGATGAAATTTTGATTTGGCACTCATGTCGACCTCCCCTGTTCGGAATGACGAATTTCGAATGACTAATTAAAAGATTATGCTGATTCGGCCGCCGCATACCCCAGATCAAAGGCCTTGAGATTGGATTCCAGGAATGCCTTTTTGGTTTTGGTATGCATGGCCTCTTTCACCTGATCGACGCTGAGCGGCAGAATGCCTGTCTGAATCAGGGCACCCAGAAGAACCATGTTAACCGACAGCACATTACCGGCTTCTTTGGCCAGAGCGGCGGCATTAAAGGCAATCAATTTACTTGTCTTTTTGCGTATCAATTCCTGCAGTTCCTTTAGATCCGGATACACGCCCTGACCGATGTTTACCGTGAACGGCATTAACGGTGCAAGATTGGTAATGACCACTGTTTTGGAATTGCATTTGCTCAAGGCCCTCAAGGTTTCGGCCGGTTCAAACCCCACCAGTAAATCCGCCTCTCCGTCCGAGATAATGGTACTGCGGGCATCACCAAAAACCAGGGATGACTCCACCACGCCGCCGCGCTGCGCCATGCCATGAATTTCACTCATGTTCAGCGGTATCCCGCACAACAATGCCGCTTCCCCAAGCACGCTGGATGCCAGCAGATTACCCTGTCCCCCTACAGCCACTATTACGAGTCGTTTGGTTTCCATATTTTCTTCCTATATTTTCGTTTAGATGGTTGAGATCGCTAAGTTCGTCAAGAACATTCAAGTTGCTTGGTTTATTGGTTTCATTGAGTTTATTGAGTTGATCAAGTTGATTAAGTTGACTCGATACACTGATGTCTCAACCAATCAACCAATCAACTATTCAACCACTAAGCCTTCGCCTTCACCGGTAAGATTGCATTTTCGGGACAAATCTGGGCACAAACCGCACAACCCGTGCACAGGTTGGCGTCAATCTTTACCCGATCGTTCCAGATATAAAAGGCCGGGCAGGCCAGAGAGTCAATGCAAGTTCTATGATTCTTGCACTTATCGGTTATGTTAAACGGTTTGTGCTTGGGAAGTTTAAGGGCATTGGCATACAGAGCGCAGATTTCTTCGGAAATGATCACGGATACGCCTTTGTGGTTGATGGACTCCTTGATCGCCTCCACGCTTTTCTTCACCTTGTAAGGTTTAATAGTGGTCACATGCTCGACCCCGATGGCCCGGACAACTTTTTCAATGGAGACCCTGCCGTATCCGGACATATTGATACGTTCCATATCTACGCCGGGGTGGGGCTGATGACCGGTCATGGCGGTGGTGCCGTTATCGAGAATAACCAGGGTGAAGTTGTGATTGTTGTAAACGCCGTTGATCAGGCCGGGTATGCCGGAATGAAAAAAGGTGGAATCGCCGATAAAGGCGATGACTTTTTTATCAGGATTGACCTTGGAGAAACCACCGGAGGTGCCGGCCGAAGATCCCATGCAGATAAGAAAGTCGGCCGCTGAAAGGGGCGGCAGCAACCCCAGGGTGTAGCAACCGATGTCCGATGGAAAAATGGTGTCCATTCCTTCGGTGGCTTTTTTGACTTCGAGATAGGTGGCCCGGTGGGAACATCCGGCACACAGTGTAGGCGGACGCTGGGGAACCGGGGGAACATCGGATAGATTCGGTAATTCAGGCGGTGAATAGTCCAGGTCGAAGTAGGTGGCGATACATGTTTTGACCTGTACGGGATTGTACTCGTAGAGACGCGTAAACAGACCTTCTTTTTTGCCGTTGATGGGCAGAACCAGGCCTTCTTCCTGGGCCATGGCCTTGACGGCTTCTTCCATGTAGGGTTCGCCTTCTTCGACGATCAGCACCTTCTGGCATTCTTTTAGAAAACCTTTGATCAGTTTGGGCGGCAGCGGATGGGAGAAGCCCATGCGCAGAACCCTGACGTTCTCCTCGATGCCCAGGTCTTTGACGGCATCACTGACATAGTTGTAGCTGACACCATTGCAGATGATGCCCAGATCGCCGCTGCCGGTTATAAAGTTATGCTCGGATTTCTCGGCCAGCTCCCGGGCGGCATCGTAATTTTTCAATAGCTTGACATGCAGGTTCCTGGCGACGGCCGGCACCACAACCAGATTCAACGGATCTTTGGTAAAATTACCCTTGGTGACCGGTTTGCGGATTTTACCCAGGGTGACAACGCCGGTGGAGTGATTGATGCGGGTGGTGGTTCGGAATAAGACCGGTTCCTGAAGCTTTTCGGAAATGTCAAAGGCATAGGGTATCAGTTCTTTGGCCTCCGCCACCGAAGAGGGCTCGATCAGGGGCAGACCGGACAGTTTGGCATAATAGCGGTTGTCCTGTTCGTTCTGGCTTGAAAACATAAACGGATCATCAGCCGATAGGATCACCATGCCGCCCTTGACGCCGACATAGGCCAGGGTCATCAGGGCGTCGGCCGCCACATTGACACCCACGTGCTTCATCACACACATGCTGCGTACGCCGGAATTGGCTGCCGCCGCCGCTACTTCCATGGCGATTTTTTCATTGGAACTGTATTCAAAATACAGGTCGCTTTCCTGGGCCATCTGGAAAAAGTTGAGTGAAATCTCCGAAGAAGGTGTGCCGGGGTAGGTGCTGGCAAAGGCTACACCAGCTTCGATGGCGCCCCGGGCAATGGCTTCATTTCCCAGGAGGATCATTTTTTCACCTGGATTTTCAGTCAGTAACTTGTGCATAGTCGTGTTCCTTATTGGTATTGATTTGAGTTAAAATTGCCTGGTATTTTAGGCCCCTTTAAATTCAGGTCGTCTCCTTCCCACACTTGACAGCCCTTCCAGGGCATCCGCGGTGGAAAAAATATCATTCAAACGCCCCAGCTCGATTTCCACCCCCTCCTCCATGGACTTGTCGACCTGTTGATCGATGATTTCATTACTGATCTTTAGCGCGATGGGGGCTTTAAAACCGATGAATTTTGTTATCCTGGCAGCCAGATCTTCAGGCACGCCCTGCGGCGTCTCTTTGGCAAAAAGCCGGGCTACATTTTCGCGGCTGCAGGCCACAGCATAGGGTTTGAATTTAGCTGGGATTTCGCGCTGCCTGTATTTATCGGGTTTTCCCTCTGCAATCAGCTCTTGAATGGCAGATTCAACATCTGATGGTGCGACGAGTTTGGTAACGATGCCGAGTTCGTGAGCATCCTGAGCGGTGATGGTTGCGCCTGTAAACATATAGTATTTGGCCAGATCCGGCCCGACCATTCGAGCGGTACGCAGCATACCACCAAGGCCGGGAAAGATGCCAATCCCGGTCTCGGTAAATCCCATCGAACCCGCCGGGGTGGCCACAATCGCCTGGCAGGTCAAGGCCAGTTCACTACCACCGCCCAGTGCGAGCCCGTCAAGCAGGGCGATGGTGAGTTTGGCGGAATTTTCAATCTTGAGAAAAAGCTCGTGGCCACCGCGGGTAAATTGAACAATGTCGGAGATTTGATCGGATTTTATCTTGTCGATAAAATACTTTATATCAGCGCCGGCCACAAAGGCCTTACCGGCTCCCTGAAAAACAATGGCTTTTACATCAGGATCATTTTCAGCTTC
>WOR8_10007478_pt1 | contig 16744 bp, 12 predicted proteins | sample DeeMarSeWOR38_10_FD_19890 | JGI IMG/M metagenome (IMG submission 19890)
CTTGCGGCTGCCATTTGCAGCGCGGACTTTGCCCCATTTTGAGTCAGCGGGTCCGTTACAGTACTCGATCCAGTCGAGGATGTCCTGCGTGTAGTCGTGGGTATCGGCATCGGTGTTCCAAGCTCTGGAACCGATGTTGACGACAATCAACGGCTCGGCGCCAACGACGCGGCACATTCTGATAAATTCGTCTGTGCCGTAACTATAGACATCAAGGTCATCCCAGATTTCTCGCGGGTGTGGGAGGCGTTTGTGCTGTGGACCGATTCCCTGTTTCCACTGGTATGAAGAGGCGAAGCAGCCTCCCGGCCATCGAATGACGGGTGGCTTGAGGTCTGCGATGGCTTTCAGCAGGTCGGGACGAAACCCACCCTTGCTGCTCAAGGAACCGGGATTAAGGATGACCTGGTCTATCCGGATTTGGCCTTTGGCCTTTGTGCCAATGCAAAGGGAGGTGTTATCAGACGACCATTTCGGCTTCAAGGTGAAGTTATACTGGCGCCATTTTGAAGAGGGTCGGCCGATTGATTTTTCGGTCTGCTGCCCGTTTTCGCCTATTAGTCGAACGATAATTCCGTCGGTGGCATCGCCCTTTAGCCAAACGGAGCCCTCATAAGATTGGCCGGCACGTATGCAAAGGCCTTGCTGCTGCAATCCGCCCCCTTCGTTGCCGGTCACAATCTTCTGGCAGACCTGACTGTTTAGCGGGTCAGTACCGTCGAGATAGACCTCGGCGGTGCCATAAGCCTGCCAGAACCTGGCGGTATTGAGGTGGATCAGGTTTTTGGGGATACCTTCATACAGAACTTTGCCATCGAGTGATTTGACCTTCAGGTTTCTAAATACGGCCTTCGTCGCCCAGGTTCCGATGCCTACACAACCAGTGAGGTGGGCATTATCACCATCTGTGAAGTCGATTACTTGGTCATCGTCGAGCCAGACCTTGAACTTTGCACCTTCGCAGCGGATTTTTATCATGTACCATTTATCGCTGTCGATTTTACCATCAATGGCGGGCCCGACTATTCCCCAACGTCCCCGGCCCCTGTTGCCTCGTTCGAGGGCGTGTCTGGCATTGTTCCATCCGCCCAGATTGCACCAGTAGAAATCCTGTTCGCTCTTGACGCGGAAGAGTATGAGAAAACCTTCCTGTCCTCCGGTTTTTTTGGCTTCGAGGGTGTATTCGTAGTCCTGCCAGTTGGGATCACCGAAAGTAAGGCGTATGTTGGTACCCATCCCTTCCTGGGCAATGGCATCATCTTTGACGGTCCATTGCCCCATTTCGTTTTGTTCGAAGCTTCGGTTCCAGATCATTTCGCCCCAGAGACCACCATTAACCGAGTGGAAGATGTGTTCGAGGAAATGACCGTATATTTTGTTGTCAATCTCGGAGACTACATGGTCAGGATCAACAGAAAGAGTGATGCTGCGGGCAGGAGAAAAACCCGTAATTATGCAAACCAATAACAGTGCGGGAAGGTACGTTCTTTTCATTGTAATTTCCTCAAAAGTGATTAACCATTTCGTTTCTTACACAGTGCTTCTGCGATTTTTGACACTGTTTTTAGATATTCCAGTACATTTAAACTGCAATAATACCAATATTTAATCGCGATTTCAAACATCCGAAATCAGTAAGTGGTCAAAATAAGGAGTTATCTTTGTCACCTATTTTTATTTTTATGGTCTATTATTGTGAGGATATAATATGAATTAACAGCAGGACTTTCAATGATGAAGAAATTGAGAAACGAAGCTGAATTATTGCAGGCGAGTATGGGGGGTAGCAGGGAGGCTTTCGGGAGTATTGTTGAACGCTATCAATCCCTTATTTGCGGGATTACCTATAGTGCTACAGGTAATTTGAGCAAAAGCGAAGAACTGGCGCAGGAGACGTTTATACGTGCGTGGAAGGGATTGGGGGGATTAAAAGAGGCTGGTAAGTTTCGCAGTTGGCTTTGCTCGATAGCACGGAATGTTGCCAAGACATCCATCAAACTGAGGAGTCGTGATGTGACAGATTCAGCCGAGTCAATCAAGGATGCAGCGGGGATTGAATCAAGTGAGCCGGGTCCGGTTGAGCAGGCGATAAGTAAAGAACAACAGGCCCTGGTCTGGTCGGCTTTAGAGAGGATTCCAGAGGATTATCGTGAGCCGATAGTGCTGTTTTATCGTCAGAAACAATCAATAAACGAGGCAGCAGCCGGGCTCGGATTGTCTGAAGACGTTGTGAAGCAGCGGCTTTCCCGCGGGCGTAAGATGCTGAAGGCAGAGATTGCGACGGTTGTTGAGGATGTACTCGGGCGGACGCGGCCGAGCAAGGTATTTACGGTGGCGGTTATTGCGGCCCTTCCGGCACTAACTGCACAGACAGCCACGGCAGCGGCAGTAGGGGCAGCGGTGAAAGGCGCACCAGCCGTAAAAGCCACATTTTTTAGCGGTCTTACAGGGGCGGTGCTCGGGCCTCTTTTTGGATTGCTCGGGGGTATTTTCGGGACATGGATGAGCATTAAGAATACGAAATCGGCCCGCGAGAGGAGATTTGTTATCACAATGTCCATCGTCGTCTGGCTTGCACTTGTTTTGCTGGGAGCCATTCCTCTTGCATTAGCGATTACCGGATTGATTTCCAAATGGTCCTGCTGGCCGTTTTTCACTCTTTTTTTTATCTTACTGATTCCTTCTATCGTGTGGGGCAATGCGCGACAACGGCAAATTCAGATAGAAGAAGGTACATACGTTAAGACAGAATTTCGTCCCATGAAATTATCCAAGCCGAATGTATACGGCGCTTTTGGTGGGAGTATTTTCGGCTCGTTGGCCTGGATATTCCCCATGTCATATATTACCAAAGACTGGTTAATCGCATTTTCTGTACTGATATTCGCGATTATGCTGTTCGTTGTAAGTACGAAAATGTGCCTGCGTTCGTCCGATAAGTATTGGCGTGTTGTTATAATCGATATGATGTTGATTGCTCTGGTTACATTTGTTGTAATCAATTTTCGATGGGAAAGTTGGAGAGAATTCTGCCGGGAGAGCACGTTTAGTTTAGATATCCCTCTCTGGGGTATGAATTTGGTAGTATTAGCTGTATTCGTAATATTATTAGTAATATTGGTTTTCAGGGCCAGAACAGAAAGACAGTTTAGAGAAAAACAACCGAATGGAGATGAGAGAGCAGCAAAAACGACACATCCTTTCTGATAACCAGGAATGTAGAGTCCTATAATATACGTTTAGAAAAGGTTAGAACAGGCGTGAACTGTCGAGGATAAAGGTTACGGGGCCATCGTTGGTACTGGTGACTTGCATATATTCGCCGAAGACGCCCTTCTCGACCGATACGCCCTGGTCGGCGATTAGGTCAGCTACTTTCTCGTAGAGTTGCTCTGCCAACTTCGGCGGCGCAGCAGCGTCGAAACCCGGGCGTCGGCCCTTTCGGCAGTCGCCGTGCAAGGTAAAATTGCTGACCAGCAGAACCGCCCCGCTGATGTCAAGCAGGCTCCGATTCATCTTGCGGTCTTCGTCAGGGAAGATACGCAGGTTCACAAGCTTTTCTGCTATAAAATCAGCATCTTTGAGTGTGTCATCTTTACCGACGCTGAGGTAAACGAGTAGCCCCTTTTCGATCCGGCCAACTGTTTGGTCATTGACCTCAACCCTGGCCTGTAAAACACGCTGACAAACGAATCGCATAACTATCCTCAAATATAATAATGGAAGGATTCTAAAACCATGGCGTTGAAGCCGCCCTTCGGATGTGCAACTCATCGACCACTGCGTTTCCCTTGTGAGTTAGAAGGTATAAGACTAATTCAGCAATTTCTTCGGGCTGCATAAGGTCCTGTTTTTTTATATCGGGGCGGACTTTTGTCACCAGTTCCGTATCGACACCGCCGGGGCAAAGCAAATGTACGCGAATATTTGTGCCTCTCATTTCCTCGGCCAAGGCCATTGTCATTCCGCGGAGTGCATGTTTGGAAGCGGTGTATGCGCTTTGAAGCGGATAGGCTTTTACTCCTACGACAGAAGCGATGTTGATAATGTATGCTCTTTCGGCGTTTTTTAGTAAAGGCAATGCTTCTCTGCAAAGGATGAACGGTGCTCGAGAGTTAATCTGTTGGCAACGGTCCCAGTCTTTTGTTGAGGTGTCTTCCAGCTTTGCCGAGTGAGTGACGCCGGCATTATTAATCAGTATGTCGAGTCGGCCGAACCTCTGGCCGGTTGCCTTGACGAGGTTCCTGATCGAGTTTTCATCGGTAAGTTCTGTGGGTATGATTTGTGCTTTTCCGCCGGCAGCCGTGACGAGCTTTGCAGTTTCATTCATTTTATCTATCGCTCTTGCAGCGAGGACGACCGATGCAGCCTCTTTTGCCAATGCCAGACTGATAGCTCTGCCTATTCCCCGGCTTGCCCCTGTGACTATCGCGACTTTTCCGGCCAAATGCTTTTCCATAGTTCAGTCCTTCTCAAAATCTTTCAAGAATTATAAAGGAAAAGTATGGAATTGAAAAGTCCCCGTTTGCCTGATGCTTTCGGGGTATGTTATTAGCGAGCAAGTTTTCAGCGGGTCTGATTCGGTTATCGCCGGATTCTTGTTCTGCTTGTTTTGGACTCTTCGAGGCGTAACCTCCTCTTTTCCTCCACCATTCTTTTGGAGAGTCTATCTAACCTCTCGTTTCTGTTTACAAGCAGGCCATCAATTACTACCGTTGTCTTCGCGGCTTTTTCTTCAATGGCGATTTTTTTTGTAAAATTAAGCTCTGCCTCGACCTGCTGATATACGGCTCTTGCCAGCATCGGTGAACTTGTGCCCTGCTTTGTCACCCATCCTCTCATTTCCCTTATTCCCAGCCTGTCTATAGTTTTCAATTCTTTGTCCAAGCCTTCAAAGGTTTTGATTTCGGCTTTTACAGTATTCGGATCCGTAAATGGAAGTTTCATAGTAACTTTTGTCGATGTTGGCCTGCCGGTCATATCATCCCGAGTCCTTCTTCTGTCGCTCCGCCTTGTAGTGCCTTCATACCTTCTTCCGTCATTATAGCTATCATAGCCGCCATCCCTTGTATCTGTTCGTCTGCGTGTGGTGCTTCTTCGTGATTGGCCACCCCTCCTTGATTCCAGCACATCTCGACGCATTTGTTCTTCCTGAAGTTTTTTTACAACTTTGCCGAACCTCTCACTTCTGTATAACATCACCCCATCGAGTGCTGTTGTTGTTTTAATCGCATTTTCTTCTTCAGCCTGTTTTCTTACGAATTCGTACTCAGCTCCGATGTTCTCATAGATTGCTTTTACGATATCAGGTGTGATGTCCTCTAAGCCGTTAATCCACTCGTTTATCTCATTTTCGCTTTGCTGTTCAATGTTTTGTAATTCATCTTCCAGGCCTTCAAATGCCCTGATTCGGTCCATAATTTCGGTTGGGTCGTTTGTGTCTTTAACTACAACTTTTTTGACATTAAGAACCGGCTTTACATCATTTCGCTTAGTCATCTCGCAAGTCACTATGCCATTTATCCTCACGGGTATGGGTGGCTGCTGCGTCTGCTGGCCGGGTACCTCCACCTTTATCTGTCCCGATATATCCTGATTTGTCCTGCTGCGGATTAGTCTTCCCGTTGACTCTTCGAGCTCTATCATCCCCTGCTGTTTTCCCGACAGATCATAGCTCACCTTCGCGGAGCCCATTCCTACAGAACTTGCTTCATGATTTGAATTGATGTTGGACTTAACCTCGATAAATGAGATCCCATCTTTGCGATCTTTCAAAATATACTCATTTTCTACCGTCATCGCGGAATCTTGAGTCAAAACGACGGTTTTTTTCCAGGAATCCCCGATACCCACAGGATTTTCGGGATATATCGCCATTGTGCTTTGGGTCATTTCTTTTATGCCTTCTTCGTTGATAAATTGCTTTATACCCACCTTCAATGCTTCTTTCATTGGCCCTTGCGGGAGCTTCTTTTCGATGTTTTCGCGAAGCGTTTGTAAACCTACGACTTCTTCAACACTTCCCTGGGGAGTTGTTTTTAGTGAAAAACCCTCATCTAAAAGCACAGCAAATCCTTGCGCCATAGGTGGAACGGGAGAGCCTTTATCAGATGAATCGTATACTACCTTTCCCCCGGCTGCCGTTTGTAATAAGTTTACCCACCTGTAAGTATAGCTCACCATGGCATTTCCATCTGGGTCTACATTTTTAACATCTAAGTCGCATCCAAGACCGATAGTCTGCTCTGTGTATTGTTGCTGGCCGCTGACAGTCTGAGAGATTTTTTGCTCTATAACAAACCGGAGATAATACTTTTCGCCCTCTTTAAAACGCATCTGATATTGTATCTTCTCTTCGTTTTGGGGTAGTTGAACAATCGGTCGCGGCAAATTTATTGCGGCAACATTTTGGATTAAGCTGAAAAAAACCATCAGTAAAGTCGGAAGCAACATAACTATACTTTTCACAATATATCCTCCGATATTCCGGAAATGACAATAAAAACTAATTGATTTTCTTAACATGCCCTTTAGCATCTTAATAACAATTATACACCAAAATTTTTCCTCTATGTGATAAAAAGAGGTTAAAATTGATTTTTCTCGATTTTTTAGACCTTCTCTACTATTTCTAAGCCAATTTTTTCCGTTATTCTATCGAATTCATCGAGTGAGTGGAATTCGATAATAATCTTTCCTCTATTACCATTTTTTCTTGTTTCAATGGTTACTTTAGTGCCAAGCTGAGTGCATAATTTGCTCTCCAGGTCAGTTATATGAGGAGGTTTGGGTATTTCTGTCTTTTTGGGCACTTTTGTGCCTGTCAGGTACTTTCTTACCAATCTTTCGACCTCACGTACGCTCAGTCTGCCTGCCATAGCCCTATTTGCAAGTTTTCTTCGAATTTCGTCTGTCGGCAGTGCAATTATTGCACGTGCGTGGCCCATTGTTAGTTGTCGCTTAGCCAACATTTGCTTGATTTCGCCCGGTAAGTCTAGTAGTCGCAAGTAGTTAGCGATTACAGAGCGGTCTTCTCCGAGACGTTGTGCAGCCTCTGTCTGGGTCAGAGAGAACGTGGTTAAATAGCTTTGATAACACTTTGCACGTTCTATAGGATTAAGGTCAGTTCTGTGAATATTTTCAATTAACGCCAGTTCCAGTAATTGCTGGTCTGTTGCCTGACGGACTAAAGCCGGGATTGTCTTTATAGATGCTAATTTCGAAGCCCTAAACCTGCGTTCACCTGCAATAAGTTCGTATCCTACTGTAGCAGGTCTAACGATAATAGGCTGTATTACTCCATTTGCCTTTATAGATTCAGCCAAATCCTCCAGTTCCTGCTGGTCCCAGACAGTTCTTGCCTGATAAGGGTTCGGCGATATTGAGTCTATGCTAATTTCTTTGAGAGATTTACTTAACTCTTTATCTGATGGGAAGTTATCATAATTTTCATCGTCAGGTTTTTTTCGATTAGCATATACCTGACGCGCGGAAGTTATCGGACCTAATAATGACTCCAGCCCCCTACCGAGGTGTTTTTGTTTTTCTTTCTTTCTAATGGCCATATAAATACTCCTTTATAATACGGCTGTCCTTATGCATGAACCAACATATTATTTGACCTCTAAGACTGCTTTCTAATTTACTTTGCGAATCTAAGCTCTTTCTACTTTCATAAAAGGACCTAAATATTAAATCGGAATTTTGCAAAAAAATCTGCAATATTGAAAGAATAAAACTTATAATTTAAAAAAAGTTTCACGTGAAACATCGAGAAAATTGCAATCTACGACTATGATCCTCAAATATAGGTTTCTTTTAATACTGAAATATATTCAATCTTTGTGGCATTTTTTGACAATTCTTGGTTGGCCGAAGCGATTTATTAAATAATTAGCTTTCCGAATCAAGTTATAGATAGATCCAGGTTGTGCAAATCGTAATATTTTTTTTCAAATCTTATAATGTAAAAGTTCGGAAATACGGATAGTTCTAAGTTCAACTTTTCTTACAAACTGATAAACTTCTAAGTATTGATATCCAGCCATCTCAACAAGAAGATTCATTCTTTCAGATAAGGGAAGTTCAGCTGTACTACATATTCTTGATTATCCCATTTTAATGTTCAAAAGCAATTTTACAGTCTAAACTCACAGATGAAGTTATCCGCTGAAGGCGTAACAGAAACTCTGTATCCACTAATGCCGCGGTTTTTAATTCCCAGAAATTTTCTTTAAGAACTGGTAATTATCGCGACAAGTAATCTATTCCTTAGCGTACATTGCTTTCATAAAAGAACCGAAAGAACCATGATGTTTCACGTGGAACAATTACAAAAATCAGAAGTAAGAACTAAGAATTTATGATTAAGGATTAAGAATTAGGCGAAAAATGAAAGAGAGATCTTAAACAAATATGCTGGGTAGGATTCATAGATTATTATTGTGTGTGTTAGTTATATATATACCTAACTTTTTACAAAAGGGCGATCGCTTCTCACTATAAGGCTTTTATGCTGCAATTTGATTTGTCATAATGTTTGATTGCATTTTCTAAATTATTATGATATATACATGCTTTAGCCTCAATGCTTAGGAATAAAAAATGGAATCAACAGAATTAAAAACGGCGATAAAAACATTAACGGCCCGGATTGAGACAATCCGGGACTGGCTTTGACTTGTCCAATAAGAAAAAGACCCTTGGGAAGCTGGAAAGGAAGATGTCCGGCGAAAGGTTCTGGGACAATCCCGAAACAGCCCAAACCGTAGTATCCCAACTAAGTGCGCTCAAATCAGTAATTGAACCTTTCGAAGAAATTCAGCGAGAGGTCAAGGACTTAAAGGAGCTTTTCGACTTAGCCTCGGCTGAATCAGATGAGGAGGAATTGGCGCAATTAGAGGATGATCTTGCAAATCTTGTAAATAAATGCGGTCAAATGGAGCTTGCAGGGCTGTTATCCAATCCTGAAGACATGAAAAACTGCTTTTTCAGTATCCACGCGGGGGCAGGGGGGACAGAAAGCTGCGATTGGGCAAATATGCTTCTTCGGATGTATAGCAGGCACTTTGAAAAGAGCAAGTACAAGTTTCGTGAACTCTCTATAACGCCGGGCGAAGAAGTGGGGATTCGGTCAATAACACTTCAAGTAAGCGGGCCTTTTGCGTTTGGGAAGTTGTCATGCGAGATGGGAGTTCATCGGCTTGTAAGGATAAGTCCCTTCGATTCACAGAAACGAAGGCATACGAGTTTTGCAGCGGTGGATTGTATCCCTGAATTCGATGAAGAGATTGACATTGAAATAGACGAAGAAGATTTACGAATAGATTTTTACAGAGCAAGCGGGGCAGGGGGGCAACATGTAAATAAGGTAAGCTCTGCAGTGCGGATTACTCATGAGCGAACCGGCATTGTTGTGCAGTGTCAGAATGAAAGAAGTCAGCACAAAAACAGGGCACAGGCAATGAAGATGCTGAAGGCGAAGTTATACATGCTGGAACAGCAGAAACGGGACGCTGAACTGGCGAAACTATACAGCAAGAAAGGAGAGATTGCCTGGGGAAACCAGATACGAAGCTATGTTTTGCAGCCTTACAGGATGGTTAAAGACCATCGCACTGAATTTCAGACGGGAAACGTTGACGCGGTGCTGGATGGCGAAATCGGCGGCTTTATAGAAAGTTATCTGAGGCATCGGGCGAAAAAGAGGGAAAGTAAAAAATAACAACACGGATATAAACAAAAGAAAAGGGCTTAAAAGAATGAAAGAGATTATTGAAGTCGGGCTAAGGACTCGGACAGTTGATTTCATTAAATGTAAGACAGAACTACTTGCTGTTGGTCACTTCAGCGACACCAAAGGATTGGACAAAGTAAACGCAGAACTGAACAGGAAACTTGACGGCGCGATCGAGCGATTGATTGAATTAGGCGACTTCGATGGAAAGGATGGAACAAGTGCACTGCTTTATGGCAACTCGAATATAGGCGCCAAGCGGGTTCTTCTGTTGGGATTAGGCGAAAGGAAAAAAGCAACACTGGACCCTATTCGCAAGGCGGCAGCGAGTGCGGCCAACAGGGCGGTATCAATGAAGGCAAAAAACATGAGCCTGGCGCTGCACAGGGCCTTCAGAGGACGGTTTGACCCGGGCAAAATGGGACAGGCCTGTGCCGAGGGGACACACTTCGGCAGCTTTCGTTATGATGAGTTTGTTACCGAGAGCGAGGACGGGCGACCGGAGAAGATCGGCGTTGAGGTGATTGATTCCGACCCTTCAAAGACAAAAAAGCTCAATAAAGGTGTTAATAATGGTGTTATTATCGGGCGGGCGCAAAGTTATGCCCGGACGTTGATGAACCGGCCTGCCAATATTATCAATCCAGCTAAAATAGCGGCGGCGGCGAAAAAAAACTTAAGCTGTACGGTTTATGACGAAAAGAAACTGGCGGCTAAAGGTATGGGGGGGATATTAGCAGTTGGGTCGGGTTCGGTAAACAAGCCGCGATTAGTAGTGCTGAGGTATACACCGGCCGGTCGAGTCAGCCCTAAAGTGCCAACGGTCGGCTTGGTCGGTAAGGCGATAACGTTCGATTCCGGCGGGATAAGCATCAAGCCGGCACCAAATATGGACCAAATGAAATTAGACAAGACGGGCGGAATTGCGGTTTTATGCACAATGAAAGCAGTCGCGGAACTGGGATTACCGGTGAGGGTTCTCGGTTTAATTCCTTCTGCGGAGAATTTACCGGGCGGTTCAAGTTATCGACCCGGTGATATTATTACGACTTTCAGCAAAAAAACGGTTGAGGTCCTGAATACCGATGCGGAGGGCAGGATGATAATGTGCGATGCGCTTCACTACGCCGACAGGGAAAACTGCGATATTATCATTGATATAGCTACGTTGACCGGTGCCTGTAAAGTGGCGCTTGGCTGCTATATGGCGGGCCTGATGGGCAATGATGATAACCTGATAAAACAATTACAGCGAGCGGCGGCTGATAGCGGTGAGAAGGTTTGGCCTATGCCAAGCGGTGATGAATACGCGAAAGAGATGAAGAGCAAGATAGCGGACCTGAGAAATATAGGCAGCAAGTGGGGCGGAGCTTGTACGGCGGCGGCATTTTTGAGGCAATTTATCGGCGAGAGGAAATGGGCCCATCTGGACATAGCCGGTGTTGATATTTTCGAGAAGGGCACAGAAACCTCGACAGAAGGCTCAAGTGGATTTGGAGTCCGGCTATTGACGAGTTTTCTTATGAACCTGGCAGCAAAGTGAGCCGAGATTAGGCGTGAATTGATACGAATGAATTGAGGTAGAAGACAGGAATATGATGGAAAAAGGCAAAAAAAAAGGAGTAGATACCAATAAGATCGAGAAGGCGGTCAGAGAGATATTGCTGGCTGTTGGTGAAGATATTGAGCGTGATGGACTCAAGAAGACGCCGGAGCGGGTGGCAAGGATGTATGGTGAACTGCTGGGAGGAATGCAGGAAAAGCCTGAAAAGTATCTTCGCAGTGTATTTACCGAAAACTACGAAGAACTCGTTCTTCTGCGCGAGATACCTTTTTACAGTATTTGCGAGCACCATCTGATGCCTTTTATCGGCCATGCCCATGTCGCATACCTGCCTTCGAAAAAAATCCTGGGTATCAGCAAGCTGGCCCGCATTGTGGATTGTTTTGCCCGGCGACTTCAGTCCCAGGAGAGGCTTACATACCAGATAGCCGACTTTATAATGAATAAATTGAAGCCACAGGGTGTTGCGGTCGTGCTTGAGGCTTCACATAGCTGTATGACGATCCGGGGTATAAAGAAGCCCGGCTCTGTGATGGTGACATCGGCACTTCGGGGGATATTTAAGAGAGACCCGAAAAGCCGAAACGAGATTATGAGCCTGATGCATAAGTAGAAAGGAACCGAGGAGGGACAGAGAAAAAAACAGGTAAGAGCAAATTTCAAACTTAACAAATGGGCAGATGGTTTTGAACTATGCATAAAGCGGGGAGGCAGGTACGATTTTCTATTAATCCTTTTTTGGAGAAGGACAGCGAGGGCTTTAATTCATTTGCATCCAAGCCTTCGTGCGAAGGATTATCAATATTTTTCGAAATGTCTGTGGAGGTTATCGGTGAGGTTGAGCCTGCTACGGGATTTGTTGTTAATGTAATCGATATTGACAAGAAAGTTCGGGAATATGTGGTGCCGATTTTTGCCGAGCGAATACGTGAAAACTATCGTCAGGGCAAACATATCGGGCTCTTAGATATAGCCGAATTTTTAAGGTCAGCCCGTGGACAATTGGCCGACAAGTTCGGAGCAGCGAAGGTAAGCCAAATGAGCCTTAAGCTGAACCCCTTCAGGAAGATAACAATAAAGCCAGAGGACAATAAAATGATTTATTTCAGCGAGAAATTCGAGTTCGCAGCGACACATAAGCTCTGGAACGATGAGTTTTCCGACGAACGTAATTTCGAGGTTTTTGGCAAATGTGCCAATCCTACGGGGCACGGGCATAACTACGTTGTCGAGGTCACGGTAAAGGCACGGGAAGGTGAGGATAGTTTCCGGTTAGGTGACTTCGAAAGAATAGTGGACGACGAGCTTGTCCAGGCGGTGGACCATAAGAACCTGAATGCGGACGTTGTCGAGTTCGGTAAGACCAATCCAACCGTTGAAAATATCGCGGTTTTCGCTTGGGGCAAGCTGGCCGGTAAATTCGGAGATGCGACGCTACACTGCGTTACCGTCATGGAAACCGATAAGACATACTGTTCTTATTATGGGTAAAGAGATAATTCCATTCGCTGAGAAATTACTTTCTTTCGCGGAGAAAATCCTAAAGACAAACGACAAAACGGTAGATAAATCATTATGCAACAGCAGATTGAGTCGGTGTAATTTTGCATTAGTTGGCAGATAAACTTCATGACCAGTTTGTTAAAATCGGTATCATTTGTCGTTCCCTGCCTCAATGAGCAAGATACTCTGCCCGACGTCTTGACAAAGATCAACAAAGTGTGTAAGACCAGCTTGAAGGAACGTCAAACCGAAGTGATTGTTTCCGATAACGGCAGCACGGACAATTCTGTAAAGATTGCCGAGGAACACGGGGCAAAAGTGATACACTGCCCGGCAAAAGGTTATGGCGCTGCATTACTATCCGGCATTGAGCAGGCAAATTTCGAAGTTGTGGTTTTTGCTGATGCGGATAATACGTATGATTTTCTTGAAACGCCACGCCTTGTTGATGAGTTAGAAAAGGGCTTCGATCTTGTGATAGGTTCACGACTTGAAGGTGACATTCATCCGGGTGCGATGCCTATTCTTCACAGATATTTAGGAACACCCATACTGAATTTTTTCGTGAATCTATTATACGCCAAAGAAGGCAGCAAAGTAATGGACTGCAACTCCGGCTTCCGCTGTTTTAATCGCAGGGATTTTCTATCCTGGGGTGTCAAAAGCAAAGGTATGGAATTCGCATCTGAAATGTTAATTAAGGCCCTGAAGTCACACGCCAGGATTTCACATGTTCCGATTTCTCTGTATCCGGATATTGGTCAAAGAGCACCGCACCTGAAAAGATGGCGAGATGGGATGAGACACCTTTTGCAGATTTTTTTAGATTCTCCGAGATTCTTTTATGTTACAGGTTCTTCGATGTTTTTTGTCAGCTGGCTCATAATTGTGTTTGGTTTATTCATTGGGCCCATTACCATAGCTTTTGCTTCTATACTGGGTTTGCATAGTATGATGTTCGGATTACTGGGCAGCCTCTTTGGTATAATAATCTGGTCGATTGGACTGTTTTTAGCTGTCAGAATTGAGGCAAATGTAAGAGCGTATCATTACTTAATTAATCTGTCTGAAGACAAGCTATTTTGGTATAGCGTCTTGTTAACCTTGATTAGCTTAACTTTTTTTTTAGCAATCGTAATCTATTGGGGCATCCAGGGATTCCAATTTATTGCGATCGAAAAAGAAACATTAGCAATAGTGGCATTTGCATCAAATGCAATACTGTTAGTATCGAATGTTGTCACGGCACATTTACTTAAAAGATCCTGAGCGATTGGCTCCTTAATTTTACAAGTTATTATGAAAACATCACATATAGTTGAGGGATACGGTCCTCTTGATGTATTTTTGGGGAAACAGAGATACAAAATAGCCCACAAACAAATAAGATCCGCTAATAAGAGAGGCCGAATACTGGACATCGGCTGCGGTTCTTATCCTCTTTTTCTTATGACTATTGATTTTGCGGAAAAATACGGCCTGGACAAAAACATCGAAGTCAGCGCGATAGAAAGAATCAAAAATCATCAAATAACTCTGATAAACTATTATATCGAAGAGAATGAGACGCTGCCTTTTAAGGACAACTTTTTCGATGTCGTTAGTATGCTTGCGGTCTTCGAACATATCGAACCGTCGGAGTTGGTCAGAATACACAGTGAGATTTATCGGATATTGAAGCCAGGAGGTATATTTGTTATGACAACTCCGGCATTTTGGACTGATGGCTTGCTGAGGTTTTTGTCGAAACTGCATCTAATCAGCGATATCTCGATCAGCGAACATAAGGACAGCTATAACCGTTCGAAGATTTTTCTTGTCCTTAATGAGGCCGGTTTCGAGAAAGACAAGTTGAAATTCGGGTTCTTTGAACTATTTATGAATACGTGGGCAACTGCAGTCAAGTGATTCAAGGAGTAAGTAATGTTATCCCTTGAGAGATTTTTCCATGGCTAACGGAGAGCTGATAACGAAAGGCAAATTATCCGAAGGAGCGTTGTTGTTTGCGGCATCCTTTTTTTTATACAGTGCCGCCAGCCCCGGTAACCTGACAGGCGATACAGAAGTGCGCTGGTCAGTTTCCCGGCAAATAGTACGCGTCAACGGTATATTTCTTGAGGATGACTTACCGACAAACAATTACGTGATTGGCGCTGGGGGAAAACGCTATTCCTACTATGGAGCCGGTCAGTCAGTATGTATGCTTCCATTTGCGGCAATGGGTTTAGGTATCGAAAAAGTCTGGGGGATTAGTCCGAAATCGGCAGATCTGGCAGCACAATTCCTTACGAGTATTATTTTATTTCCGGCGATAGGAGCAACGCTTGTATGGTTATTTTACAGGCTGGTGCTTTTGCTGGGTTATACCAAGAGGGCAGGGATTTTTTCATCGTCGGTCCTGGCATTTAGTACGATGAATTTTCACTATTCAGTAAATACTCAGGAACAGACGCAAATAGCTCTGTTGTTGGTCTTAGCGATATTGTTGATAACAAAGTATCATAAAGAGCAGAGATTCGTTTATGGATGGCTTTTTTGTGTTGTTCTCGGAATGTGTCTGTTGTTCAGGACGACTTCTGCGGTGGTGATTTTTCCGTTATATCTAATTGCAGTTTTGAGTGAAGTTTTTGGTCCAGATAAAAAGAATAGGTCACATATAATTGGAAAGTGGCTAATGGCGGGCGTTTTGGGTACGGGAGGTTTTATAGTCACCTGCGTTTGGTATAATTTTGCGCGTTTCGGGAGTATTTTTGAGAGCGGGTACGGTCTTGTTGATACTGTTCTCGGCGGTCATACGATGTTTGAAAGTGCTCCATTACCAACCGCAGCAGCGATGCTTTTTAGTCCCGGAAAAAGTATATTTTTGTATAATCCTGTCCTCTTGCTTCTTTCGGTCTGTCTTTGGCCTTTTTGTCGCAGGCACAAGTTTTTGGCTATAGTCATTATTACCGTGACTACAGGCAACTTTTTACTTTACAGCTTTTGCACAACCTGGGCGGGTGATTATGCCTGGTCTATCAGATATCAAGTTGTGGTGCTGCCATTTTTGGTTTTGCCTTTAGTGGAATTATTTATCAGGCCATTCAAGGCCCTGGTAAAGACGGTGATCATTTCAGTTATAGCTGTAAGTTGTGTGATACAATTGGCTTCGGTGGTATATAATTTTAATCTTGAGTTTGTGCAAAATCCCAATCATCACCTGATTCCTGATGATTATGTCTGGGACTGGTCTCAGTCGCATTTACGGAAGCGATTTGAAAATATTTTCAGGCACATAGCAGATAAACGTGATTTCAGCTCTGTGAAAGTGACGGATGAAGAACCACTGCTGTTGAAATATAATCACAGTGAAGAATCCGTACGAAATGCTTACCATGTAAATTTCTTTCCCTTTAAGGCCCAAAGCAAACCATCCATAGTTAAGCTATTTTATCCACTTTTTATCCTTTGGTTGGTTTTGCTTGCAGGTTTTTTCGTTTCGATATTCAAATTGACTCAATTTTATATCAGGCAAAATAGGAACATAAGCACAGAGAGAAGCTAAAGATATGAAAACGGAAAAGAATTGATAATTGATTAATAATTGTTATTCTTTCCAGATATAGAATTTTTTAGGATAGTTTTTATATGAAAGCATTAGTTACGGGTGGGGCAGGATTTATCGGTTCGCATCTGGCGGAACGGCTGCTCAACGATGGCGATAAGGTAGTTGTTGTCGATAATCTCAGTACGGGCAGCCTCAAAAATATTGAAAATTTCAAAAACAAAGGCGATTTTGAATTTGTTGAGGGAGATATCTGCAATGCGGAATTGATGGAATCCTTAGTAAAACAAAGTGAAGTGATCTTTCATCTTGCTGCGGCTGTCGGTGTCAAGCTGATAGCCGACAATCCCGTCCACACGATAGAAACGAATATCAGCGGTACGGAAGTGGTGCTGGA
>WOR8_10002928_pt1 | contig 16738 bp, 12 predicted proteins | sample DeeMarSeWOR38_10_FD_19890 | JGI IMG/M metagenome (IMG submission 19890)
GAGAGCTTGAGATTACCCTTACTTCTCGGGACAAACAAGCTGAAGACCCAATCCCTATGTGTGGCGTGCCTTACCATGCAGTGGACGCTTACATTGCCAGGCTTCTGGAGAAGGATTACAAGGTGGCCCTGTGTGAACAAGTTGAAGATCCTCGCCAAGCCAAGGGATTAGTGCGCCGTGAGGTAGTTCGAGTGATCACCCCGGGAACTCTTTTGGACAGTCTGGATGGCAAAAGTCCAAATTATCTCGCCGCTGTTCATCTTTCTCCCGGAGACAAATGCGGCTTGGCGTTCTTGGATCTTTCAACAGCTGACTTTCGTATGACCCAAACAGAGCGGTTACCATGGCTCCTCGAAGAATTGAGACGGGTGAACCCCCGGGAGCTTTTGGTAGCTGAAGACTCTGAGCTCGATTCTACCTGGTGGCGTGCTCAGGTGGGAGAATGTGCTCTACAAGTATTAGAGCGGGATTCCTTTGCGTACTCCACAGCGCACCAAGGGCTCCTTGATCAGTTTGCGGTGCACTCTTTGGAGGGCTTCGGCATCAGGGATCTGCCAGCGGCCGTGAGTGCTGCTGGAGCAATTCTAGACTACGTCAAGAGAACCCAGAAGCAGGCAGCTGAGCATATTCGAAGAGTTATCCCCTACGAGCGCAGCGATTACATGATCATAGACGAGGTTACAACCCGTCATTTGGAACTTTTCCGTTCTTGGTACGATGGCAGCCGTAGAGGTACGCTCCTGCACCTTTTGGACCGGACGGTCACCTCCATGGGGGGTAGGCTGCTGCGGACCTGGATGCACTACCCCCTGATTCATGTTGAGGCCATTGAGGCCCGCCAGGAAGCTGTTAGCTGCTTTCGTGAGCATGAAGCTATTCGTGCCCAGGTGCGCCAAGAACTGGAAAGAGTATATGATTTGGAGCGTCTCAACAGTAGGGTTGCCATGGGGTCAGCAACGCCGCGGGATCTAGCCGCCTTGCGGCGATCCTTCTCCTATCTGCCCCGGATTAAACACCTCCTGAGCTATCTAGAAGATTGGACACTTTCCGAGCTGACAAGAAGATTGGACACATTAGAAGATCTCGCTGAGTTGCTCCAGAAAGCTCTCATCGACGAACCTCCGCCAACTCTGGCCGAAGGCGGGTTAATCCGTCCGGGCTACAACGAGGAATTGGATGGGCTGTTGACTCAAAGTCGAGACGCCAAGAAGTGGATTGCCAGACTGGAAGCAGAGGAGCGACAGAAAACCGGTATTGGCACACTGAAGGTTGGCTATAACAGGGTCTTTGGCTACTACCTGGAGGTTTCAAAAGCCAATCAAGGTTTAGTGCCGGACCGATATGTGCGCAAGCAAACTCTGGTTAACGCAGAGCGCTATATTACGGAAGAACTCAAGGAGTACGAGATCCAAGTACTAAATGCGGATGAAAAGAGAATTCGCCTGGAGGAAGAACTCTTTGTAGAACTCCGTACTGAAGTTGCCCGCCACGGCGAGCGCATTCAATGGACAGCTTCTGTAATAGCAGAGATAGATGTGTTTGCTGCCCTGGCCGAGGTTGCTAATCAGAGAAATTACTGCCGGCCTCGCATAGAGGAAGGGGCCGAGATCAATATCAAAGAGGGACGCCATCCCATGGTGGAGGCAGCCCAACCCCACGGTAGTTTTGTTCCAAATGATGTTGCTCTGGATGATGCCAGCCAGCAGATTATTATCATCACCGGACCCAATATGGCAGGGAAGTCCACTGTTCTTAGACAGGTAGCACTAATTGTCCTTATTGCCCAGATGGGAGCACCCGTACCTGCGAGCTCTGCTAAGATAGGAGTTGTGGATCGCATTTTTACTAGGGTAGGTGCCACCGACGAATTGACCCGGGGAAGAAGCACCTTTATGGTTGAGATGCAAGAGACTGCCCATATTCTTCATCAGGCTTCAGATAGGAGCCTGGTGATCTTGGATGAAATTGGCCGAGGAACGAGTACCTTTGATGGTTTGAGCATTGCCTGGGCAGTGGCCGAATTTCTCCATAATTGGCAAGGGAAGGGGATCAAGACCCTCTTCGCTACCCACTATCATGAACTAACAGATCTTGCTGCCACCGGGCCGCGGTTTAGGAATATGAACGTGGCGGTCAAGGAGTGGGGAGAGAAGATTATTTTTCTTCGTAAGCTGGTGGAAGGCGGCACTAATCGCAGCTATGGCATTCAAGTGGCACGGCTTGCAGGGTTACCGCCGGAGGTTGTGGATCGAGCCAGAAAAGTGCTCCAACACCTGGAGGAAGCCACCACGGACGTGGAAGGTTTGCCTCGCCTCGTCCGCTCTGCCTCCGAAAACCATGTGGAACCACTTCAGCTCTCTCTTTTCCGAAAATCCGAGCAGAAACTTCGCCGTCGTCTTCAAACATTGAAGATCGAGGAATTAACTCCTATTGAAGCTCTCAATGAGCTTGCTAGACTGCGAGAAATGGTAGATGAAGAATAATTGCAGATTGCAGATTTTCTGACTAGATGTTGTTGAGCTTTTCAAGCTTAAATCTCAAATCATAAATCTTACATAATACTTTATGGCGTTTTGTCCCTGACTATGCATTACCTTAGACCAAAACCGCAAAGATTCCTCTGGATGATTATCTTTCTGTTTCTCCTTGGAGAGGCGGTTGTATCCCTTACTCCTGCCCATGGGGCGAACAGTGATTATCTCCAGCACGCCAGGGATTGTTCTAGGAGGCTCTCCCAGTCAACAAAGCGAATGAAATACAGAGACCAGTGGCTGCTGTGTATTCAAGCCTATGAAAAATATTACCAGAAATATCCCAACGGACGTCAGGCAGATGAAGCTCTCTATGCAATGGCAAGATTGTACAAAGGTCTGTATGGGTACTCTCGAAGCTCAAAAGATTTGAACGAGTCCATCAATAGGTTTAGGAAAGTAGTGAAGAGGTTTCCAGCCAGCAGATTTGCCGATGATGCTCAATACCAGTTGGGGGAAATCTATCGCAAGTATACACAAGACCTAGATCGGGCCTACGTCGAATACTTCAAAGTGGTTATGAATTTCCCTCAGGGGGACATGAAGCCTCGGGCTGAAAAGCGGCTTTCTGAACTGGAGGCCAGGATGGGCAACCGCAAGACCCCCCCAGATCTACCGGACTTGCCTGATTTAGGTGCGTCATCCAAAGGGGTGTTGGCAAGGGTTACTGATATTCGTCACTGGTCTGCCCAGGACTACACGAGAATCGTCATTGATGTAAATGCGCAAGTGGAATACACGAGCCATTTGCTTAGGCGCGATCCTGCTCTGGGTAAACCACCCAGGCTTTATATCGACCTTGAAAACTCGACTTTGGACTCATCTTTCCCTGGAGGCATACCCATAGGGGACGGTCTGCTGCGGAAGGTGCGAGCTGGTCAGTACAAGCCCAGGGTGGTGCGAGTGGTGCTCGATATTGAGTCCATCGAAGACCATAAGATTTTTTCACTCGGCGACCCCTTCCGCATAGTTGTTGACGTTACAGGTGAGAGTAGAAGGAGGCTGTTGCCTCCTGGAAAGGGCAAGACCCCCAGTCTCACCTTGGCTCAGCAGCTGGGCCTGGGGGTGAAGAAAGTTGTTATCGACCCCGGGCATGGGGGCAAGGATCCGGGGGCTTTGGGCCCATCAGGTCTTAAAGAGAAGGATGTGGTGCTGGCAATTGCCCTAAAATTGCAAAAGAAGATAAGGGAAAGACTTAATTTGGATGCCATTCTCACCCGAAGTTCAGACAAATTCTTGCCTTTGGAGGAACGTACAGCGCTGGCTAACACCCAAAAGGCGGACCTATTTGTGTCAATTCACACCAATGCCCACAAGAATAGGCGTGTTTATGGCATCTCTACCTATATACTCAATGTCGCTACCGATGAGGAGGCGGCTCGGTTGGCGGCATTTGAAAATTCCGTCTCGGCGAAACGTATCAGTGACTTGGAGAAAATTCTCAACGATCTCATGCTGAATTCGAAGATTAACGAATCCAGTCGCCTGGCGGACGCTGTCCAACAAGGTTTGATCAAAGATTTACCGAGGAGTTACAGTAGAATCAAGGACCTGGGTGTAAAGCAAGCTCCTTTTTATGTCCTGATTGGTGCGCAGATGCCATCGATCATGGTGGAGATTTCATTCATAACCAACAGGTTGGAGGAGAAACGGCTAGCGAGTACTGCCTACCAAGACGCAGTAGCTGAGGGAATTCTGGCAGGGATTCAGTCGTACATTAGGCAAATAGAAACTGTTCCCGGGAGAGGGTAGAGAAAGATTGTAGTTTGCAGAGTTGACTCATCCGCTTTCTCCAAGTTGACAGATCGGCGTTGATGGAAATTCCAAATTACAAATCACAAATAACAAATAAATCTCAATCCCCGAAATTTAAAATTCCAAACTTTTATATACTCTCTAGGAAAAAGGAATTTCAAACATGTTTGGGTCATTAAATATTGGAATTTGGAATTTATTTGTAATTTGGTGCTTGAGGTTTGGGATTTCTATTTTGGGATGGCGCTTTAAAGATGGAGATTAAACCAGGGACAAAAATAGAGTTCTTCGAGAGTAAAAGGCTTATGTGCGGGGTCTGTTTGGAGGTGAAGAACAGCCGCCTTTTGGTCCTAACTGAGCAGGATCGTGAGGCTAATGTCTCGGTGAAGAGAGTTCTACATATCGACGATGAACTGCTAGACATAGGGCAGAGTCGAATACAATTGGTGGCTATTCTCCAAGAGGCGGCGGCGAGACGCCAGAATCTGATGGGCCGCATTTCTGTGGAAGAATTATGGGATCTGCTGCACGGGGAGAAAGAGGGGTTCAGTTGTCATGACTTAGCAGAAATATGTTTCAGTGAAGAGGTGACCTCAGATCACACTTCTGCGCTGCTTAGAGCTCTTCTAACGGACTCGATCCACTTTAAACTCAAAGGGGGGCTTTTCTATGCGAACAGCCAGAAGAAGCTAGAGCAAATCTTGCTTCAGCATGAGCGACAGGCCCAAAAAGAGAAAGAACTGGCTGAGGGTAGTCAATGGCTGCGTTCACTGTGGAGGGGAGAACCAGCAGTGGAGCCCGATAATAGGGATCGTTATCTATGCATGCTTAAAGATTTTTGTCTCTTTGGTGCGGAGGCGTCTGACTACCAGCAGATTAAAAAAATTCTCGCCATGGCACAAGTCCCCGTACCCCAAGGAATTTTCCCACTTCTGGTGAAATTGGGTGTGTGGAATGAAGATGAGAATCTTTATCTACATCGCTTTGGAATACAAGAACATTTTCCGGTGGAAGTGCTTGATGCCGCTAGTCAAATTGCAGAGGATTCAAGAGGTGCTGGCCGTAAATGGAGGGATGATAACAGGGAAGACCTAAGTTCCTGGCCAATTTTTACTATTGACGGACCCATGACCAAGGATTACGACGATGCTCTCAGTATTCGGTCGGTGGAAAATGGTGTTGAGGTGGGCATCCATATTGCGGATGCAGCAGCTTTCGTTTTCCCCGACACCTCACTGGATCTAGAAGCATTCGCGCGGATCAACTCCCTTTATCTGCCCGAGACCAAGATTCCAATGCTGCCAACCAAGCTTTCCGAGGATGTCTGTAGCCTCAGGCAAGATGAGGAGCGTTTGGCGACAAGTCTTTTGGTGCGCTTTGATGAGCATGATAGGGTGCAAGATTATCGATTTGCCCTGAGTAAGATTAAGGTTCAACGCCAGCTTACTTATTCCGAGGCTAATGAACTGGTGACAGTTGATGAAGACTTTGGGAGACTCTATCGCCTTTGCACGAGACTCCGACGACGGAGAATCAAGCAAGGAGCTCTTCTGCTACCCTTGCCAGAACTGCGCGTTTGGGTCAACAGCAACAACGAAATCAAAATTGCTACTTCCCAGCGAGAGACGCCCTCCCAACTAGTGGTTTCCGAACTTATGATACTTGCCAATGGTTTGGCTGCTGAAACACTGGCTGCCAAAAGTGTGCCTGCCATCTATCGAAGTCAGGGGAAGCCTCAAGAGATAGTAGTCGGTCAAGGTACTGACGATCTGTACCTAAACTATCTGCAGAGGCGCTATCTGAGCCGCGCTGAATTGTCAACTGAGCCCAAACCTCATAGCGGGCTGGGCATGGCAGCGTATACAAATTGGACATCCCCAATTCGGCGCTATATGGATTTGGTGATCCTACGTCAGCTCAAGAGTGTAGTGCGGGGCGAGCCTCCAGTCTACACAATAGAGATCCTCGATCCCGTTATTTCCAGGATAACTATTGGGCAGAGTCGAACTTTACAGATCAAAAAGGAATGGACGAGATACTGGGTCCTCAAATATTTGGAAAGAGAACAGATCAAGTTTTTGGATGCCCTAGTCTTGAATCAGGGCCGGAGAACGTATAATTTGTTAATACCAGAATATCTCCTTGAAGCAAGCATGCCTCTAGAAGAGGGTAGGGGACTCAATCCCGGAGATCATTTTCGCGTAGAGATAATGAAAGCAAACGCCAGAGAGGAAATTCTCAAGTTGAGGATGGCCTAATTACAGCTGGAAGATTGCACCCGGCGGCGGGAAGGTTCCGCTCTACAGAGATCAAGTTTATAGATGACTATTTCCGCATGCCGCTAGCTGTCAGTTGTATGCTGCCAGCTATTTTATTGCGCTGCCCTCCTGCAAGAGATACGCGTCTATGAGCTCATCTAAATCACCATCAAGGACTGCGTCTACATTTCCTTTTTCCACTTGAGTCCGGTGATCCTTAACCAATCGATATGGGTGGAGCACATAAGAGCGGATTTGGCTACCCCATGAGATATTTTCGAGAGAGTCATGGATTTCCTGCAATTTCTCTGACTGCAGTTGCTGTTCTCGCTCGTAGAGTCGCGAGCGTAGGACCTTCATGGCCATCTCTTTGTTTCGGTGCTGCGATTTTTCATTCTGACACTGAACCACTATGCCCGTGGGCAGGTGGGTTATGCGGACAGCAGAGTCAGTCTTATTCACATGCTGACCCCCGGCGCCGCTGGATCTAAAGGTGTCGATCTTGAGATCTGCGCTCTTGATATCGATCACTATTTCATCTTCCACCTGCGGGTAGACGAAGACTGCCGCGAAAGAGGTGTGGCGTCGGCCGCTGGCGTCGAATGGAGAGATGCGCACCAATCTGTGGATGCCCTTCTCGGCCTTTAAGAGTCCGTAAGCATAGGATCCGCTGGAGGTAAAGGTCGCGCTTTTTATACCAGCCTCTTCGCCGGGCTGTAGGTCGATAATTTGGTTCTTGAAGCTCCGTTTTTCAGTCCAGCGTAAATACATGCGCAAAAGCATTTCCGCCCAGTCCTGTGCTTCGGTGCCCCCAGCACCTGCGTTTATACTCACTATGGCATCAAGAGGATCATCTACTCCACCAAGCATCCGTTGAAATTCTTGGGCTGAAATCTCCGCCTCGATGGCCTTGAGTTTACCGGCAACCTCGACGAGTTCCTGTTGGTCTTCTTCCTCGAGGGCTAAATCGAAGAGAATCGACACATCTTCCAATTCACTGCTGAGTCGCTTGAATTTCTCGAGAGTTTCCGTGAGGACAGCGCGCTCCTTCAAAACCTCACGCTGTTGGTCTGGATTTTCCCAAAAACCTTCTTTTGATATGATACCTTCTATCTCTTTGAGGCGGCGAGATTTTTCGGGGATGTCAAAGATGACCTCGCAGGTCTTCAAGGCGACTGAGGAGTTCTTCAATCTGTAATTTTGAGGGAGAAGCCATGAGTCTCTCCTTTGCTCACAAGATCATATTACCATTATAGTGAAGCATAATTTGGTTAATTTGTACAGTTCATTTGCAAGGTGAAAACCTGGAAATTTAAACCGATAACAGGTTTTAGTCGTCCCCAGTGCCGCTTCGCTCCGAAGGGGATCTTCGACAGGTTTCTGCTCTTGTCTTTCTCTTCCCTGATTCCCGAAACCTGAGACGAAACCCTGTGAGTTGTTGCTAGGAAATTGATATTAAATCTCTTTCTTTTTACTTCTCCGTATTGTTGAATATCCAAATCCTAACGCTGTAACAACAAGGCAGGACCAGGGGAACCAGTCCCCATACCGAGTGTAAAAGGTCTTTCCTTCTCCCAGTTGGATACTGCCGAGCATGGTAGCATCTTCAAACAGCCTGCTAGCCCGAAGAATACGACCTCTAGAATCGATGAAACCACTAATGCCGGTGTTAGCGCAGCGGGCCATGGGGACACGATTTTCCACTGAGCGAAGCACCGCCATGGACAGGTGTTGATATGGGGCGCTCGTGCGCCCGAACCAGGCATCATTAGTAATGTTGACCAGAAAATTAGCGCCAGCATTAACCAGATCACGACTGAGGTCAGGAAAGATAGCCTCATAACAAATGAGCACCCCTATTTTTGCTGGCAACACATCCAGGACTACGGCTTTTTCGCCGGAGGCAAAGTCTCCGGCAGCTTGGACCAACTTGTCTACGAAAAAAAGCAGCCTTTTCCAGGGTACATACTCTCCGAAAGGAACCAGATGTATTTTGTCGTAATAGCCAATGAGCATACCAGAACCGTCAAGCAGATAAGCACGATTGTAGAGTTTCAGCAACTCAGCTTTTCGGCGATAAGCAGGGCTACCGAATAGCAAAGGTATTTGCATTTCTCTGACCAGCCGAAATAGGGTGTCGGTATTTTCTCGATCAGCCAAAAAGTAGAAGGGTGTCGCCGTCTCTGGCCAAATCACCAATTGGGGCTGATGTTTTACTACTTCTTTGGTTAATCTCCCATATTTTTCCAGGGTGGTTTGCTGGAAGGCAGGATCCCATTTTGTATCCTGAGCGATGTTACCCTGGACAAGGCCGACCTTAAATGTTGGGCCGTAGTGCCCTTCCAAATTGGTTAATCTCCAACTGCCGTAACCGATTACTACAGAAATTAAAGAGACCAAAAGGAGCAAAGGATACATCATAGTCAAAGCTTTTCTCTGGCGTTTCATAGGGAAGAACAGGGTAAAGATTAGGACGTTAGAGAGAGCCAGAACAAAGGATATGCCAAACACACCGGTAAGGTCTGCCATTTGAATCACCAGTAAATAACTGTACTGGCTATAGCCCAGGTTTTCCCAGGGAAATCCAGTGAGTAGCCGACTCCTACCTAGCTCCAGGGTAACCCAGAGAAAAGGTGCAGCACAGAGCCAAGGCAGACCACGGTTTCGCAACCAGCTCAGCCCGGCGCAGAAGAGACCTGGGAATATTGCCAGGTAGGCGACCAAAAGAAAACAAGCCCCCAGGCTGACCGCAAGGGGGAGATTGCCGTACCGGTTGACCACATAGGTGATCCAGTAGAGAAGGCTCAAGCCATGAAAAAAACCGGCAAGCCAGCCAAGAGTAAAGCAAGCAGGAGGGCGGTTACGTGCCGCAAGATACAAAAGGGGAGTAAGAGCGCCCCAGGCAGCAACAGCTAGGCCAGTGCGAGGGAAGCACACGGTCAACAGTAAGCCTGAACATACTGCAATGAAGTAGTGTTTACGACTACTAGGGAAGAACGAATGTATCTCTGTCTTATGCATCATGATTTCAGCATGTTGTCTTTGGATACCAGTTCATAAAATGGAGGGCATTCTACCATGAAAGCTTTCGCATGTGCACCGCCATTTACCCCTCTTTAAGAAGGCATGGAGCATGGGGCATGGAGCATGGAGTGTTGGGACAGACGAGCCCTGCGGCAGGACATGTCGACGAGATCAGATCGAGTCGCTCATGGTAAACTCACTTGGGGTTAAGCGACAAGTGCGAGACGGGGATGTTAGGCAGGAAGCTGATCCCCGATGGTTGAAAGCTGAAAGCCAATTTCAGCGGGCTAAAGGGGCAAAACTGACTAACTGGCTAAACAGCCGACAGTCGTATTTTACCTTATGCCCTGTGCTCCATGCCCCATGCTCAGTGCTGCTGGCTACCGGATTTTTGGCTCACTGGGCCCTGCCCACCACCTTGCGAATGTATTGGCGGTCATTTTCAGAAATGTCCACAAAGCGGATGCCTATTCCCGGCAGCCCATCGGCGACATCTGGGTTATAAATGTTTGACCTGGCCACCCTGGCGGTAGCCCTTATCAACTGTTGAGAGTCGGGTACTGTGACTACCATTCGAAAAGGTTCGTTTGCATCGGGTTGCTCTTGGCAATGGACAAATGCACCTCCGAGGCTGATATTGATGATCTCCCCATGAATTGGTCCATGGGAAGTGAGCATCGTTACCGGCCAGCTCACCTCAACTCTAGGAAACTGCCGCCTTTCTCTTCCCAAAGAGAACTCCTCACGAGTAGCTATCAGTGTGCCGCTGGTCTTTCTATCTACAGAGGTTAAATGCCGGCAGGGGTGGTATCAGGTTCTACCTCTTCCTTCCGCATTCTAACTCTGACCTTGCGTATTTTTCTCGCATCTGCCGATTCGATTGTCATTTCCAAAGGGTCGTGGGTTATAGTTTCATGCGGCTGAGGAACTCTCCCCAAAAGACTTATGATAAATCCGCCCACAGACTCAAAGTTTCCCTTGGGGACTTCGAGATTAAAATATTCCACCAATTTTTCGATTTCAAGCCGCGCGTCTACTACGAGGTCACCTTCGTCGGTGGGAACCATTAAGGCTTCGTCATTGTCGTGCTCGTCATGAATCTCACCGATAATCTCTTCAATGATGTCCTCGATGGTTACCAATCCAGCAGTGCCGCCATATTCGTCAATGACAATTGCCATGTGCGACTTCTTGTCTCGTAGTTCTCTGAGGAGATGGCTAATCTTTTTTGTTTCAGGGATAAAGTAAGGGGTGCGTAGGATTTTCTTAATATCTAGATGCTCTTCACTCCAAAAAGTAAGCAAATCTTTAACATGTAAGATGCCGATAATGTTGTCAATGCTGCCATCATGGACAGGAAAACGAGAATGGCCTTCTTGGATGACTAGCTGGAGAAGTTTTTTAATCGGAGTATTGGCACTTATGAGTACCGCATCAGGGCGGGGAACCATGATTTCTCTGGCCAGTGTGTCGCGAAAGGAGAGGATACTCTGGATCATATCTCCTTCGTCTTCACTGAGCAGACCTTCCTCCTCGCCGACGTCAATAAGTTGTTTAATCTCTCTTTGCAGATCGGGTTGTGAAGGTTTCTTCCGGTGCCAAAATCTAAGGAGGGTGGCAATCCTTCGCCAAATACCTGTGTCGGGTCCTTCTTCCAAGAGACTCAGCATCTCCTTACGCACATGGGAATGGACTCTGGCCTTGAACTGAAAGGCGATTTGCCCCTGATATGTTCGAATATTTCAATCTTAACAGCCTCTTTTTCTTTTTGTCAAATACAATGTCAGCATGGAGACAGCTCACTTTCAAAGCGATAGGCTAGTATTTTACAGGCCAGTTTGGCAGCAAAAAAATCTGGGGCAGTATTGCCCGGCTGAGGGCAAAGTTCCGTAATGTCTGCGCCCAAAACGTTTCTTTCTTGGCATACCAAACGGAGTAACTTCAGGACCTCATACCAATGAAGCCCTCCGGGCTCTGGAGTGCCCACTGATGGCATGACTCCAGGATCGAAGACATCCAAATCGATAGTTATGTAAACATGGGGCAGCAGTTGCGACACCACTTTCTCTTGCCAGTCTGACCGATTATGGATATCTGTCGCATAGAAGACTTGCAGACCATGTTTTTTAGTCCAGTGATGTTCCTCTGCACTCAATGATCGTATGCCAACCGGCACCAGCGCCCCATAGGTACTGGCAAGTCGCATAACACAGGCATTACTGTATCCTGTACCCTGGTAGGTCTCTCGAAGGTCGGTGTGGGCGTCAAGTTGCAATATGGAGAGGTCTTCGGTACGGCTGGCCACAGCCTGTATCATACCGAGCGACAGCAAATGTTCCCCGCCGAACATGAGAGGAAAAAATCCACCGTGGAGAATTTTTTCACCGATTGCTTTGACTTTAGCCACCATGGCTTGTGGGCTGCTCACGTCCACCTCCACTTCTTCGAGGGTGGCGATGCCCACTCGGAAGACATCTTGACCTGTTTCGTCATCGAAAAGTTCAAGGTGCTGGGAGGCTCGGAGGATAGCACTAGGTCCATGGCGAGTACCGGGCATGAAGGTAGTGGTGCCGTCGTAAGGTACGGGAAGAATCAGAGCCTTCGCCTTATAAAGATCTGCTGTAGCCCCATCCCTTCCACCGAAAGAAGCCGATGCCGCAGAGACAGCTGGAAAAAACTCCACTTCATCTCGGCGATCTGAGTTCATAGGTTCCTGCCCCTGCATGCATCAATGGTTCAGGCGATGACGCTCTGCTTGCACGATTTGGGCTGAACTTCTCACATCATTGGGGAATTCTAACCCCCTGTCCAGCAGCTTGATTTCACTCTTCTGCGTGGCAAACAGGTTACTGACGTAAGAGATGGCTTGTTCGGAGTCGAAATTTTTGCAGGAAAATATGTCTAGACTGAAATAGTTTTTTTCAGGGAAGGTATGGATGCTGATATGACTTTCGGCGATAAGCACAAAACCTGAAATGCCCCAATCTTTTGGATTCTCAGCATTGTATCGGAAAACGTAGGGGGGCATGATTTTGGTCATTTTGATTTGGGCTGGATACTCGCTCAAAAAGTTGTAAATGAAAGAGATGTCCTCAAGCCGCTGGCGATCACATCCATATCCATCGAAAATCAGATGCATGCCAAAACCGTATTCAGGATTTTTCAATTTTGTCACCTCCTTGCTTGATTTTATCTTTCATCTTTGCTCTTCAGGTAAATCTGATTGATTAGAAAACGGGGGGGGAAACGATCCACAGGAGTTTTGCCGTGGATTTCCCCGTGTTGTGTAGTTTGTGCTCCCTGTGGGAGGCAAAATAAAAGGAGTCTCCTTTTCGCATTCTATAGGCTTCTTTATCGACCCAAAGAGTGACCCTGCCTTGAAGGAGGAAGCCAAACTCCTCGCCTTCGTGACCTAGGTGAGTTTCGGTGGCTGTCCCTGGCTCCAAACTCACTAGCACAGGATCCATGAGCCTGCTCTGGGCGCTCGGGACGAGCAATTCCACCTTCATTTGCTCGGTAGAGGTGGAACTCAAAACCCTCGCCTTTTTGTCGAACAGAACACTTTCATGTTTAACGTCTAAGAAAAAGTCAGCTAGTTCTTCGCCAAGAACGTCCAGTATACCCTTCAAGGTAATAATTGAGGGTGAAGTCAGATCCCGCTCTAGCTGGCTGATAAATCCTTTTGTCAGGTAGGCGCGGTTTGCCAACTCCTCTTGGGTGAGGTTGTTTGCCTTGCGAAGTCTTCGTATCTTTTCTCCTATATTCAGAGCCGTTTCCATAGTTTACAGACACTAAACTTAAAGTTTAATAAAGAATGCCCTTTATAATGACTAGATATTTTTTTGTCAAGAACTTTTTTACTAAATTTTGACCAAAAATTTGGCGACAAGTTGGCCCTTACCGGTGAAGGGAAATGACTTTTCCGCCAAAAGGACGAGCTGTTCTAGAGTACGACTGTATGGGAGGAAGAGAAATTCCGAAATAGTAAATCAAAGCCAGTAAGGTGTCAGGTTTCAACTGCCAGGTGTCAGGAGATGAAACTCAAAAGGTAAAACTTGAAACCTCCATCCATCCTGATACCCGACACTTGAGGGCTAAAACCCTGGAACTTGATGCTTGGAGTGATGGAAAATTTAGCCTTGCTCGGAGCTGCTTTGGTTTGCTGGTAGGTTTTTCTTGCCGGTATCTTGCTCTGCACCACGAATCTGGTCGCCCCCGTTGTTTTTCGCCATATACAGGTACTGATCTGCCGAGCGCAGCAGGTTCTCGAGATCTTTTTCTAAAGAGTGCAGCCTTCCTTCCAGGCGGGCCAATCCCATACTAAGAGAGGCAGGGCCGAGGTTAATTGAATTAAACTTGCTTCTCAGCCTTTTAGCGACCATCGTAGCTTGTGCGTGTTCGGCGTGGGGAATTATCACAGCGAACTCGTCACCTCCGTATCTGTAGACCGAATCAACGTTTTCGCGGCTGTATAGCATCATTAACCTAGCCAGTTCCTTAAGTAGGTCGTCCCCCTTCTGATGGCCGAAACGATCATTGTAGTCTTTGAAATTATCAACATCCACCAGGAGGAGAAAGAGGCCGTAATGCTGCCGGAAAGCTCGGATTGCTTCCCTTTTCAAATTTTCATCAAAGTAACGACGGTTATAGAGGCCAGTGAGGCCGTCACGGATAGATAGTCTTTTGAGTTCCGCCCTCAGTTCCCGCTCACGGGTGATTCGGTTGATTTTTGCCTCCAGTTCATTGATGTTAAAGGGCTTGGAAATGAAGTCACTAGCTCCGATTTCGATAACGTCGGTGTACTTGTATGTGTCTTGGTATCCAGTGACAACTACTACATCCACGTCCTCTAGATCGGCCTTGATTCTTTTGGTCAGCTCGATTCCGTCCATTTTCGGCATGCTAATATCGGTTATGACTATATCGAACTGGCGTTCTCCGAGCTTTTCCAGAGCATCGACACCATCCACCGCAGTGACACTAGTGTGCCCCAACTGGCTTACTACTTCGTGCAGCAAACCAATCATTTCAGTATCATCGTCTACAGAAAGAATGGCGTATGGAGTTTTCCTTTTCTTATTCACTGTGGCGACGCCGCAAAAATACGTTTTGAAAACGGAGGTTACTAAAAAAGACAAAATGTACCTATAGTCCAGAATCAATCATTTTACAACTTTTTTTAACACTCCCGGCCCGGCTTTGGTACCACTTGCCTGACTGCGACCTCCCCACGGCAACGGTTAAAATGTCCTGGTTTGGCGAGTAGCAGTTGACCGGTGCCTTGTTATTTTGTTAAAGGATTAACTGCAGACTGCTTCTGCAACCCCAGGCACTCGATTTCAATTGGTGCTTGCCAAGAGGTAAAGACTTCTCTTTTGTTGGAATGGCAAGAGGGGATGATGATAGAGAAGGGAGCCGATGGCAAAAATAACAATAATATACAAAAAAGGTGAAGCTCTGGCGGCCCAGCTAGGCTTGAAGATAGGTCAGTGGTTCGAGGAACGAGATGCGCAAGTGTTGTTGTTGGAAAACATTGCCCCCCATGCCCAGAAGAGCAGCCTTCAAGATTTTGCCAGCAAGATACCAACTGATAGTCTGGCTGTTGTAGTCCTTGGGGGCGATGGAACGTTGCTCAGCGTTGCCAGGCTTCTCACAGATCGAAACATACCGGTTCTTGGGGTAAACATCGGCGGTATGGGTTTTCTTACTGAAGTAAGCGTGGAGGAGTGCCACCGTTTCTTCGAAGACATTCTAGCGCAGCGGTTTGAAGTGGAAAGGCGTATGCGTCTCCACGCCAACTTCCAGAGGAAGGGCGCAAGTGTTTTGGACAGTACCGTACTCAATGACGTGGTGATCAACAAGGCCGCTCTTGCCAGGATCGTTGATTTAGAGGTCACCATAGACGGCCTACACCTCACCACCTATCGAGCTGACGGACTTATAGTCGCCACTGCCACAGGATCGACGGCGTACAATCTATCCGCCGGGGGTCCCATAGTTTATCCCACAGCAGAAAGTATTATCTTGACTCCCATCTGTGAATTCTCTTTGACCAATCGTTCCATCGTGCTGCCTGGCGACGCCCACGTCGAGATCAGAGTCGGTGCCAAGGCAAACGATGTCACCCTGACCTGTGATGGACAGGTGGGATGCGAGTTGCAGGCGGGGGATATAGTACGCGTCGAACAGGCTGATCGACCCCTTTTTCTGATAAAGTCGCGCCAGGAAGACTACTTCACCATTCTCCGAAACAAACTGAAATGGGGACAGAGAGGGTTTCTAGATTGAGGATTGCAGATTTCAGATTTAGGATTCAAGGTTCTGGGTTTGGGATTTCAGTATGTGTGAGGCCGTGCTCTCGGCTACACGATTTATTCCGATGGTATGTGGCCGAAGGATAGAGTGAAAATGCCCGAAATTGCTCCCCTGAAGGGTCTCTTATATAACCAGAAACTAATCCATAATATGGACGAGGTAATAACCCCGCCTTTTGATGTAATTTCTCCTGCAGACCAGGAAATGTACCATGAGCGTCACCCTTACAATATGATTAGGTTAATTTTGGGCCGGCGACAACCGAGCGACAATGAGCACAACAACTGGTATAACCGGGCAGCTGAAACGCTACAAGCCTGGCAACAAGAAGGGGTCTTGGTCCGAGATTCTGAGCCAGCCTTCTACGACTATGAAATTGACTATCGAGAGTCTCTCCATCAGGTAAAAACGAGACAGGGAGTTATCTGTCTTGTCAGGCTGGAGGATTTTTCCCGTGGATCGGTGTTACCTCACGAACGCACCTATGAAGGGACCAAATCCGAGCGATTGCAGCTCATGAGAGCTTGTAATGCCAACCTTAGTCAGGTTTTCGCTCTTTACCCCGACCGGGCCCAAGAGGTGAGTCAATGTCTGCACCAGGGGCGTGATGACAGGCCGGTTTTTGATTTCACCGATAGTGCAGGCATACACCATTGTATGTGGCGCGTTTCTCAAAAAGAGGTGATTCGCAAGGTGGTGGAGTCCATGAGAGGCAAGGTGACTTTTATTGCCGACGGTCATCATCGGTATGAGACAGCTCTCACCTATCAGAGGTTCATGCAGCAGAAATATCCAGAGAGAGGAGACCGAGCTTCGTTTAATTACGTCCTAATGTATTTGGCAAATATGCACCAG
>WOR8_10002930_pt1 | contig 16737 bp, 10 predicted proteins | sample DeeMarSeWOR38_10_FD_19890 | JGI IMG/M metagenome (IMG submission 19890)
AGTGTGATAGGGGTGGCAGCTGCGTTGCCCCGTCTTGTCCGTGTCAGTAGCCAAGATCTTCTTTGCTGGAATTTGGGTGATTTCGCCATTAAGAAGGGATACCGTAGTCTCGGGCCGGCTCTTCTTTTGCAGCGCGCCTGTCTTGCTCAGGTTAATGAAGGGGAAATCCCGTTCTTTTATGATCATCCCAGTGATCGCATGATGGCCATCTATGAGAGAATTGGAATACCAGCAACCGGCCGAGTTGTCAGATTCGCAAAGCTAGTGGGGATTGACCTCAAAGTCGCCCAGTTCCTACAATATGGACCTCTAGCGCAGGGAGTGAGTGCGCTAGGTAATTTGCTTTTGGCAGTCAAAGACCGTAAGCGAGCTGTGCATAAAGGTCTTACAATCAGTCTTTGTACAGGAAGATTTGGCGAAGATTTTTCGCACTTAGACGAGAAAGTGTCGGGCCATTTCAAGATCTATGGTCGAAGGACAACGCAGTATCTGAACTGGCGATACGGGGACAATCCCTTGCAGGAATACACAATTCTTACTGTGCGTCATGATGCAGAACTTCTAGCCTATGCTATCTTTAGTCAGATCGGACAAACTGCAGTGCTCGTTGACCTTTTTGGACACCCTCAACCCGACATTATCGCATTCCTGTTAGCTGCGCTTGTAGATGGTCTTCGCCAACGAGGCATTCTGACCCTGAGTGCACCGGCCTTAGAATCCAGTCCGTTCAATTCATTTCTGAAACAGGCAGGTTTCTTTGTGCGAGAGAGTTCCTCTTTCATTGTTTATACGCAAAAAAATGGCCCCCTCGATGGAGTAGTGACCGAAGCTGGCAACTGGTTTTTGACACATGGAGATCGTGATATCTAAGGAGAAAGAAGATGAATGGAGCAAACGCTACGCGGGAACAAATCAGGCAATTTGTAACAAGTCACTTTCCACTGGCAAGACAATCGCCAATTACGGATGAGGATTCTTTGTTGGGTAAGGGAATCATAGATTCCATGGGAGTATTAGATCTGGTCAATTTCGTCGTGGACAAGTTCAATATTCCCATTACCGACGAAGAACTCCTTCCCGGAAATTTTGAATCAATCGAAAAGCTCACCTTTTTTGTCGAACAAAAGCAAGCTCGACTGCGAAAAACTGCTTGAAGCTACCTGAATGTCGTCAAGATATAATCGCAACCTGCCAGTTCTGATCTTTCGTTTTCCATCTAAGCTCTAGCCGTTTTGACAGAGCTATTATCTCTGAATTGCATAGCTAATACACAGAAAATGAGTTTTCATATTCCTGCTTTAGTGGTTGGTTTGTGTAGTCATGGTTTGTCAATTTGCCGTTCCCTGGGAGGCAAAGGCGTACCAGTATATGCACTCGAAAGCGACAAGAAGTTGCCAGGCCTGAAAACACGCTATGCCAGAAAAAGGCTTATTTCAGACATCAATGGTCCTGGATTGATCAGTGATCTAGTCAAAATACGTAAAGAATTCAAGACTAATCCAGTATTATTTTTAACCAACGATAATATGGTTAGGACTATAGCTGAGTCCTATGATGAAATTGAAGGATTGTTTTGTCTTAATTTGCCGCCACAGGATCTTATTCTGGATTTGCTGGACAAGAAGAATCTGACACGTTTTACTCAATCCAATAGCCTTCAGTATCCACGTACTTTTACAATTTCTCGCAGCCAAGACTTAAATCAGTTGAAGGATCTTCTTCGCTACCCAATTGCACTGAAACCTTCTACACCTCTTTCACCGTTCAAGGCTCTTAGAATCAATAATGAAAATGAGCTCCGCGGACAGATAGAGCACTATCAAGATAGCGTTAAACTATTCTTACTGCAAGATTGGATATCAGGGACTGAGAGAAATATATTCTTTACGAACTTTTATTTCGATAAGAATCATAAGTCGATTGCAAAGTTCGTGGGTAGGAAAATACGTGCGTTTCCACGGAATACTGGCGGGGCATGCAGTGCTGAACCATGCTACCGAGACGATTTATTGAAAATTGGTCTCGAATTTTTTGAAAAACTGCCCATTAGAGGTCCCGTGTCTCTGGAAATAAAGGAAGATGAAGACGGATATCAATACGTAATTGAGCCGACTGTTGGCCGATTCGATTATTATATTCTCTGTTGTATTAGGAACGGTGTTGATATGCCATATATTTCATATAAATATCAAATCGATAATACTGTAGTGAACACAAATGAAAACAGAAGACATACAATCTGGGTAGACTTTGAAAAAGATTTTCCCGTATATTTGGAGTCTTTTCAGAACAAGGGAGAAAGGAAGGAAGCAATCCTCTTTCTATTTAAAAGAAAGGTTTTTGCGTTGTGGGCCTGGAATGATATGAAGCCTTCTCTTTACACTTGGCCGAAAAGCCTCAAGAAATACTTCCAAAAAAGTATGTCAATATTCAAAAAAATATTCAGAAGACAGAAAGGAGCTTTTGCATGGTCTACCTTGTTCATCACCTTCTCGAATCTTCTGCTGAGCAAGATCCTGAGAAAGAAGCTTTGGTACAGGGACAAGAACGATTTTCTTATAAAGAGGTAAGAGATTTGACCAACCGCCTTGCAAACGGACTGCTTAGTGCTGGTCTGAAGCGGGGTGATCGGGTCGGAATTTATCTGAACAAAAGTGTTAACCAGGTTCTTTCTATATTTGCTATCGCCAAGGCCGGTGGAGTTGTCGTTCCTATTAACCATTTATTATTTCCTGACCAGGTTCGCCATCTCATTAATGATTGCAGGATAACCGGGGTAATCACCTCCGGGACGGGGTATGAGTCGCTTCAGAAGATCCTGCCAGAAACGCCTTCGGTTGAGTTTGTGATTGCCACTAGTAACAATGTTGTCGACACATCAACACCAGGATTTGTGGGTTTAGAGAAAATTTTGCAATCGGAGTCTGCGAGTAAACCGCCAGATGCCAATATCAGTCAAGATTTGGCGGCGATTCTTTATACTTCAGGATCTACTGGTCGGCCAAAAGGGATCATGTTGTCCCATGCAAACCTGGTTGCCGGAGCGAGGATCGTATCTAGTTATGTTCGGATGAACCAAGAGGATCGCATTCTGAGCATTCTGCCTTTCAGCTTTGACTATGGTCTGAACCAACTGCTTACAACCTTCCTTCATGGAGGCACATTGATTCTTCTATCATTTCATTTTCCCGATCAGATTGTTCAGGCACTTATCAAGGAAAAGATTACCGGGCTTGCAGGAGTCCCTCCCCTCTGGAGGCTTCTTACCCAACCTAGCTCCTCTTTCCACCGCCACGCGTTCTCTCACCTTCGATACATTACCAACTCTGGTGGAGTTTTGCCTATTGCGGCCGTGGAATCGCTCCGGAAAACCTTGCCAAAAACGAAGATCTACTTAATGTATGGGCTAACCGAGGCCTTTCGGTCCACCTATCTTCCGCCGGAAGAATTGGAACGAAGACCAACTTCTATTGGGAAGGCTATCCCGGATACTGAAATCTTCGTGCTAAAAGATACCGGCGAGCCGTGCAAACCACAGGAGGTGGGAGAATTAGTTCACCGTGGTCCGACAGTTGCGATGGGATACTGGGGACTGCCCGAGGCGACGTATAAGGTTTTTCGCCCCAACCCTTTCCTTCCACCGGAGACCCCGCAGTCAGAGAGAGTCTGCTATTCTGGGGACCTAGTTAAGATGGATGAGGAAGGGTATCTTTACTATGTCGGCAGACGCGATGCCACCATTAAGTCCTCCGGCTACCGAATCAGTCCGACGGAGGTAGAGGAGGTGCTCTATGCCACCGGGAGGATCCGTGACGCTGCGGTCATAGGCGTCCCTGATGGGATTTTAGGACATTCTATTAAAGCATTTGTTGTGCCCCAGAATGGAGAAAACATTCAAACGGATGAACTTCTCGCCTTTTGTGCTGCAAAGATGCCCCGCTACATGGTACCACGTCAAATAGAAATTCGCGGGGATCTCCCGAAGACCGGCAGTGGAAAAATCGATTACCAGGCACTAAGAAAACATCAAAGTGAACAGTATCAAAGGGATTAAGGAATAGGGGATATGGGCCAGTGGATGAAAGGGTGTATTGGCTGACAAAGTCGAAATCGGAAGTTATCTATTTGTTCACTGAAGCCTTTGATAGAAAAGAATGCGTCAAGGCAAATCCGCTAACCCCCTAAGTATTAGGATTGGAAATGAGTCACGCTTGCAGCATTGTTGAGCGCTACTTTGGTCACCGAGGGAACGAACTTCTGATCGGAGGAGTTCCTGTCAGTGAAATTGTAAATCTTTATGGTACGCCACTTTTCATTTACGATTGCAGTGTACTGCAAAGAAAACTGGAACTTCTCCGCAGGGCACTGCCGGCTGGATTCAAAATTTACTATGCCATCAAAGCCAATCCGAACCAGACCATTCTCAGGTACTTTATCTCCCAGGGGTGTGGAGTGGAGATTGCCTCCGGAGGCGAACTCCACCAGGCGATTGCAGCCGGTTGCAGTCCTGACTTGATACTCTTCGCTGGACCAGGCAAAGCTCGGTCTGAGCTGGAGCTTGCACTGGAGCAAGGAATTGGACAAATTCACGTGGAATCCCTCCAGGAAATCGACCGCATTGTGGAGATCGCCCGTCGGTTAGGCGTACAAGCTCGTATTGCCATCAGGGTTAACCCCGATGAAGAAGCCCAGGGTGGGGCAATGCGGATGGGGGGAAATCCTTCTCCCTTCGGAGTCGATGAGGAACTCTTGGACGCGGTCCTTGAGAGGGTGTTGACTGAACAGGTAATCGATTTCCGGGGAGTTCATCTCTTTACCGGCAGTCAGATTCTGGACTACAAAATGCTCCTTCGGCAGTATGGCAAAGCGCTCGAGATTGCCAAATGCGCTGCCTCCAAAGCAATGATGTCGATCCATATGGTAAACTTTGGCGGGGGCTTTGGCATTCCTTATTTTGCTCATGAGAGTGAACTCGATATCACTCAATTCGGCAGGGAGCTCCGACCACTTATCCTCGAGGCAAAAAATAGGCCTGAATTCGAGAGAACTACCTTCATGGTGGAACCAGGACGCTTCCTGGTTGGAGAAGGGGGGATCTACGTAACACGAATCAACACGGTTAAAAAATCTCGTGGTAAGACCTTTCTTGTAGTTGACGGGGGAATGAACCATCATCTCGCCGCGTCCGGAAATCTCGGTCAGGTGGTCAAGCGGAACTTCCCAGTTGCTCTTTTAGATAAGCTGGATGAACCACCCAGGCAGACTGTAGACATAGTCGGCCCGCTGTGCACACCACTCGATGTCCTCGCTAGAGAGATAAATCTACCTTTAGCGGAGATTGGAGATCTGGTGGGAGTTTTTCAATCCGGTGCCTATGCGAGAGCAGCAAGTCCGTTGAGCTTTCTGAGTCACCCATCTCCCCCGGAGGTTTGGGTTAATGACGGTGAGATAACCCTTATTCGGCGTCGCGGAAGTTACGAAGATATCTTCAACGACCTGCCATCGGGTTCAAGCGATGCCTATCAAGGAAACTAAGAAAGTACTAATGATTGCCTTTCACTATCCACCTTACGGTGGTGGAAGTGGCGTACACCGAACTCTCAGTTTTTCTCGCTATCTTCCCGATCACGGCTGGCAGCCCATCATATTGACGGCTAATCCAAAGAGTTATCCGACAACAAGAGGTGGCCAATCTCGAGGAATTCCCACGAACGTACTGATCGAGCGTGCCTTTGCCCTGGACACAGCTCGGGATCTATCTATTCGGGGTTCTTATTTCAGCTGGCTGGCACTACCAGATCGTTGGGTTACTTGGTGGTTCGGAGCAGTTTCCAGCGGTTTGCGCTTGATTAGAAAGTATCAACCAAAAGCAATCTGGTCAACTTTTCCCATTGCGACCGCTCACTTGATTGGTTTGACTTTGAATGCTTTGACCGGCACTCCCTGGATCGCCGATTTTAGAGATTCCATGACGGAAGCTCACTATCCTCGCGACCATATAACCAGGATGATCAGGAGATGGATCGAGATTCACACCGTTAAGAACTGTAAACATGCTGTGTTTACCACTCCTGGCGCCTTGTCTATGTATTCGGAACGTTATCCAAGCCTAGCAAAGTCTCGCTGGCTCATGATCCCTAACGGATATGATGAATGGGACTTCATTGGTGTAGAGAAGGCTCATGCTCAACGATCATCACATAAGACACATATTGTGCTTGTGCATAGCGGGTTGTTGTACCCTTCGGAACGCGATCCGAGCGCCTTTCTGACCGCACTGGCTGATTTGCGTCGAGCCGGCAAGGTTTCTTCATCTGAACTAAAGATCGTTTTTCGTGCTAGCGGGCATGAAGACTACTACCGCCAGCAGCTCCTCGAAAACGGTGTTGATGATATTGTTTTTCTTGAACCGCCTATACCTTATCAAGATGCTCTAACAGAGATGTTTGATGCTGATGGTTTGTTGGTTTTTCAAGCTTCTAGTTGTAATCATCAAATACCAGCAAAAATTTACGAATATCTGCGTATACGACGTCCTATCTTTGCCATGACTGACCCCAAAGGAGATACCGCTTCACTGCTGAAGTCTTCGGGTATCGACACAATAGCCCCTTTGGATTCAGAGGAGCAAATAAGAGAAGGCTTGCTGAAATTCCTAGCAGCTGTTCGGAAAGGTCGTGCGCCAACAGCTACTGACAAAGCTATCGAAACTCATACCAGAAGGTCTCGCACAAGAGACTTGGTGAGCCTATTGGATTCATTAGACAATTGACCAGCAAAGATTTATTTCCAAATGGCAAATTTTAAAGGAAAGGATAAGAGATGCGTGATTTCCTCGTCTTAGCACTAGTATTTTGTAGCTTACCCTTCTGCTTTTTTAGACCATACATGGGTATATTGGTATGGTCCTGGATAAGCTATATGAATCCTCACAGGTTAACTTGGGGTACCGCTTATCATTTTCCCATAGCGCAATGGGTGGCGGTAATGACATTGTTGGGATTTATCTTTAGCGGGGACCGAAAGAGGCTTCCCATGGAGCGAGAAACGATATTAATGCTCCTCCTTTGGGCCTTGTTTACGATAACATCCTTTTTCTCACTGACTCCAGAGTATGCCTGGTTACAATGGCAGAGTGTATCTAAGATTTTACTGATGACCTTCGTAACAATGATGCTCTTCATTGACAAGAAAAAGCTTCGATATTTGTTATTGACCATCACCTTTTCGGTCGGCTTCTATGGCGTAAAAGGTGCGATTTTTGCCGTTTCTACAGCAGGCAAGTATCGCGTCTATGGTCCCCCTGGCACATTCTTAGGAGATAACAACGATCTTGCTCTTGGGTTACTGATAATTCTTCCAATTGCGTTTTTCCTTGCGCGAGATGAGCTTAATCAAAAGTTGAGGATGATTTTGAGGGGGGTCTTCTTCTTATCCATAGCGGCTGTAGTTTTTACATATTCCCGAGGTGGTTTTGTGGGACTCACGGCTCTGACGTTGATATATCTTGTAAAAACGAAAAAAAAGTTATGGGCGTCAGTGATTATCCTTGTGAGCGTTTGCCTAACTCTTTCATTTGTGCCAGGTAAATGGTTTAAGCGAATGGGAACCGTTGCAGAATATCAAAACTACCAACTTGAGGGGTCCATCCGAGGGCGCCTCAATGCGTGGAAATTTGCTTGGAATCTTGCCGTGGATAGACCTCTTTCCGGCGGTGGATTTGATGCTTTTCAGCGTGATGCATTTGAGATATACGCACCAGATCCAGCAGACTTCCACGATGCACACAGCATATATTTTGAAATGTTAGGAGAGCATGGATTCATTGGTTTGGGTTTATTCCTTGCATTGTTAGCATCTTCAGTACTAAGTATGCATGAATTAAAGAAAAAATACGGGAATGTGCAGTCTCTTGAATGGATAAGAAATTACTGCGATTTGTTGCAGATGAGTCTATTCGCATATATTGTTTGTGGAGCATTCTTAGGTCGTGCCTACTTCGATTTATTTTATCATCTAGTTGCTCTGGTTGTTATATTAAAGGCCATAGTTCGCGAAGAATATTTGGTTGTTAGTGACAATGAAAAACAAGACGAACCGGCCTATAGTGGTGCGATGATTCCCAGTGGTGTCGTAGCAAGCAAATGAAGCCGATAAAGATTATGCATGTTTTACACTCGTTCGACATTGGCGGACTTGAAAATGGGGTGGTCAATGTCCTCAATACAATGGATCGAACACGATTCTTACATACTATTTGTTGTATTGGTCGATCAGGAAGAAATGCTGAAAAATTGAGCAGCCTAGACGTAGAAATTTTCGAGATGCAAAAGGGCGAGGGCAGGGAACTGCTTCTGGCATTGCGACTAGGACGTTTGTTTAGGTCGGTTCCTACAGATATCGTCCACACAAGAAATTGGGGGGCTGTTGATGGGATTCTTGGAGCGAAATTGGCCGGGGTACCGATAATAGTGCACGGGGAGCACGGTAGAGATATGACCGATCCCAATGGTAGCAATAGGAAGAGAAATCTCATCCGAAGGATTCTTTCGTGCTTTGTAGATCGCTATTTCACGGTTTCACAGGACTTACGGGAGTGGCTTATAAATGTAGCAGGCATCAATGAAAGAAAGGTGCAGGCCATATGCAACGGCGTAGATACATTAACATTTAATTCCGACAACAAGGATTTAGTGAGAGCCAAACATGGCTATGGCCCGAAAGATCTGATTATTGGCACCGTGGGACGACTGGATCCAGTCAAAGACCAGCAGCTTCTCATTAGGGCCTTCGCTCGGCTCGAAAAAAAATATAACAACTTGCATTTACTGATTATCGGCAATGGCCCGTCGTGGGAAGATTTGACAAGACTGGCGGATGAATTAGGACTTCATGAAAAGGTTTTCTTTTATGGCATGCGACATGATGTACCTGAAGTGCTCAAGCTTTTGAATATCTTTGTGCTGCCCTCCATTTTCGAGGGAATATCTAACACAATCCTTGAGGCTATGGCAGTCGGCATTCCCATGGTAGTCAGCCGCGTTGGGGGTAACCCTGAATTGGTTGTCGATGGTGAAACGGGGTATCTTGTGCCAAAACAGGACATTGACGCCCTCACAGTGGCTCTGGAACGATATATTGTAAATCAAGATCTCATGAGAAGTCACGGATCTGCCGGACGGAGACGAGCTCTCGATATGTTCAGCTTGGAGAGAATGACGGCCCAATATGAGGCAACATACACACAATTGGTAACCCAACAATAAGCGACTCTGGAGAGACTATGTGTGGCATTTGCGGAATTTACAATTTTGGAAACCAAGAACGGGTTTCCACAGAACTACTTCAGGCCATGACGAACACCCTGATCCATCGTGGTCCGGATGATGAAGGCTTGTATAAATCAGGACCGGTAGGGCTCGGCCATCGGAGGCTTGCTATTATTGATTTGCAAGGTGGGCATCAGCCGATGACCAATGAAGATCAAACGGTATGGGTGATCTTCAATGGTGAGATTTACAATTTCCAGGAGTTGCAAGATCAGCTGGTCAAAAAGGGACATGTTTTTAAGACACGGTCTGATACCGAAGTGATTGTTCATCTATATGAAGAACATGGTGAGCGATGCTTTCAATATCTTAGAGGAATGTTTGCCATTGCACTCTGGGATCAGCGTGAAAAGAAGCTTCTTCTGGCTCGAGATCCGGTTGGCAAAAAACCGCTCTTTTACCTTTATGACGGTTCCAGAATTGTTTTTGCCTCGGAGATGAAGGCCATCTTGCAAGCACCCAATGTACCACGTGAAATTGACCTTGAGGCTCTATCCGACTACTTGTCACTTTCTTATGTCCCGACACCGAAGTCTATTTTTAGGCATATCCGCAAACTCCGGCCCGGCCATTATCTGGTCGTTTCTGATGGTTACATGCAAGAGAGCGAGTATTGGGATATCAGTTTTGGTCACATTCGGCAATTAGCAGAAAAGGAGTGGTGTGAAGAGCTTTTGGAGAACTATCTTGAGGCAGTCCGTATCCGCTTGATCAGCGACGTGCCGCTGGGTGCCTTCCTCTCGGGTGGTATTGACTCGGCATCTGTTGTTGCCCTGATGAGCGAGCTCAAAGGGGAACCAGTTCTCACTTCTTCCATAGGATTTGAGGAGAAAGAGTTCGATGAACTGGACTATGCGAGGGAGGTGGCGTCTCGATTCAATGCTAATCACAATGAAAAAGTTGTTCGACCGGATGCTTTAGAGACTATCAGTAAACTCGCCTGGCATTACGATGAACCATTTGCAGATTCCTCTGCTATTCCAACCTACTATGTTTCAAAAATAGCCCGTGAGAATGTCACAGTTGCACTTTCAGGCGATGGTGGTGACGAAAATTTTGCCGGCTACCGCCGTTACTATTTTGACAAGAGGGAGAATATGATCCGGAAGTTGCTGCCTCTTAGCATGCGTCGGCCGATCTTCGGAACCCTGGCGTCACTCTATCCGAAGGCAGACTGGGCACCACGCTTCTTTCGCGGCAAGGCTACTTTTGAGAGCCTCGCCTCTTCTTCAATAGAAGGATACTTTCTTTCTATGTCAGCCTTTCGTCCATCCATAAAGGCGAGACTTCTCCACCCTGATGTCAGGCAGGAATTGGCTGGGTATGACACCTTGGATGTTTTTCGATATTACTATGATAAGGCCGACACCGATGACCCGATAACCCGGATTCAATATGTCGACATAAAAACATATCTCACCGATGATATCCTGGTAAAGGTAGACCGTGCGAGTATGGCCAATTCCCTCGAAGTTCGCGCGCCAATCCTTGACCAAAAATTCATGGAATTTATGGCTACGATCCCGTCGTCACTGAAACTTCGAGGAACTGTTGGTAAGTACATTTTGAAAAAGGCCCTCGGAGGTGTTCTGCCCGACACGATTTTACATCGAAAAAAAATGGGGTTTGCCGTGCCGCTGGCACAGTGGTTTCGGAATGAGCTGAAAGATATGGCTCACGATGTTATCTTCACGGATAATAATGATGGACTGTTCGATAAGGGTGCTGTTGCTCAAGTCTGGAGAGAGCACCAGCGCGGTTTCCGCGATCGCTCAACTGAACTCTGGAGTATTTTCATGTTTCGGTTATGGCAGCGCAGATTTCTGAATGGGAACGAAATTTCTAAGAATGGATGGTAATCTACCATATGAATCCGATCAAAGTATTGGTTTTTACTAGTTTATATCCAAACAATATTTGGCCTAATAATAATGTTTTCGTTAAGGAAAGGATGTCAACTGTCTCCAGAATGGACGGGATTGAGCTGAAAGTTATTGCACCAGTACCCTATTACCCCCCAATTCAAAGCGGTTGGAGGCAGAATTTTTCTAAGGTGAAGCGACAAGAGGTGCTAGCTGGGGTAGAAGTGTACCATCCCAGGTATTTTATCACTCCCAAGATTGGTATGGCTTTGTATGGTTTACTGATGTTTTTGTCAGTTCTGCCTGTCGTGAAAAAAATCCGCAAAGAATTTGATTTTGATCTTATTGATGCCCATTACGTTTATCCTGACGGATTTGCAGCGGTGCTGCTGGCAGATTTTTTCAGAATACCCGTTGTGGTCTCTGCGAGGGGAACTGACATCAATCTTTACAAAGAATTTCCGCTCATTCGAAAACTCCTTCGTCACACTCTACTGAAGGCGGACAAAGCAATTTCCGTGTGCCAAGCACTCAAAGATGAAATGATTCAATTGGGGATTCCGGCCGCCAAAATATCAGTGATCCCGAACGGAGTCGATTCTAGCAAGTTTTACCCACTTTCAAAGGAGGTGGCCAAGCGGAATTTGGGTATCCCCACGGATAAAAAGCTGATTCTCTCTGTGGGAAGCCTCATCCCCAGAAAGGGTTTTGATCTTCTAATCAGAGCAATCAAAGTTCTTGGTGACAGGTATCACAAAAAGGATCTTTTTTTGGCCATCGTCGGTGAGGGAAAGCTTAGAGGTGATCTTGAGAAGCTCATTTCTTCACTTAACCTTGACGAGCATGTTTTTCTCGTTGGGGCCAAACCCCATCAGGAGCTATACTGCTGGTACAATGCAGCTGATCTCTTCTGCCTAGCCAGTAGCCGTGAAGGATGGCCAAATGTCGTGATGGAATCGCTCGCTTGTGGGACCCCCGTGGTTGCTACCGAAGTATGGGGAGTCCCAGAGATTATTCAATCTGACAAGATCGGACTTCTGGCGAAGCGGAGCGTGCCAGAGCTTGCCAAGGGGATTTCCCTTGCCCTCCAAAGACAATGGAATTCCCCTGAAATCGTGCAATATGTCAGAGAAAATACATGGAATCGAGTCGCGTTTTCTGTTTGTCAGGTTTTTAAATCAGTCCTCCAGCCCAATGGTTTACAATGAGAGTTCTTTACCATCATCGAACCCAAGGCCGTGGAGCTGAAGGAGTTCATATTCGAGGGATAGTGGACGCATTTAAATCCTTAGGGCATGATGTCCGACTTCTTTCACCTCCAGGTTCTGGTGTGGTAGGTCAAAGACTCAGTGAGAAGAATAGGAGCCGGAGGAAGCTTTTAAATATTAAATTGAATCGTCTATGGAAAGTCATTAGTGATCAAGTTCCTCAGTTTATATTCGAAATAATTGAGATTGGTTACAATATTTATTCGTATCTAGGTTTCAAATCTATTATTCGCTCTCATCACCCAGATTTCATTTATGATCGATATGCTCTTTTTGCTATATCACCTTTATTTATAGCTCATCGATATAAGATTACCTATATCTTGGAAGTAAACGACGCCACGATCATTCAGAGATCACGTCCCCTATTCTTTGAGAAGCTCGCAGGTTTGATCGAAAGGGCAGTATTTCGTAATGCGTCGGTCATTCTCACCGTCTCTGAGAACTTTAGACAACGTATAGTAGACGCATACAACATTCCTCCATCAAAGATATTCGTCATTCCCAATGCGATTGATCCCGCGAGGTTTCATGCGGATGATTGCCGTGACTTTCGCGAGAAGATGGTATTGCATGGCAGAACAGTTATTGGAGTTGTCGGAGCCTTTGTCTCCTGGCACGGAATAGACTTTCTTATCGAAAGTCTTCAAGACCTGTTTGCGACGCGAAAAGACTTGACAGTTCTCCTCGTTGGAGATGGTCCTGTTCGCGCTCAGACCGATGCTCTCGTAAAGAGGCTTGGATTGCAGACACGTGCCGTAGTCACCGGATTTGTCCCGGCAAGTGATGTTCCCAAGTACATATCGTGCATGGATATTTGTGTTATGCCTGATTCAAACGAACATGGTTCCCCCATGAAAATATTTGAGTACATGGCAATGGGCAAACCGGTTGTTGCCCCCAAGTATGGCCCCATTGAAGAAATAATCAGGGATGGAATTACGGGCATATTATTTGTGCCTCGCGATAAGACAGGCCTGCGTACAAGTATTGAAAAACTGTTAAATGATGCGGAACTAAGGGAGAATCTTGGAGCACGTGGAAAGGAATATGTTTTTGGGAATCACACTTGGACGGTTAACGCACAGCGAATTGTCTCAATCCTCCAGAGGCACTTTGAGCAGCTTTCTGTCTGATAGGGCTCATCGATGAGGGGAAGTCCAAATTCAGAACTATGGTCATCCGCCTGGTTTGTTCTGTGCTCATCGGAAGGAGCAACGCCCTGCTGCGGCAGGAAATACATGATGGTGTGCCTGCGACCATTCTGGCCAACTCATTGTGATAGATAACAAATGTGCAATAAATAATACAACAAATAATACAATAGGTCATAAAAATTGTACATTTGTTAAAGCAATGCTGCCAAGAAACCACAGTAACGATCATCACCAAGAAAAATATTGTTTGCTTAATGACTTATCTGTCATGATCACCAGCTATACCCCAGTGCATGGCACACAAATTCGGCCATTTCGTGAAGGTTGGGCATCATTGTTGCTTGTGAAGAGTCACCCAGACGCTCCACTGAGTGGTATGACTTTGCCAAAAGTTGAGGCGATTCAAACACAACCCAATCTGCTCTTTTTGAGCTTCAACAAAAGAGGAGTAGAATGAAGCTTAGATCTAGAAAGGCCAGACGGCGGGCGCTAGCCATTATCGTTTTCTTCGCTTTTATAGCCCCCAAGATAGCTTCCGCGGTACATATCTCTTTAACAGTTCAAGAAGCAATGCCGTTGGGGGTGAACGGATTGGATAGAACAGTCCAACCCGTAACCGTTGGCATACCGCTTGAGGCGGGGAGTGGTATCACAAACACTGGACAATTGGGCCTGACAGGCGTCAGTAAAGGTCAGTTTCGTGAATTAGCTCGTTGGCCGAACAATAATCTCAAGTGGGTATTGGTGGATTTTCAGGCGAGTGTTCCAGCAAATGGAACCAATAGGTCTGTATCTCTCATCAATGGCGTCGGCAATTTCGGAGGGCCGAGTCTTGCAGAGGAGAAGGGGGCGACGATTCAAGTTGATACAGGGGTAGCAAGGTTTGTAGTTAAAAAGGCTAGCTTTAACCTTCTTGATCAGGTTACCGTCAATGACATCGCTTTGGTGAGTTCTCGCCCAGATGGAGGCATCTTCGTTCGAGACGAGTTCAATAATATATTTTCCTCCGCCAATGATGATAGTTCTACCGCCATAATAGAGGAGAATGGACCTGTAAGAGCCGTCATTCGTGCCGATGGTGCGCTGAAGAATAGCCTTGGCGAACGATTAATGGACTTCACCGTTCGCCTTCATTTTTATACGGGTAAGTCTTACGTAAGGGTTTACATGACATTGAGGAATGCCAATCTTGACAATGTTTCTCCGGTCACTTTCAATAGTGCTGGAGTGAGTTTGCCCGTTTCTCTCATCGGCAATAAATCTTTTCAATTCGCGGGGAAAACGGATTCCGTCTCTGGCACCTTCAATGGAAACGAGACTGCCTACCTTTACCAAGCTTTTTGTAGGGACAAATTTGGTGGTGATGGCTGGAGGTGGTTAAATCCTCCAATGGTAGGAGATTCGCATGATTATGCGCAGGAAGGTTATGAGATACGTCACGAAACCACAACGCTTCACAGTCTTTCCAACGATGGTGATTATAGTAGGGGTTGGGGAGCAATCCAAGATTCCAGTGGGAATGGATTGACAGTGGCGCTTCGCTGGATGTCATCCATGTGGCCTGCAAGTATCGAATTTGACGGATCAGGCAAGGCAGCAGTCGAAACCTATTCCAAGTATAATTCAAAGAATGGTCTGAAGTTTGCTTGGGGTGCTTATGATACTAGGGAAGTCATGTTTGATTTCCATACCAACCCCATTGATAACGAACAAGTTCTTTACAATCTCCAGTATCCTCTATTGGGGCGAGTTTCATTAAGTCAATATGCAAAGAGCGGGGCTTTCTATGGAGAGACGAGACTGATTACAGCAGAACAACAGGTACCCTGGTTTAATGCCCGATTGGAGGAAATGATTGACCAAGGTTTGAGCAACGAGTGGATAAATAACATTAGAGGCCGAATAGAATACTGCAAGGAGAATATCTATCCTGCGTTCGTTCGAACTTTCTACTGGAACAAGGGAGGGGGAGGCAACCAGATGGACCTAGCCTTAGCCGCCCTATATGATTACGCCAGAACAGGCTTTGGGGGCTTCTGGTTACAAGGAGAGCAACAAAGTTTATTTAAAGTAGATGTCTCCCTCCTACATTCTGATGGTTTTGATATGTCCCAGAATTTAGTCAGTCCAGACAATAACGGAACTATTCAATACAGGGTCTTTGATAACTCCCATTCTCATTGGATCAGCTTACCAATACTTTATTATATGACTGGCAATGAGCTACTTAGAGATACAGTCCTTGATTTTGGAGAATGGATTTATGGCTACACTAAAAATATTAGTAAACTGGGTGGGGATATGCGAAGTTGGGGACGCACTTTAAGAAACTTTGCTTTAATGTACGAATTCACTAGATCTATCAATAATGATAAAGAAGCACAGTTTCTAAACGTCCTTACACAATTAACCGATTTGGTACTTGATTCAATAGACGCACCAGCTAACAGAGATGTGTTGGGCCGCAATCTGGAGAGAGGTTATATGTGGCAATACCATCAATATGGCCTTCCAGGCAGGCAAATCAGTGATTTCTTCCTTGCCCAGATCCACTATGAGGCAGTCTGGGAGGCATTGCGCGTGCTGAGAACGACTACTTATTCGAGGACTGAAGATCTTGAGGATTATCTTCTCGGCCTTGCCTACTTTATTTATGATGAGATGTACTTTGAAACTAGAACTGGGATAGACACCAAGGATTATGGATACTTCTATGATTACAATCTAGATCAGGTGAATAACGTAGATGGCGGCAGTCAATTCCGTCCCATTAGCAGTGCCCGTCCCATGTTGGATGCTTATGAAGAAACTGGAGATACAAAATACTTAGACCGAGAAAGAAAGTTGATGCTTGGGGATATCCAGTATGTAAACACGAGAACTCCCTCGGAACGCAAAAGCCAAGCCTTTCTATGGACTGATCTGAGGCGAGAGGCTCCCGGCTGGCACTACGTCAATAACTTGGTGGTGGAAGACAATGGGGAGGGATCGTATACCCTTGTCTGGGATGTTCCAGTCGGTGCTACCCAATACCATATCAAATATGCTGACAAGCCTATTGTTGAATGGTTGGGTTTTGACCAAGCCAGCAGGACGTACAAATTTGAGCCAGCAAGCTATA
>WOR8_10005656_pt1 | contig 16733 bp, 14 predicted proteins | sample DeeMarSeWOR38_10_FD_19890 | JGI IMG/M metagenome (IMG submission 19890)
TCCCATGGTTTTTGCTTATGATTTCAGGATGATTGACATAATCGCTTGGATAGAATTCAACTTGGGGATTGTTATGAACGAAATCGAAGAGCTTGCGTGTGCCCAGACAAAAGCTTGCTATTATTTTGTCTTGGTGAATGGACTTCTTCCTGCCGGTTATTACGCCATTTTCTATCAAGGGCAGATATGCATCGGTAATCATTTCTGAATGTACACCAAGGTCCTTCTTGTCCGTCAGATGTGAGAGAACGGCAGTCAAAATCCGACCTATACCCACCTGAATGGTCGAGCCGTCCTCGACTAGTTTGGCCACGTATATTGCCATCCTTTCAGCAATGGCTCGACGCTCAGGTATGGCAGTCTCAATTAGTGGTTCTTCGTGCTCAACGATGGCATCCAACTCAGTAACGTGGATAAAACTGTCACCTAATACTCTTGGCATCCTAGGATTGATCTGTGCCACCAAATGATGTCCACACTCGGCTGCAGCCTTGACCACATCCACAGAAACCCCCAAGCTACAAAATCCGTGCTCGTCTGGAGGAGATACTTGGATAATGGTAAGATCGAGATCGAGCACACCACTTCTGAAAAGGTTTGGTGCTTGTGAGAGATAAACTGGCATGTAATCAGCCCGCCCCTCGAACACGGCCTCCCTCAAGGTGTCGGTGACGAAGAAAGTCTTGACCCGGCAGGCATGGAGCAGATTTTCCTGGATAAAGGGACTTGGGCCGAAGGCGATGGAGTAGATTATCTCCACATCCACATACTGGCCCAGGAGGGAAGCCAAAGCCTGCACCAGGTGTTGAGGCGTACTGCAGCCGCTACCAATAAATATTCTGCTGCCACTTTTGAGACAGTGGGCGAGAGCGTCGGAAGCAGTTGTGAGCTTATTCTGGTAAGCGTGATTCCAGTTTGCCTTATACATATCTTGCTTTACCTATCATAAGTAAATTTTCTTCGCCAATTGAAACTGAAATCGAATAGCAGATTAGTTCCCAGGATTATATGGTTGGTTATAACACTGTTCAAGGGGTAGGTGGTCAAAGGTTTTTCTTGACAACCATAGAGGCTCAATTTTTAATGAAAAAACTTTGCCTAACCCGCATGTTTCACGAATTATTGTTGCGAGACCCTAGAAATTTCCGCTCTGTTGCTTCAAAGGAGGGGTGTTTATGAGTAGCCGAGGACTTGTTTTCCTATTCCCTGGACAAGGTTCTCAATATGTTGGCATGGGAAAAGTTTTCTATGACGAGTATCAAGAAGTCCGTGACCTTTTTACCCGGGCCACAAAAATCCTCGAGATGGACATGGAGCAGCTCTGCTTCGAAGGCCCGGAAGATGAACTGGTGCTGACCCATAATGTGCAACCTGCAATCACCCTGATTAACATTGCATGCTCAATGGTTCTTAGGCTCCGAGGCGTGGAGGCTGCAGCTGCAGCCGGCCATAGCCTTGGAGAATACAGTGCCCTTCATCTGGCTGGAGTTATCGATGAAAGGGCTGTGCTGGAGCTGGTGCGACTCAGGGGCCAGCTTATGCAGGAAGCAGCAGATGAACAACCAGGCGCTATGGCAGCTATTCTCAATCTGCCGGCAGAAAAGATTGACGAGGTTTGTGAAAGTTGTGAAATTGAGATGGCCAACTATAATTCGCCGGGGCAAATAATAGTGAGCGGTGTTGAAGAAAGCGTTCTTCGGGCCATGGAAATCTGCTCAGATGCTGGGGCGAAAAGATGTGTCCGTCTAAATGTGAGTGGCCCGTGGCATAGTCGGTGTATGGTGAAGGCCAAGGAGAAGTTTGAGCCTCCTTTGGCGCAATACATATTCCGGGATCCAAAAATCCCGGTTATGGCCAATGTGGACGCTGACTACGTGCGAGACGGGAATGGTGCTCGAGAGAATCTTGTTCGGCAACTATGTGCCCCCGTTCGCTGGCAGCAATCAATGGAAAGGTTGATTAATGACGGGCATCAAAGATTTGTTGAAGTTGGACCCAAAAAGGTTCTAAGAGGCCTAATGCGGCAGATTGACCGCAATGTGGAGGTCTATAACGTGGAGGATCTGGAGAGTCTGGAGGCGTTTCTGAAAGCAGTGGGGGGAGAAGAGTAATAAGACAGAGATCAGAGATCAGAGGTCAGAGGTCAGAAGACTGAGGTCAGAATTTGGGATTTCGGATTGCGGATTGCGAATTTCGAAATGTTTAAGGACTTCTACGAATTGTACGATTTCAACGACCAATTGATAAATGCTAAATGAGAAATGAGAAATGACAAATGACGGGAGGTTTTTATGCAGAGGCAGCTTGCTAAGGTAAAGCAAAGTGTGGCCTTTCTCGAAGGGGAGACCGAACTTCGCCCACATATAGCCGTCGTGCTCGGGACTGGTTTGGGCGGGCTAGCCGATAAAATAAAAGCTGCTGCCGTGATTCCCTACAAGAAGATACCAAATTTTCCCATTTCAACAGACAAAGGAAATCACTTTTCCTGTCCGGGTCATGGCTGCTATGGGGATAAAGACCTTGCTCATCTCCAATGCTGCTGGCGGACTTGATCTTGCATTCCGGGCTGGTGATCTCATGCTCATCAGCGATCATATAAATCTCACCGGTCAGAATCCACTGAGAGGCGATAACCTAGATGAATGGGGACCACGCTTCCCTGATATGACAGCACCTTATAGCCGGGGGCTCATTGACCTGGCTCAAAGGGCGGCAAAGGACTTGGGCATCAAAATCCATAAGGGTGTTTATGTTGGTGTTCCAGGTCCCAGTATGGAAACCGCGGCAGAAACCCGTTTTCTTCGAATAATCGGGGCTGATGCGGTGGGAATGTCCACCATACCTGAGGTTATAGTTGCCGTACACGCTGGTCTTAGGGTTCTCGGGTTATCAGTCATCACCAATGTGAATGATCCAGACAACTACCAGCCGGCTCCTCTTGAGCAGGTCATTGCCACGGCAAAAGGGGCCGAGCCAACTCTGGTGCGGTTGGTGGAAGAGATTCTGAGGAGGATGTAGACGACTGCCAGCTGACAGCTGGCAGGAGGCAGCGGGCAGCGAGCAGGCAATGAGTCACTTGCCTTCGGCGTCATTCGGTCACTACGCTTCGCTGTCATTCATAGTTAACTCTCACTGTGGCGTTGAAACAACATAATGACGGCCGTAAGGCCTAATGACAGGCGTCAGCCATATTGACGGCGAAGCCAAATGACCTGGTGGTATTTTCTAGAGTGGAGCCAGATAATATGAGGAACGAGGGAGCAAATAGGACTCAGGTAGATTTACTCATCCACAACGCCAAGGTGCTTACCCTAAACGATTCGGATGACATTTTTGACCCAGGAGTTGTTGCCATCCGTAATGATGAAATAGTATGGGTTGGCCCCGAAGGCTCACGGCCCGACCAATTTGAACCGCGGGAGCGGCTGAATATGGCAGGCGGTTTGATAATGCCGGGCCTAATAAATGCGCACACCCATGCGGCCATGACCTGTTTTCGAGGACTTGCCGATGACCTGCCTCTCTCTGTCTGGTTGAATGAGCACATCTTTCCTGCCGAGAGAAAGATTAATGGGGAATTAGTCTACAAAGGAACTCTACTGGCCTGTGCCGAGATGCTTCTTGGTGGTATTACAACCTTTTGCGACATGTACTTGTTCGAAGATCAGGTGGCGAGAGCAGCTCACGAAGCTGGCATGCGTGCCTTAGTGGGTGAGGTCCTCTACGATTTTCCTTCTCCAAATTATGGGTCGCCAGAGCGAGGTCTGGCCTTCACGAGGGATCTCATTCAGACCTGGCAAGACGATCCCCTTATCTCCGTGGCGGTGGAGCCACATGCGGTGTACACCTGCTCTCCGGAGCTGCTCTATAAATGTAGGGTTATTGTTGAAGATTTCCGGGTTCCTATGATCATCCACCTTTCAGAGTCGCAGGATGAGGTGAACCAGGTAAAGGAACGCTACGGCCTCTCGCCGGTAGACCATCTGGAGCAACTGGGACTCCTGTCACCCCAACTAATCGCCGATCATTGTGTGGTGCTAACAGAGACAGAGATGGACATTCTTGCTGAACGTGGTGTCCGGGTAGTTCATAACAATGAGAGCAATATGAAACTCGCTAACGGCGTTGCTCCTGTGGCGAAACTTCTGGAACGCGGTGTGGTTGTGGGCCTCGGGACTGATGGCTGCGCCAGCAACAACAATCTGGACATGCTGGCTGAGATGGATTCTGTCGCAAAGCTTCATAAGGTATATCGGATGGATCCAACCATAATGGACGCAAAAACAGTCGTCCGCCTGGCAACAAGAGGAGGAGCCCGAGTATTAGGACTGGAGGAGCAAGTTGGATGCTTGGAGCCAGGCAAGAAGGCGGACCTGATCGGCCTGGACTTGGATAAGCCCCACCTAACCCCACTTTATAATATATATTCTCATGTCGTTTATGCGGCATCCGCGGCCGACGTTACGCTTAACATAATTAATGGGAGGGTTGTAATGAGGGATGGTGAACTACTCACCCTGGATGTCGAAAAAATTATGGCTGAAGTTCGCGCCATTGCGAAGAAGATTAAGTCCTAACGGAAAGCAGTTCATTAATCATGCAGCGGGCAGCAGATGACAGAGGACAGAGTTTGGGATTTCGGATTTCGGAATGTTTGACGACTTATACGACTTCTACGATTTCTACGATTTGAACGATCAACCTAGGAGCAAGCTCTGCTTGCGATTAAATTGCGAAAGCTCAGATAATGAAGGATGAAAAAGGGAAGAAAACTAGGGCAGACCTACTCGTCACCGGCGATTATGTTCTGACTTTCAACCATAAAAAAAAGGTTGTGGAAAAGGGTGCTTTGGCCATTACGGGAGATTCTATTATTGCAGTGGAAAAGGCATCTGTCTTGAGGGAAAAGATCGAAGCACGAGAGATACTGGATGCATCGGGCTGCCTGGTGATGCCCGGACTGATCAACCTGCATACCCACGCGGCTATGACCTGCTTCCGCGGACTGGCTGATGACCTTCCGCATCAGGAATGGCTTCACGAGCACATTTTCCCTGCCGAAGCGCACCATGTGAGGGAGGAAACGGTCTATTGGGGCACCATGCTGGCGATTGTTGAGATGATCAAGAGTGGCACAACCACATTTTGCGATGGCTATTTCTGCGAGGATGGTGCAGCCAGGGCGGTGGCTGCCAGCAAGATCAGGGCGATCGTTGCTCAGGGAGTGATCGATTTCCCTGCTCCGGGTGTGCCCGATCCAAGGATAAACGTGAAAGCCGCAGAAGCTTTTGTTTTTCGCTGGCAGGGCAAGTCTCCTCACCTCACCCCGAGTGTTTTCTGTCATTCCCCTTACACCTGCTCGCCGGAGACATTGGCCAGAACCAAAGAGGTCTGCAGGCAACACGGAATCCTCTTCCAGATTCACCTGGCAGAAACTATGTACGAGGTGGAAGAGGTCCAGAAGCGCTATGGGCGGCGTCCCGTGGAGCACCTTAGGGCTCTGGGGCTGCTCGATGCAGAGACCCTCTGTCATCACGCGGTGTGGGTTACTGACGAGGAAATAGAAATCCTGGCGCAAAACGGTGTTGGAGTCTCACACAATCCTGAAAGTAATATGAAGTTGGCCTCAGGGGTGGCACCTGTGCCGAAAATGCTGGCTAGCGGGATAAAACTAGGTCTGGGCACCGATGGATGCGCGAGCAACAATAACTTGGACATGTTCCAAGAAATGGACACTGCTGCAAAGCTTCATAAAGTGCACTGGCGTGATCCCACTCTCTGTTCCGCAGTGCAGGTTGTGGCCATGGCTTCTACTGGGGGGGCGTCTGCTCTGGGAATGAGAGGGAAGCTGGGTTCACTGGAGCCTGGGAAAAAGGCTGACATAATCACCATCGACCTGAACCAGCCACATCTTACTCCCATGTACGAGCCTTGTTCCCACGTGGTTTATGCGGCAAGAGGGGCGGATGTCCGTGATGTTATTATTGACGGTCGAAAGGTTATGCGCCAACGACAACTTCTTGATATTGATGAAAAGGAAATAATGGGAAAGGTGAGGGAGATTGCCAGCCGCATACGCGGCCAGCACTAAGAACTAGGCACTAGACACTTTTGGATTTGGGATTTCGGATTGCGGATTTAAAATCAATGAGTAGGGAGCCAGGAGGCAAGAACATATAGATTGTTTTTCCATTCTGGCTCCTGGCTACTGACTACTAGGCTTTTGCCTTGAGCCTTGCGCCCTATGCCTTAGTAAATGACAAATGCAAAATGAGTAATGTGCAATGAGCAATGACCCGGAGGATAGACATGCAAATTCTTATTTCTGGATCCTTGGCCTACGATCGCATAATGGATTTCCCTGGAAAGTTCTCTGATCACATCCTAGCCGATAAGATCCACATCCTGAATGTTTGCTTTGTGGTTAATGGCCTGGCTGAGAAATTTGGTGGCACAGCGGGAAACATCGCTTATACATTGGCTCTGTTGGGGGAACGCCCTCTTATTCTGGCTACAGCTGGAAACGATTTTGGCAATTACGAAGAGTGGCTACGGCAGCACGATCTTCCTTTAGAAGGAATTCGCCTCATGCCCGAGGAATTGACCGCAGGAGCTTACATCACCACTGATATGGCGGACAATCAGATAACCGGTTTTAATCCTGGAGCAATGAAATATCCTTCTCTCTATGAGGTTGACCATGCCCAACTGCCGGATAAACTAGCCATTGTGGCTCCTGGAAATGTTGAAGACATGGTTAACTACAGCCTGAGATACAAAGAACATAACATCCCCTATATCTTCGACCCGGGTCAGCAGATTACTTCCCTGTCAGCTGACCAGTTGACTGAGATAGTTACTGGCTCCAGGTTGCTCATTGCCAACGACTATGAGCTAGAACTGATTACCCAGAAGACGGGCCTGACAAAAGACGAACTCCTGAAAAGGACTGAGGTGATAATTTCGACTCTTGGCGAAAATGGTTCGCTTATCATCACTGCTCAAGGTGAAACAAGAATTGGCGTGGCCAAGCCCTCCAAGGTTCTGGATCCAACCGGGGCCGGCGACGCCTACCGCGCAGGCTTAATCAAGGGGTTGGTCCTGGGGAAAGAGCTTACGGATGCTGCCCGTATGGGAGCCACGTGCGCGAGTTATGCGGTTGAATATCAGGGCACTCAGGAGCATGCCTTCACTCAAGAGGAGTTTTGGACCCGTCATAGGGCCAATTTTGCTCAAAGCGAATAGAGAGGTTTGACAATACATGAACTAAATCTTATTTATTAACCCTAATATCTGGAAGGGGCTAGTATGTTGAGAGCATTAGCAAAGATTTTGAAAGTGCTCAATTCTGAAACTGAGCCGAGCCAAATAAGTTTGGCCTTTTGTTTGGCGCTGATTACCGGGTTTACTCCCCTTTGGAATCTCCACAATCTGCTTGTGGTTCTTCTGGCTCTTATTATTCGGGTCAATCTTTCAACTTTTATTGTAGGCACAGTCGTTCTATCGGGCGTGGCTTACCTTTTGGATCCCATTTTCAGCTGGATAGGTCTAGCAGTCCTGACTCCCAACCCTCTGGAGCCACTTTGGACCGCCCTCTATAATATTCCCCTCTTTCGTTTAGCAAAATTCAACAACTCAATCGTCATGGGGAGTCTGTTGGTTTCGCTGGCTCTCTTTTTCCCCACCTTCATTTTGGCGAACCTTGCCATAGGTCGCTACCGGGAGAACGTTCTTCAGTGGGTGCGGAAAAGTCGTGTGGTGGAAGCACTGACGGCTAGCCGTTTTTACTCTCTCTACGAGTCAGTATCGGGATGGGGGAGGTGAGCCATGAGGAGATGGATCCGCTGGCAGGGGCTTGTCGCTTTCGTCGTTTTTGTTGCGAGCGTTTGTCTTCTATGGTTTGTCTTTGCTGATTTGGCGGTAGAGAAGGTTATCGAGGGTGCAGGCACTCGAATTGTCGGCGCAAAAGTGGAGTTGGATGAGGCGGATATCCAGCTTTTTCCCCTAGGTATCACTCTCAGAGGATTGCAGGTTACCAACCCAAATGAACCGATGACCAATGCTGTTGAGATCACGCGCATTGCCGGCCTTTTTGACGGGGTTGAATTGCTCCGTCGCAAGGCGATCATCGAAGAAATGAGTATGGAAGGCGTGCGGTTTAGCACGGCCCGCAAGAGTTCCGGGGCTATAAAAGGCCGCAGCAAAGGGGAAAAGTCCGAAAAGATGTCCTTGAAAAGGATACTGGGTACCGACTTGCCCTCATTCGTTCTGCCCAAAGCAGAGGAAATCCTGGCGAAGGAACAGTTGCAATCTGTAGAGCTGGCAAAAGCGCTGCCGGCAGAGATAAAAGAGGAACAGAAGAAGTGGAAAAAGGAGCTTGCAGAACTTCCCGGGGAAGAGAGAATAGAGGAGTACGAGAATAGGATAGAAAAGCTCAAAGAGATGAGAAAAACCGGGCCCGAGGGGATTTTTAGGGCTGCAGCCGAGTTAAAGAAACTCAAACAAGATATAGAATCTGACCTGAATAAATTGACAAAGGCGGAGCAGGATTTTAACTCAACCATGAAATTATTCAAGGAGCGACTGGCTCAGGCAGAGCGAGCTCCCGTTGATGATGCTAACCGTTTAGCTTCCAAATATAGTCTTGATTCTCAAGGCCTAGCAAACCTGACTCGCCTGCTCTTTGGACCTCGTATCGCTACCTGGCTGGAGCGGGGGCTCAGTTGGCATGAGCGACTTGAGCCTTTGTATGAAAGGGTCAAAAAAGAGTATGGTGGTGATGCCGAAGTGGTCAAGCCCCTACGTGGTAAAGGGCTTGAAGTGCGCTTCAGAGAGTACAAACCACTGCCTGATTTTCTTATCCGCGAAGTCAAGGGGTCAGTGTCTACCCGAGGGGGAGACATGGAGGGCAGGATTGAAAACATAACCCCTGACCAGGATATACTCGGAAAACCGCTTACCTTTTTGTTCTCAGGGGCAAAGCTCAGTCTTCTGCAGTCGTTCCGGGTGGATGGAACTCTTGATCACGTGTCTCGACTCACGGCCAGCGACAGGATCAACCTGAAATTGCGAGGCTATCAAGCTCAGCAACTGACCCTCACCGATAGCGATGCTTTCTCCGTGAAGTTGGCAAAAGGGCTTGCAGATCTCGACCTGAGTTCGATAGTTAGCAACGGTGCCATTGACACAGAATTTGCCGCGGTCCTGAAATCAGCGAAGCTGGAGGTCAATACCTCGGTGGAATCGGGACCTGTGGTCAAAGCAATAAGCTCAACCCTGACGGGGGTATCCAGTTTTTCTTTAGTCGCTAAGGTTAGTGGAAACCTCGATGATTACACGATGAAGCTTTCCTCTGACCTGGACCGAGTACTGAAAGACAGTGTAAGTGCACAGCTGAAAAGTCAGATTGCCAAGCTAGAACAAAAGCTGAGGGCAGATATTTCTGAAAGAATGAGTGGTCCAATTCAGCAGGCAAAAAGCAGCCTTGGAGATTTTGCCCCCCTTGGTGATGAGCTGGAAAAACGAATCCAAGATTTCATTTCATTGCAAAAAGAGGCCCTGTTTAAGAAATCATCAACCGGCCTGCCGATCCCATGATAACCATTGGCTTTTCATCCCACCAAGTCGAAGCATTACCTTTTATTTACCGCCAGATGGAGCGATACCAGGTTGTCGTCCTCGAAGAGCCTCCTTCTCCCAACTTCCCTGGAATGCTAAACGGCACCATTTCCATTGACAATTACATAATGGAGCTTGATTCTGGTTTCCCGGAGTTCGGTCGGCAAATGTGCACTCTGCTAAAGGAACTTCACCTTGAAGGAAAAATCATTCTCCAGGTAGAGCCTTATCTTGAGAGACTTTTACAGATTCATGAGCTTTTAGCATCCGGAAAGACTGCAGAGGAAATAAGCCGAAAGCCTGAATTCTGGGAAGTATATGAGGCTGAAAAAAGGGCAACTGGCGCCCTTATTTCTTACTATTCAATCAGCACAGCCGGCGCTTTTTCAGCTGTGGTGGAAGCGGTAAAGATATTCGCCCGGGCAGATGCTTTACGTCTCACCCTAAGAGAAAGGTTAAGGGCAAAGGCTATCGCTTCTTTGCAAAGGCCAGGGGCGACCATGTATGTGGAGGCCGGCTACATACACTATCCTATATACCGCTATTTGCGACAAGAAATCGGCAAGGAGCAAGAGATCAAGGTAGTCTACCCCCTGGGCCCAGTGATAAAGAAACTGAAGGGAAAAAGGCGCAATATGGGACCTGGAGATATTTTGACCCTCCTCTACGCCTTACATAACAATGCCAACGATGAGATGGCTGGTCTGCTTGCTGCCCGCAGTCTGATTTACATAAAACTGATTGAAAAGGAGGAACTTTTTCCCGGAAAGTCCGGAACCCCTCACATTGAAGATGAGATCAAGGTCAATAGGCTGGTGGATAGACTGGATTTCAATCAGTGTCGGGAGCTTTTCGAGCGAATTCGCCGGTCAAAGAGGGAAAAGGCAGTTGAAACGGCGAAGGAGTATGTCAGGAGCATAGAGCATAGAGCATAGAGCATGGGGAGATACAGCAGGCAGACGGCAGAGGACAGGAGACAGATTCTCCTGTGGGAGCGGCTTTTAGCCGCGATCTTGCGGTTTAAAAGATTTGAGCGACTAAATGAGTAAGGACGAATAGTGATTTTTGCAATTGACAGATGCAACTTCTATGGTAAAGTAATCGCTGAGTGGAGTTTCTATGCTCCACTCGGTGCCCCTCGCCCCCACCAGCCATCCGCGCTCGGTTTGGTGGGGGCATTTTCTTTTTGGACTCTAAAAGACTATTCAGCGCTCGAGTAGGTTCGGGTCCTCTCCAAACCAGGAATGGCATAGCAAACGGGATCTCCTCTCCATAGAGAGAAGTAAGGCAGGCCATCCTGATACTTCTCCAGATCCTTGCATGAACCGGAACATTGGTTCTTGCTTTCGTCAACGCGTTCGCATTCCAGGCAAGGGCTTCTGTCTTCTTCCATGATCCACCTCCCCGATGCAAAACGTCCAATTCAATTCGAAGCAAAAACAAACTTTTAACTTTGTCATGCAGGGGAAGTGCCAAAAAGCCCATAAATACGAAAAAATTTGTAAATTCAGAGCATTATTATGAGGTAAATCTACTATGCAATTTCATTCGGTTGCCAAAATTAGCCATAAGGCCAAAAATCACTTTGGCAAAAGACCAAATAATTACCTTAACATGTGCTGCGATTAGTTTCTTTGTCAGTTTGGGAGGACAATATTGCGTCACAAATGACAAAATGTGACGGTAATGGCAACAAAATATAGGTACACCATTAATGGGTGTAATATTGACTTTTCTCCTTTTGATGATCAATATAACTGTGATTTACAGGGCTGCATTGGTTTATACTATAATGACTACTTGACTCCGCAAGTAGTATATTTAGAGATAAAAATTGTAGAAGCCAACAATTATCTTGGATGAGGTCAGGTAAAAAGGGTTTGAAATGAAGCGATATCTAGGACGTTGGCTTGCTTTTTTATTGAGCTGTATGTCTTTGCATATCTTGATGTATACAAGTGTTTTTGCAGCAGTTACAAACACCTGGCCCGGAGCGGAAGGGGGAACCGTCCAAGCCTTAGCAATTGATCCAAGTTTCAATACGACACTTTACGCCGGCACTGAATCCGGGGGCATTTATAAAAGTACAGACAGCGGCGGTAGCTGGACTGCGGCGAACAACGGATTATCTGATTTCAATGTACAAGCTCTAGCTATTGATCCACTCATCAATACGACGCTTTACGCGGGGACGCACGACCGTGGAGTATTCAAAAGCACCGACGGCGGCAAGAATTGGTCTCAAACCGGCCTGACCAATATCAATGTGCAAGCATTGGCTATCGATCCCAATCCAAATACTACGATATACGCTGGTACCAACGGCAGTGGGTTGTTCAAGAGCAATGATGGAGGCACGAGCTGGACTGATGTCAATACGGGTGATCTTCCCAACGACGCCAATGTACAAGCCTTGGCCTTCGATACAACCTCACCAAGTACAGTTTACGCAGGGACCAGCAACGGTGTGTTCAAAACTACAAGTGGCGGAAATACATGGTCTGATGATAGTGGCGGATTGACCAATACCGATGTCCAAGCCCTGGTTATCGATCCCAACTCGAGCACTACCCTTTACGCGGGTATCAATGGAGGTGGGGTATTCAAAAGCACAACTAGTCCAGCTAACTGGTCTCCCGTCAGCGATGGAATTCTGCCCAACGACGCCAATGTGCAAACCATGGCAGTCACAAATTTGTTTTTAAACACGGTCTACGCTGGCACTGAAGAAAGTGGTGTTTTCAAAAGCACTAATGGTGGCACCAGCTGGGTAATAGGTAACAGCGGATTGACGAGCACTGATGTGGAAGCCATAGCCATCAATCCCGCCAACAATAATATTACATATGCTGGCACCGATGCGGGAGGAGTATTCAAAAGCACGACAAGCACTCCAAACTGGTCTAGCAGCAACGACGGTCTTACCGCTTCCAGGACGCAAGCCCTGATCATCGACCCAGACTTCACAAATATAATTTATGGGGGAACGGATTCGAGAGGGGTATTCTGGAGTACCAACGGAGGTCAGAATTTCTCTCCAAGAAATCAGGGCATACAAAATGACAATGTGCAAGCCCTAGCCATTGATTTTCACAGCACCAACATTCTTTATGCCGGCACAAGGAACAGAGGAGTTTTTCAAAGCTTAAACAGCGGCTCAATCTGGAATCCGGTAAATGCAGGAGATTTGGATACAGACGCCAATGTGCAAGCCCTTGCCATCGATCGCTCTGATACCGATATCATATATGCGGGCACCAATGGGGGCGGAGTTATCAGAAGTACGAATGGTGGCGGAAACTGGACTGCTGTAAACAACGGAGACCTGGCTGTTGACGCCAATGTGCAAGCCCTTGCCATCGATCGTTCTGATACCGATATCATATATGTTGGCACCAATGGGGGCGGAGTTATCAAAAGTACCAATGGTGGCACTAACTGGTCTGCGGTGAACAACGGCCTGACGAATTTGAATGTACAAACTCTTGCCATAGATAGTGTCGACACCGAAATCATCTATGCCGGTACGGACGCGGGCAGTTTGTTCATCAGTATGGACGGTGGCGCAAACTGGTCTGCCATTACTGGCTCCATTTCCGGCGCCAATGTTCTGTCTCTGGCCGTAGATCCTGACACCACTACCACACTTTATGCAGGCACAGCGGGTGAAGGGTTTTTCAAGCTCACTGAGAGGGGAGAACCCAGCGCCACTGAAGGCAGTGGGGGGGGTTGTTTTATTTCCTCAACGACCTATGGTTCTCCTGTGAGTTGGCAGGGTCAAGCGGTGGCCACGATTCTTGTTGTTTTCATCTCTATTATGATCGTGACTATTGCTTTATTGTATCTTTTGAAAAAACTGCGATTGCACGGGCTTGTTTTTGAAAGGAGGTTTTCCCATGGAATGCCCATTTTGCGGAAAAGTTGACACTGGAGTTATCGACTCCCGGCCAACAAAAGAAAAAACTGCCATTAGACGGCGTCGCCAATGTCTGGCTTGTGCTGGCAGATTTACCACTTATGAAGCCACCCCCAACCAGTTGATGCTCCTCTTAATGAAAACTCATGCGGGCAAGGGTGGGAGCATGAAGAGTTCCGAGACGGCGTTATCATTTATGTCAAGCGCTCTGAAAGGCTTGGCTGCAGAGTTAGAGGGACTCATCGGCGAGGTAGCCAAGTTCGAGCCAGCCAAGAGAGTTAAAAGAGAAGTTAAGGCGAGAGTCAAAAGAAAGGTTCCGGCCAAAAAGAAGACTGTGACAAAAAAGAAAGGTCCCGCGAAAAAGACTGTCATCCCCAAGGGGAAAAGGGCCAGGAAACTGAGTGACACGGGCAAGGTACTTCAGGTAATCAGAGGTCACAAAAAGGGCGTAGATATTCCCAAGTTAAAAAAGAAGACGGGTTTCGCCGACAGCAAAATTAGAGCAATTCTCTACAGGGCAAGCAAAGAAGGAAAAATCAAGAGAGTAAGGAGAGGGGTATATAGCTCTAATTCCTAAATCCCAAGCACGAAGTTCCAAACAAATTAAAATTACCAAAGCACAAAATCCTAAAACATAAAGAACGCTCTAGCAAATAGCATTGGATAGCATGTGAGCGAGTCTAGTTTTGAACATTTGATATTTGAAATTCGGATTTGCCCTTCGACTTGGCTCAGGGTGGTGAGTCCTTCGACTCTGCTCAGGACCGTGAGCCTGTCGAACGGCTGGTCGAACCGATATTAGGATTTGATCAAGAGTAAACGTTAGATTTTTCCCTCAGAAGATAACCCTGACTCCTCCCAGATCTTTGATGGAAAAGGTGTGCTTCTCTTCCGGGGCTCCGATAAAAATATTGTTCGTGGGCACGCTAAATTCCTTGGAAACTTCCTCGATAATCTCCGGACCAAATTTACCCTCCCGGGCTACAAACTTTATTCTCAGCATGGGGTAAATTTCCTCTAATGCCTCCAGACTATGTTTGACGGCATCTTCCTCACTTTGTCCAGGATTCGCATAGAGATGGAAAACCACCACCGAACGGCTTGATTCGTTGTGAACGATGTATTCGAAGGCATCGTGCAAGCGACGTAAATTACCTCCTCTGGTAAAGAGCACAACTCGCTGCTCGGTTAGACCGGTTATCCGGTCTATGATGATCGTCCGCCAGACGAGGAACTTGGCCATGAGATTGTTCAACACCTGCAGAATAGCCTTGAGAATTGGAATGCGCAGGTACATGAGGACAACCAAGCACACCGTGGGGATGAAGTACTGCATAAAGTAGAGCAGATTCTTGCGGTCAATAAAGACATTGCCAACAATACCTATACTGGTCGCCAGTATGGCCAATAATATGGTCATCCAGCCGGCGCGGTAAGTGCGTTTCAACTCTTTGCGTCTGGTTTTCAGCAGAATATCGCCAATACCGAAAAGTGTCATGACTCCGAGAAATGAGATGGTGTAAACTCCGGCCAGAGAAAGCAGGCTTCCCTTGGTAACCAAAAGAATGGAGGAGCATAGGAGAAAGAAAGTGATGATAATCCGGTGGCTGGTATTTCTCCTGCTTTTTTTCAAAAAGAATTGAGGCAGACACTGATCCAAGGCCATCCGGTGCACCAGGCCGGTGACTCCCACAAAACTGGTTAACACCGCACCCGAGAGCACCAGGGTGGCATCCACCACAATTATTATCTTGAAGGTCTGGCCAGCCATCAGGTGTGCCATTTCGGACAACAAATAGTCTTTGTGACCGACAATTTCGGCTAAGGGCAAGAGGTTCAAGGAAAGGATAGAGGTAATAGGGTTAAATATGGCTACTGCAATAAGCATGTTTCGCAGGGTCTTGCGAAAGACACCTACATCCTGCTCCTCAACGAAATTGGCCGAGCTCTCAAAACCACTTATGCCTAGCAAAGCTGCTGAAAAACCCAAAGATAGGGCTATAAGAAGATCTTTACCTACAGGGAGGGTGCTGAGGTTTGCCTTGAGGATGTGGAAGTCAGTAGGCAGTTTGATGAAACCGAGGAGGCAGAAAGCTGCCAGGGTTGACATGTGAAAGATGAAGATGGTCAGGGCCACCACTGCGGATTCGGTGATGCCGATGATAGCCAGGGCGGCGAATATTGCAAGAATAATAATGGTAACTTCCATGACACTAAAGGCGGGGAAAATAGTGTGAAGGTATTCGGCAGCTGTTTTGGATGAGATGACTGCCGTGGCGATGTAGGAGAGAATAGTCATACACGCTGCCAGAGCTGCAGCGAACTTGGAAGTGCAGTTGAGCAGGCAGTTGTAGGTGCCTCCGTTTAAGGGGAGGGCTTCTACGACCTCGGTATAGACCTTTTTGTAGAGGTAGAGGACCCCAACAACCATGAGCAGCACCAGTGGAGCCAAAACGCCCGCGTAAACAGCGGCGATGGCAGATACATAGAGACAGGAAGATGTGATGTCATTACCGCATATTCCGGTGGCCAGCCACTGGTTCAGTCTTTTGTGTGGCGCAGTTCCGGCGAAGAGCTCTGTTGGGGTTGAAGGGGATGCGGTCTCTTTGCTGTTACTGTTTTCCACTGATTGCATTGTACTCCCTGTGAAATGAATGGATTACACGGGCACGTATCTTATAGCAACTTACCTGCCCTGTCCAGCAGCAGGGACTATAAAACTGGTCAATATGTTAAATGTCTAAAATAATGTAACTTTACTTGATCGAATTATAAGGATCTCGTCTGATTTCTTGACATAATTTGTAAACAAAAAAAATCTTTATAACCCATATCAAACCGCAGATCAAAGCCGGGTTTCGCCGACAGCAAGGTTAAAGCAATAGTCTACAGGGCGAGCAAAGAAGTAAAAATCAAAAAAGTGAGAAGGGGGGTATATATTTCCCAGTAGGGGCTAATAGATGCTGTTCACATCCCATTTCGCCATATTAGCGCGGTCCGACCACTTGTTCCTACCCCATTACGACGCTCTACTTCCGCCAGAATGAAGGAAACACGAGGACGAGGACGGTGAAAACCTCGAGGCGCCCAACAAGCATGCAGAGGGAGAGGAGCACGTGGCCCGCCTGCGGCAGATGAGCGAAGTTGTCCGTGGGGCCCACCTGGCCGAGGCCGGGGCCGATGTTTGAGAGGCAGGCGA
>WOR8_10004295_pt1 | contig 16726 bp, 12 predicted proteins | sample DeeMarSeWOR38_10_FD_19890 | JGI IMG/M metagenome (IMG submission 19890)
GGGTAGCACCCCAGTTAAACGTGGTGGTGCAGAAAAGCTTGTAAAAAACGGGGTTCATTGGCAAACTCTTGGGACTTCAACCTCCACGAGAGCAACCAATGAACCCACAAGAGATATTTTGCCCGAATATAGACTGTCCTGCAAGAGGTCAAACTGGAAAAGGGAACATTCATGTTCACAGTCAGAAGGAAAAGCGTTGTATTTGCGATGTCTGTCAGCAAACCTTTACAACGAGTAAGGGGACCATTTTCTACCGACTGCGCAGCGACCCGCAAATAGTGCTGTGGGTGATCATCTTGTTGGCATATGGTTGTCCGGTGCAAGCGATTGTCAAAGCCTTTGGTCTGGATGAGCGTACGGTCAGAGATTGGCATGGAAGGGCAGGAGAGCATTGCAAGAAAGTTCATGAACATATGGTGGAAAGCAGTCAGCAGAACTTAGAGCAAGTACAAGCCGATGAGATCAAGGTCAAGGTGCAGAAAGGAACCTACTGGATGGCATTAGCAATGGCGGTTTCGACCCGCCTGTGGTTAGGTGGCGTGGTCAGCCGCAAACGAGACTTGGTTTTGATCCAGACACTGGCAGACAAAGTGCGGGCGATTGCACTTTGCCGTCCCCTGTTATTGGCAGTCGATGGCTTGTCCAGCTATGTGACCGCTTTTCGGCTGGCTTTTCGCAGCAAACTGCCCCGTTGGCGAGGCGAAATCGGTCGCTGCAAGTTGGTTTCCTGGCCGAACATCGCCATTGTACAAGTCGTCAAGCAGCGAGTAGAGGGTGTGCTGACCGTTGACCGGCGTATTGTGCAAGGTGGCAAAGAAATGGTGGAAGGCTTGATCAAAGCAACCCAAAAAGGAAAAGGTGTGATCAATACAGCCTTTATCGAAAGGCTCAACGCCACCTTCCGCCAAAGATTGAATAATCTGGTGCGACGTACCCGTACGTTGGCCCGCCGATCTGAAACTCTGGAGGCTGGCATGTACATCGTGGGTTGTTTCTACAACTTTTGCGACTTCCACCACAGCCTGCGTTTGAAACTCTTTGTTGGTTCTTTTGGCTATCGTTGGGTGCAACGCACTCCGGCTATTGCCGCCAAATTGACGGATCATCAATGGACGCCTGCCGAGTTATTCGCTTTCAAAGTGCCTCCACCTCGCTGGAAACCGCCTGTACAGCGTGGAAGACCATCTCTGGCTACGCTACTACTGGCTCATAGGTGGGCCGCATGACCACAATTAGGGGCGGTGATACCGTCATGTTTACCATTGATTTCTACTCACATTTTTTGATGTAATCCTGTTTGCTATTCTTGCAAACCACAGTCTCCAACGCAAGCGGGACCATGCCTTGATCCCATCTCGAACCTGTGGACGTGATGGGGGATGCTGGCTGAAAATTTGAAGCATATAAAGTGCTGTAAGTTGTTCTAGTTCTGAGGGGGCGTTTCTGTATACAAGCCGTAACAGGCCATTATTGGTTTCCCTAAACTTGTCGGCTAAGGCGATCTGCAATCCTAAGGGTGTATGCCCATTCGAAAGGTGCGGGAGCAGGCGCGCTGCACCTTTTTCAATACGCATGTATATCCGGCGAACAACAGTCGGAGAGGAGAGTAGACGCAAATATATACCGACCCATGTCTGCCACACGAGAACCAACCCCAGCAATCCAGCAACCCCAAGCAAGGCCTGCCCTCCCAGCGTGGAGATAAGTGACAGCCACTGCACTTCCAGCCAGGATGCAAGTATTTCACCGAGAGACAGGCCTGGGTCCGATTCTGATGCGGCTACATCATCTGAATGGGAGATGGCTGGTTGGTTTCCCGTCGGTTCGAATTCCACCCATCCGATCTCGGCGAAGTAAATTTCAACCCAGCTATGGGCATGTTTCTGCCGGACAACATATTGCCCGGTCGAAGGATCATAATCACCACTTGCGTATCCAACCACAATTCGCGCCGGTAATCCCGCTGCACGCGCCAGGACAACCATGGATGAGGCGTAGTAGTCACAATATCCCTCTTGGGCCGTGAACAGGAAGTAATCCACCACATCCTCACCAAACGGAGGCGGTTCAACATCGAGCGTATAAGGAATTTTGCGCAAATACGTTTCGATTGCCACGGCCTGATCGTATAGTGTTCGTTCTGCGCCAGTCAGATCGCGTGCCAACGCAAGCACTCGATTCGGGGTGTCTTCGGGTAGCTCTAAATACCGACTGACGATCTCCAGCGGATAATTCCTTATGGCAGCCCGCAATTGTGTTTTACTGACCTGAGGAACGTAAGACTGAACAGTATAGGCATTCGCAGTGATTAAAGCGCCAAGCAAATCGCCGTTGTGGAGCGGGCCAGGGTCGGGTGGTGGAGGCACGCGCCAGGCTAATTTGATATCGGTATCAACCTGCACAAGCATTCCTGTCCAATATAGGCTGTTGATGGGCTGGTCTGAATCCATCTCGACCTGTTGTTGCACGACTCGATAGGCCGATGTAGGCTCCAGCAATGGTGTGTCAGCATCAAGAGCAGCTTCCCTTGCCGGGCGGCTGACCCAGCCTGTTCCAATGTAACGATCGTACGTCCTTGTACGCCAATAATAATTAGCGGAAGCCGGCAGGTTTTCACCCGTGCTTATGGTCATTACCACAGTCTCGAGTTGTTCGGGGGGCGTACTGAGTAGATGCAGACGCGGCAGTCCGCCGGATTGATACTCTTTATTATTGGCAACATTGGGTGGTGTTTTTTGTACTGCAGATTCAGAAACTCCACTAGCATCTTTGCGATCCGATTCACGAAGTTTGTCTACCAAATCTTCCCAGGAGAGCGAGGGAGTCAGCATTGCGGAACCGACCAACAGGATAATGATAGGAGCGGCTAACATTACAGAATCGATCGCAATACTATCTGAGTAATCCACGTTTCGTTGAAGCCACCCTGTAACCACATCCTTATAATGGGCCAGGCCAATCAGCGACAGCATAAGGAGCAAATACAGCACAACCAGGTTTGTTTCATCCCGTGTGTAACTGAGCGCCAGTGTAAGCACGATGCCACCAGGTGTCAGCGCATGTATCGCCAAGCGCTTCCGCCGAAACTGCCATCCAGCCCAGATCCCGATCAACCAAAAGAGTATGCTCAAGGCCAGCCCGGTTGCAGCAGGATCAGCTGCAGGTTTACCTGTCACCAATAACATAGTCCATTCCCCCAGGCGGAGCAACGCAACTATCACACGGCTGGAAAGATCATTCCAGGAGTTAAACAAGCGAGTCGGGTCAACCGGCGACCTGTCATTTATCCATCTAACAATTTGAGGGAGGATAGAATATAAGGAGAACACAAAATTCACGACAGGGCGACCGAGTTTCACTGCATAAACAAAGATCCCGGGAAGGCCCAGCGCAACCAACCACCCCGCTGCCTGCATCCCGTTTAATTGGCTTTTGCCGGCCCACCATCCACACAACACAGCTACCAGCGCAACCGGAATCAGCAGGGCCCAAGAAACACCACGCACCACCTGCCCAATCGCCAGAGCAGGGCAAGCCGCAGCAATCAGCAAAAGCACCAGGCTGATATTCTTCCGAAGTGTGGTCCACAAAACCTCGGGATTCATTCTGACAATCTCCGCCAGGAATAATCTTCCAGTGCGCGGACTGGGATAGCGCGTCCGGTGGGTGAAATGCGAAACTCCCGTTTCCCATGAGTGCCGGGGCGCGCTTCGGGGCGGTCGAGCAAATCGCGAGGAATACTATGATGAGCGACACCCATCTTATCAAGCGCAGTCAGGAGCGGTTTGTTGCCCACCTGCCCGCCAAAGGTTTGCGGATCGAGCGAAAGGACCGTGGGGGTGATCCCACGCCTTCGTAGCAGTGGGACCGTGGTCAGCCAGTCCAACTGGACGGTTGGCGTGATGATGATCAGGGTGGCGTTATGTCCCAGGTTCGGGCGGATGTGCTCCAGCACTTCGCCGAGCGAAGTCGTCCCAGTTGAGGCCAGTGCCAGCGTGCGCAAGATTTCCCACTCCTGGCCGATGCCTGTCCGTGGTGGCAGCCGGTCGAGAGCCTGGCCATTCGCCACGAGTCCGACTCCATGGTGTGCACGCAGGCCCCGGTCGGCGAGCGAAGCGGCCAGGATAATCCCATGTTCCTCGGTACTGTCTTCCTCGCTTCCAATTTGGGCCGCATCCTGCAAATCCAGCAAGATCCACCAGTCACTGGCAGGCGCGCCATCGAACAGGCGCACGTATGGTTTTTCGAGGCGCGCGGTTGTCTTCCAATGGATCAGGTTCATGCTATCCCCTGAGACGTACTGTCGCACACTGCTTGCGTCCAGGGTGTTTTCGGGCGCATGTGGAGTCGGGCGGCCTTCACCGCTGTAGCCGCCAGGGAAGATTTCCAAGGTCGGCAGAGGCACCACAGGAGGCATTACCAGCAATGAGGTGCGCGACGGGTCTTTGATGGTGACCGCGTAAATGCCAAATAGATCACCTGTGTGCAGCAGCGTATCTCCCAGCAGATATAACCCGCGCCGGGCACAGATGCCATTCTTCCGCCATCGGGCGCTCGACGATTGATCTACGCCGGTCGCCAGACTGGCATCGTAGCCTGGCATTGTCGAGCGATCTTCTATTTCCACCCAGGTGGCAGGGATCCAGCCTTTATTTTGTAGCGTGAAGCGCTCCTCCAACACATCGCCGACCTGTATCCACCCGAAGCGCATCTCCCGGACCAATTTGAGATTTGCAGCCAGGCTGCGTGCCATGATATACGACACCAGCCAGAGCCCTCCCAACCCGACCAGCAAGATCGTCCATATTTTTGACGGGTCGATCAATTGCATAACAGCCAGCACGAGGACAAGGGCTGGCAGCAGGCGGTTTTTGAGATTGGTTTTGGATGTCATGATGTATTGTTTTAATTGTAAGGTATATGTCAATAAGTGAAACATGTCACCCTGCCGTCTCGCATCGGCGTGCTCGCGGCACGAACGGTGAGTGAAACGAAGGGTCTACCCCTAGCAGGGCACAGGTCCCGTGCGTAGTGCGAGGATTCTTCACTTCGTTCAGAATGACAATAAAACAATCAGGAACATCGTCCCGCAGATTGCGGACGGATGACGCTTTTCAGGGAGCCTCGAATTCTGTACGATGGAATAGGAGGTGCCCCATGAAAATCCCCTTCCTAAAAACATCCACGAATGACTTCATCGAAGAGGCGCGCAAGACCCCCGGTTACACCCTGCTGGATTTCATCCACGGCTACATTTACGGCCGCTGGCCATATTTCTACATCGGTGTGGGCAAAGGCAAACATCCGGCAACCAAGTATCTTGCTCCGCTGGGCGGGCTCGTTGACCGCCTGATCACCAAAAAGAAAGATGACGAGCCTGCTGAAGAGACCATCGGCTTCGCGGATACCTATCACGGCAAGGCTGTGCCACTTGAAGATGCCAAGAAACTCGTGCTGATCGACGAGGAGATTAAGATTCCCGACCTGGAGCAGGTTATCCCCTACAAGCGAGCGCGCTCAATCGTGATGAAGAATCCCGACCGCATCGTGGCTCTGGACTGTCCCTGCCGCACGGCGATGGAAAATCCCTGCACACCGATCGATGTGTGCCTAGTGATCGGTGATCCCTTTGCCAGCTTCATCCATGAACACCAGCCGGAACGTTCACGCTTCATCACCCGCGAAGAAGCGATTGACATCCTGAAAGCCGAAGACGCGCGTGGACACGTGCATCACGCCTTCTTCAAAGACGCCATGCTGGAGCGCTTCTATGCCATCTGCAACTGCTGCGAGTGCTGCTGCGGCGCGATGAATGCGCATCGCACCGGGACGCCCATGCTGGCCTCATCTGGTTACATCTCCCAGGTGGACGAAGCGCTGTGCATCGGCTGTGAAGATTGTGTGGACTACTGTCAGTTCGGCTCATTGGAGATGGGCGATCTGGTTATGGAAGTGAATTATGAGAAGTGCATGGGCTGCGGTGTGTGTATCGACAAGTGCGAGCAGGGCGCGCTTGCGCTGGTACGCGATGAAGCCAAAGGCATTCCACTGGAGATTTGTGCACTGGTGGGTGAGGCGGTGGCTACGAACTCTAATCTATAAGCACTTTCCGGTCAATACCTCTTGGCAGTCCCTGTTTAGACAGGTACAATCCAATTTGTGAGTGAAGCTCGTTATCTTCCAGATACAAATCGCGTTGGCGTACTGGCCGCATCTGTGCTACTTGCATATGCCCTGACGCATCTAATCCAAACACCCGAACTTACCCTTGAACTACAATTGCCCGGCTTTTACTTTGCATATCCGCTTAGTTTAAATACGGTCATGGTTATTATGGCCGCCGGATTGACAGCTACAGGCATGGACTGGCTATTGCGATCACATCCATCTCTAGGCAAAACGCGTACCATCGAACATTGGCTGTTACCCACTCTTGCAACCTTTATTATTGGCATACCTCTTACAATCCTGCCGCCCGATAATAATTGGTGGATCGGGTTTGGTGTTGGTGGCCTGTTGTTGGTACTCGTGTTTCTGGCAGAATATATCGTTGTTGAACCATCCTCGCCTAATTATGCCATTGCTACTGCAGGGCTCACTGCGTTATCCTTTGCTGTATACCTCATTTTGACCACTGCCATGCGCTTTAGCGGCGCGCGTTTATTTTTACTGGCCCCGGCTCTTTTCATTGCTGCCGGGCTGGTCAGCCTGCGCACATTGCACCTGCGAGTTGGTCAAAAATGGGAATTTAATTGGGCGCTCGGGATTGCCCTGGTCTGTACGCAGATTGGGGCTGGGCTGCACTACTGGCCGATTTCACCCGTTCAATTTGGATTAGGATTGCTCGGGCCGCTATATGCACTTTCCACACTGACAGGCAACCTTCTGGAAGGCATCCCACTACGACGCGCGATGATCGAACCGCTGATCGCGCTGGGTTTGACCTGGGGTATCGCCATCCTTTTCCGTTAAAATGATCAAAATCCTTAAACTGCAGCCAACACACTGGCAAACCATGCAGCGTCACGTGGCCGAGCAGGCCCCGCTTGAGGCTTGCGGTCTGTTAGTTGGGAAGAAGGATGCAGTCGAGACAGTGTTTAGGATGCGCAACGCAGCTCAAAGTCCAGTGCGATTTCGGATGGACCCGCAGGAGCAGTACGATGCTCTTATGTGGATCGAAGACAATGAACTCGACCTGGTCGGAATCTATCATTCGCATCCTTCCGGACCCGAAACTGTTTCCGCTACCGATATCGCTGAGGCCGCCTACGATGCGGTTCACGTCATCTGGTCGCGTACAGGGCAAACCTGGAGCGCGCGCGGCTTCTGGATCGAAGCCGGACAGGTAACAGAAGTATATATACAAATAGTGAGTGAACAGTAACCTGACACTCATTTCTGTGTTACCAGTGTTACATTCAAATTGGAGCGTTTTGGAGGAAATTACTCTTATGCAAATCATAATCAGCATTGGGGTGCTTGTGCTAGCTTACATCATCGGCTCAATCCCGTTTGGCTGGCTGATCGTTAAAATGAAAACCGGCAAAGATATACGTGTGATAGAAAGCGGGCGCACTGGTGGCACAAACGCTATGCGGGCGGCTGGATTCTGGGCTGGTATCCTCACCGCTATCCTGGATATTCTCAAGGCAGCTTCAGCGGTCTGGATAGCACAGGCTATCTTTCCGGACGCACATCTACTGCATGTACTTGCCCCGATCGCGGCCATCATCGGCCACAATTACTCGATCTTCGTTCCAAAGCGCAATGAGCAGGGACGAATCATAGGGCTGAAGGGTGGCGCTGGGGGCGCGGCATCTGTTGGCGGCGCTTTTGGGCTTTGGGGACCGTCAATCCTTATTATCTTTCCCTTGGGCGCCTTATTATTTTTCACGGTGGGCATTGCGTCGGTTACAACCATGAGCGTGGCTTTCTTTGCAATCATAATCTTTGCCGTCCGCGCATGGCTGGGATATGGTCTGTGGATAGATGTGCTATACGGTGTGCTGGCCGAAATTTTGCTCCTTTGGGCCTTGCGTCCGAATTTGCCAAAGCTATTTGCAGGTCAGGAACGGGTTGTCAGGCAAAGTCTGCACGGATGGATCAAAGCCAAACGTGAAACACAGCAACCCAACCATGGTAATGCCACCTAAGAAGAAGCCAGGCGATGAGCCTGGCTTCTTCTTTAACTGTATGGGTCAATTACGCTAATCGAGCTCTTTTCCACTCTGAACATGATGCAAAAGGGCACGCAAATTGCGCTCATGCAGTGCAACTGCCAATCCACTCAAATAAACACGGCTCTTCCCGCAATCCTCGATACTGACTCCTTCTAAATATTCCAGGGGTGCCTTGCGCCGGGCTGCAATCCTCACAGCTTTCTTGATGGCAGTAATGTAGTCCAGGTTTTCCTTGATGGCCCCTTCAATTTCGCCTCGCAGAATAATATCGCCGTGACCTTGTACGATATTTTCAAGCCCCAAATCACTGATCCGTTTTATGGAGGCTACAATATCGTTTACGTTACCATCCACAACATAGGGTACCGGCATAAAGGCATCACCAGCGAACAAGACGCGATCTTCTTCGACAAGCACCGATATGCCATCATCGCTGTGTCCCAAAGCTGTTGTAATGGTCAGATTCTTTTTGCCAACCCGCAAAGTCATATTGCCTTGACTAAATGTCATGTGCGGCAAGACTATTTTTACCTGCCGTAGTGCTGCATTCTGCTTGCTGGCAGATTCCAGGGAAGGTATACCACGCTCAATTAAAAACTCGCGGCATTGGTCGTGTGCAATGATGGTTGCACCTGGAAAGAAGCAATTACCCCAAGAATGATCAGCATGATAGTGTGTGTTTATAACATAACGAACTGGCACACCAAGATCATGTTCAACGAACTCGCGCATCCCTAATGTTTCTTCAGGTAGCGCCAAAGTATCGATGACCACAGCCCATTGTGGCCCGACAATCACTCCTGCTGTAACTTGAGCATAAACGTCGCTTTGGAACCAATATACATTTTCAGATACACGCTCACGGTGCATAGCTATCCTCATGAAAAATTTCCTATTAGATAGCACAAACAAGGGGTAAAAGTCAAGTTGTACAGACGAATTTGTAAGCACCTCCCCTGAATGGTTGACTTGCCTATGCATCTTTGCCATGATACACTTTATGTTATATGAAGGCAAATTTACTCGTAGTTACTACGCAGGCTAGTCTTGGGGAATTAATCCGTCAGAGTTTGAGCGATACAGACTCTTTTCATATTCACATGGCAAAAGGAAAAGCCGATGCTATTTTAGAGGCGGAAAAAGGAAATTGCACTCTGGCTTTGTTGGATATGGAGTTGGGTGAGAGTACTCTGGTAGAAATTGGCCGTTCGTTGCGTAGCATAGAACCTGATCTTGACCTGGTCATTCTGGCAGATGAGGAACTCCCCCCTACCATGGACAATATCCGCCCATGGGTCTTGCTTCGCAAACCTTTCCATTTACCTGACTTCATCCAGCTTATGCGCGCCGTTCCCATTATCCCTGATCAATTAATGGACAATGTAGAAAACAAAGTGAAGGTAGAGAGCAGAGAAGAAAAGAATTTTTCAAAACAGGAAGACCAAGAAATGCCCGATATTCCCTGGTTAAATGATGTTTCAAAAGCTGCGCAGCATCTCACACGGCTGACATTAGAATCCTCAGCGCAAGCTGCGCTGATCACTCGCGATAAGGATCTGTGGGCTTATGCGGGCCAACTTTCGCAGAACGCCGCCAACGAACTCGCGAGTACCGTTTCTCGTCACTGGGATGGCCAAAAAGGCAACGATTTGTTGCGATTCGTCCGCTTAGAATCGACCAAGGCCGAGCATATGCTGTATGCTACCAGCATGACAACCGACGTCATTCTGGCACTGGTTTTTGATGCGGAAACCCCCTTCAGCACCATCCGTAACCAGGCTAACGCTTTGGCTAGGTCATTAGCAGTTGCAAAAACAGGGCCAGTCGTTCCACTGGAACGCACACCGGTCCCCAATGTGGAGCAGGATGAGGGTGAGTCCGAAGCGTATGATTTCGACGAATCCAGCGAAGACCTGGAAATCCCGTCCATTTCCGAAATCCTGAATGAAATTCCCCCCCCTGTACCGCCAGAGCGAGTGGAAGCACCCCTAATGAGTGCTGCAGATGCGGATGAGAGTGTGTCAAGGCTGGATTTGGACCTGGACTTGGATCCGTCTGCCGCTGCCACGCGCCCATCTACACCGTTGCCAAAGAAACCCATTCACCACCCAAGCCAGGAAAGCTCACCCGCCATTCACTTGCGAGATATGATGCTGGCAGAGCAATCAGTAGATAAGCCAGATTCTCTTGCAGATGTTGCTGAAGAGTTGGCGGCCACCTTGCCATCCAAATCGCAACGCCGGCGACCAGCCACTCCTTTGCGTCAACCTGCTCCCGGAGAGTTGGATGAGACACGCCCACACTCGATCACCGAAGTGGCCGGGCGTATGATCGCAGAATCAGCATCAGCAACCATGGCGCAATTGAATTTTGCCTGCTTATTGGTGCCGCGCTTTACATCCCACTATATGACTGGCGATCTGGCCGACCGTCTTTCGGAATGGATGCCGGATATCTGTGTAGCCTTTGGTTGGCGACTGGAGTTCCTGGCTGTGCGGCCTGAATATTTGCAATGGGTGGTCAATGTAACACCAAATACATCACCCGGTCACCTGATGCGTGTTATGCGTCAGCAAACATCGGAAAAAATCTTCGCTGAATTTCCACGCCGGAAACGGGAAAACCCCTCGGGCGATTTCTGGGCGCCGGGGTATCTGATTATGGGTGGAATAAATCCACATCCGCCGCAATTGGTTAAGGATTACATCAAGCAGACTCGCCAACGCCAGGGGATTTCCCAGCCACGGCGGTAACCTGTAAGAACCTCGTTGACTTTGCCGCAGATGACAGCCTGTCTCTGCGGTAAAATTTTATATGTACACTGAAATTGAATACCTAAAACGAATCACTGGAAGTTGATATGCCCCCTATCCTATACTTAATTGACGGACACGCCCTGGCTTACCGCATGTATTTTGCGCTCACCGGCGGCGGCACCAACCAGCGCTGGCAAACATCCAAGGGCGAGCCCACCGCCGGGATCTTTGGCTTTGCGCGCGAGATGATTCGCATTATTGAGCAGGAACAGCCCGAATATATGGCGGTGGCTTTTGATACTGGCAAAACCTTCCGCGATGAAATGTTTCCCGAGTACAAGGCCACGCGCGAGAAAATGCCCGATGACCTGCGGCCGCAGATCGAACGCATTCGCGAGATGGTGGATAAATTCAACCTGCCGCGCCTTGAAATGGAAGGTTATGAAGCCGATGATGTACTTGGCTCGGTCGCAAAAATAGCCAACGAACAGGGCGTGGGGGTCAAGATCATTACCGGCGACCGTGACCTGCTGCAACTGGTCAACGAGCGTACGGCTGTGTATGTGGCTGGCGATAACAAAACCTACGTTACAGATCAGGATGTAGCAAACAGTAAGTTCGGGGTACCTCCGGAACAGGTGATCGACTACAAAGCCATCGTCGGCGATAGTTCCGATAACATCCCCGGCGTGCCGGGTGTGGGACATAAAACCGCGCTCAAGTATCTTGAACAATACGGCACATTGGATGAAATCTACGCCCATCTGGATGAGGTTGAAAATCGATGGAAGACAAAATTAGAAGCGGGCAAAGACTCAGCCTACATGAGCAAAGATCTGGCAACCATCCACACCGATTTGCCGATCAAACTGGACCTCGAGCATGCTCGCGCTGATCAGTTCGACTCAGAGTCCCTGACCGCTTTCTTCCAGGAACTCGAATTCCGCACACTGACCAAAAAGATTGCAGAGTTGACCGGTCAGACAGAAACCAGCACCCCCGCAGCCCAACCTGGTGGGCAAATGTCCATGTTCGGGGATGAAGCGCCGACCATATCTGCGCCTCAACCGGGTGTGGATATTGACGTGCAAATTGTAGATACCTCCGCAGCGCTAGATACCCTGGTCGAAAAACTGAACAAAGCCAAGGTGATTTCCTTCGACACTGAAACCACCTCCACCGACGAGATGCAGGCCGAGTTGGTCGGTATTTCGTTAGCGATTGAAGAGGGAACGGGCTATTACATCCCTGTTGGACATTCAAGCGGACAAAACCTGCCCCACGAAGAAGTAATCTCTGCCTTGCGCGAGCCGCTGACGAACCCCAAAATTGGCAAAATGGCACACAATGCCAAATACGACTATATCGTGTTGGCGCGTTATGGCATTGAAGTTGCCCCACTGACTTTCGACACAATGATCGCTGAGTTCGTGGTTGATCCCGGATCGCGCAACCTGGGGCTGAAGAACATGGCGTATGCACGTCTTGGCGAGGAAATGACGAACATCGAAGAGTTGATTGGCAAAGGCAAAAAACAGATCAGCATGGCCGAAGTGGACATCCAAGCCGCAGCCGCCTATGCCGCTGCTGATGCGGAAATTCCCCTGCGCCTGATGCCGCTCTTACAGGCAGACTTAAAGCGTGTGGACGGCCTGAAGCTGATGGAAGAGATCGAGTTGCCGTTGATCACCGTTCTGGCCAATATGGAGATGACCGGCATCCTGCTCGACTTGCCATTCTTTGCCAGCATGACAGAAGAGTTGCAGGAACGCTTGAATGAAATTGCGAAACAGGTATACGACTCGGTTGGCAAGGAATTTAATCTGAACTCCACCCAGCAACTTTCGGAAGTGCTGTTCAACCGTCTGCGGTTAGAACCACCCAACCGCGGCAAGAAAACCGCCAGCGGACATTACTCCACGTCCGCGGCGGTGCTGGAAACATTGCGCGGCAAACACGAGGTGGTGGACTGGGTGTTGGAACACCGCGAACTCTCCAAATTGAAATCCACTTATTTGGACGCACTACCCCTTGCGGTCAACCCCGACACAGGTCGCGTGCATACATCCTACGGCCAGACTGGGGCAGTGACCGGGCGGCTTTCCTCGTCAAATCCCAACTTGCAAAACATCCCTATCCGCACGGCTGAAGGGCGGCGCGTGCGTAATGGCTTTATCGCCGGGCCGGGAAATGTGCTGCTTTCAGTGGACTATTCGCAGATCGAGTTGCGCATCGTGGCGCACATGGCCAAAGACGAGGGGATGTTAACGGCATTCCGCCAGGGACAGGATATCCATGCCACAACAGCGGGAGCAATTTACTCGGTCCCGTTAGATGCGGTCACGAAAGAGATGCGAAGACATGCCAAGGCCATCAACTTTGGCCTGATCTACGGTATGTCGGCCTTTGGCCTGACCCGTTCTACCGAACTGACATTGGCCGAGTCTGAGAAATTTGTTGATGCTTATTTCAAGCAGTTCCCTGGCGTTAAACACTACCTGGACGGTATCCGTAAAATTGCTGCCGAACAGGGTTATGTAGAGACTTTGCTTGGGCGGCGCCGGTATTTCCCGATGCTCAAGAATCCAACCAACATAAATCTTAAAAACCGCGAAGAGCGTGAAGCTATTAATGCGCCCATCCAAGGCACAGCAGCGGATATCATGAAGATCGCCATGTTGAAGCTCCCGGACGCACTGCAAAAAGCCGGTTTAAATGGTAAGATGTTATTGCAAGTACACGATGAAATCGTGCTGGAATGTCCTAAGGGTGAACTGGATGCCACTGCACGTATTGTGCAGGAGACCATGCAAGCGGCCTATCCTTTGAGCATCCCGCTTCTCACGGAAGCACGCTGGGGGCCGAGTTGGGGCGAGATGCAAGTGATAACAAATTAGTACAAATCCATTAAAAATATCCCCTGCGGGGGAAGTCAAGGGTAAAATTGAACTAACATGCCCGGCCTGGAAGAGTTTCCCGATCATCCCAAAGCTTTAAGCAGCCTGGGATTGGCGCTTTTGCAATCTCAGCAATATGATGAGGCGTTGCAAATCTACCAACGCGTCGGAGAATTATCGCCAACAGACCCGGTTCCGTTCGAGCGTATTGCACAGTTATCGGAACGGCTTGGCAGAATAAAAGAAGCCACAGAGGCAGCCATGAAAGCTGCTGAACTGCACCTGAACAACCGGGATGTTGAAAAGGCAATTGAAAATTGGACGCATGTTACCATGCTCAGCCCGGAACACACCAAAGCCAACAAGCTATTACCGAATACCTGGCTGTAGCCAGTATTTTGCAGCGTGGTGGAAATCTGGAAAAGGCTACGGAACTGGTTAATAAGGCTTTGAAAATGGCGCCAACCAGTGAGGAAGCCAAACAGGCACAGACATTGCTGCGCTCTGGCCAGTTGCTTCCCAAACCGCTCCGCCCAAGAGGGGGAACTGCTTCGTTGGTGATGGCACAGGTGAAAAAACAGACTCCGCCTACACAATCAACCACATCTTCTGCGGACCCGATTGCTGAGGCGAGCCAAAAAGCATTAACTATTCTGGCAGAGATGCTCTTCGATTACTCCGACGATAGCGCTGGCGCGCAAACCCGACGAGGCCTGTCTGCCATCGTCAAGGGCACCGGACAACTCTCCCTGCACCAGGCCGAACAGTCCAAAATTGTTTTACATCTCGGTCAGGCCATTGATGCCCAGACCAAGAACCAAGAAGCACTGGCTGCAGACGAAATGGAAAATGCCCTGGAAGCCGGTTTTGAACACCCTGCCTTATATTTCAGCTTAGGGGCATTACGGTCCAAGACTGACCGCACTGAGAGCGCCTTGCGCTTTTTGGGGCATGCTGTCAAACACGTTGACTTTTCCCTGGGTACGCGGCTTTTGATGGGTGAAATACTGTCCAAAATTGGACGTACAGGTGAAGCTTCCGTAGAGTACCTGGAGGCTCTCAAGGAAGCCGATTCGATGGTTGTCTCAGATGAGCATGCCGATGAGATTCGCCAGCTTTACGAACCGCTCATTGAAGCCCAGGCAACAGATACAGACGAGACCAACCAGAAGAAATTATGCAAAAATGTCAAAGAACTGCTCGTACGCCCGGATTGGCGAAATCATCTGGTCAAAACCCGCGAACAACTGCCCAAGGCGCAGGAAGGTGACATCCCGCTCCCACTGGCAGAAGTCATCATCCAGGCACAGAGCAGCCAGGTGTTGGACGCAATGAGTCAGATAAACCAATTGGCCCGGGAAGGTCAGTTGCGCTCGGCCATGGATGAAGCTTTCCATGCTGTGCAAAGTGCACCCACTTACCTGCCGCTGCATACCTTGATGGGTGATTTGCTGGTTCGTGAAGGCCATACCGAGGAGGCTATCGCCAAATACACCGTGGTTGCTAACGCCTACAGCGTGCGTGGTGAATCGAGCCAGGCTACAAAACTGCTGCGTCGCGTAATCGATCTTGCCCCCATGGACTTGAAAGCTCGCACACGCATGATCGATCAACTCATCGCCCGCGGGAAAGTGGACGATGCTGTCAACGAATACCTTGAGTTGGCTGATATCTATTACCGCTTGGCCGACCTTGATATGGCCCGTAAAACCTATACCACCACATTGAAGGTTGTCCAACAGACGGGTGCTGACCGCAGTTGGAATGTTCACGTTCTTCAACGCATGGCTGATATTGACATGCAACGCCTGGATTGGAAACAGGCTTTGCGCGTCTTTGAGCAAATCCGCACATTGCGCCCCGATGATGAAACGGTACGCAGGAACCTGATAGACCTCAACTTGCGCATGGCACAGCAACCCCAGGCTATCGCTGAATTGGAAAGCTACCTTTCTTACCTGGAAAGCAACAGCAAGAAAGAACAGGCCATTCCATTTCTTGAGGAACTGGTCAAAGAGAATGAAAACCGGATTGTATTGCGCCGCGCTCTGGCAGATCAATATCAGCAGGCCGGGCAAACCGATGACGCTATAGCTCAACTGGATACGATTGGCGAACTCCTTATTGAAGAAGGAAAGAAAAGTGAAGCAGCCGAAGTTATTCAGCAAATTCTTCTGATGAACCCGCCCAACGCCGACGACTATCGCACACTTATAACGCAACTACAACTATAGACTTCCCCCCGCACAAAGCGGGGGTTTTCATTTGACTGTGTTTCAGACTGATACATTTGTGCAGTTGTGAAAGAAGGCCTACACAGAATGAAAACAGCCCCCGCCTTAGTACTAAAGGGGGACAGTTTTCATGGTTACTGCATGCTTTGATGCGAAACACCGCATGTAACCAGTGTGACAAGCCCCCGTCTTGTTAACATAACCAACCTTACATATTTGTTAGCCACTTACACCCTTTTCGGAGGGTGCTGTTTAGTAGGGCATTAGCGCCACTAAAGGAGGGTGCTATGAAAACTCAAAAATATTATTTTCCCCCGCAAGGATCGCCTTCGCAGACGATACACCGCCGCCAGCTGATTCGTCCGAGGTGGTGGATGCACTTGTGGAAGAGGATGTTCCACCAGAGGAGGTAGTTGTTCCAGAAGATGAAGAGCCAGCAATTGAAGAGCCGGTGGCAACTGAAGAGGCCGTAACCGAGGCGCAAGATCAAGATATGGAAGCAGCGCCGACCGATGAGGTCCCAGCGGAGAGCGAAGCTGCGATTTTAAGTCAGCTGCCCGAGAACACTGAGGTAGTTGTGCTGGATGAGCAGGGGGAGGTTGTGCCTTTGGTGACGCAGGAAGCGGCGGACATAATTGAATTAGTAGATCCAATGTGGT
>WOR8_10002932_pt1 | contig 16723 bp, 16 predicted proteins | sample DeeMarSeWOR38_10_FD_19890 | JGI IMG/M metagenome (IMG submission 19890)
GGGCCGGCAAACTTGCCTGCCGCCAGTGATATCGGCATAAGACTGCCTGTCAGTTCCTCGCTGTCCACAAGACCCACAGCTATAGTAACAACGGCAACATAAAAAAGAGCGACAACACACCATGCCAGAAGCATACCGAGGGGCAGGTTTTTACCGGGATTTTTCACTTCTTCTGCTATGCTGGCAACTTTGGTCAATCCGCCGAAACTCACAAAAACCAGCCCCGCTGTCGCGAAAACGCTGAACCAGCCCTTGTCGAGAAATCCTTTGAACCGTACCGCCTCAACCCTGCCAGCGCCAAAAACCACGAAAAAGCCAAGCAAAGCCAGCAGAATACCGACGAGCAGAATCTGGAATCTGCTCGTGTGTTTGACGCTGACTACATTCATCGTAGTAAAAATTAGACAGCACAAGACAGCCACGGTCTTCAATTGCAACGGGCTGAGCTGAATGTCAAACACTTCTAGGAATATTACTTCGATCAGCACCGCCATACCGACGACGGCAAAGGCACTTTTCATAGCGACTGAAAACCAGTTAGCCAGACCGCCGAACAGGCCCCAGATCGGTCCCAGACTTCGTTCCACGTAGAAGTAAGCCCCACCGGCCCGTGGCATTGCAGCGGCTAATTCGGCTTGGCTGAGAAGGCTTGGAACGATCAAAAGCGATGCAAAAAGATAAGACAATATCACAGCCGGCCCTGCTTGTGCATAGGCAATAGCAGGCAGAACAAACAAGCCCGAGCTGATCATCGCCCCGGCCGCTACGGCGAAAACATCAAGGGAACCGAGCTGTTTTTTTAACTGAGCCAAATTAAGACTTCCAAATTAAGCCGATACTTATTCAATCCTCGAATCTCCCCTGTATTCATACTAAGCTTGATATGTCACGGCTTCTGATTTGAAATTATACAATAATCCATATCTGTGCCGGCGTCAAAATAAAACAACATAAAGAAAAAGTGAAGCTCTAATGGCATGAGCGCATAAAAAAGGCCGGGTAAATAATCCCGACCTATATTCATATTTAGAATTTACCAGGTTTTACCGGAATATTAGTCCAGCAATCCCATAAGCACTAACCTCGCCTGTTGGCGGAAATCAAGAACCTCACGAAGCTGCTGCTGTACTGCGATCCATTGCCTCCTTGCTTTTTCCCTTGCTAAACGCAGAGCATCAAGTTTCTGGCTGACTTGCTCCGGTGTCGTTTGTGGGTCGTTCAGCAACATTTGGATTTCTTCGCATAGTATTTCGCCATCGGAAATCGGACCGTCGGAAGCCTGCCGGCTTGGGAAAGTCTGAAAATTTCCGCCGGAGCCGCCAAAACCTGCCTGGAACTGAAAGCCGCCGCCAAAACCACCACTGAAGCCCTGGGCGCCTCCCGGGCCTGTGCTGAAGCTGGAGAAGTTGCTCTGAAATGGTGACTTTGTCCCGATGAACGCCTGCTCTCTATAGTGCTTGACTTTTTTCAATCTCGGCTCGATGATTTTCCACTGTTCGTCGCTGGCCCCGAGTGCCTGCTGCATTGCGATGGCTTCCTGTTCTTCCATTGCCTTGCGTTGCTCTTCAAGCGCCTTACGCCGCTCTTCGGCGAGCTGCTGGAAATACTGCATCCTTTCTTCATGGCTCATATTCTTCATCCGCTCGAAGTCGGGCTGGCCCGGCATTCTCGGCGGTCTGGCACTACGCGAAGTCATAGAACCGGACCCGCTCGAAAATCCGCCTGATCTGGTACCTTGTGACAATAACTGCTGAGTGAATACTCCAAGTGAAAGACAAACAACCAATCCGAGAATTATTTTTCGCGTTGACATTATCAATTCCTTTCATTGAATAATCAGTATGTGAAAATCTGTACCTTCTGGCGGAATTGTTCGTAATCCTGGTCGCCCTTGGCGAAAGCATCGACATCAGACTTTTTTGCACGGATCGTAAGTACTGTGGCCGGTGACACGCCCATTTCGCTGAAAACGCCCGGTTCGCTGAAACCACCCATGCCGCCCATGGCTCCCATGCCACCCATCATTCCACCACCCATGCCTCCCCCCATCATACCACCACCCATGCCTCCCATCATGCCGCCAGACGAGGCTCCTCCATACATTCCTCCCATGCCACCCATCATAAAACCTCCGCCACCGAAACCGCCGCCTTGACGGCCTGACCCGATGACAGTAAGAATGATCAATTCATCCGGCCAGAGGCCTCGAATATTTGCTGCGTGTTTGAGCGTTGCGATAAGGTCTCTTTTCAGCTCTTCGACCATCCGGCTGTCATACTCTTCCGCCGAATCGGGTTGACCTGCTCCCTTATAGGTTCCGGGCGATAACATCTGCTGTCTCGCTTTCTCCCAAGTCGAATCGGCCGGCTCGGCGGTTTGTTCGATCTGCTGCGGTTGTTTCGGCGCAGGCGAGAATGCGAAGTTGACCTCCATCGAAAAAAGCACGCCGAAACCCTGCAGATAGGTCGCTTCGGTCTGGCGATTGTCCCTGCCGAAGAAATCGCCGAAGTCGGTAAAGACTCCCTGAACCCGCCGGGTCTCCTTGAACCGCTCGTCAAGGATATGTGACATAATCTGCATATCTTCGATTATTTCCGCAAGGTCTTGTGCTTTGACCTCGGAAGAGGGAACTACTAATACCTTCCTGGTGTCTGCTGGTTGGAACCCGGTAGTACTTCTTCCCCGCCGAGAACCGCGCCCGTCAGCGCTGACTCGCGCCGGTTCCCACCGACCGCTATCAAATTGCCATTCGGCCTGAGATAGTTGCCTAGGTATATAGTTTTGATTATTTAGATCGGTTTTGATTACGTTGTAGAGCTTACTTCTTGGTTCGAATCTATAACCTTCTTTTCGAGGTTCAACCATACCGACCCAGCCGTTCTCAACAGTAACAATGTAAAAACCATTTTCATCCGTCACAGGCTCATCCGGCAGCCCCATCATTGTCACGCCGGGTAGGCCAACTGAGCCGGAAATTTTATAGGTAGTGAATTCCGGCACGTAATCTTGATTGGTCAGATCTTTAATTTGGGTCAAGTACGCTCTCTGGGGTGGAGAAAACTTATAACCTTTTTTTACTGGTATTACTGTGCCAAGCCAGTCACTATTTACAGTAACGCTATAATAACCTCTTTCATCTGTCACAGGCTCAACCGGCAGACCCTTCATTGTCACGCCTGGTACCCCTGCGTTACCGGAGATAGTAAACGTTTGTATTTTCCCTTCGGGCCTTGCTTGATCCATGGCGGGACTTATCGTTACCAGACTGAAAACAACAATTAAAATCATTGTTCGAGTTAAAAATCTCATTTTCTTATCCTTTCATTTTAAGGTTTAATTTTCAGATACATCCGACATCTGGTCTGTTCGTTCTGCGTCCAAAAGATTATCCGTTCGAGTGGCAAGTGTCACCAGGCCATCCCCGAGCCGAGAACCCATGTAGTCAAAAGCCGCCGCTATGTGCCGACGTTCCTTAATACGCGCTGCTTCGAGCATCCGGGCGAAATTCATCAAACGCTGATCCGTTAAAAAGCTGACCTCTTTCAATATCTGCTCTGTGTATGTTTCCACGTCGCGATGCACCTGCCGGGCAAGCTCTTGCTTGAGCATATTATGTTCGGCTGACAAGGTCAATTGCAGGTGATTGTCGAACTCATCCTGCAATTGCCGTCGAATCGCCGGTTCGAGCGATGATTTTAGTGAGCTTTCCAGAATGGCCTGAAGCTCCTGCACGTCCAGCGGTTCCGGTGCCGACAGGCGTCCGCCGATAAATCCGGCACCAATCATCAGCACCGCCGCGGCGGCAAGCTTCATTACCCTGCCAATCAACGATGGTGGGGTGAGCCCCACCCTACGGCCTTCGCTGGCTATCAGAGCATCGCGGGTTTTCTGCATCGCGCGGTTGGTAGCTTCTTGTCCCGGCTCGACCTGTGAGAGGCGTTTGAGACGGTCGTGAATTTCGTTTTCATTTATTTGCGACATTACGTATCTCCTTTTTGGAAGGTTTATGTTCGTTGGAAAGCACACCCCGAAGATTGCGTATGGCCCTTGAGGACAAGGCCCGGACCTGGTGGGATGTCTTGCCCAACTGTTTTGCTATATTATCGTAAGATTCCTGCTGGAGGTAACGCATTACAAGCACTTCACGGGATGACTTTTTTAGCCTGCCGATAGCATCCAGCGTTTGCTGCATTTCTTCAGAGTGGACGAGCTTGCCGAGCGGTGAATCGTCATTCGAGGCCGGCTCGCTGACCTGCTCCAGCGGCAAAACTTTTTGCTTTTGAGCGCGACGCCAGTCGAAGGCCAGATTAATCGCCGACCTGCGGGCGTAGGCATTCCAATTGGCGACTTTGCCAGAGCCGGTTGAATTATTAAGTTTTATAAATAATTCCTGCATAAGCTCTTCGGCGATATCTTCGCGCAGTGTCAGTTTTGTCAAAAGCGCGTACAAATCCGCTCCCGATTTATCCAACAATTCCAAAAGCTCTTTCTGCCGGCTTCTCAAATAATCTCCTGATTTTCGGTTTCTCACACTTCATCATTATAGACGAAAAAGGCCTGTTCGGCGCAACTTCTTATTCGGGAGAATTTTTAAGCCGGTACCGGAAGCGCATAAAAAAACCGGCCCTTAGCTTTTAACGGCAAAGACCGGCTTTGTCAGGTCATAATCCAATCAGGTTATTTCGGAACCTTGAACTCGTATTTAAGGAATTCGTCTTTATCCAAACCCTTGCCCTGGCAGCGAAGAACGAAGCCGTCTTTTGTTTTTTCGTATTCGAAATCTTTGCCGCTGTACAAATCTTTCGGCAGACCGGCAGGAAGTGTATCGGGCAGCCGGCCGGTTTTGGCCTTGGCAATATAAATGTCAATCGCTGCTTTTAGAGCGTTAACATTAGTACCTGCTCTTACCTCAAGAGTGCATATTTTCGTAACAGCAGGCCACAAGGCGGCTGACAGGATTGTGGCCGGATTATCCTTGGCTTGTTTTTCCGCTTTTTCGTGCAGTTGCTCAAGCTGTCTGAGGGATTGTGGATAAGGTAAATCAAGCGCAATCTGCATGCTTGATATAAAATTCGAATAATATTCCCTGCTTGCGGCGAAAAATTCTTCATCCCCGTTGCGGACTTTCTCAATAACTTCCTTAGACATCCCGTCAGGGACATCACCCAGCTCATCCAGAATATTACCGATTTTCTCCTTGCGTATTTGCTGGAGGGCGATTTCCCTCTCGCTGCTCAAAGCACGCTTAAGCGTGTTGGCTCTGCTTGTTATGTCATATAACTGAGTCTTCAGCCATGTAAGGGTCTCGACATCATCAGGCATCTGCGAAAGTATCTTTCCGATATGCTTGTTTGCCAGGGCGTTCAGCGCGTTGCCCACCAGATACGATATCAGCATGCGGTCACCTACATGCCGGGATATTTTATGAATGGTAAGGCATTTGCCGAGTGCTGCTTTATAATCGCCTTGCTCGGCAAGAACTTGGGCGTTATCGGTTAAAAGAAAAGCCATCCTCCGTATTTTGGAAAGCTCGGGCAGCAGTACTTCGAATCCTTTGGATATATCGTAACCCCAGTCACAGTTCTGTACTTCGGCGGCCGTCTCTACAAATTCTATAGCATGCTTGTTGTCTTGAAGATATTGCCTGATTTCGTCGTTTGGCTTTATCTTGCCATCCCTCAAATCAGTCATCATCTTCTCGAGGTCTTCACTCGGCTCTTCGAGTATTAAAAAAGCCTTGTAGTAAAGAACAGCCGCGTTGTCAGGAGGATATCCAAAGGCCGGCGAAACTGATGTAAGCAATATTACTGAAATGCACGTTAAGATTAAGCTTTGTGGTTTTGTTGATTTCATGATTCTTTCCTTTTAAGGTTATACACCGTTTAGTTCTACGCTTAGTTCTTCGATTGTTGCTTTGGCTGGCTTCGATCCCAACTTCTTGAAGGCCTTGTCGGATTGTTCGTCAACCGCTTCGATTCCACCTTGACGCCAGGCGAGGTTAAGCGACATTGCCGACAGCATTTCAGCGGGGGATTTCTCAGCGCTAACCGTTTCTTTCGGTGATTGTTGCTGCGCAGGCGGATTCTGATGAACCATAAACAGACTGATTGCTACGAATATCACCGCAGCAACAGCAAGTTTTGTTGCCCTGCTTCGGAAGATTGTCCCGGCAGCACTTTGTTTATTGCTCCGGATGGTTTTATCCATCGCTGCAAACAAATCGTCTATAGTTCGCTTGTCCATTTCACTGCCGGTTATGACTTGCGGCTTTTCAAGTTTTACAAATTCTTCAATATTTTCTTCAGGTTTCATTTAGTCACCATACTGCTTATGATCGTACGAAGTTTATCCAGGCCGTAACGATACCTGCTCTGGACGGTGTTAATTGAAATACCAAGGGCTTCAGCAATCTCCTTAAACCTCATTTCCTGATGCAAATGCAGCACAATTATCTCTCGTTGCTCGTAAGGCAGACGGCCAAGCAATTGTGTTGACCGATCTGATCGCTCACAGTCAATCATGTGCTCAACCGGATCGCCCGAATCGGATTGCATTCCTTCGGTGGCTTCCAGGCCGACATCCCTACGAGATCTCAAACGGTTTCTGTCGCGGGCGGCGTTCGCAACGCACGTTGACAGGTAGCCTTTCAGCGTCCCGCTCAGTCGAAAGCTTCCCGTCGTGCCGGCGAACGAGACAAAGACATCATGCACGACATCCTCGGCGAGACTTCTATCTCTAAGTAGAGTAATCGCCAGTCCCAGCAGGTCATCTTTGTACTTTTCATAGAGCACTTGGAAGGCATCTTTGCTGCCGCGATTAAATCTCCAAACAAGAATTTTGTCGTCGATCATCAAATCTGCTCGTCCAATCAAAGAAACGGCCATTTCTTTCTGGTACAACGAATCACACTTCCATTTTAGTCTAATATTCCCCCGATTCACAAAAAAAGTATATAAAGTCAATTCCGCCATACCACGGATTGGGATGACTCAGTGAAGATCAGGAGAGAATCTAACTTTAATCGACCGGATTCGACTCGATATGAGACCTGTGAAAAAGCATGTTGCCACACCGATGGCTCCGTATAACAAGCCGCTGAGGTCTGTTGCCAGCTTGATATAAAGAAGCACGCTTAAACTTGCTACGGTGCCGAGCCAGGCATCAAAAGTGCGAACCTTTTTAGTAAAGACCGCCAGCATGAACAAACCGGCAAGCGTGCCGCCGAACAATCCCATTATGCCAAGAAAGAAATCCCAGAGATATTCGACATTTACAGCAGCCATAAGCATAGCCGTTGCCGTGCCTATCAATCCGAAGGTCAATGTAAAACCGCGCGCCAGGACAAGATATGTCTCCGATATGAGATTAGGTTTGAACCGGCGTACAAAGTCGGTTGTTACAGCGGTGGAAATCGAGTGTATGCTGCTGTCGAGACTCGACATGGCGGCTGCAAATACGCCGGCAACAACAAGCCCTGACAGGCCGGCAGGCATTTCTCGCCAGATAAATACTGCGAAAATCTGATCGGTCGCTTCCAGAGCAGGAAGCCGCGTAGGATTGGCCTTGTAAAAGACAAAAAGAGCTGTCCCAACCGTAAGGAACAGAATACCGGCAACGACCGCCATTATTCCATTGACCCATACTGCCCTGCCTGCCTGCTTTTGATTTGGTGTTGTCAGGTAGCGCTGAATGACCGACTGATCAGTAGTGTAAGGAACGAGCGAGTTTGTGAAAAGAGCCCCCAAAACCACTACAATCAGATTGTCACTTGTCCAATCCCAGCCATGATGAAACAATGTGAATTTATTGTATTCGGCTCCGATAGCAACAAATTCCCTCCATTCGCCATCCAGTGACCCTATGATTATTGCCAATGCAGCAAAAGCTCCTCCGATTAAAACCAACGCCTGCAATACATCCGTCCATATAACGGCTTCCATTCCACCGAGGGCCGTATAGACGGTGCTGAGCACACCTATAAGTGCGATACACAGATAAACATTCACACCTGTAACCGCCGATAGTGCGAGGGCCGGCAGCAGTATGACAATACCCATACGGCCTAATTGAAACGCGATGAAAGAAAGGCTTCCGAAGATACGGATGCTTACATGGAACCGTTTCTCAAGATACTCATACGCAGTGGTAATATTGAGTCTGCGGAATAGCGGAATATATACGAACACCACAAGAGGCGCTATGGCCAGTATTCCTATATTCAAAGGCAGCAGGCTCCAGTCCGTCGCGTAAGCTCTTGCCGGCACGGCCAGGTAGGTAATCGCGCTCAACTGGGTTCCGAAGATGCTCAGACCGGCCGCCCACCAGGGAATTCGCCGCCCTGCCAGGAAAAAATCGTCGGTGGATTTTTCCCGCTTTGCAAAATAAACTCCCACACCGACAAGCACGGCAAGATAGCATCCCAGGACGATCCAGTTCGAGAATCCGGAGCCTTTGGAATCGGCTAACCAAACCGAAACAGACCAGATTCCATTGTATTGATTCATAAAACTTGCACTTGCTGCTTAATTTTGCTGCCAATTAGATATTTTCGAGTTTCAGTATTATATGGAAAATACGATAAAGATTTATCAAGGTTGCTATGGCTTAAAATCATCGGTTTCTTTGAACCATTTCGGACTTTTTGAAATCGTCAAAGCGGTGTCAATCAATGCAATATGGGAATATCCCTGCGGGAAATTGCCGAGCAATCTTTTGGTTTCAAAGCATATATCTTCGCTGAACAGGCCCAAATGGTTGCTGTATTTCAAGACTTGCTCGAACATTTCAACCGCCTGCTGTTCTCTACCGATCAAATAAAGACTCTTGATCATCCATAAAGTACAGATGGTAAATGACGATTTAGGCAGGCCGAAATCATCGGGACTGTTGTATCGATACATCAATCCATCTTTGGATAGTTTTTCAAAAGTATGTAAAACCGTATCAACATAAACAGGGTCTTTGCGGCTCAAGAAACCGTATTGTTGTGCAAGCAGGTTGGATGCATCCATTGACGTGCCGCCGTAAAACTGGGTCAGAGCATTTGTTTGTGGATTCCGGCCTTTCTTGAGGATGTCCGCTTTGATTCGGTCCCTCCAGTAAGCATAGTCTTTTGCATCGTCTTGTTTCTGAAAAAATTCCGCGATTCTTGTGGCCCTGTCCATACCCACCCAGCAGAGAATTTTCGAGAACGTAAAATGTTTTTGCTCGGTCCTGAATTCCCATATACTTGAATCCAACTTTTTCCAGTTATTCTTAACGTGTCTGGTTAGCGTCCGGACAACTGTCCACAGATCTTCTTTATTATTCAGTGACTCGTTAAAGATAGTCAGGCTTTCATAGATGACATCCAGTACGACGCCGTAAATATCATTCTGTTTCTGCTTGACCGCCGCGTTTCCGATGCGGACCGGCTTGGAATCCTCATAACCGTTCAGCCACGGCAGCTCTCTTTCTTTCAAACGCCGGCGATGATTGATAGAGTACATTATCTGAATCTTTTCATCCTTAAACGGGACAATGTCCAGGATAAACTGTAAGAATCGTTTGGCAACGTTATAATGCCCGAGCCTCGCAAGAATACTTATCGTCATTGACGAATCTCTCAGCCAGCAATATCGATAATCCCAGTTCCTGACATCGCCGATTACTTCGGGCAGGCTTGTCGTAACCGCAGCGAGAATGGCCCCGGTTTTTTGGTATGTTAACAGTTTTAAGACAAGCGAGCTTCTTTCTACTTCTTTCTGATAGTGGGTCAATACCTGTGTCTTGCTGACCCATCCGAGCCAATAGACTTTTGTCCGCTGAAATTCCAAACGCACCCAGTCAATGTCCGGCTTGAATAATTTTTGATTATAGCTCAGAAGCAAAAAGCAGTCCTGTCGGATCGTTATGGGTTTGGAATTTACAATCTTTTCGAACGGCAGGTCCGAATACAGATATACCGATTCGTAAGGGCCTTTGCTGGTCATGGCTTTTATAAATTCTTTTGTTGATACCGTTAGAGACTCATGCTGTGCGTAAGCCGGGCGCGGTTGAAACTTTATCCGAAATGTTGGTTTGCCGCGCATGTGTCTGATAAAGCGAATTATGTCGGACGGGCAATGATAGTCGCCCTCGTCGGTCTTGTATCGCGGCATGAAATCGCATACCTGAAAAGCATTTTCGCCGCGAGAATACTCGGTGATAAGAATATTGGTTTTTTCCAGGTATTTTTGCTGAATTTTATATTTACCAACGGGTTCGACAGAGAAAAAACCGCCTTTTTCAGAGTCCAAAATCTTTGCAAACACAGACGAAGAGCCAAAGTCCGGAAGGCAGCACCAATCAATGCTTCCATGACGGCTTACCAAAGCGGCACTTTTGCAATTACCGATAATTCCATAATCCAAATTATTCATTTTTCCAACATAACTTAATCTTGATTGTCTTGATACAAACCTACCAAAACTCATAGTTCATTCGGAAAACTCGGTATGAATTTCGTATTAGGAGCTTATTACTATTGTACACGAAACGACGGATTTTTGCAATAAAGAAAACATATTCATCTGTACAACAAATTATCCGTTTGTTTTAGTCTAATATTCTCGACATTTGTTCTTATAAAAAATAAACAAGCCGGGTTCTAAAAGTACGGCTTGATTTTGCTGATATTTTTTGAAGGTCACTTGTCGAGCTTGAATTCGTATTGATATAGTTCGTCTTTACCCAAATCCAGAAATTATACCGTGTCACCAACAGCGGACTTATTTTTCTGTCAGCCACAATTCGAAAAAGATTTCAAGGTCGTCCTCATCGACTGTGCCGGATTGATCGAGATCCGTTCCCTGGCAAAAATCATTGCTCGAATCACAGTCGTCGTTCAACCAGAACTCCAGCAAAAATAAAAAGTCGTACATAGTTATGCCGTCCGGGCAGACAAAATCGCCCACAGGAATTTGCCAGACAAAACGCGGATAATTCGTTCCCTCACAGATGCTCCAGATATCGTCGGTGCCGTTCTCAGTCTCGCCCACAAAATCCCAGCCGGCTTCGAGAAACGTGCCGGCCGTCTGCATCTCAGCGGTAGTCTTTCCCGTGCCACCGTCACTCGTAGTCTGGCCAGAGATTTCTATATCCCAATAACTTATGACAATGCTTTCTCGATTGGTCCCCGCTAAGCCACCGACATTCATTGTCCCCGCTACACTGCCTGCAGCATAACAATTGGTGATTGTACTATTATTCCATCCCACCAATCCACCAATATCCGTTGCTCCCCAAACACCGCCTATTGAATAACAGTCCATGATTGTACCTTCGTTGACTGCCACTAAGCCGCCAACCGTCCAGTCGCCTGAAATGTTACTGCTTGAGTAGCAGTTCGTGATTGTGCCCAAATTAATCCCAACTAATCCACCGACAATTAAGTCACATGACATCTCGATACTTGAATAGCAGTTATTAATTATACCTTCATTATACCCCACCAATCCGCCGACATTGCTTTCTCCTATAACGATGCCGTACTCGACATAACAATTAGTAACCGTTCCTCCCTCAAGCTTACCAACCAGCGATCCAGTGAATTTTTCTCCTTTTGGTGTCCCCCCATCAATGTTAGGATCAATTAAACCTAATTTTTTGATTAGTGCTTTTTCACCATTAACACATCTAAAGAGTCCTACATTATTCACATCAGTAGAAGTGTAGCTGAAGTTTGAAATTTTCTTGCCGTTTCCATCAAAAACACCAGTGAACGGCCAGGCAGGATTACCGATGATATTAAAGTCCGCGCCTGTGTAAACACTCAAATCGATATCCGCCATCAGCATAAAGTGCTTATCCCAGTCGTCGGGCTCGGCGCCGATGGCATTTAACTGCCCGGCGGTATATATCAGATACGGATCATTAGGTTCTCCCGTGCCGCCGCCGTATTTACTATCTGGATCAACATCAGTTTCGGTTTCCCATTTCCAGGCGCTCATGCCTCCCAGCATGTCATAGACCATAGAAAAATCCTTAGAATCCAGAAAATTTGCTGCCCGATTGCTTCGAGATCCGCTGCCGCACACTACCAATATTGGACCATCCGCGGGCAGTTCTTCATAATCGGCCTTCAGCACTCCTGAATTCCACGGGTAATTCAGTGCTCCCGGAATATGTCCTATAGTACTGTTGTATTCATATGGTTCCCGGACGTCAACAACTGTCAGGTCTTCCATAGTATCAATGAGTTCTTTTGCCTCTTCTGCTGTAACATCGGTATGAGCCGAAGCGCAGGGAACCGATACAATCGAAAGCAAGCCGGCCAAAAACAGCACAGTTTTAAGATTTGTCTTCATCACTATATCTCCTCAGGAATAATCAATTCATTATACTAATCCCCGGGTCAATAGTCAATTAAATACCTCCCTGTCATTGCGAGGCCCGAAGGGCCGCGGCAATCTCAATAGTCAATAGACAATCATCAATAGTCAATGGAGCAGCTGTATCTCAGCCGTGAAAGGTCCTCGCCCTCCCTCGGCTTGCGAAAAACGAACAAATGCTCGTGCATAATAAGATAAAAGCCCCCCTGCTTGGCCTTCGGCCGCCACCGCTCGGTATATTTACAATGATGCTGGACCTTGATAATGTCCTCTTTCAGCACGAAGCCGGCCTTCAAAAATCGCTCCATAACACGGAAGGCAAGCGGCACATAATGCCGGCCTTTACGCGTATCGCCGATTAGTATCGCACAATACTTGTCTGCCTTAAGAACGCGGTACAGCCCGCGTGCGATTATCTCAATCTCATCGCAGAATTTAGGCAGGCTGCCGATATTCGATAAGTCCCCTGCTATTTTACCATCCGAATATTTGATAATATTCAGATAAGGCGGATGCGTAAGCACAAGGTCGAACGACTCGTCACTGAAATTTGACAAATCGCGTGCATCGGCCACTTTCACCTGCTGCTCGCTGGCCGGATGGTGCTTAAAACTCAGGGCTTTCTTTGCAAGCTCGACCGCATCGGGATTGATATCCAGCCCGACCGCGTTTCGCGCTAAAAGTTTCGCTTCGATAAGCATAGTTCCCGCCCCGACCATCGGATCGAGAATCGTATCGCCTTTGGCGCTGTACATCTCGATAATGTTCCGTGCTATCTGTGGCGCAAAATTACCCCGATACTTCGCGTTATGTGTGGCCCAATCCCCCCGCTGAGGAAACGACCAGACCGTCGTATATTCTGGCTCCCAAAATAGCGGGCCGATTTCTTTATTCGAGAAGTTTGATTTAGCTGTGTTCGACACGAATCCTGACTTTTTTGTCAGGATCGTTGATCAGGATGTGAAATCGTTCAACAGCCTAAAGGTAGCAATCTTAAAATGCGACAAAATTTATATCAGTTAGGTCGCCAGTGACCCTCTTCTCGCATAGTATCTTTTATTACTTTCAACTCGAAGCTTTTTGAATGTAATTGTGATAGTTGCTGATAGCTCCAGAAATACACATATTTTTTTATAGGCATGAACGCATTTAATATAATTGTCTGCTCGTATTGTTTCTTTCGGCTCTCATCAGCAACAATTACCATGCCTATTCTGAAATCCTGTAGTTCGACGAATTTGACAAGTGAATTTTTCATATTTGTGGAATGTTCGATTTCAAAAACTGAAGCGGGCATTCTTCGCGAGTTGAACCAGACTACATCTATAGTTTTTGCCCTGTCGGTGACACTATCGTAGGTGAATGGGTAAATATCAGTACGCGATGCGAGAACGCCGAGATGTTCTTTACCAAGAAATACTTTATTCTTATCCTGTGAAGGTATAAAAGTTTCATAATCCTGTAAATTCCCAAGCTGAACGATAAGTCCCTGATAATAAGAGTGCGTGAAATCGATTTGTTTAGGAGTCTTTTCTTTCTTGGCAATCATTTCATCCGGGAGCATGTGACGGTGACTTTTAAGCGCCCACAAGCCAGGCTTTATCTTGAAGAAGAACCTGTCATCTTGAACGATGCGCCTCATACTGGCAAAAGGTGTCTTAGTTTTCCATTCGCACCCAGGTACCTTGAGGACATTTTGATATAGATAACCAAGTGTAGCGTAGCCGCCATTTCCTTCCATGACTTGTACTACTGCTTCATACTGTTTCATTTTTTCTCTACTCCCTTGGGATCAAATGCTGAGAAGTCTATATTGTCCGGTACCATCCATTTGACATATTCTGCTATTCTACGAATAAAATGCTCCGTACTTTCTTCTTTACCTTTTCTGATACTAAGCAATTCATTTGTTATAGTTTCAAGAGTCCGAACATTTACGGGATCAATTCTTTCACTTTCAAGTCTGGCAGTACAATAGTCTTTGACAGCTAACCGTCCAATTCTGTTCTTATATAGATTGAAAATCACTAAGTCGCAAATACAAGAAGCACCGAATATAATCAAGCCTATCCAGACTATAAGCCTAAGAGATAACCAATCTTTCTGCGTGTTTATTTTTATCGTCAGTGTGATGGCTTGCATAAAGAAAGCCAAAAGGACAAGCGATATTCCTATTAAGGTACTGGATTTTTCATTGGATTTGGAAGTTATCTGAGTCGCCGAAGGATATCCGATATGTGAGTATTGATGGAAGTTGTTCAAAATGTCCCTTGGACCGGACGCTAGGACGCCTTTAGCAAGGAAAAAGGCTCCCATTACACCAATAAGAGCAGATAGAAGGCCTATAAATCTCTGAAGTTCCATTTTTTATCCTCTATTACATAAACATTATATGTTTTTGGGGGACACCTTGTCAAGACAATCTCTCTGTGTACATATCGATAAACCTATACATTATTTATCGAAAGGACTATCTAGAAGTGCTTTAATGGAAACATTCAATGCTTTGGCGATTTTTTCCAGATTTCTTAAACCGATGTTTTTCTCACCCCGCTCGATTTGACCAATATATGCACGATGAAGACCGGCTAATTCGGCAAGTTTTTCCTGGGTGAGCCCCCGCTGCTCACGGATAATCGTGATGTTTAAGCCGATTCTTTTGATTATGTCGTCATCTGCCATAATGAGCACTATTTTGTTTCCACATCTGAAATATTCCAAATTGGAATATTTTGTTGAATTTGAAATCTTATGGATTGCCGCTTATTAATCGACAGCCTAAAGGTAGCAATCTTTTAAATGATTAAAGATTATTGATTAATGATTATTTGTCGCTGGTTGTTAGTTATTGGTTTTTGGATTTCTTCGTGGTAAAGATTAAGGAAGGCGATAGATTTGAAGCTGTGGAATTAGCAGTTTATCGGTGAATTAGAGATTGGTGATTAGTTGATTATCGATGCTGTATTCAAAACTTTATTTACATAATTTTTGACATGCATCGACAAAATCCTTTGCCCGATTCAAAATTTCCTTTACTTCGAGCTCATCTGCGGCGGTAAATGAAAGATAATCACATTCATTCCGCCGGGCGAATGCCTTCGTTATGTAAGAATGAAACCTGTGTTCGAGAAGCCCCGGTTTGACGATGTGTTCGCCGAACGCAGACAGAACTGCACGATGTGAGCTTCTTTCTATTCCATGTGATAATAGTATGGCCTTTGCGGCGTGAAACATGGCATAGTATGCCCTGCCTACAGCCCCGCGGTAGAATCCACCTCGTAAAAGGTGTCCACTTTCACGAAGAAACTCATCCGCGCTTTGAAAATGTTCATCAATTTCCGGGGTCATACGGCTATGCCCTCACGTTTGATAGCTCTATAAGTCGAATATTTACCCTGTTCATAATCAGACTGCGGCACGAAAAAGAAGCAGACGAGCGTATTATATTGAAGGCTGATTTCTGAGCCTAAATCGCCGGTTCGTTCATGTTCTTCGAAACGGCTGGGTATCTCGTTAAGGATAATGGCAATATCTATATCACTGTCGGGAGTAAGTTGGTCTCGTGCGGCAGAGCCGTAAAGGTATACCCCTCGCAGACGCTCGCCGTATAACTTCTCAAGCTCTTTTCGAACCTTTGCAGCTATTTCCAGCGCTTGTTGCCTTGTTGTTACCATAAAAGTATTTTACCATCTAAAAACATGTGTTGACAAACAAAAAAGCCCCCCTTTCTGATTGATTATATTGGACTACACAAGCGCAAGCCTGATATTTAAGATTGTTTTTTTCTGCGTTCTCGGCGTGCTCGGCGGTTATATCTTGCTTAAAAGATTCGATTGCTATAATATCCTTCTCAGGCAATATGCGCATCGCCGTTCGGGCAGGTAACTATGGGATTTATTGTTTGCAAGTTAATTGAGGTTAAAAATGAAATCTTTAATCTTTGCTTTTTGTGTTGTGTCTGCGTTTGGCAATCTGAGAGCGCAGACGAATGTCTGGCAGCCTTCGCCGGGGCATAAACAAATCCCGATATGGCCGGGGACAGCGCCCGATGCCGAGCCCGTCCCGGGGCCGGAGTTCGCTGAAACGACAAAGGAGCTGTATGCCGGCAGGCCGGTTGTTGTGGTAAATAACGTCTCGAAGCCGACGATGACGGTTTACCCACCAAAGGGAACAAACACCGGGGCCGCAGTGGTCGTATTTCCCGGCGGAGGCTACAAGGTCCTGGCCATCGACTTTGAAGGCACGGAAGTCTGCGACTGGCTGACCTCCATAGGGATAACGGGCGTGTTGTTGAAATACCGCGTGCCTACTCAGAAATTCGAGGGGCTTCGGGAGTCGCGGCAGGCATTGCAGGATGCGCAGAGGACGCTGGG
>WOR8_10002933_pt1 | contig 16723 bp, 14 predicted proteins | sample DeeMarSeWOR38_10_FD_19890 | JGI IMG/M metagenome (IMG submission 19890)
ATCATTGCGCTTGGATACGATCAATATACCGATGTCAGTTCACTAGAAGAGCACTTTACCAAAAAGGGATTGAAGACAAAGATTGTGAGACTAGAGAAACGTGATGCGGATGGACTCTGTTCTTCTACATTAATCAGAGAGCGTATAATTGATTACTACCGAGAGAATGGAACACCTCGTTAGAAGATTAGATAATGAGTTCTCCTCGAGCCTCAGCTTCCCTAATGAGTGCGTTTTTCCTGTCTCTACGATCAAATTCCCATTTCCAAGCCACGTAAGTTATTCCTGCTAGAATTGCAATAAGAGCGACACCGAGGATGGTACCCTCTCCTTGAGGAAAGTGTTCTATGAAATCAGGTAAGGGGTATGTGATAAAGTAGTGCCAATTGCAGAATAGACCAATTAGGTAGAGAAGACCTACAACAGCAATCTCTTTCATATAACCCACTGCGTGTTCATCCTTATCAAAGAGAACCACGACAGGTGCTAGCCAATACAGATACCAAGGCATAATCCAGCGAAATGCAAAGAGTATTCCAGGTAATAGATAGAGGTAGAAAGGTTTCAACTCAAGGAGTTTCAGTCGAATCGACTTGCCTTCAAGATCTTTCCTTGTAGGGAGATACGGTCTGACTGTGAGAAGAATGAAGAAAGCATAGAGGAATATTGGAATTGCAGCAGGTGGCCACCAATAATACGTGATTGGGTCAGTGGATAGGTTAGGCGTCCCCCAAGTCAGTCCTGGAAACATAGGATTTACAATATAGACACTATAACTGGACGTATTGAGAAAGTGGGAGATAAGGGATTCAAAACTGGCTCCAAAGAAGGATGGAATAACAGAAACAAACATCGATCCAATGAACCATATTGATGAAACTGGATTAGCCAAGAATAGCAAGGGGAAGGCTACAACCGAGTATATTTTGGTCTGTACACTTAGACCAAGTGTGAACATAGCTTTACCATGCTGTTTCTCTTGCCATAAGACCAAAGCCATCAACAACAAGCAATCCACAATTGGTTCGAGCTTACCACCACCAGAGGACATGACGAGTCCATAAACAAAGTATCCAGCAAAGAACATCCGGGCCCAATATTTAGTTTGAAGTTTGTCTTTCAGTAATATTGCCAACAAAACAAGGTTCAGGTTGAAGACAAGTGCGAGTAAGAAGTTAATCCATAAAGGTTGTAAACCTGGTCCAGATCCTGGTGTGGGCCCAGGAAACAACCATGTAGCAACTGCAAAGAAAATCAATCCAAAGACAGGATACTCGTAAGCAATTCCACCCAAATAGTCTGGAAGTACATGATATCCATCATTATACGGGAAGCCCAGGTCCTCCATAGCTTCGGCGAGGTCTACATCCTCCATCGTGTAGACGCCAAATCCATAGATCCAGAAAGCTTCACCATACATCTCATTTCGATTACGGTCTCGCTGAATGACCAGAACATCAGCAATAGGTATGGCGATAAGTGAAATCGCGAGTGTGAGCACGAGGTATTTGCGATACCTGTAGATGTGCAGACTAATCGCGGATAACATTTCACGCTCGACCGAGGTGTTTGGAGAAAGCGGAGATAATAACCTTGCTGTTACAAGATTGTCAAGTTAGCGTTCTCACTAGGCAAGGTATGTTGGACAAGGCCAGTTGTCACACTTGAGGCAGTTTGTGCACTTCTTTTCATCGACCGAAATCTTTCCGGAGTCAAGAGAGAGGGCACCATGTTCACAGTGAGGAACACATGAGCCGCACTCTTGACAAAAGACTGCCCTCCTAACGGCACGTTCCATTTTCTGAGTTAATCGTTCCACAGACCTCTCATCAGGTCCTCTGACTACAACAGAGCCCGAGCTGAAGAGGGATATGCTGTTTACACCGGCCTTCGTCCTCAAAGCACCCATCTCTTCAGACAGTCGTGTGTCACCAAATATCGGAAAGACCTTAGAAACTCTGTTCAAGTCAATCCCAGAGGAGAAGGTTCCCTCCAAGCTGAAACCAGATTTTGTGCAAGGGGCGACACCCTTTGTGATCTTAAGTTCTAGATCTTCTCCAGGGCTTATACGGTCTGGTTGTATGGCAAGACCCAGTTTGTTAACCAATTCCATCTGCCCTTTTGGAAGTTTTTTCCATCTCCAAAAGCCCATCTCTATCCATTCATCTGGAAACCCATACTTTTCAGCCCACTCTCGCATCTTGGACTCCCATTTTTCATGAAATTCGGGGTGAGTGTCTCTAAGGCTCTCTAACTCTGCCAGTGGTGATGGAGGACAGAGGTAGCAGCCCATTCGGTGATATCCTTGGTTATAGAGGGGGTTGAAATCAGCCTTCTCTTTGAAGATATATAGCCACACTTCGAGAGCATTCCAGTTCTGGATGGGATTTGCAGACAGCTGCCCAGGAACCCAGGGGTTCTCTGTCACACGGGGTTCGATTGACCGCTGAAATGACTCTAACTTTCGTTGACCCATGAAACTAAGGGTTTCGCCACCCATCTCATCAGCAATCGAGGTGGCCGCAGGGCCTAGTTTCAACACCTTACAGCACCATCTAAAGTCACGAGCAGGGGGTCCAAACACATCAACTGATTCCCAGAACCGATCCCCTGCATCCTGTCCAATGATGGACACCTTTCGAGATTTCGCGAACTCCTTGATGTGCTCGACAGTTTCAGGAAGTTCAATACCTGTATCCATGAAGAAAATCGGAGGACTGGATTCTAATGCCTTCTCTACCACCAGATAGGTAGCAAGTGAATCCTTTCCACCACTGAACCCTACAACTATTGGGAGATCCTGTTTAGTGGCAGTACGTTTGACGAAGGAAATGGCTTCATCCTCTATCGCTTCCAGATCCTTGGAGTTGGCGCCTACAGCATCCCCCCATGTGGCAGTTCTTGGATTTTCGGAGGGTGGAGTAGGGTCTTCGACTGCACGAATCTTCACTGCGAAACCTTTCTGCTCCTTTGCCATATCTTCTCCAGTCATTCTGGATATTCCAGAAGCGACCACTGCACCACTAGAGTCAGCTAGCCATACCTCATCATCAACTCGGATACCTGAGTCACACCCTGCTATCCCGGGGACCATGAGATTGGCACCACCCTTCAGATACTTCAGGACTCCATCGTGCAAGGTGACCCATTTCTGCCTACTCGCAGTGCCAATCCTACGAGCACCCTCTAGCGACAGGAGGAAGGTGTAGATACGTTTCGGGATTTCAAACCTCAGTCGACCTACAATGTAACCATCAACTATTATCTCGTACATTGCATCAAGCGAAGAGACCTTGTTCATAACAATGGTCTTGTCTGATGGGAGTAGCTTCGATCCGACTCCCTCGCCAAATTGGGAGTCAATTGCCTTCTTAGCTCGTTCAAGATGTCCATCCATAGCTGGAAAGGGGTCTCCAGGTGGAGAGAGCTCGACCTTTCGTGACATTGTACCGCATATGTTACACTCAGTGTGAGCAATCCTAGGAACATTGCATGTGTCACACCAGAAGAAACGTATTTTGGCTAGATATGGAGCATGGCCTCTCCGGAATTTCCTGCGTCCTCGGTTTCCTCTGGCCAGCTGTGTCCATCTCCATAAGTTCTGATGGAGACACTCAGACAAGCTATTTCAAGAAACCGGAATGTCCAACTTCTCCAATGTGGCTTTTGTGGGTCGACCTTCTTTATCCCAGCCACGGAGTTTGTAGTACTCTTTGAGCATTTCTTCAAGATGTACGACCCGGTTTCTTGATCCCCCCTCAGGGAGTGGTTTGAAGAACCTTGGAGGAAGTGTGTCATCCATGGCGGTGAATCCTTCGCGTAGATTGAACAGCCGCTCTAGGTTATAGATTCGCTCCCCCAGTCGTAGTAAATCTCTACCACTGAGTTCGATTCCAGTTCCAGCAGAAACCAACTCAGCATAGTCGTCGACTGTCCATGCAAAGTTCGTGAAACGACAGACCACCATACAGTCCATGGCTGCAGACAAGTCCTGATAGAGCATCACGAGGTCAGCCTTTCCATCTGGTCTGTCACGGTCGACAAGGACAGGGGAACCTAGTACCTCAGGGCCAATCAAGTAAGAGCGTAAGTGGCAACCTCCACGGTTCGAGGTTGCATAGCCAAGGGCATGTCCCTGAGCACCGCGAGGATCATATGCTGGGAGCTCAAGGCCCTTCACCTGCATGGCAAGCTCAGGGGCTCCATAACGCTCAGCAAGCCTCTTTGATCCTTCGCTCATTTCAGCACCAAGACCTCGCATGTGAGCCATGTCCTCTATGATGTCCAATATTCCAGTTGTGTCACCGAATTTCAGAGGCGCATCAAGCTTCCCCTTTTCAACGAGTTCCATTGCAGCACCGATTGTAGACCCAGTGGATATTGTGTCCAGACCAAGGTGATTACATCGATCGTTAGCAATTGCAATCCATTCTAGATCATTAATTCCACACTCAGGCCCAAGAGCCCAGAGTGATTCGTATTCAGGACCTCCGACTTTTTCACCCTTAATCAGGCTAACACGACCACATCCGATGGGACACCCATGACAGTTGTAGGTTCCTGCAGAGAACCGTTCTAGGAGTTTCTCACCAGATACACCCTCAGCATCGTTGAAGGTGCCCTCCTGGAAGTTATTTGTTGGCAACATGCCCAGTTCGTTAGCTACACTGACAAGAACTGGAGTACCGTAGACAGGTAGTGATTTGTTAGTAACTGCATTCTTCTTTATTAGTCTGCGAGACCGTTCTACAGCGGCGTTTAGTCGTTCTTGATCATGAACTCCAACCTCACCTGTGCCCTTTGCAACAATTGCTTTGAGGTTCTTGGAGCCCATTACGGCACCGACTCCTCCTCGACCAGCAGCTCGATGCTTGTCTGTCATAATTGCAGCCATCAGTCCCAGATTCTCACCTGCAGGACCAATACAGGCAACTTGGGCTTTCTCATCAGTTTCTTTCAGCAACATGTCAGTTGTTTCATAAACATCCTTACCCCATACCTTTGATGCATCTCTCAGCTCAACCTCATCATTATTAATCCACAGATACACAGGAACATCTGCTTTGCCATAGAAGACCACTGCTGCAAATCCAGCTCGTCTTAGCTGAGCTCCAAAGTATCCTCCTGCGTGTGAGTCGAACATTGTTCCAGTGGTTGGAGACTTTGTAACAACCACAAACCTCCCCGCAGTAGGGACTCTTGTTGCAGTAGAAGGACCTATAGCAAACACCAGCAGATTCTCAGGTGAAAGGGCATCTGTTCCTGGAGCAAGATTGTCATAGACAAGTTTGACGCCAAGTCCTCTACCTCCGAGATATTGCTTGAAAACCTCAGGAGCGATTGTTTCTCTAAGAATGCTCTTGTCACTCAGGTTGACATGTAGAATCGGGGCATCTGCATAGAGTGAAGATTTAGACAATTCTTATTCCTCCTAATCATTGAACACATTATGCTCCTTATCGGGACATGTGAGACACCGCTCTTTGTACCACTTGTAGACCTCTTTCGGTTGTTTGGCCATGTTGGCCATTCGACTAGGACAAGTCCAACAGGGTTTATCAGGAGCCATCCACGAGTCGCTATATTGAGCCCATCGAAAGTCTTCCACAATGGCAACTCCAGCGCTTGTCCCAAGACGATCTGCTCCAGCATCGATAACGCGAATTGCATCTTTGAACGAGCGAATCCCACCTGCAGCCTTGACACCCATATTGGGACCAACTGTTTCTCGCATCAGTCTGACATCATGAGGAGTAGCACCCATAGGACCGAACCCAGTTGATGTCTTGACGAAATCGGCCCCTGCTTCTTTGCAAATTTGGCAAGCCTTTACTTTCTGATCATCTGTAAAGTATCCAGTTTCCAGAATGACCTTTACATGTGCATCTCCAGAAGCACCTACAACGGACTCTATGTCACGTTTGACAAGGTCATAATTCTCATCCCGCATCGCTCCGATGTTGATGACCATATCAACCTCATGAGCACCAGCTGCAACAACATCTGCTGTTTCACAAGCTTTCACCTCAGGTGTTGTAGCACCTAGTGGGAAGCCTACAACAACGCAAACTTTCACATCTGTGTCTTTCAAGAGTTCCACTGCATATGCAACGTGAATAGGATTGATACAGACGGCTGCAAATTCATAGTCTTTGGCCTCATCACACAACTCTTTGACTTTCTTCTGAGTTGTTTCTGGTTTGAGGACTGTATGATCAATCATCTTAGCTAGTTTTTCCACTGTGAGGTCCATGGAGATGCCTCCAGATATGGAAATGCAACTCCCACCACAATAAACCCTTCGAATCCATCAGATACAGGTGTTATCGAGTGCCTAGGTATGATTTGATGTCATCAAGGACTTCTTTCTGGAGTCTAATGACATCGTGGACTTCAATCTCCTCTGCATCTTTCACAACGGAGTTTAGCTGGACTACTGTTCCAACTGCATCCACTTTTGAGAAATCAACAGGAAATTCCACTTCAGCGCCTTTTACAATGAGTTCTGAGCGTGTCGGATTAAGTGCGATTCTGATGCTGCGTACAATGCCAATTCTTTTGGCTCTGTTGTCCAGGACCTCCTTTCCCAACAGTCTTCCTGGCATGCTGAGCTCATATAGCTCTGCTTCGACACTGGGCATAGATTCCTTAGTCGTAGAAGTCATTTCAACTTGGCTCCTTGCTCTAGTTCTTGTAATTGTAGGAGGCTTTTTACAGTGAGTATTATGAGCCAGGTACAAATCATCGATTGTTCAATGATGAACGAAAGTCGAAGAGCCCTCTGCTTTCTCAAAAAATCAGTGGGAAGAGTATGATATAGATTGAGCACAACCCCATCTGTAAGATGTTCACTAGTATAGCGCTGAGAAGAAACCTGCGCCATGATATTTTTGAGTCATCGAAGCTAACCATAGATAAAATTAGCAATGGCACTGCACCAAAGGGAGTTGCTACACCGCCTAAAGCAGTCCCAAATCCTACTCCCCAAAATAATGGATCTCGTATACCCATAGGCCAGCCCATGATTGTGGCTATATCGATGACAAGGGGTGCAAAGACCGTGGCTATGGGAGGGCCACCTATAATGAATGTTCCAATCCACGCTCCCCAGAGCAACATCAATGATGCAGGAATCAATTGCCCGCCGCTTGCGAAAAGAATAGTGTCTGAAATGACACTAAGAATTCCGACATGTTCCAAGGCGCCAGCTACGACAAAAAGCCCACCAATGAAAAAGATGATGTCCCACTCTATGTCGCGAAGACTTGTCAGTGGATCGGCATGACTGACTGTCATGAAAACCATCATTCCCCCCATGGCAACAACAAATGGCTGGGGAAAAAGAGCAAAAGCCACAATGAGCAGAACAAAGAGTCCTGCGTATACCCAGAACATTCGTCGATTTGGAACCATCATCCAAGGATTTAGATCCATCACACGTTCAAATGCCTTTGAGTCTTCTACTGATAATTGATGGCGAATCATCATAAAAACGGCGACTAGTGACACTGTAATCACGATTAATGCAAATATCCCAAATCGTGTGATGTAATAATCGAATCCGAATCCAGCATAGTCAGCAATGATTACATTTGGTGTAGTGCCAATCAATGTGAACGCACCACCAGCGCCAACAGCCAACATCTGCCCTAGGAAAAATCCATGTGGCTTAATCTCGAGCGCGTAGCAGGTTAAAATCACCAAATATCCCATTATCAATATTACAACGGAATTCAACAGTACCGTCGATAAAGCCGCGGTCAGTAAGCAGAATATCAAGAATAGTTTTGTGGGATTCCCTCGTGTCAACCGAATAAAGTATACTGCAAGAAATTGAAAGACGCCTGCATGTCGCATCATTTCAGCCACTACTGTCATCCCAGTAATCACAAGAATTGGTTCTAAACGCACCATAGCCAAGATTTCTTGCTCTGAAACCCCGTTCGTAATAAGGGCAATCGATGCCAATACTGCCCCGATCAATGCTGCTGTAGTATGATGTACTATCCGTGTTGTGATCAATACCACGGTAAGTATGAATATTATCAGAATCAGCAGCCATAATTCCACTGTCTTTCACACACACCTAACAATTAGGATCAATAATCAATATTGGAGTTATTCAAGATTGTATTCATCTTATTTGTCTTCATAACAAACTGATTTCTCTTGTGCTTTTGGTGAGTTAACAGGATGCCGAAGACAGAAATGCACCACAGCCTCAGTGTTGTGAGTAGCTTTTTACAGTGGGGTTCATCACTTATAGATAGAAACGAGTAATTCTATGAGGCTTTCGTGTTGGCTGAGAACGAGTCCTACTTGGAGGAACCGATGATACGCAAGAACAGTGTAGAATTCAGAGCGTATCAAGTGAACCTCGCTGAGGTTGCAGCCAGAGAAAGCACAATGATAGTCCTCAGTACAGGACTAGGAAAGACTGTGATTGCAGCTCTTGTTGCAGCAAAACGCCTAGTTGAGTATCCAGAATCAAAGGTCCTCTTCTTGGCGCCATCAAGACCACTAGTGGACCAACAAGCGCGCTATTTGAAAAGAGTGTTAGATATTGATGAGAGTTTAGTTATATGTTTGACAGGACATGACTCCCCTGAACAGAGAAGAAACATTTGGGGAGGGTCTCGCGTGGTAGTAATGACTCCCCAGGCACTCCAAAACGACCTAGTCCAGCGAAGCTATGATCTTGAGGATGTATCACTGATTGTCTTTGATGAGGCTCATCGTGGAGTAGGAAATTACGCTTATACGTTCATTGCAGAGCTCTATGAGAAGCAGGGAGTCAATAGGAGAGGTCTTGGGCTCACCGCATCCCCAGGTCATCAGGCTGAACATATCAGACTAGTTTGTGAGAACCTAAGACTCTCGCATGTTGAAGTTAGAGATGAAAAGAGCAGAGATGTGCGCGACTATATTGTTTCTGTGGACTCTGAGATGCGATTCATCAAAATACCTCCTGAGATTGAGGTCCTAAGGGATATCCTCTACTCAATCATTGATGTCTATAGAGCGCCAATCATCAATCAGGGATTCAGTCTTCCAGATGCAAGACGCATGACTCGAAAAGAAATTCTGAGGACTCAGAGTGAGGTCCGGAGGGAGATAGGCTCATACACAAAACCACCCCGCGGCCTCTATGTTGTCATCCGAAATCTCACAGCTCTCTTGCGAGTAGTCCACCTGCTGGAGTTTGTTGGAACTCAGGGTCTGATGCCGACTCACCGGTATATTCAAGGAGTCTATGAAGAGATTCGAAACAAGAAGAGTTCGAAGGGCGTCAAGGATCTTGTATCGAGGTCCGAGTTCAAGCAGTTTGAGAGGTTGCTTGAAGCCCTCATTGAAAAGGGGTATCGACATCCGAAGGCAGACGCTATTCTAGAGATTGTGAGTGAACAGCTCTCAGTCAACCTGGATTCACGTATTCTGATATTCACACGCTTTCGAGATACAGCTGTTGAGGTTTGCGAAACTTTGGAACAGCTAGATGATACTCGGGTCAGTCGTTTTGTGGGACAGAGTTCTCGTGGGTCTGACAAGGGGTTCAGCCAGAAGAAACAGGTCGAGATTCTTGATGGTTTTCGAAATAACGAGTTCAATGTCCTAGTTGCCACACAGGTAGGTGAGGAGGGTCTAGATATACCAGAGTGCAACCTGGTTGTGTTCTATGACTGTGTCCCATCTGTTGTGCCGTACATTCAACGCCGAGGTAGAACAGGACGCCGTTCTCCTGGACGTGTTGTGATCTTTGTGGCGAAAGGAACTCATGATGAGTTCTACCATTGGAGTGTGATTAAGAAATTGAAGAAAATGCCCTCAGCTCTCAAAGAAGCTGAGAAGGATGAGGATGAGAAACAGACCAGTCTTGAGGAGTTTGTGGGTGAAGAGGAGGAGCAAGTCACTGAGCGTATGGTAAGCAAGGCTCCAAAGAAGGATAATCGCATTCGCCTCATCGTTGACTCCAGGGAGCTTCCAACAGCAGTTGCACGCGAGCTTACAAGGCTTGATGTTGAGATTTCTGGAGAGAGTTTAGAGATTGGTGACTATGTGGCCTCTGAAGATGTGGCCATTGAGCGGAAAGAAACCAACGATTTCATTCAGTCACTGATTGATGGTCGCTTGTTTGTACAGTTGTCTGCTTTGCGTTCAGCATATCGGCGTCCAGTTCTCATAATCGAAGGGGAGCAGATACTAGGTATTCGTGCAGTGAATCCAGCATCGATTTATGGTGCACTTGCGTCTATTGCAATCAGAATACAAGTTCCGATTCTCTGGACCCGGAATGCCGAAGAAACAGCTAATGTCCTCTATAGGATAGCACATCTTGAACAGATAGGGTCGAGTAAGCCTCTACGAACGAGGTCGGGAGATGCGAGAGGGACTGATGCCGAGGCCTTGGAGTATATCCTATCCGGGTTCCCTGGTGTTGACACAGTCACATCAAGGGCAATCCTATCAGAGTTTGGAACTCTGGAAAAGATCTTCTCTGCAGACCAAAAGGAACTGCAGAAGGTGAAGGGTGTTGGACCTAAGATAGCAGGTCGCATAAGACGCCTGTTGACAACGAAATACCCAAGTTAGTACACGCGGGGATTTTTCCCTTTCCCACGTTCATATGCTTCACGGAGTACATCTGTGATTCTTCTACTGAGTTCCCAGTAATCCAAGTAATCGGGATCTTCAAGTCGGACAACACTGAGGACTCTACGGAATATCATGTACAATTTGGGATCAAGCTCGCAGATGTCACGGAGATTCTCCTTGGCAAACTCCAAGCCTTTCAGGTAGATCTTGTCTCGTTTTGTCATAGCTTTTGCGATGTCTTTCATCTCTTGCTCATTCTTGAGCACAAAGCCTAACTCTCGCATTGTACCGACAATGTCAAGGGTACGATCTAAGTCGGAATCTTCGGGTTCTGGAAGACCATCCATGTCACCAGTCGCAATGAAGACATTCTCCGCTGTAGCCCTCCAGAGCTTCTGCATGATGTGGCTATCACCGTTTCCGGTTGGTTCATAGCCATCCTGCTCTACAAGGCCACATTTCTCAAGCTCCTTGATGTGATACCTCACAGTCTGAGGTTTGATCTTCTTATCAGGGTCTTGTTTTGAGAGGAACTCCACAAGTTCTGTGGTTGACATTCGTCGCGCTCTGAGGGCATGAAGAATCTGTCTTCGGCTCTCATCACTGAGAACCTTATAGGCATCTACTGCTTCATCTCCTGTAAGAACTCTGATTGTGTCGATTGGTTTCGCTCCCTGCATCCTGACCTCACCTATTCTCATCCTATAAGCTTCGAGAATTGAACAGTATCATAAGTTGCTCGACAACTAATAGCCCAGCGGGCTACTAGTGTCGGAATTGCATTATTTATGCAGGCACGTAGATCCATTGCCTCATGTCCTGCAGGCATGGAACGCGCTTGATTAGTTGTTTCTTCAAGAGTTTTCTAAGAGCATATCTGACAGTTCGTGGTGCAAAAGACACCTTGTCCAAGAGCTGCTTTGGTGTAACGCCACCCTTACCGCTGCTCCTGAGAATATCTAGGACTATCATCTGGCTTTTAGTGAGCTTCATATTCTTGAGCTCTTCTTTGAGTTGTTGATCGCTCATCATTTTTGAATACCTTCCCATTTGGAAATTTGTCAATTTGTTGAGGTTTTCTAATAGAAATTGCCTCAATCAACTAATTATTTGAGTGTTAAAGTTGCTTATTAATTTATCGCCGTCTGGAGTGGTATGTCGCGGTGATTGGCTGCGCCAACTTAACATTGTTAATATCTTTTCGAAGATGATTTGACCTTCACTGTCGAGTATTCGTGCGTCTGATCAATTGCGGGAAAGTCTATAACCCTGAATAACATGGAGTAATTGACTCGAGATGAAGAAGGCCGTCATACTTGCAGCAGGCGACTCAACAAGGATGTTACCACTATCAACCAATCTACCCAAGCATCTACTTCCCATTGCCGGAAAACCATTGATTTTTCACACAATGGAAGCACTGGAAAAGGCCGGGATTACTGAACTCCTAGTTGTTTATGGATATCATGCACGCAAACTCCGTGAGGTAGTTGAAACGCGGTCTTGGAAGATGAAGATCTCATTTGTTGATCAGAAGGAACGAAAGGGAACTGCTCATGCTGCAGGTTATGCCAAGAAGTTCGTGGGAAAGGACGACGCGATTTTGATGTATGGCGACATAATGGTCGGTCCTGGCAGTTTTGAGGGGCTCATAGAGCTCCACAAGAAGAAAAGGTTTGACTTGACACTCACTGTCAAACCAATTGAGGACCCAAGCGCATATGGTGTTGTCAAAGTGTCAAGGGGGAAAGCCAAAGCCCTCATCGAAAAGCCAGAACCAGAACAAATGGTGAGCAATCTTGTGAATGCTGGAGTCTATGCAGTCAGTAATCCCCTGTGGGAGGCCATAGAGAAGACTGAACTCTCTCCAAGAGGCGAGTATGAGATCACTGACTCAATATCAATATTGATAGAAAAAGGAAATGTAGGAGCATATTCGTTACCCTCATGGTGGATGGATATTGGAATACCCTGGGACTTACTTGAAGCCAACAAAGTGTATCTTGAAGGGGTTGAAAGACGTATAGAAGGCATAGTTGAAGACGGTGTAGTCATCAAAGGAAATGTAGTCATCGAGCAGGGGACCACTGTCAAGAGTGGTGCCTATATCGAAGGACCAGTTTTCATAGATGGAGAGTCCGTGATAGGACCAAACTGCTACATACGAGCACACACATCACTGGGAAAGAGGGTAAAGATTGGGAATGCGGTAGAGATCAAGAACTCTATCATTATGGATGATACCAATGTAGGTCATCTGTCTTATGTTGGTGATTCCATAATTGGTCAGCGATCAAACTTCGGTGCAGGAACCATCATTGCAAATCTACGCCATGATAACAATTCTATCTTTGTTACTGTAAGGGGCGAACGAATCAACTCTGGAAGAAGAAAACTTGGTGCTATCATCGGAGACGATGTGAAGACCGGTATTGGAACCTCGATAAGCCCTGGGATAGTTCTTCACCAGGGGTCTCAGACAGGGGTTGGAGTTATTGTCAAACGGGACATTGCGCCTCAAAAACTCGTTATAGCAAAGCAGGACCAATCAATAATTGATGCAGAACGTCGATAGTGAGGGGAGGCCTTGTCATCCAAAACGATGAAAGAGTTCAACACTACTGTGAAGAACACGAGCAGTGTTGATGTCTTATTTGGATACTGTTACCCCTCCACATATCGAGCAGGGATGACCGGACTTGCATTGCACATTTTCTACTCGATTCTAAACTCAAGAGCAGACACCTCATGTGAACGCTACTTTCGATTTGATACTTCATCGCCCGCGCTTTCGGTGGAGAGTCGGAGACCCCTAAGAGACAATCACATCGTTGGATTTTCTCTCACCTATGAGGAAGATATAGTCAATTTAGTGAAGATGCTTGACTCTGGAGATGTGCCAGTGCTTGCTGAAAATCGGACTGATGAGGACCCAATAGTGGTTGTAGGAGGGCCTGTTGTCACTGCAAATCCTGAGCCCTTTGTTGATTTTGTTGATGCATTTGTGATAGGTGAAGGAGATCTAGTAATTCATGAGATTGTGGATGCGGTTGTGACAAAAGACTCCCGAAATGAGGTCCTGTCGCAACTCGCGGAACTCAAGGGAGTCTATGTTCCGACCATTCCAAAGGCAAGGGTATACCGTAACATCATACTTGACCTTGACTCACTCGACTACCCCGTCGCTCAGGTCATCCCAGATGTACCAGAGGGCTCCTATCTCGAGCCTGTCTTTGGTAAGTCATTCCTACTTGAGGTGACTAGAGGTTGCGGCCACTCATGTCGCTTCTGTCTTATTGGACATGTATGTCAACCAAGACGAACAAGGACTCTGAGCAGCCTGAGGGAACTCATAAGACTGGGAACGGAGAGCACACCGGTCAACAAGGTATCCATGATAGGTTCCTCTTTGGGAGACCTTGATGGGTTGGAGGATCTTGTTTGTTGGTCAGTGGACCAAGGATTAGGAGTGTCGGTACCCTCTCTTCGTGCAGACTCTGTGAGTGAGCCGCTTCTAGAATGCCTCGTCAAAAGTGGACAACGGACATTGACGATTGCCCCAGAAACTGGATCAACGAATCTACGAAAAGCGATTGGTAAAGGATTGAAAGATACTGATATTGAGACTGCTGTAGAGATTGCATCTCGTTCTGGATATAACTTTCTAAAACTCTACTTCATCATTGGACTTCCCGGAGAAACTGATGATGATCTCAAAGACACTATCAAGATGATTTTGAAACTGGCAAAAACATCGGGTTTGAAGGTCACTGCTAGTGTCAATCCGTTCATTCCAAAGGCTCAAACCAGATGGGAAAGAGAACCTCAACCTCCTCTAGAAGAACTTCGCAGGAAGCTAAAACTAGTGGAAAAGGGAGTGAAGGAAGGTTCAAAGGTAACAGTCGAATCACTTGACCCAAGGAACGCAAGAATCCAGGCTGCACTCTCAGTCGGAGACCGTTCTCTGGGCATGGTGATTCAAAGAGCGGCTAAGTATGGGGGGTATTCAGGATGGCGTCGAGCTGAGAAAGAAACGGGAATCGAATTCCTGTCATTGGCAAATGACGCCGAAAGGTTACAAAATGAACAACCTTGGTCCTTTTTGCGTACTTGACTATTATAAGACGAGAGCCGTCTTGACAAAGCTCTTAAGTCAATTTTTGGAAGTCACTCTTGAGATACGCCATGACAAAGACAGGTCATGGTTGTCTGGTGACGATACATGTCTGAAGATGGTGAATTCCGGGAGGTCTTTCCCGCGCTCAGTAAAGAACTTGAAGAGCAAACCACGAAGACATTCAAGATAGATGGTGTCCGGACAATGGCGGAGGAAACAGATTCTACGGGAGGCAGAGAGACATTCACACCGGATGTCGTGGACTATATTCGACGATGTGACACAGTTTCACAGGCTCTGGAGATCGTTGATTTTCTCATGAAACAAAATGAGATTAGTCCATCACAGGCTAGAGAGATAAAAAGTCAACTGAAGGCCGATGGTCTAAGAAGCTTTGGTTCGAAGAAGGAAAAGGACCATTACCTCCACCACGGAATCGGTGAAGAGTAGCACGAACCGCCCAAAGATCGGGCGTGGACAGCAATGAGTTTACAGGCTTATTAGAGTCAGTCAGGTAACTAATGGGCACTGAGGGTAATGTAAATCCTTGAACTTTGCCATTGGAGGGGAGAAATATGAAAAAGAAATCAAAGCTAAGTAGGAAACTATCAAAGATTGTCCATGAAACCGTATCTCAGGATTTAGAAATCTATGATATGCACAAATTAAACAAGAGATTATTCTTGTCATCAGAAAAGCTCATCGGAGAATAAAGAATGAGAAGGGAATTCTGAATAGTGTAAAGCTTAATGGATTCAAGACACTCATCAAGTGGGCTGATAATCCAGTCGAACTCAGGAAAGGCCCTTACAAGGGGCGTAAAACACTAGCAAAGAAGCCTACTTAGCTATCACGTGGGTTTTCCTAATCCTCCTAAGCGGTAGATTAACTTCTGGAGATAGGTCGTATCCGTCCATTTTCTAACTTCGCTTCTTGGATTCCCTGTTTCTAATGCGTATTGGACTAGAACTCTGAGCAGGTCGCCCTTGAAACCCACAACTCCGTGAATCTTGTGTCCACGTCTAGAGAACGATTGTGCGGTGGTTGCTTTGCAAGGGATTCGAATCAAGTAGTCAGAACTCTGAATGTGAAATGCAACAGTAGGTGTTTCTAACATTGTTAAAGCACCCTCTCCCAAAGCAGCCGAGTATCGCTTTCCCAAGGCGAGGTATATGAGATCAAAATCGTTCTCTATCAGCTTGGTGAAAGATTCTTCGATCTGTAGCTTTTCGGCTTGTTTTCGCATCTTTGCCATTTTCATGGATGTGAAACTACAGTCATAGGGAGGAACAAGGTCCTCTTCTTGTAATGTACCGAATCCTGCAGATATAATGACTAGTTGTACAACAACACCGGGAATTGTTCTTAGCAAGTCAACAGCTCTGACGAGTTCCGAGCTTTGAGGGCCAGTGTACATATCACGCGCCTTGACGCAATCAGAAGATAGTCGCTTCTTCCAGTAGTTGATATCATGTTCTTCATCAATGTCTTTACATTTAGGTTGCTTGGGACTGTTGGAGGATTTTTTCTTACCACAACTGCCTACTACTAAGACCCTCACTACTCCTTCCTCAAACTATAAGGAAGTATTAGCGTTCTTAAACACCGAGAAGCTCGATTAGGCTGGTTTGTAGACCCCCTTGTCACGAGCCCATGAGATTGTTTCTGGATCACAACGCTTGAGCTCACGTTCTGGGAAGTCACTTAGGAGGTTCCAACCGATGTCAAGTGTTTGCTCAAATGATCGGTCCTCAAACTCACCCTGATTGATGAATTGGGACTCAAACTTGTCTGCAAACTTGAGATACTTCTGGTCTCGTTCTGTCAGTGCCTCAGATCCGACGACTGCCACAAGATCACGAAGATCACGACCCTCAGAATAGGCATAGTAGAGTTGTGCCTGTATTTCCTTGTGATCGAATCGAGTCATTCCTTCACCTATTCCTTCTTTCATCAGCCGGCTCAGAGATGGACCAGGATCGATTGGCGGGTAGATGCCTCTCCTATGAAGTC
>WOR8_10008257_pt1 | contig 16715 bp, 15 predicted proteins | sample DeeMarSeWOR38_10_FD_19890 | JGI IMG/M metagenome (IMG submission 19890)
AAGGTAAATACGCACGCCGGCAAGACCTTTGGCATTTTCACTGTCCGGCGGCTCACATTCATCTGCAATTACCCGCCCCATCAGGATGTTGCGGTTGCGCACGAAATCCTGCTTTATACCTACGCTTGCAGTAGCCTCGTTTGAGATCAGTGCGCCTACGTTTGCGTTTGCGATGGCGCGGTTGATGGCATCACCGGTCTGGGTGCCGACTGCGACTTCAACCACGTAGCGCACTTCATTCGCTGCAGCGTCGGCAATGTCATTTAAATTAAACGTCAGCGTGCGTCCATCCGGGCTGATTGCAGGATCTGCAACAGGATTGCCATCGAGCGTGGTGGAGCCGCTTTGATAACGCATACCCACAGGCAGGGTATCGATGATTTGTGTGCCCGTTGCAATGACACCCGAACTGTTGTTCAGATTGAGCCGGTATTGCAGGAAGTCACCGACAGCAACGACGCGCTTGTTGACTTCCTTCACCAGGAAGAAGCCGGTCGAGCCGGGATCCAGCGGGATATCGATCTGCATCGCCGGGCCGAGCACAACATCAAACGGCTGGCCGCGTGATCCCTGCTCATCGATTGTATAGGGTGCACCTGGCAAGGTCTGTAATACCGACGTTGGTACAACACTGGGTGCGTTGTAGCCGGCAACTGGTGTGACCTCGAGGCGATAGCTTCCCACTGCGACAAACGGGAAACGGTATTCACCCGGTCCGAAGTTATAGACCATGCCACTACTGTCGGTGGTGCTGCCGCCACTGGTAATGGTGGATGGGAAGCTACTGATGCCATCATCACCGTACACCGTTGCCGGCAGGTTGGTGGCATTATCGATCAGCGTGACTTGCGCGCCGTTGACAGCCTGGCCGGTGGTACTGTCGAACACGATACCGAAGGGATCGACCAGCGCAGTACTGGCCGAGCTGTCGCTACCGTCAACCGGATCGATATAACTGGCAGTAATATTGTCGCCTTCCATCAAGCCGAGTTGTCCATTCGCAGGCGTTGCAGCAGCTGGATTGATCGAGCTGATATACGACTGAATGTAGCCAGTAAACACACCGGTATTCGGACCGGTCTCCGTCAAACGCAGCACTTCGGTATCACCGGTCGCACTGACGTTGAGCGTGACCACTGCCGTTTCGATCGTGGTGGCATCCTGGTTCTGGTCCAGATCGGTCAAACGTATAAACACGGGGTCACCCTGGTGATATATCGTGACCGGTACCAGGGGTACTGGAATGCCGAGATCGATCGGTGTTGCACTTCCCGCCGTTGTTGGTGGCGGCATCGGTACAAACGGTCCTGCAGTTGTACCACTGGTGCTGTAGTCCGTGACCGCAACAGGCACCGATTGTGCCGTCCCGGAACCGGGCGCGTATTGCAGGAACTCGAGCGTGGAAGGAGTCCTCACAGTTACCGTGACCGTGGTGACGGTGTTGGAGGTACTGGTGGTACCGCCATTGAACGTTGCCGTGGCCGTGTTATCGATGATCGTCCCTGCAGGAACTGCATGGGCGATTACCGGCAATAGCAGAGAGAACAACAACAGCCAGAAACCGATCTGCCGATAACTGCGCCTGTTGCGCACAATCATGGGCAGACCGGCTTGCCGGTCGTGTTTAACGTTCAAGCTGTCTGCGTGCACGTGCAACTTGCCCGTCCGTTGTTCCGCTGCTGCAGACGCGACAAAGCCGCCGGCCAAAAGGCCAGCGGCATGTCGCCATGCAGTACTGAATCCGTGGAACAACAACGAGTTCACCAATAGTGAACGTTATTGGATACCAACGGTGATTTGCACATCGAAGAACCCGCCGGATCCAGCCATGCTGCCGGTTGGTGCCTGACGTACACAGGTCACGGTTGAGTCGTAGCCGTTCGCATCCGCAGTTGGAGCCGTGCCGACAAAACTTGCGTTATCGCAGGCGGTGGCGCCGGCAACGAACGAGTACTCAAATGCCGCAACTGTCAGGGCGCTGCTGGTTGTGCCATCTGCAAATGACGGAGCCGTACAATTGCCCACCGTGGCTACACACAACTGGCTATTTGCCGGTATCGGATCAGTTACCGAGACGGTGTTGGCGTCAACGCTTGCAGCACCCGAGTTGGTTACCCGTATCTGGTATACGACGTTGGCGCCTGGAATGGCATAGCCGGTACCGAACTCATCCGTGGTCGAGACAATCGTCTTGGCCGCAGTCAGCGCCGCGCTTTGCACGGTATAGGTTGCCGCGTCTGAGTGTTGCCCGTCGCGGTCGGCCTCACTGCTCGTGCCTGCACCATCGGCAAAGACAATATCGACACCTGCTGTGGGGGCAGCAGCCGCACTAATTGCAGCGCCGCCAGCCGCTCGCGTTTGAGCGACCAGGCGAACATCATCCTGGTTGCCATCGACTGCGGCCGCGGGTGTGTCTGCAACGATAAACACGGTGGCGGTATCGACACCATTGGGGTCGAGGTTGAAGGCGTTGGTGCCTGTTGTGTACAGCGTATCATTACCGGCGCCTCCGCCATCCCAGGTGCCGTTGCCATTGCTATCCAGCCAGATTTCGACGGATCCCATCGGGATGTTTGCCGTCGGGATATCCGTGCTGAGGTGATAACCCTGGGTCGTGTTACCGGTGTTGGTTACGGTGTAGGTCAATACCTGGTCGGCCTGCGCCGGATTGACAGTCTCGTCATTGCCGACATTGGTATTGGTCACCGTCAAGTCGACGCGGTTGTCTACCGTGATATCGGGAGCCGATCCTGATGCGGTTCGTGGATCGGCGCCGACCTGGTAATCAACCGTGGCGGTGTTGCTGATGGTTGTGCCGGAAGTGGTGCCGACTGCGAGTGCAGATTGCATACCCCCGGTAAATAATACCAGCGCCATAACCAGGCGGTGGGCTTTTCTTATGTTTAAGTACTGCATGGTACTTCTCCTAACGTTCACTTAAAAAATAATTTGCGGCTTTGCCGCGGATAAAACCCTTAAGGGCAGTTGGGACCGGCGCGTGCCGGTGGCCCCGGTGCTGCACGTGATTGCGGGCCTGCGCGTATGCGTGCCCGGATTCGTGTTGTGACTGGAAGTAAAATAATCATCAGGCTCGGTCCCTTACTTCACCCGTGCGCGATACCAGACATCGGCTTGCTGGCCGGGGTCGAGGTTGAACTGGAAGGTCCAGCGCACGTGGCTATAGTCTGCTGCTGTCGCGGGACGAGGTTTACCGTCGGAGCCCGTGACCATCAGTTTCCGTGCCGAGTCATAGGTCTTGCCGCCGTCAGCCGAGAAAGTAATCACGGCGTCAGGGCCAAAGGCGCTGCCGTCGACATACACGGTATGCTTCGGTATAGGGTTGGTTACCACGATGTTGTCAGCCACCTCGGTGCCGGTGTTTTTTGCAGTGATGGTGTAAATCACTTCAGTTCCCGGGACCACGCTGGTTGCTGCGGTTCGCTTTACGGTTTTCTCGCCCAGTTCGTTGGTCTGGCTGACTTCGACCTCGGCGACTGCCGTGACTTCAATCTGGGCCATGAGCTGACTGCTGAAGATCGCGAGGATCAGGCCGGTGTTCAGTCTGGTGAGTAGTTTCATGATTTCTCCTGTGCGTTTAATTGATGATGGTTTTAAAAGTGATGGTTTGAACGGGTGATCCCTGGTTGAGATTGCCCAGGTTTACATTGACGGTGTTCGGGGTTGTACCCGAGACATCGCCGGCATCGGCATCAGCCGCATCGGTCAGTGGTGCCGCATTCAGCGTTAATGTGCCGTTGGTGTAAGTGGTGTTCGCCGGCAGCGGATCAGTAATCACTACGTTGCTGGCGTTGCCGGGGCCGCTGACCGTTACCACGATGCTGTAAGTCATGGTGGCGCCGGTGACCGGCTGATTGCCGCCCTGTAGATCGGTAATCACAACGGACTTCAGCAGCGACACGGTTGTGTTGCTGACTTCGTACGTGCCGATGGCATTGCCGGTACCGCCGGAGGTGCCGACGATCGCGGTGGTGTTATTGTCACCGGCATTGGCGAACGGTGTGCCGGGCGGTCCGCTGCCGGTTCTGGAAATGGCAAGCAACTGGCTGTTGCCGAGATCGCCGAAACTCAGGCTGGCTGGAATGTTGTTGCGCACGAAAACGACCTGCGAGGCATCGGCGCCGAGTACAGGGTCATTGATGCCGGCGTTGTATAGCGTATCGACGCCCGGGTTGAAGATGCCATTGCCGTTGGCATCCAGGTAGATGTCGACAAAAGCCGGGTTGAACTGGTCGCCGCCGAGGTTGTTCTGTACGTTCAGGGTGTAACTGTCATTGCCGTTACCGGTGTTGGTCAGCAGGTAAGTCAGTACCTGGTTGCTATCCGGCGTGCCAACAGCAACATTGGCGGCATCCTGCCAGCTGACACTGACATCGAGTTTTTCATCGACACGAAACGTAACGGTGTTGCTGTTGGCAGTGGAACTGCTGCCCGCGATTGCGTAATCCACGCTGGCCGTATTGCTGATATCGATGCCGGCACTGGTGCCGGCGGCGAGGACGGGTTTATGCAGCAATAATGCAAGCAGCAGCGCAAGTGCAAATCGCCCGGGGCAAGTTGTGATGCTTGTGATGTTTTTTATCATTGCACCCTCACCTGGAATCGCAAGGTAAAGGTCGGGTGATCGGTACCATTCGAGGCGCGCATCACGCCTTTCGGGTTGACCCGAATGTTGGTGACATTGGCGTCATAGCCATCTGCATCCGCTACCGGGCTATACGTCCAGCTGCTGGCGTTATCGTTGGAGAATTCAATGTCGTCGGTGCTGCTGCCTAGACTGGTGAAGCTGTAGCTGAGGCCGCTGTTAACCGGCGCAGTGCCATCGATCAGCAGTACCGGTCCTGAGCCGGCAGCGCCAAGGTCATTGACAAACAGCTCGGTGTTAGCAGGAACCGGGTCCAGCACAAACACGGTGTCGTTATCCGGTGAACCCAGCCCGGTGTTGGTTGCCTGCACGCTGTATAAAATCGCTGCACCGGGAATGTTGTACGGGCTGGTGGTGCCGTTGACCGGGTCCGATATGGTGGTGGCCGACTTGATCACTGTTATCGAGGGTTCGATCACCGTCAGGTTAACGCTGCTGCTGTCATTACCCGGATCGGGATCGATACGGCTGCTGTTGGTGATCGTGGCGGTGTTGGTAATCGTGTTTCCCGCCGTACCCGGGTCGACATCGAGTGTGATATTCAGAACCGCAACGCCGCCGTTGTTCAGCGGTGATGGTGTCCACAGGCCGGTCAGCGGGTTATAACTGCCTGCGCTGTCGTCCGACACGTAGCTCAGGCCGCCGGGTAAAACATCGGTTACCTCGATTGAGTTCGCGTTTTTAGGGCCGTTGTTGGTCAGGGTCAGGGTGTAGACGATGGTGTCGCCTTCCTGAGGCGAGGGGTTATCAACGGTTTTAACGATCGCCAGGTCGGCTAACTGGGCGGCCTGGACCGCTACCTGGAGAAAGTCAGTGTTCCAGCCACCGCCGCCGCCATTGGGTTGAACCCTGAAGTAAACGGGCTTGAGCAGCTCGGTGACCGCGGCAGGGACCGTGACCTCGGCAGTAAAGGCAAACGTGCTTCCCGGTGTCAGGCCTGGCGTATCCGTAATGACATTTCCGTTGCTGTCCCTGAACACCACGGGCCAGTCGGCGGGCAGTGAATCAAACGGCGAGGTATTGTTTTCAAAGGCATCGAGTTGAAAACTCTTGCTGGCAGTGCCTTCATTGCTGACGTAGAGATTGAACACGGCCACGTTGCCGGGTTCGACATACACGGTGCTGGAAACAATGCTGTCAGGATCGGCATCAATACCCGGTAACCCGAATCCACGTGTGGTGATGCCGCTGGCCAGGTCAATAATGTTGGTGTTGAGGCCGCTGTCGATCTGGACGGCGTCCTGTTTTACATCGCTGGCAGTTGCGACGCTGGCACCATCCGCGTGGAAGAATACCGGATAAATCCCGTCCGCAGCCGTGGCTGTGCTGGTGATCTCGACACTGAACGGATAGCTCGCTCCCGCGGCGATGACCGGTGTCGAGGTAATAATTGTGCCGTTGTTGTCCTTGAATACCACGCTCCAGCCGGTTAACGGAGAGCCCGCATCTTCGCTGTAGCTCAGGTTGAAGCTCTGGTTGATCGCGGACTCGTTGTTGAGGTAGAGGTCAAACGAAACCATCCAGCCAGCAAGCGATGACAGCGTGGTGGCGATACTGGAGGCCGGGTCAGCATCGACGGCGTAGTCACCCAGCCCGGTGGCTGTCGCACTGTTGGCGATATCAACTCCGCGGGTAACCGCGATCGCATCCTGCTTGACGTCGTTGTTGATGCCGCCGACATGGAAGAACAGCGCATGGCGGCCATAGCTTATAGCCGCGGTGGTGGAAACCTCGGCCAGATACTGGAAAGTGTCACCCGGATTCAGGCTGGGTGTGCTGGTGATGATGGTGCCGCCGGTATCCCTGAATACAACCGAAATACCCGCAGGCAAGGCCGTGCCTGCGCCATCGGCGTCTACCGTCAGGCTGTAGCTCTGCGGCAGGCTGCCTTCGTTGCGTACGAACAAATCAAAGCTGGTGCCCCGGGTGCGGATTACAGGTTTCAGCGTCGTCACTGAAGTTGCCGGGTCGGCATTCACGGCTGCCGAGCCCATGCCGGAAGCATCGACTGTATTGGCAACATCAACGGTTTCTGCAGCGAGTGCCGAGCCGCATGAATTGTTGTGGATATATACCAGAGGTGAGGGCAGGGTGGATGAGTCCACCACGTTACCCTGGCTGTCGCCGGCTATGACTTTCAGCAGGTATTGTCCGACCGGCAGGCTGCTGCTGTCCCAGTCCAGGTTCCAGGGTGCAAGATTATTGGTGGGTATACCGTCCCCGGCCTTGTACCAGCCACTGCCACTGTCGTTGGCAGTGCCATCCGCGTTGGCATCGTAGTAATAATAAAATTCGGCAGTTGCCGTGCTCACGACCTGGCCGCCGACGACGGTGTTGGAATCCAGTATCGCCGTGGTCAGCGTTGCCGGGCCGCAACCGCTGGCACTGAACGACTGGATAATCGGGTCCTCGTAGGTGTTCGTTGGCGTCGACAAAATCACCGAATGGTATCGGGCTTGTTGCGATAGCCATGAACACGCCGTCATAGGCGAGGTCTTTTTGCACCGGGTCGGTGTTGGAGTTGCTGGTGGAGAAGCCCATGGCGAAGGGCGTGCTCGTGGTGAGCGTGGGGCCGCCGCGTGCAGCCGCATCAAGCGAGGACAGCGGTACCTGGAAATCGAGGTAAGTGACTGAACCGTTAACATCGACCACGCGGGAACGGGAGAAGTCGTAGTCCGGTCCGCCCGGCGAACCGTCGCTGTCCCAGTTGCTGGCATTACTGCCGGGCTCACCATCGACGAACTGGGATCCGCTATCTGCGGGGTTGTCGGCGGAATCCTGGCGCCAGACGGCATCACTGGCGCCGGTTACGATAAAGGCCTGGGTCGGGGAATCGTTGTAGATAACGACGATGTCATCGGGTGTTGTTTGATTACCGCCAGTGCCGTCGATGTGCACGACGAATTCCTTGAAGCCGTCACCGTCGGTATCGAGCAGGATGTTCCATGTGGCCGAGGTGAATGGTTTGCTGTTTCCCGTCGCCTGCAGCGGTGAGTTGTACAGTTGCATGCGGAAATACAGGTTGGATCCATCGCTGTACCAGGACACGGCCGGGCCATAATCTGCAACGATATCGACCGTGCTGCTCGGATTGGTGCCACCAGTGGAAGCGTCGCCACCGCTGCCGCCTTCGACATCGGAGACATTGCTGCCATTGCTGGTGTAAGGGATCCATGACGAATCCGGGGGCCAGCCGCCGGGGTAAGCGACTGGATCTACGTAGTCGGTTGCCGCAGCAAAGGCAGGGGACGTTAAGACAGGAGCACAGCAAAGCAACAGGCCCAGCAACACGCCGCTCAAGAGTGTCACGGGTTTAGAGATAAATATTTCTTGCCCCAACTTCAGTTTCATTGCCATTCGTGCCAGCTTCGCCCGTGCAAACACCGGGCCTGGTATTAACCGCAGCAAGGCCTGGATCAGTCATCAGTGCACTGCGCTTGCATGCGCTACGATGAGTGACAATCAGCTTTGATTAGCAACAGAACCGGTGTGATTTAAAAATTTAGAAAAAACAGTGACACTATTATTTTGTTTTATTGTTACAAGTTACTGTTTTACTTATATATAGCAGTAAATTTTCCAGCACACATGGTGGCCGGTCGGGGTCTTGTTCCGGGGCTGAAATCGAGTTAAAAAGTCAGGCAGAAAGTGTGTTTTTTACCAATCATGATGAGTGTTGTGAAAAATGCCTGTCCCCTGACAATTGAGGCGGATTTATCTTTGAATAAACAGCAGCTTATGGAATGATCTGTGCGAGATCCGATCGCTGTTTCCAGGCTGGCTGGATCTGGAAACATATGGAATGCCAGGAAATCCGGGAAGCCGTGTTTTAACGAAGCCTGTAAGGCTTGAGATTAGCCCGACAGGCTGTGCCTGTTAGCCGATAAAGTGCTGTAGTTAAGCACCAGGAAATTCAACTGAACAGTGAACAGGCGTGCAATGAGGATGCTGTTGGCGGCAATCACTGTTGAGAATGCGGCATACAGGTGCAGCTTCAATGTCCGTTTCAGTTAAGCGTTAAAAGTCTTCACTGCTGATAAAACACCAACACCGACCATTACAGCACCGGCAACGATGTTTATTGTTTCAGTTGCGCTGGAGCTTGATAGCAGCAGGCTTGCTCTGTTTGCCATACAGGCATAAACCAGCTTGGCACCGCCCACAGCCAGCGTTGTGATTACTATGATGCTTGTTATTTCTGTTTACGGAGATAAACAGCGTGGTCTTCTCCAGAAGTACTTGTAACAGAAACCAGTTCCCAGCCTTGTGCGCCAAGTTTATTAAGTATGCCTGTTTTTGTGGTATCCAGGTAGCCGCCGTGGGACTGTTTAACAACTTTAGCGCCGGCTGCCGGACCAGGCAGAAAAACAACCTGATACTCCCAGTTGCCATTCGCCAGTGCGCTATTAGAGAAGAACAAAACAGCTATAAGTAAAATCTGTTTGAACATGACTGCCTCACCTGTGAATTCTTAAATAATATGTTAGCCGCGAAGGACGCGAAGTTCGCAAAAAGATTTATTGTTTCTCATTGTGTGGCCTTGATGCTGAATCACAGGGGCCAGTGTCGAGTGGCGAGGGCCGAGGAAGAGCAGGCATCACGGTTTTGCCATCAACCCGCTGCGTTTTTTCGCGCTATTTGCGTTTTTTGCGGCAAAAAAATAATTAGATGTCCTTTTTACGCATGAGTGTTCCATTCATTATTCAGGCCTGCATTCTATTCCTGCATTAACTGCATGATCTGTTTTTCAACTTCGGGGTGATCGAATTCGCGACCGCCAATGGCGCGGTAACGTATGTTGCCCTGCTTGTCGATAAGGTAGGTTGTGGGAAGGCCGCTGACACGATAGCTGTTGGAAACCTTGCTGTCCTTGTCAAACAGGATGGTAAATGTTGGGTCCACTTCGAGTTGCCCGGTATAGGCAAAGACATGGTCGCCATCTTCCATCTGGTTGATGGCGATTACAGTAAAGTTATCGCCATTATGCTTCTGGTAGAGCCTTTCCATTGAAGGCATCTCGCGTCTACAGGGAGGGCACCATGTCGCCCAGAAGTTCAGCAGCACAACCTTGCCGTGAAAGTCCTTGAGGCTGTGGTTTTCTTCATCCATGTCTTCAAGGGTAAAACCGGGTGCAGGTATTGGTTTGGGCAGCGGTGTCAGGTTATACCCCAGTTTCGGCTGGACTTCCCAGGCGGCGTATGCACCCAGTGCTATCAGGCTCGAAAATATTGCCAGCAGTGACAGGGAGATTAGTTTATTGTTCAGATAGTTGTTCAGGTGCACAACGCAGGCCCTCAAATATATCAGTGTGTTCTATGCCGTTAATTGACCATTTATACGTCAGCGAGAACTCGCTGTCGCGTGGCAGCTTGATCGTGGTAAAGCCCTGCTGCCAGTCGCCCTGGTAAAACGTGCCTTTGTCGGGCAGTAATGTCCAGGAAAAAGTGACGCCTGCTTTACGCCATTGCTCAAGCCACTGTGTTTTTGTTTTTACCGGATGATTGTTTCCGTGCTTGTCAGTGTAGTGCCATTTTGAGACATCGTAATCCAGTTGCTGCTGAGATGTGTTTTTAATGATGGTGCCGAAAACACAATAGCCTGCTATTTCATCAACTTCGCTATCAGGAAATTCATGCGACATGTAGATTGCGCGGATGAAGTCAGGTAACAGCTGTATCAACTCTATGCTGAAGCCTTCACTTTCGGCCACCCATGAATACAGGCCGCTGTCTTCATTCTTTTGCGCGGTAATATTAGCGGCGCCGGTGATATTTCCGAACATGCCCAGGACAAGAGCGAATGTGGTTACAGAAATGTATTTGATGCGGCGCTTGTTCATGGTGGCATACTGTAGCAGACGTCTGTTGTCAGGCATATTCGACTAAAGACTGTGACGTGACAGAAACTATTTCGATACACCCAGCACAATACCGTAGCTCTGCAGTTCCTGCAAGGCGGACAATCCACCCTGAATAACAACATCAGGATTCGGGTGCTGCATCTCATGCGCTACCTGGTTGAGTGCGAGTTCACCGGTAATTTCCGGATTTTCCTGCAGCAGGTTAACCAGGCGGGCAGTGACCGGATTGATTTCAAGAAATCTTACCTCTTCCATTCGGTTGCGGTAGACAACCAGGTATGTCGGTTGTTCGGGCGGTGCTCCGGGCAGATAATCAGGGCCCATTTTATGTACCGGGTATTGATAAGCCAGTGGCCATGCCAGTGGTGATAACACTGGATGCCCCTGAAGCAAATCACCGTTGGGTTCTATCATGTCAAGGTCAATGCTTTCTTCAGCGACCATTAGCGCGAGTTCTACCCATTCATAGTGGGCCAGCTCGAGCAGGCCCTGTGGGTCTTCGGGCCGAGGTTCATGTTCACTTTGCAGGTAGTCGAGAAATTCCTGGGATATCTCGAGAAAATAGGGTGTGCTGCTCTGATGGCGGGCGAAGAAATCACGCACCATCCTGTGCCAGTTGTCATCGCTGTATATTGAGCGCAGCACCGGAAAACCATTAGCGATGAAACCTTCCACGTTGTTGTACAGCAGGTCGCGGTAAATACCAATACGTCGGTCTTCTATGCCATCAGGCGCAGGGATGTGCTCCGGATCGCGAAGATGGGCGGTAAATTCGTACTGGTATTTTTTAAAGTCGTGTTCTGTCATGATTGCTGTTTATACTTCCGCTCGCAACAGTAAAAATCCGTTCATGCTGAGCCCTTCGGTAATCTCAGGAGAGCCTTGTCGAACCATTCGCTTATGCCGGACTTCATAATATTTACTATTCAATGTTATCTGTTCACTGTTAACTGTTCTGAATCCGCCCATTTGTTCTGGTAACTTACAATCTGATTGACTTCCTTCAGCAAATCTGCGACTGGTGGAATGTTGAAGTCGCGTTCGAGTAATGTTGGAAAGACACCGAAGTGTTCATAGGCTTTATCAAGCAAGTCCCAGACTGTATCTATGACATCCGCACCATGGGTGTCGACAATCAGGTCTTCCGCTTCATTGAAGTGCCCTGCTATATGCGCGTATGCAATGCGTTCGGCAGGCAGACTTTTCATAAACTCAACCGGGTCATAGCCGTGGTTTACAGAATTGACATAGATGTTGTTGATATCAATTAATAACTCGCAGTCGGCTTTGCCAAGCACGGCATTGATGAAATCAATTTCCTGCATTTCCGAGCCGGGGGCAGGGGTGTAGTACGAGGCATTTTCCATGGCGATGCGCTGCCCCAGAATGTCCTGTACCTGCAGAATGCGTTCGGCCACATAGTCGACAGCTTCTTCTGTGAAAGGGATGGGCAGCAGATCATATAGATGACCATCATCCGAGCAGTAAGTCAGGTGTTCAGAATAGAGCTTGACCCGGTGTTGCTTGAGAAACTCGCCGATCTGTTTGACGAAATTTTTATCCAGCGGGGCAGGGCTGCCAATAGACAGCGACAGGCCATGGCAGACAAAATCGTTTTTCTCGGTGAATTCCCTGAGCTGTTTACCAAAGGTGCCGCCAACGCCAATCCAGTTTTCCGGGGCAACTTCCATGAAGCCGACCTGCGGCGTGGGTGTATGCAGCAACTCTTTGATGCTGTCTCTGCGCAGTCCAAGGCCGGCACCGTGTATCCTGTAATCTTTATGTTCCATATTAACCATTGCAATTGTTGAATCGTTTGCTGATCAGGTAATCAATACTGGCCTTGCCAGGACCGTAGAAAAACAATACCAGCAACATGATGAAATAGGTAGCGGCAAATTCAATGCCATTGTTCAGCACGACAATACTGCCGTTTTCAGTCAGCCACTCGTAGTTACCGTGTTCGCGTAGTATGTCTCTGGCACGATCCAGTCTCTCAACAGCACCCGCCGTACGTTCTGTGGCGAAGATGCCGCTGCCCTCGGCAATAGCCAGCCAGCCGTTTTGCAGGTGGACAGTAACAGCAGCGACGATCATTGTGATCATCAGTGGAATGGAAATCCAGCGCACGCCGAGCCCGATAAGCAATGCAATGGCGCCGCCGGCTTCGGTCAGTGATGCGGCCCATGCCATCATCGTCGGGAATGGCAGTCCCAGTCCCCAGTCGGGGTTGCCGAACCAGGCTATGGTGTCTTCCATGGAGCCGAGTTTCTTGGTGCCTGCCATCCAGAAAACCGGTACCAGGTACAGGCGTAAAGCCAGCGGTCCCAGAAAATCTACCGCCCGCGTTGCGTTCAGCAATGATTGTGCCTTACAGCCTAGAGACATGATTTTTTCCATAGCCGCCATCCCGATTGCATGTGATTTACTTGTGCCTGTTGTGATTGACATCGATACGGATGTCCAAGTTCAGTGTCAATGAACGGAAGATGTGCATTGATCAATCTCTTCCGGACCAAAAGATTCACCTTGGAACATGATTGATTACCACCTGATTGCTGTTCAATATGGATACTGTTGACAACCGAAATTCAAAAAAAAACCCCGAACGGTGCCGGGGTTTTTTAATCTAGCAAGGCTGGTAAAAATGAGCCGTTGCGGCATTAATCCTGTTATTCGGATTTGCCACCGCACTTGCCTTCGCCGCATTTGCCTTCCTTCTTGGACTTGCCTTCGCCGCACTTGCCTTCGCCGCATTTGCCTTCTTTTTCGGACTTGCCGCCGCACTTGCCTTCGCCGCACTTGCCTTCTTTTTCGGACTTGCCGCCGCACTTGCCTTCGCCGCACTTGCCTTCAGCCAGTTGCATGTAGCCGCCGGAAAGGTTCTGCATGCCAAACGGGCTGGTATCGGCATTTGCTACAGGTGAAGCTGAAAGCGCTGCTGCAAATGTGGCGCCCATAGCAATAGCCAGTGGTTTCTTGAATGATTTTTCGGACATGAAAAGGTTCTCCGTTAAGTTATATGGTCACCCCATTTGGTGGGCGTGACCGAGTCTACAATGATTACCCTTTGAATGACAATCGTTTCCAAATGAAGTTCATAAAATCAATCATTCTCAAGTAGATCCTGTAGACAGGTCAGGTAGGCGGCTTCATCGGGCATGGTGTTGTTACGCTGTGCCTGCCAGATGGCTTCCGAAAGGCAGTCCATCATGCGGTGCTCGGCTTCGTGCGGGGAGCCGAGATATTGAGTGAGCTTATAATGGCACTCCCTGATGCCGGCCGGGCGGTTCGTTGATATCTGTTCAACCAGGGCTATATGCATGCTCATGTGCAGGAAGGGATTGGCCTCTCCCTGGCCCGGGTGATAGTCACGGTCGAGGTTGCTGCTGTTTTCCAGCAGTCTGTGGTATTCAGGATGCTGCTCGATAATGCTAACGATCATTTGCTGCAGCGCATCCAGGGCCTGCCCCTGCTGCTTCAGCTTCCAGCAGTCGTGGAATACCCTGCGGAGTTCGGTGCGGTCGTTACTGAACATTATTCTGTCTTGTGTTTATATTCGCACAGGTCTTCGATGATACAGGAACCGCATCGCGGCTTTCGTGCAATACAGGTATAGCGGCCGTGCAGGATAAGCCAGTGGTGAGCGTCATGTCTGAATTCTTCGGGTACAAACTTTAACAGTTTTTTCTCGACCTCCAGTACCGTTTTTCCGTGCGCAATATTCGTCCGGTTCGCGACCCTGAAAATGTGTGTATCGACAGCGATGGTCGCATGGCCAAAAGCCGTGTTCCTGACGACATTGGCTGTTTTACGGCCAACACCGGGTAGGGCTTCCAGCTCTTGCTGATGTTCAGGCACCTGGCTGTGATGTTTTTCGATCAGCAGTTTGCAGGTTTTGATGATGTTTTTCGCCTTGCTGTTGAACAGGCCAATCGTTTTTATATATTTCTTCAGGCCTTCTTCGCCAAGGGCCAGAATCGCTTCCGGTGTATTGGCTATCGGAAACAGCCTGGCGGTTGCCTTGTTGACGCTCACATCGGTTGCCTGCGCCGAAAGTATTACTGCAATCAATAATTCGAAAGGTGATGAGTAAACCAGCTCCGTGGTTGGTTCAGGGTTCTCATTTTTAAGTCGAGCAAAAATCTCATGGCGCCTGGCTTTGTTCATCGGTGGTAGTTCGACTTGTCCAGTCCAATATTGCTTGATACTGCAGTTATGGGATTTATGCAGATGTTTTCTCGCAGAGGCGCAGAGGTTGTATGTATGGTATTTACATCAAAACTGCTTTTTGTAATAAACATTCTTTGCGTTCTTTGCGGCTTTGCGAGAGTCAATATCTGCGATTTGTTACTTGTTGATGTTAGCGGGCCGGGGTTTCGGCAGGCGTTTCTGTAACAATAGCGGGTTGAGTTGAAACCATGCGTTTGTCGATATGGTTCTTGATGGCGATTAACAGGCCAAGCCCGATGAATGCGCCCGGTGGTAATACTGCCAGCAGGAAGCCCGGGTAGTCATCGCCCAGTGTCAGCAGCATGGACCTCGCGTCATCGCCAAACATCAGGTGGGCATTGGCGAACAGGGTGCCGGCACCGATTGCTTCGCGAACACTGCCGAGCGTGACAAGCACCAGCAGGAATCCCGTACCCATCATGAAGCCATCCAGCGCGGAGTCGAGCACATTATTCTTTGAAGCAAAAGCTTCGGCGCGTGCAATGATGGAACAGTTGGTCACGATTAGTGGAATAAAAATACCCAGAATAAGAAACAGCTCGTGAAACCATGCGTTCATCGCCAGCTCGATCGTGGTGACTATCGAGGCGATGATAAGAACAAATATGGGTATTCTCACTTCGGGCCTGACCCAGTGACGGATAACAGATACGCAGATATTGGACACCACCAGGGTCAGCATGGTGGCCAGGCCAAGGCCCAGGCCGTTGATAAAGGTTCCGCTAACGGCAAGCAACGGGCACAGGCCGAGCAACTGCACCAGGGCGACGTTGTTACCCCAGAGGCCGTTTTTAACTATTTTTAACTGTTCCGCTGCCATCTTTCGTCTGCTTGAATAGTTCTTTGCGATGTTCCTGGAAGTATAACAAAGCCGAGTGCACGGCTTTTACCACGGCTCGCGGGGTTATTGTCGCTCCTGTGAACTGGTCGAATTCGCCGCCATCGCGTTTTACTTTCCATTTTTTTGAAATGGGGTTTTCCAGCGATTTGTCATCAAAGCCAAGTATCCAGTCTGAGCGCTGCGAATCTACAATATCACCCAGCCCGGGTGTTTCACGGTGTTTTACCACGCGTACACCGGCAATCGTTCCATCATAGTAAATGCCGACGAGCATATTGATCGGTCCGCTATAGCCATTAGGCGCAACAGGTGACAGTACTATTGCAACCGGCTTGTTGTTCTTATAGGCAAGGTAGGCCTTTGACGGTTCGCTGGTTCCAAGCAGGCTGTCCTGTTCAAGTACAATTTGATCATTCAGCAAATCATTATCATATTCAGAAGGTGACAGGATGGTATTCAGCTTGCGCAGCAATACGCGTTGCTCATTAAGTTTTATCCTTTCATAGGTGTTTTGGTAAGTCAGGCCAACAATGCCCGATCCTATGATGGCGAAAATCATCAACAACGAAGCTGTGGTCAATACTTGCTTGTGGATGTTCACGAATCTTCATCCACTGCGCCGTAAGTGCGTGGCCTGGTGTAATGATCAAGCAGGGGTACGGTTATGTTCATCAGTAAAACCGCGAACGCTATGCCGTCCGGGTAGCCACCCCAGGTGCGTATGATGTAGGTGATGGCCGCAATGCCGGCACCGTAAATAATTCTGCCTTTGGGAGTGGTGCTGGCTGTGACCGGGTCAGTAATAATAAAAAATGCCGCCAGCATGGTGCCGCCACTTAGTGTATGAAACAGAGCCGAACTGTAGCTTGAGTAATCGACAACAGCGAAAAAATTCGAGATAAGCAGCAGGCTGATGATGAAAGCGAGCGGGATGCGTTTGTCTATCACACCCTGTTTGATCAACCAGATGCCACCCAGCAGATACAGGGCGTTGATCCATTCCCAGCCAACACCGGTAACTGTGCCGAACAGTTCGCCATACACACGATGAGCCCGGATATATTCAATATCGTGCTCGAGATTAATTTGTGTCTTTAGCGTATCTATAGGTGTTGCCA
>WOR8_10003407_pt1 | contig 16709 bp, 15 predicted proteins | sample DeeMarSeWOR38_10_FD_19890 | JGI IMG/M metagenome (IMG submission 19890)
CATTTTGAAGATTGTGAAGGAAACCGTGTGGCTCTCCATTCTGAAAAATAACTCAAATTAATTTGACATAAAAGTGGGATGAAAGATCTTGATTAAGCGAATAGAATGGTTCAAACGCCTCTTCTCATTCGATCTGCCGGTGTGGATGTTTCCGAATATCTTGGAAAGATTGAGGGGAACGCCTGCCAGAATCGAGGAAAGAATGAAGTCAGTCAGTTCGGAAATGTTGACTGTTAATTCCGGAGGCAGATGGTCTATTCAGGAAAATATTGGTCATCTGCTTGATCTGGAACCGTTGTGGTATGGGCGTGTGGATGATATCCTGGTGGGAGTACCTGAAATGCGTCCGGCTGATTTAAAGAATACCAAAACTCTTGAAGCAAACCATAATTCGAAAGCTTTGCAGGAACTTCTTTTGGATTTTCGGGAGGCACGGAACAAACTGGTCAGCAGGCTGGAAGTGTTTGACGAACGAGCGGTTCAACAGTATGTACTTCATCCCCGGCTGAAAACCAAAATGCGGGTGATCGATCTGGCATTTTTTGTAGCCGAACATGATGATCATCATCTGGCGGCGATTACAGAACTAATCGCGGATAAGTACGGATAATCCACTTTTATTCCGTAAATCGCGGGATTGCCATAGAAAGAAGAAAAACCAGCGCAGCTAAAATGACAAATAGTATTCCAACTGCGTCCGCAAACTCCAGAATTCCTAATTTTGAGAGCAGGTAATACCAATCATGTTTTCCTCCACCCACCAGGGGCAGTTGTCGCGTAGGAGCATCGGCGGCATATACACTGATGTTGATGAGGTTTTGCCCCAGCCAAAAGATGAATATTTGTACTCCGGTTGTATAAGCGTTTCTGTAAAAGTACCAGGCCAGAAACAGGGGAAATATAATCTGCATCAGGGTTCCACCCGCCATCTGAATAAATTGTCCGAAGAACATGAAGAAAAAATGTCCCGCCTCGTGAATAACCAGGTCTGCGTTGTCAATCAAAGTATATTCCCCACGGATTGCCAGAAAATAAATGGCAATTGGAAAAAGCACCAAGGAGATTTTCCATTTTCTGAGTAAATTAAAATCTAGTTTTTTCATGATAATACCGCACTTATTTTTCTCTCTTTAAAATTTTCGATTTAAGAGAAGGATTTATAATTGGATTTCTTTTTTTGTAGAATTTGAGAAAGAGAACATAAAGTCAAATCATTGAAAAATAAAATTTCAATTCTCACCGGATTGTGATACGGATATGAATCATTCGATGACGCAAATGATGCAATTGTTCTGGGAATTTTAATTAGTATTCTGGCGGTAATATTCAAAACCTCGAAAAGTATCCGCCCATTCTGGAAAAAATTTTACACAGCGGTTCCGTCATTGTTGCTATGTTATTTCATTCCCTCTCTGTTTAATTCTGCCGGTATTATTTCCGGTGATCAGTCTTCGTTATATTTTGTGGTTTCCCGCTATTTCTTGCCAAGTAGCCTGGTGTTACTCACTATCAGTATTGATTTGAAGGCTATTCTAAATCTGGGACCGAAGGCAGTGGGAATGTTCCTGGTTGGTACTTTTGGGATTATCATTGGTGGTCCGGTATCCATTGTGATTATATCAATTTTTTCTCCGGAAATTGTGGGCGGAAGTGGTGATAACGCAGTTTGGCGGGGCTTGACTACGGTTGCGGGAGACTGGATTGGAGGCGGGGCAAATCAGACTGCCATGAAGGAGGTGTTCCAGGTAAATGATTTTTTGTTCTCGGCAGTTACAACGATTGAAATTATTGTGGCAAATATCTGGCTGGGATTCTTATTATACGGAGCCGCAAACTATGAAAAAATTGATAAGTGGCTCAAAGCAGATCATTCTGCAATTGATGAGGTGCGATTAAAGATCGAATCCTTTCAAAAGAAACATGCCCGAGTTGCCGATTTGAGTGAACTGACTACCATTTGTGCGATCGGGTTTGGAGCTACCGCAATAGCACATTTTGGGGCCGGAATCATTTCTCCCTGGATATTCGAAAATGCTCCGGCCCTTGCAAAATATAACCTGACTTCTGATTTTTTCTGGATTGTTATTATCTCGACAACTATTGGATTGGCATTATCTTTTACTCGTGCCAGAAATTTGGAAGGAGCCGGTGCATCGCGAGTGGGAACATTATTCCTTTATATGCTGGTTGCCACCATTGGAATGAAAATGGATGTTCTGGCGATATTTTCAAATCCGGGATTGATTCTGGTGTGTGCTCTGTGGATTGTTATACATGCCGGATTATTAATTCTTGTCGCAAAACTAATAAAAGCGCCCTTCTTTTTTATAGCGGTTGGGAGTCAGGCAAATATTGGTGGTGCGGCATCGGCGCCAATTGTTGCTTCAGCCTTTCATCCGGCATTGGCACCTGTGGGTGTGCTTCTGGCAGTATTGGGTTATGCACTCGGTACATACGGCGCATGGTTATGCGGCCTGGCAATGCAGGCAGTGGCACCGTGAGAAATTTTTGGAAGATTGCAGATAAGCTGCGGATTTCAATACTTTTGATATTCCAAAAAGGAGGATTGATATGGATACCAGTTCAAAATTAATAAAGAAGTTAATTCCTCTTTACTCAGCAATTTTTGCCATATCTGTTTGTTTCAGCCAAAATGCCGATCCCAATCCAAATCGTTTTCAGGCAGAAATAGAAAATTTTATCAACTGGGATAGAAAGAACAGTTTTCCAAGCGATGCCATACTGTTCGTCGGGAGTTCAAGCATCCGACTTTGGAATACCGCAGAATCTTATCCCAAATATGACGTTGTTAACCGGGGATTTGGAGGAGCGCACATCTCAGATGTGATTTACTATTATGAAACTGTGGTAAAAAAATACAATCCGAATTTGATCGTATTCTATTGTGGTGACAATGATATCGCCGCAGGCAAAAGCACCGAACAGGTATATGGAGATTTTCAGGAGTTCTTCAAAAAATGCAAAGGTGATTTCCCGGCGACAAAAGTAGTCTATCTACCTATAAAACCCAGCATTAGCCGCTGGACTTTTTGGGACAAGATGAGTCAAGTGAATAAAAAAATTGAACTTGATGCTAAATCGGAACCAAACCTGGTTTATGTGAATACGGCATCGCCCATGCTTAGCAAAGATGGAAAACCAAAAGGTAACCTGTTTGTAGCGGATGGATTGCACCTGAATAAATCCGGGTATGAATTGTGGAATTCGATTCTATTGCCTCATCTGCAGAAATATGCCGAATGATAGTTAAGCGCTTCCTTAATCAAATTTACTTTTCGCTGCTCCAAATTCCCATTATGATTGAATAAAATTAAGAAAAATGTTGGATGTTAAATCTTAAAACATTATAATAATTTGCAATCCTATTAATTTTGATATTGTTAAGTGATAACAAAATGACCAGCCCCTCGCGCCTAAGGAAAATTATTGTGGTAAGGATAAGTTTTTTCTGTATACTCTTTTTTCTTTCCTCTCCGATATATTCACAAAACAATCTCGGTATACTCGTTGGGCCAAGTGCAGCAACCATGAGCGGCAGTTACATTAAGGGATCCTCCGGTCTGGAATGGGGATTTGCCGCCTTTATCAATATTGATAAAGAGTTTGGTGACAGGTGGTCATTTGTAACAGGAATTAATGTGATACAAAAAGGAGGGAAAAAGTTGATGCTGGCGATACATGGAGATTCGACGTACGGATATCAATCCATGTATCTTCAACTACCATTGCTTATTCGAGCAAAATTTCCATTTGCCAGCGGTAAGTGGTACGTTGCTCCTTACTCAGGATTTTTTATTGGGGGGAATCTTTCAATGGCCTGGAAACCTGGAGAACAGTTTGAATTTGAAGAGGAAGGTGCCGATGAAAATTCTCCAGGAGGCAAACCCAAAAAGCTGGAAATGGGAATCCCGATTGGCTTACACATTTGGCGGCAATTTCCGGGTGGTTCACGTTTTATGTTCGATTTGCATTATGAGCTGGGATTGGCTAACGTATTTCAAGAAGCACAAGATGCTGGATTGAAGGCAAAGAATAATGTAATATGCGCCATGTTTGGCTTTTCGGTGCCTCTGCAATAAAAGAAGATCTCATGAAGAAACAAACTCAAAAAAACTCAATGGACGTACCGGTGGTCAGGTTAGGCACATTTCTAATAATGTTATTTTTAATTGCCGGTGGTTTGATTGCTCAGGATCGAGGCAATCCAAACTGGTATTTACGAGTGACCCCCTATTATTGGTTTTCCAACCTGGGGGTAGCAGAAACACTTGACGGGGAAAATGGGAGAAATATTGTCGGTGATTATTCTGTACCGGTTGAAGATACGTTGTTGGAGAATAGCTGGGCTATGCGTCTGGAATTTGGCAAAAGCCGTTATCGCGGGATTGTGAAACTATCCAGCGCCAATATAAAGAATACCACCGATCATATAGAGAGCGTGAGTGATTCCACAATTATCATTCCGGGGAAATATGATTTCACGTGGACAACTGCTGAGTTTTTTGGAGCGGCACAGGTTGGGCCATTTAGTCAAAATTTTGCGATGGAGTTGTACGGTGGACTGCGATATAATCGCCATGAGGAAACTGTTGAATCTGATTCGCTGCCAGGTGCGGCCATTGTAGATGAATCCTGGGTAGATCCGGTTTTTGGAACTCGCGTTTACATGAAACCGGGTCGTCGCTGGTGGACTACGTTCCACACCGATGTAGGGGGATTTGGAGTAGGTACGAACTTCACCTGGACGCTGGGTGGGGAACTGGGATTTGTAATATTTAAAAACCTTGATATATCTATGGCTTATGACTACCAGGAGATAGAATATGATAATGGCAAAACGGGTGCGGATAGATATATGTGGGATAATGGCGTTCAGCAGGGCTGGTTTTTTGGATTGAGTTTTAAACTTTAGTTAAACATTTCTTCTGAATACGGGACCAGGTTGGTTCAAGGAATTATAAATAAAATGCACAATCGATTGATCCCATTATTTTTGCTATGTTTTGTCGGACTTGCAACTTCTGCAATAGGTGCAGAATTCTCAGCGGATAATGTGGGTGATCGTCAAGAGACTACCATGGATCAGCAAGTAACTCCTGCGCTCGTTCAGAAAGATTCAACCTTCTGCTGTCAAAAAAAGTATTTTTGGACGGCCGCTGCTGAGATAATCGCATTACAGATCATTCCCAATTATTTTAATCGTCACGTTGCCGATGATACAACGGCGGATTTATCATTTAAATCCTGGCGTCGAAATGTCCAAAGAGGCTTTGAGTGGGATCCCAACGCATTTTCAGGCAATATGTTTCAGCACCCATATCATGGAAATCTATTTTTTAATTCCGCACGTTCAAATGGGTATAGCTTCTGGGAATCATACCCTTTTGCCTTTGCCGGTAGTTTTGTTTGGGAGATGTTTGGTGAGAATAATCTTGGCGCAATTAATGATTGGGCAATGACCAGTCTTGGGGGTATTACAATCGGAGAGGCGTTGCACCGCTCGGCAAAAATGCTGCGGGATAATACAGCAAAGGGTGCCAGCAGGGCATTCCAGGAATTGGGTGGATTTCTGCTGGATCCGGTTGGCGGATTTAACCGGGCAGTGCGCGGAGAAATGTCCAAGTTTGGTCCAAATCCTGCAGATCGATATCCGACAAAATTAAGGTATATTGCAGACGTGGGTAACCGAGTAATGGGAGAAGGCCGGTTAAGAGATGCGCCTCCAGCCACCGGGTATATGAGTTTAATTATGGCTTATGGTGACCCTTATGAAGATTATAAGCAGCCATTTGATGCTTTCCATATTGGGTTGCAGTTAAATGGTGAAGATACAACCACGCTCGGAATGCTGCAGGTCTGGGGCACACTTTACGGCTCGGAAATAAGGGATGACGAAAAGGTCCAGCACGTTTTTACGATCGATCAGATGTACGATTATGCGAATAACAGAACTTATGAAGTAGGGGGGCAAAGTTTTGCATTTTCACTGAGAAGCAGATGGTTTTTGAAGGGCGATAAAGCAATCGTAACACTTGTTCAACCTTCGGTCTATGTTATGACAGGAATTATTTCTGAATTTACCCGGGTCGGTGACCGGGATTATGATTTTGGCAGTGGCCTTGGATTGAGAGTCGCAGGTACTCTTGATAAACTCAATGAATACGCATTCCAAATTGGATATCGGGGAATTTTCACTCACACGTTGAATGGTAGCAAGGGCAACCAGATAGTACATTTTGCTTTTTTACGGGCCCGCTATCGAATATGGCGTTCGATTGGAATCGGATCGGATTATATCTTATATATGAGGGAAAGCTATTTTAGAGATTTTCCTGACGTTCATCGCCGTAACCCTGAGTTTCGCCTAAGCATTTCTTTCTTCTGGAATACGATTTAGTGATTGTTGAAAATCGTATTTTATTTGCTACATTTATTATAAATCTTAATTTAATTAGTCGAATTCCTGCCTTTGTGTCACTTTACTAGAAGGCCTTGGATAATCCCTTTTAAAGACTATGTTTTATCACCTTCCACTCCCTGTGATGCATTACCTACTACGACCTCCTGCGCAGGCGAAAAATCTACAGTCACCAAAGCTTGAAAGACCTTATAGCCAAGAGCGAGAACAACCGCCCCCACAAAAAGTCCGATGATTCCCGATAATATCATACCTCCAATAGCACCTAGGAGGATCACCAGCATCGGAATGTCCACACCTCTTCCGAGAAAGAGAGGTTTTAAAAAAGTATCACTTGCGCTTACTAGAATACTCCAAATCAGGAATATAATCGCCGGAGTTGTTTCTGCAATAGTAAATGCATAAACTGCCAGAGGTCCTAAAACAAGGATAGGAGGCAACTGGATAATCGCCAAAAAGAGAATAATCAACGCCCAAAGACCAGCTCCGGGAATTCCGATGGCAAGAATTCCTATTCCACCGAGTATCGATTGAATAATGGCCACTCCCAAAACACCCTGAACAACACTTCGGATAGTTTTTCCAGCTAGTGCTGTAAATTCTTCACCATACTCGCCTACCAGTGTTTTGAAGACCAATCGAGTCCCTTGTTCGGAAGTTTTAGCATTTACCAACAGTACACCAGCAATTATGATTGATATTAGAAATTGGAGAATGGTAAAACCTAATCCTGCCGCTACTGAAAACAGTTTGGGAGCATATTTCTCAAGCATAGGTTGAATTTTTTCGATGGCAGCACCAATATTAACTGAGGCCAATCTCCAAATTTCGTCCACTGATTTCCCTATTACCGGCCATTCAGCGACTTCTTCTGAAGGAGGGGGTACTGTTAAAGTTCCCTCTTCAAAGTCTTTTGCGAGTCTTTGTAGACCATTTACAGTGGTTTCTGTAAATAAAACGGATGGTATTATCAATAAAGCCAGTGCAAAGACAGTGATCACTGTAGCGGCAAGCTTCTCCTTATTTCCAAGAAGTGACGCTAATTTTTTATAGAAGGGATAGACACCAACAGCGATTATAATTCCCCAGAGAACCGGTATTACAAATGGTTCAATAATTTTGAAACACCAGACAATTATTAGTGCAAGAAAACCAATCCGTATTGCTGTGGCAATAGCCCTGTTAATATAAGCTTCATCCTTCATTTTGATTATCTCCCAAATTTATGAAATTTCAATTCATCAATAAGACCAACCAACAGAAAAAACAATACCATAATCATTTTTTGAAGCACCTTCCGGTGGTTCACTATCGTAGTTATCATAAAAAGTTAAATCCCAAAAGAAATCACTAAAGATTTCCCACCTCAGTTGCATGTTACCCTGGATACGATAGCGACCAACCGGAGTTAGATTTGGATAACCTGTCACGTTAGCAAGCAGATTCAATTGCGGGCTATCGTACCTGTAAGTTTGAAAAGCAGCAGTAGCAAGACCTTCCAGACTTGTTTGACTGCTATCCACACCTCTGAGCCACTCCTGGTTTAAGTTTATGCCGCCAATTAATCCTAACTGACTATGATTGGTTTTGATAATGTAATTACCACCGCCGGCACTTAGTAAATATCGCAAATCAATACCCTGTTCGCTATTTTGCTGAAATCCTGTTTCTCCGCCAAACGTCCAGTGATGCTTTAAAACTCTAGAATAGCCGAGAATGTAATCAGCGTTTTTTGTGGTTTCTTTCTCTGGTTGCGATGTAAAAATGGTACTAAGTTTTAAATCCAAGTGGTGTTTCGGTGTCCTGTAATTGGCATTACCGGAAAATGAAAACTGCCCAACATCACTGGCTTTGGTATAGCTGGAACCCAAACTGAGAGAAGCGCCAAGTCTTGACCAGAACTTTTTCTTTACGCGTATTATCCAAACGACTTCAGGAAAATCAATGGCAATGGAATCTGATGCAGAAATCACAAGAATCTTATTTGCCAGTGTGTCGGTATCAATGGCACCGTAGTAAATATCTCCCTCTTCCGTCTCAATTTGATATTGATTTACACTCTTAAGATAAGCAATTTTATCCCACTCAAAACTTATGGTGCCAGCGTCATCTGTTCCATATTTTAATTTGCCAAATTTAAGTTCCTTAATCTCACCCGTTGTTCTATCGCCATTTTGCAATATAACGATATCTGTTTTTGCAGCAAATGCAATACTCTGCAAAAAGAAAAGAAATGAGATAGTAAAGAATAACTTTGAGAAAAGAATGAATAGATCCGATTTTTTTAAATTCACAATTGCCTCCCCATTGTTTTCTATGGATAGAATTTTGGCCCAATACTATATAAATCAAATTGATTGAAAGAGATTGAGAAATTTTGCTAACTCAGCATCTGATTCGTTTAAACCTATTTAAATGAAAAATTAAAAATGGGGAAGACAGGCAGGAATCCCCCTTCTTTTATGATATTGATTAAGCCAATCTGAATTCCTTCCATGGAGGCAGCATAATTGACTATGGCAAGTTGTAGTCCGTTAAAGTAGCCATCATGATAATTGACCGAGCTCCACTGAAACCCTTTTGAATCACCTTTGGTGATGGATGCAAAATTCAGCTGCACGCCGGTAAATCCTCCATCGGTTAAACTTACAAGCCCCCATTGAAGGCCACCTGTTTTTCGGTGGTTCGGTTTACCAATCCAATATCCAATCCGCTCACCGAAGCATTTTTTCCGTAAAGCAGGTTAAACCTGAAGCCCTTTAACGATTGATCTTCCGGAACAATCTGAATGGGAGTAACCAGGGACAGCTGAACGGGCTTTTCCTGGGCAATGACATCAACACTGAGACTATATAGTAAAACTAATGAAAAAATCCACACAAATTTATTCATCTGCTTCATAAATCCCCATCCTGGGATTAATTGGAAATCATAACTAAGAATCTTCATTTTTCTATGCCTCCTTTGAGTATTATTATTTATTCTCAGTCCTCAGAACGGATTTTGTGACTTTTGTTTTTTGTTTTCCATTATTGGAAGAGACCTCAAATTTTACATCTGAATCTACAGAACGGACATGCAAATCTCTCTGCGGAAATGGAATTTCAACTCCGGCATCTTTCAGAGCATTATGCACCTTAAAAGTCATATCGCTGGCTAATGTGAGCCAATTGCCAAAATTTTCTGTCCAGAAACGCAGTGAAAAATCCAGTGAACTCTCCCCAAATCCTTTAAATAAAACGAAAGGTTCCGGATTTACCATCACATCCGGATGACCTTTTACCACACTCAATAAAATTTCCGGTATTATATTTGGGTCGGTACTGTACGAAACTCCAACGGTAATCTCGATTCTCCGCCTCTGATCCGACAAGGTCCAATTCGTCAGCTCTGATGAAAGTAAATTTCCATTTGGCACGACAACCTCAGCACCCTCGAATGTTCTAACATTGCTTGCCCGAATACCAATACGTTGAACAGTGCCCATGAGTGTGGCAATTTGAATTGTATCCCCCACCTTTATAGGGCGTTCGAAGATGAGAATCAACCCGGAAATAAAATTATTAACCAGGTTTTGCAACCCAAATCCAATTCCAACACCCAATGCACCTGCGAGCAGAGCAAACTTGCTCCATTCAATTCCGGCAGCTGACAAGGCAATTATGAAACCAAAACTCAACAGTACATAATAGACTACCATTGAAATAGTATTGGGAACACCGCGGGGAAGTCTCATTCGCGGTAATACATCCTCATCGAGAACAAATCTTATAAATCGGGATAAAATTATCGAAAGCCAGATCGTTATAAAGAATAATAGTATATCTCCTAACGAAACTGATAGTGATCCAATTATCCAGCGTTTTCCCGTTATCCCGGAAATAAATCCTAAGAAAGGATTAAATAGATTAAAGGTACTTAGGACACTGTAAACAAAAACAACATAAGCGAGCAGATTTAAGAATCGGGTTCCTCTTTTTTCCCATAGATCATAGTATGTGCGCGCCCTGCGCAGCGTTTTTGCCGCACCGGTTTGGAAAAGTAATTTGATCAGACCATCAAGAATCAGTACTGCAGCAAATAAGAGAATGGCAATGTAGGTACACCTAACAATTCCCATAATAAAGAATTGAGATAAAGAAATATATCCCATAAAATTGGCCAATAAGGCAACAGCCATGAGAAAAATTGCGAACTGAACTAATGCTTTCATTATTGACCAGTTTCGACCTAATCTTTGACTTAATTTTTTTCCACCCTGTTTTAATAACCATACAAATCCCAAAATAGAGGAGACAGTAAGAAAAACTAAAATGAATCGTTGAAACAAGACGAACTCATAGCTTAGGTCATGTATCCTTTGAATCACAAATAATCCCACGAACAGATAAACAAGCGGTCTCACTTGCTGAAAGACTAATCCTGGTAAGATTCTTAACAGCGGCACGACTGCTATTACCCCATATAAATTTGACAGAAATGTAGGGGAAGAGGGGTGAAAAATTCTGTTAAAAATTAAAGTAATGAACAGTGCGACGGATATGGGTCGGGAAAGCACGTGTAGGGAAGTTTTGGGAAGTTCCTTTTTATGATCCTCCTGCCATTTCTGACTTTGCCGGTTCAAAAATACCAAAAATGCTGATAGTAATAAAAAGAAGAGTAATTGAAAGAAAAACTTATCTGAGTGAAGCTTTGCATACTCCGCGAAGTTGGTTATCTTTTTTTCGATAGTGGTTTTTTCCTTACCCACAACAGGGACTTCATCTTCTTCCTTTTCAAAAACTTTCCAAATCGGTTGGCCATCCCTTGCAAACAATTGACTCTTTGCATAGGTCATTGCGCTCTCGATTTCATTAATTCTTTCACTCGCCAGTATCGATGCTTCTGAAACCTTAGATTGTAAAGTGAGCACTATATCCAATCGTTTTGAGAGTTTGGATTCTGTTTGTTGCACTCTATCGAGTATTGTTTTAATGGTAGCCGTAACTGCCTCGGGCGATTCTTTTTCTTTGGTACTCTCGGCTGTTTTCTGCCATACCTTCTTAATATCCTGCAACTTTTGCTTTTCTACCTCCAGACTTTTTGAACGATCGCTGAGAGTGGTCTGCAGGGTATTGATGCGGTCTTTTATCCGAATCCACTGCTCGTCGAGCTGTCTTAAATTTTCAAGGGAGAGATATTTTAATTTGCTGGATTCCGGATCGTTTTGCAAAAGTTGAATGGATTGCAGAAATCCCGGCAAATCTTTTTCAATATTTGCAACAAGAGCTACCGGCATTAATTTTTCATTAATCTCCCGAATTTTCCCCATGGTCGCATCAGATTGAATAGCAATATCAGATGCTGGAATGGCAATGGGCTCCTGGACAGTGAGGGTATCATTCTGACTGATTTGTTGTCCCTCACCTTCTGTAGTTGTCTGAGCATAAATTTCAGAAGAACAGATCACACAGGGCATCAGGAGTAAAAATATGCTGATTTTCAGTTTGTGAATAGGGATGATATTTTCCTTCCGAAAACGATTTAAAATAAACATAATCTCCTCCTAAACAGGTTTTTTCATAAGATTTTGGTTTTTCTTTAAAGCCTGAAATGTAAGAAATTCTTTGATAGTGAAGAATAAAAAAATTAACAGTGAATATTTCCAGGAGGAATGCACATTTTTGTGTGCTAACCTGTTAATTCTGATTAACGGGGGAAGAATCTTGTATCGATTAAATGTTATAGATCATATCGTGCAATTCATTTTAAAAAGGCTTTCGATTGGTAAACTTTTTTACCATACTCCCGCTCCAAATTCAATGACATATGTCAGTTTGTCGATATCAGCGAAACCGGAATTTTTGACACCAGCTCGAAGCCCCCAAAACTCCGTGATAGAGCCCAGATATTTTAGAGGTGCCGGTGCCTTGGTAATATTCACACGAAACTTAATTCCTGTCTCCAGAACAAAGTCTGTTTCCGTTTTGGTTGCTTTCTCGCTTCCCTCGGGTAGATCTATTACATCCCATTCGACACCGGCTGCAAAGTAAGAATCTACCCAGCGCGAGGCCGAGGGTGTGTACATGAGCGTCCATCCGAAATCTCTAAGACCCTTATCCGCTAGCCACATGCGGTTAACAATCCAGCCGCCGGTCATCGGGTCTTCATAATTTTTCACTATAAATAGCGGGAAAACAAAAGAAAAACCCAACTCTCCATCATAACGCAAAGAGATCCCAAACGATTTTAGGGCCAGACCTTCTGTTACCCAACCTCCAAACTTCTTTAGGTCGGTATTTTCATCTATTTCGGGCCAGCCAACCAATTCTTTCTCTTCCATTTTATGATGAAGAAGATGGTCATCTCCTGCTAATGATGCAGAGGGAAATGGACGCAGCTCGTAAACGGCATTGTTGGGTGCATATTTTCCTCTTTCAAATAATCGCTTTTTTATTGGACTGTCATCCGGTACCGGCGGAAAAACCCGATGTTCCGGTTTACGGACCTTTGACATCCATGCCTGATATCCGCCGGTAAACATTACTCCAGTACTCATGATATCCCGAAGTCCCCACGCATCGTTTATTCGTTTATTCACATCGTAACCCGGGGTATAGTAACCATCTCCATTTTTGTCGGTGCACATTCCGTGTTTTCCCTCTTCAGAGAGTATGGTGAGGGGGAAACGGGTTTCATCGTCGGTTTCAAGAACATTAAAATACCAGTTTAATCCATGAGCTTCGGCAGTTATTCTTAGTACTGCTATGAGATAATGGGTTTGATCACATTTTCCTTTTACTTTTGCTTTTTGTTTTCCTAATTCATCATCGCGAATCACCAATATCCTGAATTCTGTCGGTTCAACATCGTGTTTGTGAGCTCCCAATCCCGCTTCAAAAGGGAAATAGGCAATATATTTGAGGTCCACCGCAACAATATTCTTTAAATCGATGATTGATTTTCCTTTGTCGGTACTATCCGGGAAATAGCCTGGTCCGTCGGCATCTGCCCTAACCATTACCCTGTTATACTGGTAATAGACAACCGGAGAGTCGGGATCTTCTTCAAACGGAAACACCGCAGGTATTCGAATATCTTTTCCTTCTTTTTCCAACAGGGTTGGTTCGTCCGGAGAAAACCAGTACAAGGGTGCACAGTATTCTGCTAACCGCTGAATTGTCATCTCTCTTTCGGTTGTCCAATGGACAATCCGGCGAATGGCGCTAAAATCACAACCGTCTGTGGATTGACTATTTTGGGCAATCGAAGTATTATTACCAGTTAACAGAAAAATAGGGATTAATAATAATATTAAAAGCGCTCTATGGTATCGGGCTGGCTGCATGGAGATCTCCTCATCAATTAAATAGTATTTGCATTCTTTAATTGTTAATGTATGATTACATTCAAAAAAATACATGATGAATATTTATAGCAATATTTCCATCAACTTTTTTAGTACTTCGCTTATCGATAATTTTAGTAACGGTAATGGTATAAAAGGGATCAGCAAAATTAATGCTACCGTCGCCAGTTCGCGAAGGTCAATGGGTAATGGGCGCATTTGTTTAATCATTTCGAATGAGCCACTATAATCTGCAACTGCTGAAGGATCGGTGCTTCCAAGAATAGCTTCATCCTCTTTTCTCTTATTGTCAATCCATTTGTCATCGAATTGATCAGCTAATTGAGAACCCAACGCGCCGTATTTGATTAAACCCTCGTTTTTCGTCATCATAATCTTTTTGAAGAAGAAGAGCAAAGGAAAAATCAGCAAAGCCATGCATACCACTAAAAATCCTATAACTGTGGATCGGGTATCGAGAAGCGATATGCCTTCGAAAATCATCTGATGGGCTAGTTGTGCTGAGAGGGATACTCCAATAGCCAAGTACACTAAGTTGAAAACGCGCTGGGCTAACCAGATAACCGCCAATCCTCCAGCAAGATCCGGATGCATCGGTTCCAACCTAAGAGTCAATTTCGATAATCTCCATAGTAGCTGGATCCAGAGATGCATCCTCCAGATCCATCTCAGGATTAAAAATTGATAGACGGGTAAACTAATTATTAAATACCAGTAACCTGCGAGTGTTATTTTATCATTAAGTAGAATCCACGAATCCATTCCTCTGGATATCTGTATGATACCATAAACATAGACAGCGCCCCAGGTTATTAAATAGGCAAGTATAAATGCGATTAGTTCAGGTAATATGGAATCGCGTTGTTGGGTTAATTTCTCAAGCGCTGTTCGCCATGGCGATTTCTGGCTTTCAGGAATGATCCCGGAATTACTAAGATGCTTAAACACCATTTTAAGTCGGTTGTCAATATAAATTTCAGAGAGAAGAAATAATGGGACACATATCAGTAATCTCGCATTAACTATGACGTCATGGAGAAAAGGAAAATTGACTGTTCTGCCAAATGCAAAACCTTCGCTTAACGAAAAAACCAATAAGGGAATCCAGGTGACGAAAATGAACAGCAAAATTCGAAACAATTGACCATACCTGTAAATTCTGATAAGCGGAATTCGTATGAGCAAGTCATAGAGCAAACCGCCATTGACAAGAGAAAAATCGTTCTCAGGTGAGCTGTCTTCTGTCCTTGTTTCATCTTGCATATATGTTTTGAGATAAAATTCTTTGGGTTGAATATAATAAATACAAATAATTTAAAAATTTAAGACAAAAATTTTAAATAGCTACCAACTATTAATTATCCCGGTCTCTTCAAAAAGGCTGCGGGATTGTTGAGAGGTGGATAAGCAAATCATATTTTTGAATACTATCCACCCGATTTAGATTTCATTACCGCAGAAAAATTGAAACTATATTTTGCCGAAAGCTGCAACCGGTCGAACTTGCCAAAAGCACCATTTTCCAGCTCACGGGCAGCTCGCATTAATTCCACTCCAAAGGCCAGAGGAGGTGCTGGGGTATAAATCAGGTTTGCTGATATGCTCCAGGCCTCTTTATTTACCTCGCCACCGGCAATTGCCGGATCGTTATCCACCTGAATCCCGGAGACATTCACATTCGTTCTGAGTGTTTTGCTCCAGAAATGCCGAATACCCACAAATCCCAGATAGGAAGTTGTTCCTTGCAGGGAATTATCCTCTTTAACAACTGCACCATTGGCAAAATTAAGAGCGGCATATCTTCCCATGCCTTTTCCTCCCGATACCTGGAAACGAACATCGTCCTGTTTACCTAATTTGATTTTTCCACCGAAGGTTGCCCCATAGCCTAAAGTATTGCTATTTTTGGTGACCGTACCATCTTCATACTCATGATTAAGCTGACGTAATAGACCAGCTATTGACAGATTACCCCAATCACCCGCAAAATTATAGCGGCCAACCAGATCCGGAGCAAACGCACTGGGACTGGTAACCCTTCCACTCTCACCGCTGTTGACGTTGGGATCGAGTGTGGTTTCTGAATTTTCAGCTGCAAATTGCCAGCTATTTGTAGAAAAGCGTATCATTGGCTGGCGGTTAAATATGATACCATCGGCTGCCCCGGCAAAATCCAGGTCTTCAGGAATGTCCAGTATCTGAAAGGTGGTCCATGTTTGTCCAAACAACCACTTTCCAAATTCGAAATAAAAATGTCTTAGACGGGGATTAAAGGAATTGCTGACCCGCTCGTCGCCCTGACCTGCCAACAGAAAATCCATCTCCACAAAAGCCCTTACTTCTTTATTACCTATTTTGGAAGCTGTAGCAAGATTAAAACGCGATTCCTTTGCGTGGTAATCGTTAGTAGTAAACACATCGCTTTCCCCACCCACCGGGATTGCCGCTGGAAAATGAAAATCTCGTAGGGCATTACCGATTGGAACGCTACCGTTGTAAAACTTGCTTTGCATCATATCCAGTTTTACATAGCCACCGAATTTGAAAGTGGTTTGGGCAAGCATCTCGGTTCCTTCAAAAATCAAAAAGAAAAAGAGAATCACGAAACATTTTTTTAAAAAATTCATAGGACAAATCCTTTCATTTTTTAATTGAGCACGGAGAAAAATATTTTTTTAATCATGATGATGGCATTTAAAAAGTAATCCGCCCCCTAATGCCGAAATAGGTCAACGAACTTTTATCCGGGTTGAAAGTGGGATTGATGATATATTGTAAATCCGGGGTAATTTCCAGATGTGCCGTCAGGTTAAGGCGGTAAAACACCTCCGCGGTATACTGGTCTTTGGCATCCGGAATATTAGTTTCCGCCCAGCTTAACCCGATACCCAACATATCGTGACTTCTGAAGCGTAAACCGTG
>WOR8_10002938_pt1 | contig 16707 bp, 21 predicted proteins | sample DeeMarSeWOR38_10_FD_19890 | JGI IMG/M metagenome (IMG submission 19890)
AGAATCTGGGTTAAGATTTCACGTTTATCAGGATTGATCCGATAAGCCGTCCATTTTCCATTTCGTTTTGGTTCCATGATTCCTTCCTTGCTGAAAGATACTTTACGACCAATTATCAAATCTTCCTCCTTTAATCTTGCTAATTGCTTAGTAATAATTGGTTGTTGCTCTTCAAATACCGAAGTTAAATCACATGTACATAATTCCTGCTGATTTAAGAGTAAACGCAAGATTTTTAACCTTAAAGGATGACCTACAGCCTTTAAAATTTTAACACCAAGATCATCAGGAAGCTCAGGATTAGCTAGATTTTTAATTTCAGAAGAGGTAAGATTACAACAGGAATATTCCATTCTATTCACTTATTTGGTTTTTTGGCAAAAATTATTCCCGATTCGATGGCTAGTTCTGGTACTTTGAATAGGACATCATCTTTTTCCCCAAGTTTTAGAAAAATATCAGTAAATCCGATTTCGTTTAAAATCTCTTCATGCTCAGTTTTAGAAAGTGCTCCTCCAATACAACCACACCAAAGACTTGGATTTTCTTTAATTTCACGGCTTAAAGGTTTGGTTGCAATAACATCCGCATCTATCATAATTCCACCTGGTTTTAATAATCTGAATACTTCATTGAAAACCTGTGTTTTATCCAAAGCAAGATTGATAACACAATTACTGATAATTACATCTGCAATGTTATCAGGAAGAGGAATCTCTCTAATATTTGCTTTCACTAAGGTGACATTAGAAAAATTATTATTTTGGGCATTCGCTCTAGCCTCTTTAATCATATCATCAGTAAAATCTACACCAATAGCTTTACCATTTGAGCCTACTAATTCTGCTGCTATCATGAGATCATGACCAGCACCTGAACCTAAATCAATAACAGTCATTCCTTGTTTAATGTAATCCATAAGAATTGGTCGTAAATAAATACATCCAAATGAAATGGATTCATTTAACTCTGCTGTCGTTGATGGAGGACAACAGCTCTGAGATTGAGTCTGTGATGGACAGCATGGAGACTGTGAGGTGTATTTCTTTCGTTTTAAGGCATTAGAATATGATTGTTGAATTGTCTTTTCTTCTATTTTCAAATTCCATCATGTAAAATATATATCATTTTTGGTATATATCGTTTTTGGTATGAATTAATATCTCTTAAAAAGCACTCCATTCAGTCTTATGCATTGTAAAATCGTTTTAGAATACGACAAATAACAAGACTGACCCATAATTGTTCTTCTTTTGCCTTTTGGTTGTATATAATCTTTTTTTTCTCTGAATATGATAACTTCCATAGTCCATTCTCTTGTTGGTTATCAATAAGCCAATTTAGTGCGTTTTTAATATCTTTATCATCTTTAGAAAAACCTATGGATGAAATAGAATCGAGAGCAGCAACAAGATTATTCCACCAATAAGGATATTGGAATTTTACCCAATAATCTGCAGCTTTATAGGAGGAATAATTCTTATCCTTTTGAAAAAAATGAGTTTTTAGTAAGATAGCAGCTCGTTGAGCTGCAGTCGATTTTCGGTATATCGGATGAGTGGCGAAAGCACGGATGACCATACCAGTCCAGTTATGTGATGATGGTTTAGTAAGATCATGATCCATAATTGTATCAGTAGTATGAAAAATAGCATTCATTTGATCTTTTGATAGATTTAAACTCATCAATGGTGAAGCTAACCATCCACCATCATGTTGTCGAACTGATAATAACCATTCAAATCCTTTTTCAATTCGGGGATCTGTTTCATATCCTGCTTTAATGAGTAAGGACATAAAAGCACCAGTATAGTAAGTAGCATATTGATTTGCTAACATACCACGAATATCTCCATCTTCCGTTTGACATGAAAAAATATATTCTGCAGCTCTTTCTACTGATGGATCTGTTCGATTTAATTCATATTGTTCAATAAGATATCGGAATTGTTTCCATGTCTCGATTAAACTATAATTGACAAGAGGATATTTTATTTGGTTTATATTACGAGACTTCCAAGAACCATTAGGTTGTTGCTTCTTTAAAATCTTTTGAATTACTGGTAAGTGCCAAATAGTCTGGATAGAATCTACTTCTTCTTCTAATAAATCACGATGGACAAAATATTTGATAATGGGATTTTTAGAAGCATCAAGAGAGGTAATAGGGTCAAAATTAAGTTTTTTTTGCCAAATTTTCACAAAGAATAAGGAATAACAGCTGGATTATTTAATTTTTATTCTTCATATATAATCTGCGAAGAAATCCTATTATGTCGTCAAAGGCTGATTTAGATTAGAAAAATATATACCTCGGTATATAGTATAATTTGAATCAAAATTTACGCTTACTGATTCAGATTTTCAACATATTAACTAATCCATCAAATTCAGTATCAAAAGTAACAAGAATCTCGACATTTTCTAATTCCATAAAGGCTAAAATTGTACAATCAGTGAAGCTGAGAGGCTTCTTTGGCCATTCTGTTATCTGCTCCCATTTTTGCCAAGAAAGTTGGAAATGTTGGTCAGTGATCTTCTTAAATTGCACAAATTCAGGCTTTTTACAAATAATGTTGTATGCATTAATAACGAAATCTTTTCGATGAGTATGGCCCCATATGGTAGTGATAACCTCATCAACAATATAATCAGTTGTAACAAGAGCGCCATAGTGGTTGTTTCTCAGTAACTTCAAGATTTTCTTTGCATCTACATGTTTTTCATCACGATTATTCAGAAGAGCTACAAAAAAGCAGCTGTCCATAAAAGTTGACATAATAATTTTAGCTCTCCAGGTCGTAGGTAATTTTGTTAATCTGAGATGATAATTTTTCTGTTCCTTGGCCATAATCAGTAGCTAAAGCTAAAACAGATTCGATTACACTATCAGTCAGGGATGATTTTTCCTGCTGAATTTCACGAATAAGTTGTTCGTAGTTATTCGCTCCAATTCTAAATGCCAGCTCTAAAATATCTTTTTTACTTAGTTTCTTTTTGGTATCAAGATAAATTCTTGCCTGTAATTCCTCTAAATCGTCCTGTAGATCAAATTTTACTGTCGACACTGGAAACACCAGGTAACCCAGAACACTGATTATTTTTAAATCTTTGCGTGTGAACTTTAATATTAGAATAAAGCTAGTTTCGATTTCAAAAGTATGTACTCACGATTTAATAGTTGTGTGACCTCCTTAAGAGGCTGGTTTAGACTACAAAATATATACTCTGGTATATACCACAATCCAAAAGAAAATTCGTTCATCTGCTATTCAGAATTGATATTCGCTTTTCCAAAGATGAGGAAATTGCCAGAATCCTGTCTTGAATTTAAAACAATTGGTATTGATCTAGTTAAGAGCAAAATAATTACTATTCAATGTCAAAAACTTACATGGGAAATTGTTAAACCCATTAGAATATTCAGAATAGATTGAAAAAGATCATTTCTTGGAGAGAATGAAATCTTTTATAGTACTGATGGGTACTATTCAATAACAATTTTTGTTCATTTAAGAAAGTGAACTGAAAGATTGTGAGGATAGATGAAAGCTTACAAAAAGATAATCATTTTCGGTTTAATTCTTTTTTTAGTGATGGGATCTGTTGAAATAGACCAAATAATTGAGGGAAGTGGTGAAATCATATACAATGGGCATAAATACAAACTATTCACTCCCCCAATGACATGGGATAAGGCGAAGGCTAACTGTGAAGCCCAAGGAGGGCATTTGGTAGCTATTTCGAGTCAAGAAGAGAATAATTTTGTGAATCAATTAGCAGGATTTCAGAACATTTGGATTGGATTAACAGATGAAATACACGAAGGGAGCTGGCAATGGGTTAATGGCGAAAGTCTCACCTATACTAATTGGGATTCAGAGGAACCTAATGATGATGATATTGGCGAAGATTATGGTATGATGAATAGTGATGGTTCATGGAACGATGCTGGCCCTCCTGGAAGTCCTAATGAAGCATATACGTATATCTGTGAATGGGAAGAAGCAGATCTATCCACTGGCTTAGTTCTTCACCTTCCAATGGATGAGGGGACTGGTACGACCGTTTTCGATCAATCAGGAATGAATAATCATGGAACTATTCATGAGGCACGTTGGACATCATCAAGTAAGTCAGGAAATGCGTTAGAATTTGATGGCTTGAATGATTATATCGAAGTAAATCCTCCACCTGACTTAAGCTCTAGATTTTATACCATTTCTGTCTGGACTTCGTTCACTATAGCTCCAACTCCAACAGAAGAATGGCGATATTGCATTATTAGTCAAGATGATTATAATACACGAGTAATCCAATTAAATACTTATGGAGATAAGTTTGTATTGCATAGATTTGGTGAAGATCGAGACTTGTTCAGTTATAATGCCACTATTGAAGCACATAAATGGTATCATGTTGCAGTGACATTTGAAGGTAATTATTATCGACTTTATGTTGATGGAGTCTTATATGATGAGCAAACAGGCTCTTTTACACCCAGTAAGACATTGTCTTTGTATATTGGGGCTCATAATACGGGGGGTTTCCCATTCAATGGCATAATTGATGAAGTTCGTATCTATGATAGATCATTGACCGCAAATGAGATAAAACAATTAGCTGGTGGTGACGGAGAAGAAACCACAACAATATCAGAGAGTAAAACATCAACACTTGAATCCCAGTCTCTTCTAAATATAACTCCAGGATTCCAACTATTTTCTTGGATGATTTTCCTCCCAATATTCATTCTAATAACTAGAATTGTTCAAAAATCCAAAGAAACTTAAAAATCTGTCCGAAATATGATTAGAAGTCAAGTACTTATTTCAGATTCTACCTATATTGCCATAAGATATACTTTGAAAAGACCCTTGAGGAATTTTGAAATATCCATTCCATTATCGAATTAAATCTTATCCAATGGATTAAGGTGTGAGTAGAATGGTAGTTCAGAATAAACCTATCCAAAGGAAAGAAATTATAGAGAAATTATTAAAACATATCTCCGAAATCAAAGGATTTGGGGTCGGTAAAATATGTATATTTGGCTCTTTATTGAAATGGGAAACAACTGGAGATGATAATATTCTCATTTCCTTTTAAAAGAATGAATAATCGTTTCAAAACCTAATGGATTTATATTTTTTCCTTGAGAAGTCATTAAATGCGCCAATTGACCTTCTTACTACAAATGCGCTTAGTTCTTATATTGGGCCCTATATTCTTCGGGAAGTGGAATATATTGAAGCATGAAAAGGAATATATAAAACATATTTTAATGAGTGTAAATTTATTTTGAATAAATCTTAAAAATTAACCCAAGAACAGTTTTCTCACGATGAAACACTGAAACGGGCTTTTGTGAGAAGTATAGAGATTATAGGAGAAGCTACCAAAAATATCTCTACTGATTTTAGAGAAAAAAATCCCAATGTTGATTGGAAAAAGATTGCAGGCATGTGAGATGTGCTAATCCATAGTTATTTTGGGTGGATTACAAAGTCGTACGGGAAGTAATAAAAAACCATATCCCTACTCTGAAAAACATCAAATCCAAATTAATCATGCAATCCTTAAATTTTTCTTGATAGGATGAACTCAAGGTCACATTAAGACACCTGGTTAAAGAGGAGAAAAAATTTTAGCTACCAAGGAGTGAAGGATTCTCGCAAATTCCTCGAAATCATCATTTGGAATAAAATAATAAAACTCGGATGATCCAACCTCCAGCTGGATTGGTTCATTGACAACAGGATCATCAGGTGATCTTAGGATTCCAATAAATGTGATTGGAACATCAGCGGTATTGATATCTTTGAAACGCTGGTATAAGGCCCTTGATGTTTCAAAGGAATCACTATTGTCTTTTAAAAATGCAATAATGGCTCCACTGGAGCGAAAATGATGACCAAACATTTTATTATAGAATCCGCTTCCAATTGGTTGGACAAGAATTACTTTTACGATTCTATTAGCAATAGAAATCTCTATTGTTGAAACAGTAAGTGATAAGTCTCCAATTATTTGATTCGTAGATTGACCATTAAATTTTTGAATCAAAACACGGACTAACGGAAATAATAAATCCACAGGATGGCATAATAGGGAGATTCGTATCATATATCGATTTTTTTGTTTTATGACTGGCAATTGATCCCTCAAATAACGTGAATTAATGGTTATAAATAACTAATGTTCTATAAATTGGATTACTTATTTATATTTACCATTAGCAATAAAAGATGTTATCCTGAATTCATTCAACAAAACAATCATACTCTCGACTCGTATAAGGTAATAATCTTATTCAAGGTCCTTCAAGTTCCTTTATATGCATCAACCAACTAGTTGGTTAAGAAGTATTAATTAGAAAGTCATATAGTACTATATAATCTTCTTAGAATTCAAATCTTCATCTTTTCTATAGCGTTTCCAAAGCCAGAGAAGTACTCCAATCCCAATAAGTGCACCAAAGGCAAATTTCAGTAATGAGTAATCGATTTCATGCTTCTGGGATTTTTTACTCTTTATTAATTCTTTAGCTTTTTCATACTGAGCTAAGTACCGTTCAGCAAGAAGATAATTTTCAGGGGTGTTTCGTCCAAATGATTTGAGTACTTTTAATCGCCGTTTGTTATTTTCAGTGTAATTTTCAACGACTTGGACGTATTCAACACTTTTTACGTTCAGTATTCGGACATAAGCCATGAATCAAGAATTAGATGTTTCATTCAAAAAGGTCACTACTAAAGTAGTCTCGATATACTTTATTAGATGAAAAGTATTTAAAGTATACGACTAAATTAGTATAAGGATATGAAGATTTCCCTTCTAAATTTTTTTAATCCTCAAAATAGGAAAATGAACAGTCAATGATAATGGATAGCATCAGGAGTTTATATAAATGTCAGAGAATCGCGTGGAAGAAGTAATGGCTTGTTTTCAAAATGGAATGGCTTGTTCTGAAGCTATTTTCTCGGTTTACGGACAAGATTCAGGTGTTGATCGTGATATGCTCGTAAAAATTGCCTCAGTCTTTGCTGGTGGAATAAAAAACACAGGTAACGTTTGCGGGGCGGTGACAGGTGCTATAATGGCAATTGGACTCAAATACAGTGAAGTGAGAACCAGGCCACCCACAGAATTCAAGGAGTTTCCAAAATCTTACAAAATTGCTAGTAAATTTGCAGAAAAGTTCAAAGAACGTAATGGAACAATTATTTGCAGGGAATTAATCGACCATGATCTATTAACTGTTGAAAATATCCAACATGCCTTCAAAACTGGTGCTTTTAATAACTGCCCAAAATTTGTCAAGGATGCTGCTGAAATTCTAGAAAAGATATTCTAGCCTGCAGTAAAAAATAAAAGCGAATCAAACAGTTTTTGGCTGATTATTAAAATATTGTAGGTGAGATATTGAAAGCTTATTATTTAAAGAATATGATCAGATATTGGAGAAAGACTAGTAGAATGATCATCAAATATATGTTACATGGATCAGAATATTCTGAAGGGTCTGAAATTACTGTTGATGAATTACTTGATCGTATAAATTCTAATCAACCCCCGTTAATACTTGATATTCGCACCGTTCAGGAATATATGAATGGACATATTCCAAACGCCAGATCAATCGCTGTTATGGATATAAAATCGAACTTAGAGGATCTTCAGCATTTTAAAGAAAAGGAAATAGTCACTACTTGTCCAGGAGGAGGTTTATCTTTAGTAGCTGTTGATATTCTGGTCAACGCAAATTTTAAAGATGTTAAGAGCTTACGAGGAGGTATGTGGGGATGGGTTGAAAAAGGATATCTCACCACTACTGCTGATGAGTTTATTTACCCGTCGAAAAAAGATAGAACTAAAATAAGTGAAGAGAAGCAGTTTTTGGATGAAAAATATGTTGGTGAAATACACCAGTCTCTAGATGCACGCAATTTAATCTGTCCTCAACCGATAATGAGATCCATAGAATCACTGAAGGTAATAGAAATTGGACAAGTGCTTGAAATTCTAACTACTGATCCAGGTAGTAAAGCAGATATTCCAGCTTGGGTTCGATCAACTGGTCATCAACTTTTAATCTTTGAGGAAAATGCCTCTAAAGATTTCCGGTTTCTTATCAGGAGAATGAAATAGGTTGGAGCTTATTTGGAATACTGCTCAGAATTACTTCCCCATTTGAAAGAAGAATTTCAACAGATTTTGACTGATCTCGATATTAATGATTCTGAAGAGGAATAATGTCGTAAAAGGCAGAATTAACACTAATATTTCTTCTAACCAAAGAAATCCCACCAAGCTCAATATTCCTTGACTATCTTCCTGATCCCCAAGCTAGCTCCTGTTACTAAAAGGTTTATTTTGAGAAATTTTCCTCATCTTTCATTTGAAAATAAACTGAATAAAATGTATTTACCTCTGTTTTCACCTCATAGCACTGGAAAAAACCTGTGAACATTAGGAAAATATGCATATGTCGAAGGTCCAAATGAGAATATCAGTGTATCTGGAATAATGGTTTATTCTTTAGCACTGGTTAAGGTTGTATTATTTAGGAGAAAGAGAAAAAAATGAATTATCAGGTGAATTATCACATTTCCTAAAATCTACTTCACATCATCAGAATGATAAAAATGAAAAGAATTACGAAGAGAGTATCAATTCTCATTAAAGTGAATCATTTCCTTTAGAATATTGTATAGAAGGAGATGTTTCTTGATTGAAGAAATCCATTTTTGTCTTTGTTTTCGTACTTTTTCTAAGCGCGATACCCTTAGGATTAGTAATTCTTAAACTACAGAATGACCAAATGATCACTCCAAATAATGATTTTTTTGAGTTATCGATAGGTAATATACCGACAATAAATGTTTCAAATTGGTTATTACCAATAGAAGGCGAAATTGAGAATCCAATTGTCTTTACCTATGAAAATTTAACCTCATTACCAACTTTAACCGTAAATGCTACTTTAAGAAGTGTAAGTGGAAATTCAGGAAGAGCAGAATGGCGTGGAGTTCCTTTAAAAGATGTATTAGAAATGGTTCGACCTACTGAGAACGCTTTTGATGTTGTGTTTTATGCTGCGGATAACTACTCTTCTTCAATAACATTAAAAGAAATAGAATCTTCTGATATACTCTTAGTATTTGAAATGAACAAAGAAACATTACCCGCGAGTCAGGGATTTCCGCTACGAGTAGTTGCGCCCAGTTATTATGGATATAAGTGGGTAAAATGGTTGGTGAGAATAGATATTGTGGAATCAGATTATATAGGATTTTGGGAATCAAGAGGATGGAGTGATTTTGCTCGTATTTCATTCGAACGGGATTGGTCATTGCATGCAACTTTGTTTTCCATTTCATTCATGTTCGGTGTGGCATCTATTATGACAGGGTTAAAGTTTTCTAAAACCTCAGAATTATTTCAGGATCTTCCACGATTTATGAATCGGAGGTTTCATCACTATTTAACGTTAATATATGTCATATCAGCTATCTTAGTATTTATTTACTGGATCATACAGACCTATATTGATCGTGGAGCTGTTTTTTATACAATACATGGAATTGTCGGATCTATTTCAATTATATTACTCAGCATAACTGCAATAACAGGGATGAAGAGAGTGATTAGAAACCCAGAGTATAGAGGAGTTCATCGTGGTACATATTCTTGGGCAGTCCTTTCTTTCTCGGTAGCAATTGTTTTAGGATTGTTAATCTCAGTAATTTTTTTCAACTAATACAATTTGAAATCATAAGCAAATTTGAAAAATCCCTTGAATCGAAATACACCAAATGAATTTTTTTTCTTATATTTTTCACGTTCTTTTAAAGAAGTTCTAATAAAATACAGAGAATTATAATCTTCAAAAATCTTAATAATTTATTTAGATAACTTCAAAAAGATTATGATGGTAATAAGATTCTAACAATTAGCTTTTTACCGTCATAGATAAAAAATCCTAGAGATTAATCAATGTAATCAACCTAGCTTTAGATAAAAAGAGTATATTCTATAGTATAGAATGGATGTAGCTAGAAGGAATTGGTCATCTCGTACAGGTTTCTTCTATCTGAATTTCCTCATTAATCTTCGAAAACGAAGATATCAAACATATTTTTCCCAAGAAATTAATTTATCTTAGCTGCAATGATGTTAGACTTTTAGATATCCTTAAGAGTTATCTAAAGGTTCATTTCAAGTTAACCTCTTACTAAAGTACAGCGAACTCTTTAGTATACCTTAAAACCAAGCTTCAGGACAATATGGTAGTTATAAAAAGTTCAGGAAAATGTTCCAGTTATTTCAGTCATAAAAAGTTAGATTATCACTAAGATACTTCTAGGCTGATTCAGAAAAATTCTGACATTAGTTAAATAAACCTTTTAATAAAATCATGAAGGAAATAGGGATTAGAAACAAAGTACAAACTTTGTCTATTAGGAGAAAATCCCAAATGGTTAGTTGTCATGAAATGAAAAAAGGTCAGATTTTAGTCTGCCTAGACTGTGGACTTGAATTTCAAGTCGTGAAGGAATGTGAGGAATGTGGTGAACAGGAAGGATCATGTGGTTGCGAAGAACACTGTGAATTTCAATGTTGCGGAGAACCCATGGTTTTGAAAACTTAATAAGCCTATTCTTTAACTAATTACAAATGTAATTCTGAAAGTGAATTTCGAAAGAGAAACCTATCTCTTTCTATCCTCTATTTTATACTTAAAACCCTATACACTAGATGAGATCTTCATTCTTAGAAACTGTCTTGAGATTAATGTATTTAATTTCGTCAAAGGCTGGTTTAGGTTACAAAAGTATATATTCATGTAGTTATCTTCATCAATTCACATTTTGGATGATTATTTCCAGACCATTATTTCCGTTAGTTGTTTCCTTTTAATATCAGGTACAGTTACATTTTCAGCAGGGTAACCAACGGGCATTAATACAAATGGTTTTTCATTTATAGGACGATTCAATATTTCCTTTAGGAACTTCATTGGACTGGGGGTGTGGGTCAGTGTCACTAAGCCCGAATTATGGATCGCGGTAATCAACATTCCAACAGCTATCCCTACACTTTCCATTACGTAATAATGTTTTTGCTTATTTTTATTTGTATCAAAAGAGTAATCTTGTCGGAATACAACGATAAGAATAGGCGCTATTTCTAAAAAAGGTTTTCTCCAGTCAGTACCTAATGGAGCTAGGTCGTTACGCCATTCATCAGTAATTTTACGTTCATAAAATTCTTTTTCTTCGATTTCTGCAGCGATCCGAATCTTCGATTTAAGCTTAGGATCAGAAACCACAACAAAAGTCCAAGGTTGTTTATTCGCTCCTGAAGGTGCAGTTCCAGCAGTTCTAACAATATTTTCAATTATTTGCCTATGAATTGGTCGATTAGAAAAATGCCGAATCGACCGACGCTTATTTGCATGGTGGTAGAAACCTCTTGATTTAGTCATCATTTCTTCTTCAGAAAAAGTTTCTGGAAAATAAGGAATAAATGAATAATATTTTGCCATAATCTTCACAACCAATATGAATCGAATACAGAGCTGATGTTTAATTTTTTTTTCTTTACTAGTGATTCAAGTACAAACATCAGTGTCCTGCTTCCTTCGCTCTAAGATTTAGAAATTGCAAGAAATCAATCCAAGGAGATGGAAATAAAACAAATAATGATTCGATATAAAATCTGAAGTTAAAACGTGTTCCAATTCTTTTTGCCTTAACATGGACTGTTTGGGATATATATAAAAGGTTCAGATTTATTTATTCTCTTACCGACATCACATTTATAACCCAATCAATTCAATAAATAGATGGTTATTCCAAATGTCAAAGAACAAAACTATCTTTGCTAGTTTAATGTGTTTTGTCGTTGTTTTACTTCTTTTTGGTTGTCTCGATCAGTTCGGAGGTGGAGGATATTTAGATCTCGAATTATTAACTGGAAATCAACTTGTTTCTTTCAATGAGGAGAACATTAATCTAACATATGTAGATCTTTCTCCTTATCCAACTTTAAAGGAAGCCATCCTGGAAATTCTTGATCCAACAACGAATATTACTGAAGTTTTTGTCGAAATTACCAATGACGAGATGAATCGGATTATTACTGAAATTCTGTCCACTCCAGAAAATGACACTTATAACTTCATCGCATATGATGAGTACCTATTTCAAATAGGCTTTGCTGTGCCCTGATCTCTGAAATTCGAAATTTGTTTGAAGTAAGAACGTTATTATTTCTTGGATTTCTTTTTGGTTTTTCCTCATAAAATGAATTTCTTAAGTCGCTAATTAAATATATTGAAGTGTTAGAAAGACTAGTTAAAAGGAAAATTGATGTAAACAGTAAATTCTAATTTGTTTAAGGAATGGATTATTATGACTTTATCAATGACCCAAAGCCCTTAATTGGGAATAAAATACAATTAAAATTACATACCTTTAAACTGTACATATTAACGAATTAGCAATCAACCCTTACTAATGAAGGATGAAAGAAGTGTTAACAAAAAAGAAAATCATAGATTTTCTGGAAGCTGAAATTCTTTTTCTCACGGAGGCATATCATGTTAATACAATTGGCTTATTTGGATCTTATGCTCGTGAGGAACAGAATGAAACAAGTGATTTAGATTTGCTTGTTGAATTCACGAAACCAATCAGCTTTTTTACTCTTTTCAAGTTAGAAGATTATTTATCAGATAAACTAGGCATTCATGTCGAAATTGTTACTCCAGGTGGATTAAAAGAATTATTAAAACCAAGAATAATGAGGGATGTAGTCTATGTCAAGTAGGACTCCTAAATTGTTTTTAGATGATATTCTAAAGGCCATTAACAAAATAAATCTTTATATACATGATCTAACTCATGAAGAATTTCAAAAGGACGTAAAAACTGTTGACGCTATGAAAGATGTCGTCAAACCAGCCCTGTACTAGTTTGTACCCTATAGTGAAAGTTGATAATTCCCGGAATAGTAATCTCAATTGTAAGAGGTTGGTTAGATTTGAAAAGAATATACTAGGTTCCTTTTCAAAAAATTAATATAATTTGAGAGTCTTGGGTACAGAGATGTTCTGATGAATAATGCAGATATATTTACTGGGTGATTCGATTGATTTATAGATCAAAATATTATTGGTTCCTTTTCATAAGTGTATTAATTCTTACTATTTTGGGAGATTTGGAGCAAACAAATGCGAATGATGAAATTTTTATTACTCAAAAGATTCCTCGATTAGCTTCATTCACTTTAAACGAATCTTCTCATTTGAAATCCTCTTTGATAACTCCTTCAATTTCATATACACTTCTTAAACATTCTACTAATTCTGTAGGGCAAATATTTGAGAATTCAACAGTCTTCCCTCTTGGAACTTTGACTAATTTGACATTAAATTCTGATTCGAATCTGCAACTAAACCGAACTTATCAGGATACATGGAAAGAACTTCCTTCAGTTTGCCCCCCACCCAGAAGTGGGCATGCTATGGCTTATGACTCAAAATTAGACAAAGTCCTGTTATTTGGAGGAATAAACTATGATGGAAACGTTTTGACATATTATGAAGATACTTGGGTTTATGATCTTGCTACAGACTCTTGGACACAATTGAATCCACCTGATTCTCCTGGTCCCCGTGCTTATCATTCTATGGTCTATCACCCTGTGAGTGAACAATTTTTCATATTTGGCGGTATGGATGAATTTGGTTACGAATGTCTACAGGAGGGATTGGTATTTGACATAAAGACGAATAGATGGGATTATATATCGTTACAGGGAAATCCATCCAGTTTACCCAGTCGATGTGGGAGTTCTATGGTTTATGATGTATTTGAAGAGTTAATAATTCTCTTTGGTGGATATGACCCCTACTCGGATTTCTATTATCATGATACATGGACTATCGATTTAATGGACGGTATGGCAGAATGTTATAATTTTACATCCATTGATGCTCCTTCCTCCCGAGCCTTTCATGACATGGTCAGTGTATATGATAATTATGATCCAATGGAACGGAGTATTATTCTTTTTGGAGGATGGAATGATGGGATAGCATTAGGAGACACATGGCGTTATGACTTTCCCGACTCGTGGACTCAATTGACTCCAACTAGCTCTCCTGGATCAAGATTTGGCCACTCAATGGTTTATAATAATCATTCATCCCAGATTATTCTATTTGGAGGAATTGCAGACGATTCAGAATATTCAGATACTTGGCTTTATAACCCTACGACCGTCAATTGGACACTCCAATCTCCCCCCATATATCCCTCTGCAAGAGGTCTGCAGAAAATGGTTTTTTTCCCCAATTCCAATACAAGCATGATTTTCGGTGGTTGTATCGATTGGGAACCGGTGGAATTAATGATTTGGCCTTATAACCCCTTTGGGGATACTTGGGTCTATCTAGGTTATAGCTTCTTTCCTTCTGGGATGTATGAATCACAAATAACAAACTTAAGTTATATATATGATATTCATGGGAATGTGGATCGGGGTTCACCAGTTATTCCTACCAATACGTCTCTGGAGTTTCAGTTGGGAGTTTCTAATTCATCATCTGCTGAAAGTTTCCAATATCACACTCTTAATATCACAAATCCCAATTTTAAAAACAGAACGCGATTTCTTCGATATAGGTTAATTTTTCATTCAGATTTTATTCAAAACACTACTCCTCAAGTTTCGTGGATAAATATAACTTTCATTTGTATTAAACCACTCCCTTCTATCCATATAGTTAATCCACTCAATAATAGCATTCACGATGGTTCTTTTCTCATAACTGCTAACGCAACATCACCTAATGGAGTTGTCAATGTCAGTTTTTTTATTAATGAATTATTCTATCTATCTATAAGTACTCCTCCATATTGTTTTACATGGAACAGTAAATCAACAGCCAATGGAAATTTATCGGTGACTGCAGTAGCTACAACAGTATTAGGGGAGAGAAACAATGAAACTTTCCAAATTATGATCAATAATCTCGTTTTTACTCCTCCAAATCCTCCTGGGAATCTTACCGCTACCGCTCAGTTTAGAAATATTACCTTAACATGGATAATACCATCTAATGACGGTGGAAAACCTATACTTCAGTATAATATTTACCGTGGTAATATCCCTGAAGAACTGTTGTTATTGGGAAGTAGTAGTCATACTAAGTTTACTGATACTTCAGTAATTGCAGGTAATCTCTATTATTATGTCGTAACTGCTGTAAATATAATTGGTGAAAGTAGTTATTCTAATGGTACAAATCTTACTGCAGTTGAACCTTTCCCAGAATTATCTGTCCCAAGTGCTCCCCGAAACTTAGTTGCTATTGAGGGAGAAAATTTTGTTGAGTTAAAATGGCTTTCACCCGAAAAAAACGGTGGTTTGCCTATTCTAGGCTACCGTATTTATAGAGGCATAACTAGCGGAGAATACACCTTAATATTTATCACTGAAACAAATAGTTATAATGATGCTCTTGTACTCGGAAATACTACTTACTTTTATGCAGTTACATCGATCAATAGTCTTGGAGAAGGAGAGTTTTCTGCTGAAATCGCTGCTACACCTCTAGGAATTTCGTTTCATGGATCAACTTCATTTCCTACATTGTTAATGTTTCTATCCTTAGTTGTTTTAAGTGCATTTCTCAGTCAACGGCCCAGGATAACAAAATGATTTGATATTTAGATTTTATTTTTGTCGTAAAAGGCTGGTAATCATCAATTTAAGATGTACATAGGACAGAATATTATATTATGTCTTTCTGTTGTTCATAGCTGGCTTAGATTAGAAAAGTATGTGAAGAGGACAGGAAAAATTTTTATATATATGCATATGTATATAGAGAAATAGGTGAGCTTAGTGGCAAAAAACATAGCAGTGTCAGATGAGGTCTATAAACTCTTAAATCAACTTAAGCTTGAAAATGAAAGCTTTTCTGATGTGATAAAAAGACTATTACCCCCTAAATCAATGTTATCAGACATTGCAGGATCTAAGACATTCAGTTATCAAGAATGGACTGAAGTTCAAAATGCGTTCAAGGAACAACGAGCATTAGATAATGAGCGAATGAAACAACTATTAAAAAGAATGGTTGATTAAGGTGTGGCTAGCAGATACAACCTTTATCATAGATTTAATCAATAGTGATATAGAAGCAGTAAAAATAGCGAAAAAAATTGATAGCAAACGTTCTATCGTTTTCATCTCAGTCATTACGATTCAAGAATATCTAAGAGGTATTTATTTCTTATTTGGACACAAGTCAGATCAGTTTAATAAAAAAATATCTCAAGCTGAAGGGGATTTAGCCCGGTTTAGTTGGTTGGATGTGAATTATAATATAGCAAAAGTTGCTGCTGAGATTGATGCAGATTTAACACGAAAGGGTGAACAAATTGGGTATGCTGATGTGCTAATTGGAGCAACAGCTCAATTCTATCAATTAACTCTTTTAACGCGAAATAAGACCCATTTTGAACGAATTCCGCGAATTCAGATAGAAGTTTATTGATGTTTGTAAATGTCATAAAAGGCTGGTTTAGATAGGAAAAGTATATACTAGGGTATATACTTAGAAGAATCTAGATGGATAAGTAAGGGTAATGTTTGATGAAAGAAATTGATTTAGTAATCAGTTCTTAT
>WOR8_10004469_pt1 | contig 16704 bp, 12 predicted proteins | sample DeeMarSeWOR38_10_FD_19890 | JGI IMG/M metagenome (IMG submission 19890)
CGGCAAAAATTTCATTCCCATACTTGGCAATCAATGCCTTGTTGGCGGTAACGACATGCTTACCGTTGGCAATGGCTTGCTTCACCATGTCACACGCAAGGGTATCGCCGCCAATCAACTCCACCACGATCTTCACATCCGGATCGTTTACTACTTCACCGGGATCAGTGGTCAGGGTAATGCCGGTAGTATCGCAGTTGCGCGGTTTGTTGAGATCACGTGCGGCGGCATGGGTAATCTGGATGCCGCGGCCGGCGCGCCGGGTTATTTCTTCGGCGTTACGTTTCAGCACTGTTACGACACCACCGCCAACCGTGCCCAGACCCAGCAAACCTACTTTTACAGCATCCACTTCAACAATACCCCCACTTCAACAATCCACTTGGATTAACCTTTACGAAACATATCCCGAATGCCACGAATGGCCTGCCGAGTACGGTGTTCATTTTCAATCAGGCCAAAGCGCACATGATCATCACCATATTCACCAAAACCGATGCCCGGTGATACCGCGACCTTGGCTTCTTTCAATATCAACTTGGAGAATTCCAGCGAGCCCATTTCACGATACGGTTCCGGAATGGGTGCCCAGACAAACATGGTGCCTTGCGGTTTTTCCAAATTCCACCCGACCGAGTTGAGGCCATCACATAACACATCGCGACGGGAACAATAGCGTTCCGCAATTTCTGCCACGCAGTCCTGCGGGCCTTCCAGTGCGGTGATCGCCGCGACCTGGATAGGCGTGAACATGCCGTAATCGAGATAGGATTTCATGCGTGCCAGCGCCGCCACCAGAGTGGCATTACCGCACATGAAACCGACGCGCCAGCCCGGCATATTGTAACTCTTGGAGAGTGAGTAAAACTCGACGGCGACGTCCTTGGCACCGGGCACCTGCAGAATCGAGGGGGCCTTGTAACCATCGAAAACGATATCGGCATAGGCAAGATCATGGACCACCCAGATCTTGTGTTCGCGGGCGATTTCAATGACTTTCTCAAAGAAATCCAGCTCGACGCATTGGGTGGTCGGATTGCCGGGGAAATTCAGCACCAGCATCTTGGGCCGAGGCCAGGAGTCCTTGATGGCCTTCTCCAGTTCCTCAAAGAAATCGATCCCTGGTACCAGCGGTACATGCCGAATGTCAGCGCCGGCAATGATGAACCCATAGGGGTGGATTGGATAAGCCGGATTCGGCACCAATACGGCGTCTCCGGGACCCACAGTGGCCAGAGCCAGATGCGCCAGCCCTTCTTTGGAGCCGATGGTGACGATGGCTTCGGACTCGGGATCCAGATCCACGTCAAAGCGATGTTTGTACCAGTTACTGATGGCACGCCGCAGGCGCGGAATTCCCTTGGAGAGGGAGTAACGGTGCGTATCCGGACGCTGCGAGGCTTCGATCAGCTTGTCGACGATATGTTGCGGGGTCGCCTGATCAGGGTTCCCCATCCCAAAGTCGATAATGTCCTCACCCCGGGCGCGGGCCGCCGACTTCAACTCATTGACGATGTTAAAGACGTAAGGTGGCAGACGTTTAATTCTGGGAAAGTCTTCGTTCAAGAGAAAATTCCAGTTTGAAATCAGTTTATTATCAAGGACTTGGCGGCTCAACCGCTGTACTGTCAATGATGCAGCGCAGTTAAGCGCATGAAACCAAACAGGAAATGCGACAGTGAAATTCGACCTGGAAACCCACGCGGAACTCCGCATTCACGCCTATGACACGGGCGCCATTACCCTCGCCGTGCCAGGCGGCTTACAACTGGCGCTGGCCGTCGATCCGGAAACCGGTTTGTGCCAGGTCACTGAAAGCCTGATCCTCACCGGTCGACAGGTGATCACCGGGTGGGTGCCGGAGCAGATAGCGGAATTAACGGCGGCGCACCTGGAAGAGGTGTTAAACCTTGATCCGGAATTGGTATTACTTGGCACCGGTGCCAAACAACAATTTCCACCGATGGAAATCTTGGCAACCTTCCATCGTTCCCAGATCGGGGTTGAAGTGATGGACACCGCCGCCGCCTGCCGAACCTTTAACATACTTGTCGCCGAAGGCCGGCATGTGGCCGCTGCATTACTAATGATATAACCAACTTTCGTCTATACAATAACAAACCAGTTTCTGTTTAACTCACAACTTCCAATCACCAGTATATTAAGTTCAAAAACCATTTAGCTTTACTTGCCTACGAATCTTTTCCGTCATTTTCTTCCGCAAGATCCAAATCCAGTGAATTAATCGTATCGATGAAAGACATACCAACTCTGGTAGTGTTTGAATTAAGGCTACTGTCTTTGTTTTCCTGATAAGCCTTCACATCAACTTTTGATGAGTCTAAGTGATCTTTTCCATTATCATGAGGAAGCGCCTTTCGATATCCAGTGCGTGGTTGCCAATTAAGTTCTTCCAATGCAGATCGGATAATATTTATATTAATTTTTTTTACATTACTCGAATAGGCACCTACCAGGATAGTGTCGCAAAGAATATTAATCAGTCGCGGTATGCCACCTGTATACTCATAGAGCAAGGACATATGCCTCACAGGAAATAAACCGCTATAATCCAATCCGGCTTTCTTGAGCCGATGCTCAATATAGGCCCGCATTTCCTCTTTCGACATGCCTTTCAAATGGAATCGCAGCCGTACACGTTGTACAAGTTGTTCCAGTTCTTTTGAATTAAGAATAGGTATTAATTCCGGCTGCCCAACCAAAATCACATTTAGTAGATTTTCTTTATTCAATTCCATTCCAGAAAGCAGCCGAATTTCTTCAAGAACACGCATATTAAGGTTCTGAGCCTCATCTACAATGAGTAAAACTCGTATTCCTTTCTTATATTGTTCAGCAAGAAAAGTATTTAGCATATGTAGCAGTTCAACTTTTTTTGCCGCAAATGGATTGTGACCGAATTCAACAAGAATGGCTTGTAAAAATTCGACTTCATCTAGTTGCGTTTGGGATATCTTTGCAATGATTACATCTTCATTGAGTTCTGATATGAGTTTCTGAATGAGGGTAGTTTTTCCAGCGCCTATTTCGCCATAACAAAACAGTCCCGATTCAAGATAGAAAAATCCAGATATGACTTTGCCTGAGCATGCCCCTTACTCATAAAAAGAAAGTCAGGATCCGGCTTGAGTTGAAATGGGTACTCTTTTAATCCAAAAAAGTCGAGATACATTATATCAATCCAAAAAAGTCGAGATACATTATATCAGTAATCCTGATTACAGTTATTTAATCGCTCACACATGAAACATCGACATCCTTGATTTGATTAACTAATTAAATCTCTTGATGCTGTACTTGTTTTCGACAAATTTTTTATTATTCGTATCATGTCAAACTGGTTAATGTTGTTACTCAAAGTTTAACATCATTTAATTAACATGTAGTCAGTATTTGAAATCAATTATTGAAGAATGCTGTCTAATGACTCACATAGGAGCTTTAAGACATATTTATTCGATTATAAACCAGCATCATCCAGACTCATCTTTAGCGCCTGAGCGAATACCCTAAGCCGATGATTCATGATTTCTCGATCTTTGTCGAGTTCTGTCGATACTATTATAATTGATATATAGGGATCACCAAATAAAATTCCTAATACGTTATACACTTTGGCATAGAAAGGACTGGCAATATCCTTTTTATTTGTCCGATACCATTGCAACACAATTCGTTTATCACCTGATAATGTTTGTATTTGAGTCAGTTCTACCTGGAGCTCACGTTCTGATACTGTAGGAAATGTCATTTTCTCTTTATCTAGCATTTTCCATTGCAAGGGATTGTATAATCGATTATTAACATGTATTGCTTCCTTGCCTTGCTTTTGTTTTTTATAACTATAAACCAATACGTTTACACTTGATCCTTCTTCATTTTCATATGTCGCTGTATATATATCATCTGCTCCATGTATTATTGGCTGCCATTTTTTAGGCTCAAATGATTTATATTTAAAGTTGTCAATATAATCAGGCAGTTTTATCTTTATATCCTGCGAACTAACAATATTATTTTCCATATACATATAGTATAGCGGTCCTATGCTGAATATTATAACCACCAATGGTATTTTCCAAATGAACCCATCATATACTGTTGTTTTATAGATCGTATCTTTATATTTATCTTGTAAATCATTAAGATTTATGAATTTATCATGACGTGATATGAATTTTATTGAGATATAGATCCATATAAAGATTATAATTCCAAAAAGAATCCATCCAAGCGCTGCGTGATCACTCACTAATGGATGCTGCATGTTTGTATATTGGCCAATAGCAATCACAATGAATACACGTATGTTATTTATAATAATTGCCAAAAGCATCGTTGCCAAAACATAAATAATACTTATGCCGATGCGCAATTCACATTTCAATGTAATTAATACCGCAATAATTATCGCAACAATAAATTGCCGTAAACCACTACAGCTTTCCGCTACTTCAAAAACCCCGGCAGGCACTAAAATAAGTTGGCCTTCACGTATTGAGGCAATCCCAAAGCCATTTAATAAATAATTTACAACTACTGCAGTGATAGTTTGTAAATATCCTGATATAAAGTCCCAAATTGGAATAGCTAAAAATAATAGTGCAATAGGTGGCAACAATTTCCAGCCTACCCTAAAACCGAATAAAGCCGATGGCACTAAAGCGCAAAGGCTGACTAGCGTTAGTTGTTGGATAACTTGTATATTGCCAAGGTTAGCTAGAATCCAAATAATAGAAATTAGTAAAACTACAATTAAAGTTAATATATTTGGATCAATACGAATAGCAGTTTTATATTGATTCCAACGTAAGTACATAAGAATCACACATAAAGGCAGTAATATTAATCCATGTGAGTATGTGCCAGAATCCAACCATTCCCGCCAAATACTTAACGCAGTAGGATAATATAAAATCAGAATTACTATAAAAGTTAATATAAATAGCGCGGCTGATTTTTTGAAATAAGATTGTTGCATAATAAATCTTTAGAAAAATTACTTATCTAATTTCTCGAATTGATATGAAGTAGTTAGCATTGCATTAAATATGTTATGCCGAATTTATTATTACTATATTAATTACTGATCATACGAATTATTCTATTTTTTGGATTTTTCTGCCTTTTGTAAACAATTCTTATTTCACGATTTGTTCATGATATAACAAAGTATTTTTGAGCCGCATGTCTAAATATTTATTTCTAGTTAATCTGCATGTATTGAAATATAAATTCAGAAATTTGGCAGATGAATTATGCTGCTTTCGTGAGACCTGCAATTTTATCTAATGAAGACATGTAAATGTCTAATAGACTTTCAACTAATGAAACGAACCAATATATTACTTAATATATAGGAAATATTACCGTTTTCTTATTTACATATATAGAAATTGAAATAGAAATTATCAGCAAATTAATGGCTCATCAAATAAAGTAATTACAGTTATATTAGCAACTGATTGTTATCTTAAATCCATTATATAATAATTGTTATTATATATTGACAGTACCTAATATTTCTTACCTATAGTAATAAGTTTTCTTATATAGAGACAATATGCGTATCGCCAACAGAAAAAAATATTTGTTTAAACGACTACTTAGCAGTGCTGCTTATTTGAGTGGAATTACCCACATTCGACGCTCCCAACCGGGAGTACTAATTCTAATGTTTCATAAAATCAACGATGAACCAGATACTTTACCATTAACACTAAGAACAAAACTTTTTGAGCAGCTTATTTTCGACATCAAAAAATATCACGATATTATATCTATCAATTCAATAAAATCAGATCAAAGTGAGATGTGGCAATCTAAAGGTTTAAAGGTGGCATTAACATTTGATGATGGTTATTTAGATAATTATACAAATGCATATCCTATTTTAAAAAAATATAAAATACCTGCAACAATTTATCTAAGCACCGATCATGTTGAGGGAAAGCGGGTTTTTTGGTATGAGCAAATTACACACGCAATTATGTTAAGTAAGATAGATAATTTAAAACTTTATGACTTAGGCTATGGCAATCATCACATTGACTCGTATCAAAGTAAAAAACATGTCCTTCTTTTCTTGAATTCTGTACTCAAAAATCTTAATGAAGATGACCGTTCTAATATTGCTCAACTGATTCTTGAGCGTTCGGGTGCTGCAGATACTTTTAAACCAAGCAAAATGCTCGATTGGAATACCATTCGAGAAATGAATGAAAATGGAATAAATTTTGGATCACATACTATCACGCATCCAATTTTGTCTAAAGAGACAAAAACAAGAATTGAGCATGAAATTAAGGAATCAAAAATAAAAATAGAGCGCGAGCTTGGAAAGCCAATCTCCAGCTTCGCTTATCCAAATGGTACAGCAGCTGATTTTAACGACATAATAGTAGATGAGGTAAAAAAAGCAGGATATATAAATGCATGTACAACCCTAGTGGGAATTAATCATTCAGATACGCCTCTGCATATGTTACATCGTATTAACATTTCCAACGACATGTGCACTAATAATGATGGCTCACTCAATTTGCAATATTTCTGGGCCAAGGCTACAAATTTATTCTAAATTTATTATGCAAAATATAATGGTACCTATTTTAATGTATCATGAACTGAGCGAAGTACCAGTTCAGTATAAATATACAATCTCTGTTAACACTTTCAAAGAGCACCTTTCAGCCATCAAAGATTTAGGTAAACAAGGAATAAGTATAAATAAGTTCATTTCTGGTTTTAACGAACAATCAGTTGTCATTACATTTGACGATGGTTATGCAACTGATCTATTGCTTGCACTGCCTATATTAAAGGAATATGGATACTCTGCTACTTTTTATGTATCAACACAAAATATTGGAATCTCAGAAAAATGGCTAACATGGGATATGATAAGAAAATTACTAGAAGAAGGGATGGATGTTCAAGTCCACGGGCATACGCATAAATTTCTAGATACTTGCACATCAGAGCAATTATTGGATGAATTAAGAATTCCCATCAAATTATTTAAAGAAAATATTGGGAATACTATAGAGCATCTATCTTTACCAGGTGGTAGATTTAATCAACATACTATAGAAACCGCAAAAAAGATTGGATTCAAAACTATATCTACTTCTATACCTGGCCCAAACTATATTTCTACTGTAAATTCCTTAAGAATATTGAAACGATATACTTTACATCAAGGTATTGGTATTGAAGAGTTTGTAAAAATTATACAAAACGATCGCTATTATGTTTTTATTTCGAACATTAAATATCTACTTAAAAAGTATACAAAGAAAATTCTCGGCAATAATTTATATCAAAAGCTTTGGCTCAAGGTTATGAAGTACTATGATCAATGATAATTCTATTATTGAAATTATATTTTGGGCTTTCCTGCTCTTGATAATATATACATATTTTGGATATGGTGTTGTTTTATTGTTTTTATCTAAGTTGTTCGCGCGACCTGTTAAGAAAAAAGATATTTTTCCAAATATAACAATAATTATAGCTGCATATAATGAAGAAGTTGCTATTAGAGACAAAATTGAAAACACATTATCATTGGATTATCCACCTAATAGGCTAGAAATCATTATTGGTTCAGATGCTTCAACAGATCGTACTGAACAAATAATAAAAGAATACCAATCACATCATGTAAAACTAATCCGTGTTGAAGGACGATTAGGAAAGACAGGGGTTCAAAATGAATGTGTAAAAGCAGCTACTGGTGATATTTTAGTATTTACTGATGCCACAACTATATTACGAAATGATTCAATTCGTATGTTAGTAAGAAATTTCTCAGATGAAGAAGTCGGCTGCGTAGGTGCAAAATTAATATATGTTAACCCAGAACAAACTCAACTAGGGCATGGAGGAACATCTTATTGGAATTATGAAACTATAATCAAACGACTTGAGAGTAAAATAAATTCTTTAATAGGCGTAAGCGGCTGTTTTTATGCTTTACGTAAAGAATTATATGAACCAATAGACCGTCATCTGATTAGTGACTTCGTGGTTGCGCTACATACATTCAAGAAAGGTTTTAGAATAGTATTTGAAGAAAATGCAATTTGTGAAGAAAAAACACTTGAGAATGCTGAAGAAGAAAAAGCGATGCGTATACGTGTCGCACTAAGAACATACACAGCCCTATATAACGAACGAGAATTACTCAATCCTTTTAAATATGGCTTATATTCTTTTCAACTAATATCTCATAAAATTCTACGTTATGCTATCAGTCTTTTCATGATTGGACTATTCATAACAAACATTTTGCTACTTGATAGTATAATATATCAAATAATTATGATAGGACAGATTACGTTTTATCTCATAGCTATTTATGCTCATTATGATTACAAGAAACGAAATAAAAAAGGAAAATTGTCATTCCCTTATTATTTTGTCTTGGCAAATTTAGCAGCACTAATTGCACTTGTTCGTTTTATTAAAGGTGAATCAGTAATTACATGGGAACCAAAAAGATAATTAATGATATAGCTGAAATTCAAATTGATGTTCGAAGACTCGATCTCGACGCCTTCGAAAACATGAAGGACCAATGGGATAATCTTCATAAACAATCATCAGCAGATCCATTATTTTTAAGCTGGGAATGGCAGCATAACTGGTGGCAAACATTCGCCAGTGAATTAGGGCTTGAATTATTTTTGCTTGGAGTATATGACAAAGAAAATTGCTTATTGGGTCTGGCTCCATGTTATAAAACTACCACAAAAATCGGTAATGCAATTAACATAAAAAGACTACAATTTATTGGTAATTGTTTTAATGGACCGCCGACGGTAAGAACAGAGTATCTCGATTTTATTGTTAACAAGGAATTCGAATATATTATAACTAAAGCTTTATTTGATTATATCAAAAATGAAGGGCATTGGGATGAATTCGTGATTCAGGATCTGGACTCCAACTCTTATACCTATGCATTCATTAACAAAAATAAAGCTCATATAAATACACATCTCAGAGTAATAAAAACAATAACTAGTTATCAAGTAGATACACAACAGGACTTTAATACATATATCGCAAACTTAGGTAAAAATACTCGAAAGCATTTATATAAAAGACGTAATTTTCTTAATAATTTAGGAAAAGTTACACTTAAGCAAGCTGATAAAAATAATTTAGATGATTTTTTTCAAACTTTAAATATGCTACATAAGATGCGCTGGGGTAAAAATGTTTTTTCAGATAATCGGTTGCGGTTTCATAAATGTCTTGCCAAACAATTAATGGAGAATAATCAGGTAAGATTCAACATTTTGTCATTAGATGATATACCCATAGCTGCGCGAATTAACTATCGAGTTAATAAACATGAATATGCAATTCAAAGTGGTATAAATGATAAGCTCAACAAAAAACTTTCTTTGGGTATATTACTAACTGGTTACATGATAGAAAATACCATGATAGACGGTTTGCATGTTTATGATTTTCTGGCAGGCGGAGGGAAAAAAGAAGATTACAAACATTATATGGCTACTAGCAATCGAAAACTTGTTACCTTACAACTCATTAACAAGAGATATCTTCAATACTTATACCGCTTGAATGATCTATTTCGTCGAATCTAATTTGTTCTGTATATATATAGATAAAGCCAACATGATATAAATTTCATCCTACTTACATATATTCCGAATAATATACAAGCAATAGTTCACATATAATTCCAAGCTGGCTTTTAGTTAACACTGAATTCTATAAACTCTATTTATTTTTCACATAACCTGTGAAAATAAGGCATTTACTTTGACCGTCCATTACATGATTACGGCTAAATATGTGTTCCATGACACATGTTTATTGTGATATTCGTCACGATATTTTTATAATGGTAAATATAAGAAATTTGTATTAAACGAAATAAATGTTAGTGGCGAACTTGACTAGTTAATATCCTTGTAAAAGGGTCATCCGAAAGTCTATGTGAGAACCCCGTCTCAGATAACGCATGTTCTGTGAGAACCCCGTCTCAGATATCACATGCTAATCATATTTTTTACAAAAATTCGTATAACCTTTGTCATAAATACATTCGTCTTAGCAAGAATCGAGTGCTTATTCAGTTAAATTGCATTTAACATAATAGCATGGTGGATTTTTATAATGTTCAAAATCAATGAGTTAGGTAATATAAGGTACTTCTTCTTGACTGCCTTGGCTGTAGTAAGTCTTGCTGGGTGCGGTGGTGGGTCCACTGAGACTGCAGCCACCGCTACAATACCGGGTATTCCCACTGGTACTACCCCTGGTACAAGTCCTGGTACAGACCCTGGTACAGACCCTGGTACAGACCCAGGTACAGATCCTGGTACCGAAATTCCTCCCCTGCCGCCAAAACTTCCAGTAGATATTGTTGTTAATGGTGAACCTCAGCTCCTCTACTCGGATTTGGTCACTGCCCCCTCCGGCGCATATGTTACCGTTTGGGGACACAATATCCCAGGTACAGCTACATTTACATGTGGCAATGAACCTTGCGAATTGATTTCATTTGATTATGACCTGAATCATCCAGCACATGGCAATCAACCTTCACGCCAGAAAGTAGTGGTGAAATTTAATTCCGGTTCCGGAATCACATTGGATGGATACAATACCCTACCGTTTACTGTTAATAATGGAAAAATCTGGGAATTAACACCAGGACCTATTGGACCTACTCTAGATGCAATGAACCCAGGAGATGTTCTGTATCTCCGTGGTGGTGTTTATGATGTTGAAGATCCAAGATCATATGGTTCGATTATTTGGGCTAATAAAGATCGTGACGGTCTTGCAGTAATAGGATATCCCGGTGAGCGAGTCATTCTAGACCTGCGCAATGGTGGCCTAAGAGGTTTTGATACCCTAGATGACATTCATAATTGGACTGTCGCCAATATGGAATGCGTAGGGACAGGCAATATCACAACAAGTGGTAAAAATGGCATGTGTGTAGCTGCTCATCGTGCTGGAACCAGGACTAATTTTAGAGTTGTAGGTATGTATAATCATGGAACCGGTTCGAACGGCAGTTCAGCCTTTGGTGAATATAGTAAAACTAATGGATTATATATACTTGGTAATTTCTCAGAAAACACTGGAACATCTAGTAATGAGACACATGCTCTTTATCATGGTGGCCGAGGAAATAACAATAATGTAAACATTGAGTTTAACCACATTGGTAGTCATGTCGGTCGACGCGGAATACAAATATATGGGCATCTTACTGGCGAAAATATGACAAATCTTCGTATCCGCTATAACAATGTGCATGATCAGGGTTCTAATGGAATTCTTGTATCCCATACCGACGGGCTTAGTGGTTCTGCAGAAACACGTTGTTGGATTTCTGATGCTTTAGTTGAAGGAAATACTGTTGAGAATACCAGTTCGGCCGCAATCCGATTCCTTGGTTGTGACGTTGACCCAAGTGGTTCAACAGACTTCATTGCTAGAGGAAATATTGTTCAAGGTAATATCGTAGCAGATTTTCCAACAGGTGTAATATATGAAAACAACTGTGCACAAGGTTATACAGGTGATTTCATAGACAATGGTGGTAACTCTAGTAATCATCCATCCTGTATCTAACAAGCTATTCTTCTCAAAAAAAGCGGCGCGTCATAATGATGCGCCGTTTTTTTATTCTATATAAAATTATAATACGTTATTTCTCAAGATATTATATAACTATTTTAACTATGAATTATCGGTACAATTCTCTTAATGGTGTCTTATCGGTTTGAAAATACTATTACGATCTACTATTTTATTTAGTGTTAATGCATCTAAATATGTTGGTGAAATAATGATATGAGTATTCTCTAGTGTTTTATATGATAATTCAACTTAGTACACTATCTTACAATTATTGAGTAAATATATTCCAAGCATCGTAAATTTTATATGACTACCAAATACCATCTATCTTATATCCTTGTTTTATTAATTAGTTTAGGCACTTTTCTAGGCCAACCACTGGCAGTAAATGCCAGTGAAAATATCACAACCGATATTCGATCAAATTCCATTCAGTTTTCTCAACCTCAGATCCTTTATTCAGATCTCGTTGTTGCTCCTACCGGCGCGTATGTCACAATATGGGGGCAAAACATTTCTGAAGATTCGACATTTTCATGCGGAAATTCACCATGTGAAATAATATCTTTTAGCAATGATAATAATCATCCACCACATGGAAACCAACCTGCACGTCAAAAGATTGTAGTAAGATATTTTTCTGGTTCAGGAATAACTCTGAATGGATATAACTCTCTACCATTCGAGGTAAATCAGGGAAAGATTTGGGAAGCAACACCTTCTGATAATATTGCTTCGATTCTAGACAAAATGAATTATGGTGATGTTTTATATTTACGTGGTGGAACTTATAGTAGCGTTGATCCTAAATCGTATGGGTATCGAAAAGGTCAAGGCGCAATCATCTGGGCAACAGAAAAACGTGATGGCCTAGCAGTGATTGGCTATCCAGGTGAACGCGTGATTCTAGATGTCAGTAGTGGTCTCAGAGCTTTTGATACTGTAGGTAACATTACTAATTGGACCATTGCTAATATAGAATGTTCCGGTGCAGGTTGGGCTATCAGTAATAATGCTGGAAAGTGTATCGGCGCAAGCCGTATAGGTTCAAGGGAAAATTTCAGAGTGGTTGGTATTTATGCACATGATCTGGGATTAAATGGTACTGGTGCATTCGGTGAATTCAGTTATACAAAAAATCTGTTTATATTAGGTAATTTTACCGATAAAACAGGCACTCCAAATAAGAAAACTCATGTGATATATCATGGTGGACGAGGAGTTAACGATAATATCAATATTGATTACAACAGAATCCGGAATCATGTTGGGCGCCGTGGAATCCAAATCTACGGGCATAAACCTGGAGAGAGCATGACTAACCTGAGAATCAGATATAACCATATTGAAAATAATTTTGGCACAGATGCTATCCTTCTATCATTTAGCGATAGTAATTCTTCGGTTCCACGTTCGGATCCTAAACGCAACTGGATAAAAAATGCTCTTATTAAAGGTAACACAATCTATTCTAGTTCCGGACCTGGTGTAGCAATTAGGGCCGCAATTGCTGACATCATTATTGAAAATAATGTAATCTATAATAATAATAGTTCCATTTACATAGATTTTGTCAAGTCAGCTAAAATCAATAATAATTGCCTAGATAAAGCTCCATCTATATATCAAAATACAAGCGTATACCTATCCAATAACAAGATTAACTATCCACATTGCTTATTACGATAATCAAATACCTACAAACAAAGCTATGATATAGAGTATTTATTTAAATAAGTACTATTTTAAATTGAAAATAATTATTTATAATTCTGAAGCAACTAATTTAAGTTTTCCAGATGGAAGTCGTTTTATCTCATCTTCATATATATATTTAACCTTCATATTTTCTCCCAATATCTCATTTAGCCGTAGAGTAATGTAATGTAATGTTTTTTCCGAATAATTTTCGTCCTTAACAATGTGAAATTCAATCTCGCCCAATCTTTTCTGTACAATTTGAAACTGCTTAATTGCCTTCGTTTTATCTTGTATTTCTTCCATTAAATAATTAAAGTATTCACCATGGACTTTCTCTCCATTGCTACCAATTATAAAATCTAGAGACCTACCTGTGATCTTTTCAAGTATTGGCAAGCCCCTTCCACACAAACAATTATCTCTTGATAAAATGCCTATGTCCCCCATTCTATAGCGAATTAATGGCATGGCATAGTTATTTAATTCTGTAAGAACTATTTCGCCAGATTCACCTGGCTTTACTGATTTTCCATCTTTTATTATTTCTAAAAGAATATTCTCCGAATTTATATGCATTTTCCCATGTTCACATTCGAAAGCAACTGGTCCAAATTCTCCGCAACCATATTCATTGTACACTCTACATTTAAATACATCTTCAAGTAATGTTTTTTGAGCGTCATAAAGAACTTCAGAAGTTGAAATAATGGCTTTTAAATTAATATTTGCTCCATCAAGTTCGTTTTTTTTAACAAATTGAGCAAATTCATATAACATAGAAGTATAGCCATAAAAATAATCTGGCTTGAATTTTACGATACGCCTATAATATTTTAGAAGATCTTCCTCCCGAAATTTAAATGCAGAGAGTCGGATACGATTCATAAAATAGTCTATCATTTTATATTTAATTTTTGATATGAAGCTGATAGGCACTCCCCAGAATCGTATTTGTTTATCCCCAACATCAAGCCCCACCCATCGATATCCTCTATACATTAAAGCTCTTTGACTTGCAGATGATTGCCTGTCTTTCAAGACAATAACGGCTTGTCCTGTAGAACCACCACTTGTTTTCTTCGTCAACAAATATGGTTTATTGATTGCAGACAAACTCGCAAGATTATCTCTGACATCTATTTTTGTAATAGTAGGAAAATCAGATAATCTATTTCTCAATTCTTTTTTATTAAACTCTATTCCTTGAAATTTATTTTTGTAATAAGGTATATTCTCCTTTGCGTAATTAATCAGATTTTCAAGTCTTTCTAATTGGTAATTGTTAAGTTTTTCATAATCAAAATATTGTGTCTTTTCGTATTCATACAAATACTTCATGACAGGCTCTCTACGAATAAACTGTCCGACACCATAGAAAAAATATTTTGCGACATATTTATTCATATAGGCAGTCCATTTTGCTAAATATTTTTTCCCATGAATAATTATTTAGAATAAATTTCCTGGCATTTTCACCAGTTCTTTGCACTAACTTATTATCAGACAACAATTCAAGTACCATCTTTGCGTATTCTTTTGCAGTATCACAAACAAATACATCACTACCCACATTCGCCTCTATACCCTCCAAACCAACAGACGTAGTTACAACACACTTACCCATTGACATTGCATCAAGTATTTTAAGTTTGGTTCCACTACCGATTCTAATAGGAGCAACATATACGTTTGATTCTGCAACTAGTGGCCTTATATCATCGACGAACCCATGGACACGAATATTTTTTGCATACTTTGATTTATATAGGACTTTAATGGGATCGGCGCCAACCACATTAAATATTACATCTTTATTATTAGCGGCTATATGCGGGAATATTTCATTTACAAAATATTCTACTGCATCTATATTTGGCCATTGAAACATACCCCCTACCCATATCAAGCTATCTTTTTTAATATCTGATTTTTCAGGTTTAAAGTAATCAGTATCAGTACCATTTGGTATTACTTTAAATGAAGTATTTATTGAGAATTCTTGTAAAATATTTTTATCATACTCGGACATAACAACACATGTTTTAAACTTTTTTAATGTGTCTATCTCATAATTTTTTAAATCTTTATACTGCTTATTAATGTACATTTTTTTAATATAATTTTTCTCTTTTTCTACCCATCGTAAATAACGTAAATATTCAACATTATGCTCAGTAAGAAGCGAATTTATTGCTGGCATTAATTTCATATATTCTGCCATTGGAAGCATGTCATAATGAACAAAATCAATATGATTCCTGGATTTTATATCATTAATGCAATCAATGGCTTCGTTTACAAAATATTTGTAAGCAATTAAGGGTTTATTCGTCAGCATTGTTTTCATTAAAATATACAAAAACGTTAGTTTAGAATTTTCAAATGGAATGGGGAACGTATGGCATTCTTTACAATATTTCTTCATTTCACTGTTATAATGTTCTCTTGTATCTTTGTTAAGGCCTTTAGAAAAAAATGAGACAAGATAAATATTATGTTTTCTTGAAAGATGCTTTAATACATTAAATGTTCTCTGGAAATGACCATTATTTGGAGGATAAGGTAACCGTGTAGAGAGAAATAAAATATTCATCTTAGATATCTTTGTTGTGTATTATTTTCAAAAAATTCTTATATCAAATTTGATGACTTTCTAAAGTTATCGATATAGAATCAATTATGTAAAATACTTATATATTAACGTTCTATATATGAAGCAATAATATTAACTTCTAATCCATGAGCTATCTTCTAATAACTATTTAATATTCATAAATTCAATGATTTTGTATCACTAACGGAATAGATAATATATCTTATTATTCCGTGTATACCATATCAACTTTTCCTTTAATTTATTATAATGTATTGTTTTTAATAATTGATACTTATTACTTTGTTATTTTAATTCACAAAAAACCCAGCAACATAATTGTATAACAATATATCGATAATTAATTTATATACTCTCTAATCTAATTTTCATTAAAAGATTTTACATGCAAAGAATATTACATTTGCGATCCAGTTCTGGATTTTATGGCGCCGAGAGTGTTTTAGTCACACTGCTTGATCAATTATCTGAATATGGAAAAGAAGTACATCTCGCTGTAATTGAAAATTATATAAATCAAAACCGTGATCTTGTTATTCGCGCGCAAGAAAAAAATATTAAAACGATCGAGATTCCTTGTTCAAAACGTTTTGATCTTAAATCAATTCGTGAAATATTTAATGTGGTACAACAATATAAAATTGAATGCGTGCATACTCACGATTATAAAAGTCACTTATATGGCTTGCTCGTTGCAAAACGCCTAAAATTGCCATGTATAGCAACAT
>WOR8_10004222_pt1 | contig 16687 bp, 18 predicted proteins | sample DeeMarSeWOR38_10_FD_19890 | JGI IMG/M metagenome (IMG submission 19890)
ACCCGAAACGCTGCTGAACGAGGTGAGCATCCAAGCTGCTGCTTTAGTTAACCCTTTCCGGTTGTTTCTCGCAAAAAAATCCGTCCACCTTGAAATCATGGATATTTTCAGATACGAGTGTCATGACTCATAACCACTATGAGGAGATTACGTAAAGTGCCCTAGTGTAGAGACTATTAAACTCTACCTAAAGTAAGCTACTAGAGTATTCCGCACAGTAAACAGCGCTGATTGACCAGGACCCGACTGTTTTCGCAGATGCTCCCAAGGTTGCAACCGTCGCGACTCTCCTTATTGGAAATCTTGCAATAAAAAGCTACTTGCCACTTTTGATCAAGCTGCATAAGATAGCATGAAAATTGCAGGACCGGACCATTGAGACACCATTGGTAAGTCTCATTAGGATCGCAAGTCGAGAGCCTTCATAGTAATGGATTCTGATGTTTAGAAAGGGCCATTATGGACTGGGATAGTGTCAGGTTCACAGATGCTGATCTGGAATTTCTGGTGGAAACTGCCGCCCCCGAGGTCAGTGACAAGGCCAGGCTGAGAAAACTGATAAAGGTAGACGAAGATCTGCGAAACGCGTTCATCGAGGATGAAAATACACTCCGGAAAATAGTAGCGGACCAAGAAGCGTTTCTGAGGATCTCTCCGAGGCTCTATTTTGAAATCCTCTTGAGTAAGACCCGCAGAGAACTCGAAGGTGCAAGCCACACCATCGAGAAATCCGGATCCAAGAAGATTGCGGTGTTTGATACCAAAGAAGTGGTCGATCTGTTGTCTAGAAAGGACATACTTGTCTATCTAGCAGACATGCTCGCTTCCTTTATCAAGGTTGAAGACTACACCATCTATTATCCCACAGAGCAGGGGATTTGGCGGGAAATTAGGTTCAGCGACTTGGATATCGACAGTCTCATTGTTTTTAGTGAGTCGGTGGACGAGGAATCTAGACTCGGTTTTTTCAAGAGAATTGGGGATATCTGCCTTTTCATCCTAGGTTTGTTTCCCGAATATGTCCGAGCTACCCACCGTTATCCTTTTTCGGGAGAACTCAGACCCCAACCAGCCGGTCGGGTGCAAAGGAGCGTGGAGGACTATGAGGAAGAGGGCAGGAGATTTTACCAACTGGCTGCAGAACATCCGGCTGTGAGGTCGATGGAACTGTCCGAAGTATTCAACCTACTTCATGAGAACTTCAGTACTGCAAAAAAACCGCTCAATTTCATTGCCGACCATTATCTTCATTACCGGAAACTCAACTTGTTCAAAGTCATACACTAATTGAACGTCTCGGAATTTCTATAAGTCATTGAATTCAGTGAGCTTGTAGGACCATCTTTTTTGTGCCATCCTCCTGGAATAACGGTCAAAAACGCATAACTTCTGTGTTTGGGTTACTGAACCCAATGTGCAGCAAGTACGGCCGCAATATGGTAACGAATATGAGTAGCAGGACGAAGCATCATCCTATTGGGACTGAAGGGTATGTTCCCCCTGACTCTGTCATCAAAGACGTCTCCCCCTCTTTATCAAGTATCCGGCAAGGTCGATTTTGACGAGCCTTGGGGTCGTCTAATCGATCTCGTGGAAAGCCGGCAAGATTGGTTTTCATCGTTTAACTGTATGTACGGGGCAACTTCAGCAAAAAGGGAGTCGACCAATTGGGTGGAAGGCATTATCGTAAAACGGTTTTATCGGGAGATTTTAATCAAAAAATTCGAGAAAGATTCATTCACACAAAATTATGGATTTTCATAGTCACAAAGTCTGCAATTTTTGATCTAAAAGGTCGATTTTTGGACTTGAAATTTTCGGCTCAAGTATTAAATTTATTGCTCGCTAGCACTCATCTCTAATGAGTGCTAACAAAGAACTAATGACACGGGCTGAAGCCCGGTCTCAACTACAAGCCGTGCCCAAACTTGAACGGCGCAAGAGGAAAAAGGAGGGTGAAGCGATGAAGCTGAGACCACTGCATGATCGGGTTATTGTCAAAAGAATTGAGGAGGAGGAGAAGACCTCCGGGGGCATTATCATTCCCGACAAGGCCAAGGAGAAGCCCCAGGAGGGCAAGGTCATCGCCGTTGGCAAGGGAAAGATCCTGGACAATGGCAAGGTTAGCCCTATGGCTGTGAAGAAAGGTGACCGGATACTCTTCGGCAAGTATGCTGGAACCGACATTAAGGTCGACGGTGAGGAACATCTGATCATGCGCGAGGATGACATCCTGGCGATTGTTCAATAGTGCTGAAAAGGAGGGATAGTTACTATGGCTGCGAAAGAGATTAAATACTACGCCGAGGCCAGGGACAAGACCATGAAAGGGGTCAACATCCTGGCTGATGCCGTTAAAGTGACCCTAGGACCAAAGGGCCGCAACGTGGTTCTGGAGAAATCCTGGGGTTCCCCAACTATTACAAAAGATGGGGTGACCGTGGCCAAAGAGATCGAGCTCGAGGATAAGTTTGAGAACATGGGCGCCCAGATGGTCAAAGAGGTGGCCAGCAAGACCTCGGATGTGGCCGGCGACGGTACCACCACAGCTACCATCTTGGCGCAGTCCATCTATCGCGAAGGCTCCAAGCTGGTGGCCGCCGGCCACAACCCCATGGCCTTGAAGCGGGGAATTGAAAAAGCGGTGAAGTTGGCGGTGGAGGAACTCGAGAAGCTGAGCAAACCCACCAAGGAGCAGAGGGAAATCGCCCAGGTCGGCTCCATCAGCGCCAACAATGACGAGACCATCGGCAACATCATTGCCGAGGCCATGAACAAAGTAGGCAAAGAAGGCGTGATCACGGTTGAAGAGGCCAAGGCCATGGAGACCAGCCTGGAGGTAGTGGAAGGCATGCAGTTTGACCGCGGCTACCTCTCGCCCTACTTTGTCACGGATGCCGAGCGCATGGAGGTAGATCTCGAGGAGCCCTACCTTCTCATTCACGAGAAGAAGATCAGTAATATGAAGGATCTTTTGCCCCTTTTGGAACAAATCGCCAAGATGGGCAAGCCGCTTATGATCATTGCCGAGGATGTGGAGGGTGAAGCCTTGGCCACGTTGGTGGTGAACAAGCTCAGGGGCACCCTGAAGGTTTGTGCGGCCAAGGCCCCTGGTTTTGGTGATCGGCGCAAGGCCATGCTGGAAGATATCGCCATCCTTACCGGTGGCCAGGTGATCTCTGAGGATCTGGGCATCAAGCTTGAGAATATTGTCGTCAATGATCTGGGTTCGGCTAAAACGGTTAAAGTTGACAAAGACAATACCACCATCGTGGACGGGGCCGGGACCCGGGAGGCTATCGAGGGTCGGGTAAAGCAGATTCGCGCTCAGATCGAGGAGACCACTTCCGACTACGACCGAGAAAAGTTGCAGGAGCGGTTGGCCAAATTGATAGGTGGTGTGGCAGTGATTAACGTGGGTGCCGCAACTGAGACGGAGATGAAGGAGAAGAAGGCTCGGGTGGAGGATGCTTTGAACGCCACCCGCGCTGCGGTTGAAGAGGGTATCGTGGCCGGTGGTGGAGTGGCCCTGCTCCGCTGTGTCCCGGCTTTGGAGAAGCTGAAGCTGGAAGGTGAGGAGCAATTCGGTGTCAACATCGTTAAGCGTTCTCTGGAGGAGCCGGTGCGCCAGATTGCCAACAATGCCGGATGGGAAGGCTCAGTGGTAGTGGAGCGTGTCAAGAATGACAAGGGTGCTTTTGGTTTCAACGCAGAGACCGAGAAATATGAGGATCTGACCAAGGCAGGGGTGATCGACCCAACCAAAGTGGTGCGCTTTGCCCTGCAGAATGCCTCCAGTGTCGCCTCACTGCTTCTAACCACTGAGGCCATGGTCGCCGAAAAACCGAAGAAGAAGGAACCCATTGCGCCTGCGCCTGGTGCGGGTATGAACGATATGTATTGATAATCTACAGCTGTAATCCTCCCACACACCGAGTGTTCGAATCACCAGGCCTGCACCAGCGAGCATGCTGGCATGAGAAACGGGAAAGAAAGGGCTCACGCACGTCGTTAGGAAACGGACAGCGTGGGCCCTTGCCTTTTCCTCTATTTGTGAGGATTGAATATCCCGAAAGGGAAAAGGATTTTTTGGAGTTCGACCGGCATTAATCAATCGGCTTGAAAATGGTTTAGTGGGGAATATTTGTCTGCGTTCGTCCCAATTGTTTGTCACTGAAGAATATCGCTTCTTGTATTGCGTTAGCTAAAAGATGGAATCCAAATGCACGTTAGCCGAAAAAGCATAAAATCATGGACGTCCCGTATATACCATTTGAGGAGTTTGTCTTGAATACAGACCTAAAAACGGAAGCCCGACAAATCTTCGAGGCTGGATTGCGCGCTGTGGATCCAAAGAAGGCGGTCAAGAGATTTCTGAAAGTGGAGAAGAATACGCTTCATGTTGGGGCGCTCCGGCTGAATCTGGAGTCATTTCGCTCCATCTGGGTTATTGGCGCCGGCAAGGGCTCAGCCGCCATGGCACAAGGTGTGGAAGAAATCCTCGGGGAACGGATCGAAGGTGGTATTGTCATTGTCAAATATGGCTATGTGGCGCCGCTTCGACGAGTCCGCCTGATAGAGGCGGGACACCCCACACCGGATGAAAATGGTTGGCGAGCCACCCAGGAACTCGTAGACCTTGTGGCAAACCTCGGCTCGCAGGACCTAGTGCTCCTGGTGGTTTCCGGGGGCGGGTCGGCCCTCCTTCCCATGCCGGTGGAAACCATCACTTTGTCTGAGAAAGTGGAAACCACGGATCTGCTCCTAAAGTCTGGTGCATCCATCCAGGAGATGAACGCAGTCAGGAAACACCTCTCTCAGGTCAAGGGGGGGCAATTGGCGCGCCTGGTCCACCCTGCTGCCCTGGTATCTCTCATTCTCTCCGATGTGGTTGGTGATCCCCTCGATGTAATCGCTTCTGGTCCGACCGTGGGAGATCCAAGCACTTTCCAGCATTGCGCCAAATTTCTCACCAGATACGATCTTTGGGAGGAGTTGCCGACTTCAGTGAGATTACACTTGCAAGCGGGACTCGAAGGCAAAGTACCGGAAACACCCAAGCCCGATGACCCCATATTCGAGCAGGCCTACTCGGTTCTCGTGGGCACCAATCTCCAGGCGTTGGAGGCTGCTGCTGCCGAGGCGCAAGCACTCGGCTATTCCAGTCTGATCCTTTCATCGATGATCGAAGGCGATACGGCAGAGGCGGCTCGTTTTCACACAGCTCTGGTGCGTGAAACAATTAGCAGTGGGCATCCGCTGCGGCCCCCAGCCTGCCTGATATCCGGGGGAGAGACCACGGTTGTCGTCCGCGGCAAGGGGAAAGGGGGGCGCAATCAGGAATTTGCCCTGGTGGCGGCCCTGGATCTGGCCGGGGTTGAGGGGGTTTGCCTGCTTTCCGGCGGCACAGATGGCACCGACGGGCCCACGGACGCTGCCGGAGCTGTGGTGGACGGCGCCACTGTAGCCCAGGCCTTGGCCAAAGGGTTGGACCCGAAAGAGTTCCTTGAAAACAACGATTCTTACCATTTTTTCGAGCACCTTGACGATCTGGTAATTACCGGTCCCACTAACACGAATGTTATGGATCTCCGAGTTATTCTAGTTGGTTAGTATCCATTCGGAAATACCAAAAATCCCTCACCCTCCACGAGGCTGTGTGGTCATGCCTTCCAAATGTCATTCCGGACGAGTGCGCCAAAACCGGATCGGATCCGGAATCCAGAAAACTACAATGAAGTCATTTGGTGTCGGGTTCCCCGTCTTCGCGGAGAGGTTGGGTTGGTTTTTCTGAGAGGGAAGGCTAGCCTCGAATGCTCTTGAAGTAATTGATGAGCCCGTTGGTGGATGAGTCGTGGGACGATATGGACTCATCACCCTCGAGCTCCGGTACGATCACCTTGGCCAACTGCTTGCCCAACTCCACTCCCCATTGATCAAATGAATTTATCTCCCAGATGGCCCCCTGGGTGAATATCTTATGCTCGAAGAGGGCGATGAGCGAGCCCAGAGTCTCGGGTGTGAGCTCTTTGAACAAGAAAGAGTTGGATGGCCTGTTCCCCTCGAACAGTTTGGCCGGAACGAGCTTGTCGAGCTGATCAGCTGACAATCCTGAATCTGCGAGTTCGGCCCTGACTTCCTCTTCGGTCTTGCCCTTCATCAGAGCCTCGGTCTGCGCCAGAAAGTTGGCAATCAGCAGGTTGTGGTGCTGACCTATAGGATTGTGACTTTTTGCTGGCGCCAGGAAGTCGCAGGGGATGAGTTTAGTACCCTGATGAATGAGTTGGTAGAAGGCGTGCTGACCGTTGGTGCCCGGCTCGCCCCAGATGATCGGCCCCGTGGAGTAGTCCACCCACTCGCCCTTTTTGGTCACACTCTTGCCGTTACTCTCCATGTCCCCTTGCTGAAAATAGGCAGAAAAACGGTACATATACTGATCGTACGGCAGAATGGCATTTGTCTGGGCGCCAAAGAAGTTGTTGTACCAGATGCCGAGTAGCCCCATGATCACCGGGATGTTTTCCTCCAACGGTGCACGGCGGAAGTATTCGTCAACCTTGTGGGCCCCACCCAGAAGCTCTTCAAAACGGTCCATACCGATTGACAATATGATGGAGAGTCCGATAGCCGACCACAGGGAATAGCGCCCTCCCACCCAGTCCCAGAACCCGAACATGTTGTCCGGGTCGATACCGAATTTGCTGACCTCCGCTTCATTGGTGGACACCGCCACGAAGTGCTTGGCCACGCCCGCCTCATCTTTGGCCTCGGCCAGAAACCACTCTCTGGCTGAATTGGCGTTGGTCATTGTCTCGAGGGTGGTGAATGTCTTGGATGCGATGATGAACAGGGTAGTCTCACGGCTCAGGGGCTTCAAAGTCTCAGCCATATGGGTTCCGTCCACATTGGAGACGAAATGTGCGTTCAAGCCGGGTTGTGCGTAGGGCTTGAGCGCCGCAGTGACCATTTGTGGGCCCAAATCAGAGCCGCCGATGCCGATGTTCACCACATCGGTGATGGGCCTGCCGGTATACCCCATCCATTCACCTGAGCGTATGGCCTCACTGAAAAACCGCATCTTTTCAAGAACGCGGTTTACCTCGGGCATCACATCCTGGCCGTCAACCAGAACCGGGCGATTTGAGCGATTGCGCAGGGCAACGTGCAGCACCGCCCTCCCCTCCGTGACATTGATTTTCTCCCCGCTGAACATGGCTGCAATCTTGTCGGCCAGACCCGCCTGACGCGCCAGATCAAGGAGCAAGGAAACCGTCCCTTCGGTGATACGGTTTTTGGAGTAATCGAAAAGGATATCCTCAAACCTCAATGAAAACTTCTCGAACCGTTTCGGGTCATTGGCAAAGAGGTCCCGCATGTGCAAGCCAGCCACTTCCTGATGATGCGCTTCCAGTGCCTTCCAGGCAGGTGATTCGGTGAGTGCACACATGGCTGTTCCTCCATTATGGATTTTGGATTGCAGCTCTCGGATTTGTATCAAATCAATTTCGAAAATTAGAAACTGCCAAGAACTGTTGCCGTAATTTAGTCAAATATTTAAAACTTACTGTCCAGCTAACAATCGAACAGTTTCAGCTGGTTGGAGATATCCCCGGCGGAAGCTTTGTAGGTCAGCGGTACTTGAGCTAGCTTCATTTTGCTTTCGCTAGAACTTGCCAACCACAGTAAATTCTCCCGGCTCTTTGTTTTCACTCTTTAAGCCTTCTTTAAACTCTTTATGGGCTGCCATAATTATTCTTTGGATTAATTTCTCCGGCTCCGGATGGCCTTGAGCAATGGTGTGAAATAATCTACCCAGGAGGGGGACATAAAGTCGATACGGAGACGGGAAGCTCTTCGCTACTCTCGCACTAGTTATTATCTGATAATCATGGGCGACCTCTTTAGTGCAATAGGAGACTAGATAACCTACCACCTCATCTTCATCTACTTTACTCGCCATAGTTCTTATTAGTTCTTCCACTAAATTTCTCCTTCTCGTCTTCTTCCAGTTCCACAAAAAATGCGCACGTCTATTTTTCAGGTTCTTGCGGAATTTGCTTGGATGGGAGAGAAAACCGCGGTATTGGCCGATAACAGGTTTGCAACATCAGGGTTTAAGCTGATGTTGCAATAAAGCGGTGGCGACAGCACCGAATAGCTGCGGTCTGAACGGTTTCAGAAGTGTTTCTTTCAATACTCTGGAATTATGGTCGCCTCGGTCAGGCCAACAGAGTCGCGGCTTCTCGCATCAACCGTCCAATCGGCAACTTGCGGGGGCACGACCTTTCTGCCTCGCTGAAGTCCAATTGAGTCAGAAGCTCACACGTCTGGCGCGGCAAAGCCTCGAAGGTGGCACGTGCCAACCCGAGATCCTGATAGGAATGGAAGTACATCAGGCAGCGCATGACATCGTTGATCGGCACCCTTTTGGCAAGCACTTCTGAGCAGAGACGCTCGCATCCTCCGCAATAGTCGCCGCAGGTTTCCTCGGCGTATTGGGCCAACAACGATCGATCCGCTTTGGAAAGGCGGGTTGTTTCCACTGCCGCTGCTGCGTTCGTCGCCATGATGGTGAGATTGGGCATTTGAGAACAGATGCTGGCGATGCGCTTGTCTTCCCACACAGCCATGAGCTTTGCCTGATTGTCTGTAAATCCTTTTTGCATAAAACGGCCAGCCATATCAACCTCAGACTCACTGTCGCTCTTGACCGGGCCGCCGCCCTGGGTCTTCATGGCCGTCAGACCGATGCCGACTCGATAGCAGGCCTCAACCGCCTCTTTCATGCGGGGCTCGTGCATCAGGCGGTAGTTGTAGGTGAACATGATGCCGTCTATCCAGGACAGCTTGGCTGCCCCTTCGAGGCACTCTTCCATGTTGGAATGCGTGCTGAAGCCGAACAACCTTATCCTGCCGGCCTTTTTCATGGCTTGTGCCCAAGATTCCAAACTGACTTCCATCTCATCGATGCCACGGATCCCATGCACAAAAAATAGGTCCACGTAATCGGTGTGCAGCCTCTTGAGACACTCCTCCAGCCGGAGGGTAAAATCGCCGCCTCTTCGCGGCGACAGCTTGGTTACCAGAAAAACTTGCTTTCGGGTATCGGGATTGCGGGCGAACCAGCGACCGATACCCTCCTCGCTGCGGCCCCCGCCGTATCCCTCCGCCGTGTCCCAGTAGTTGACCCCCCAATCAAGCGCCTTTGCGAGCATCAGACGATTGTTCAGAATGTCGAACATCCCACCCAGTGAAAGGGTGGAGACCATGATGCCCGACCGACCGAAGGGTCTTCGGGGCATCGGCTCCTTGGGAATGGTGATCTGGGCTGAGGCCTGACGAGGCCGCCAGAAAAAGGTGCCACTCGCCGAGGCCCCCAATCCGATGGCTGCGGCGGTCTTGAAGAAGTCGCGGCGATTAGGTTTTGCACTCTTCTCCTGCTGGGACGACATGTTTGACACCTCCTTTGATAGGGTCTACTTGGGTTTGGTGGACGGGCGTAGCCACTGACCCGCGCTGAGGTCAAAAACCGGCTGGAAATCGTACCGGCTCATAATCACATCCTCGGGAGCCTTGAGGTTAGTCTCTCCCCCCTCTATCAAAAAGCGAAGCTCAGCTTTCACATTAACGCCCTGGCTCAAAGCGTGTTCAAGCCTTTTCTGGGTTTCTCCGTAATAATCCTCAGCCTTTCTCCCGTGATAAGCACGTCTTGCGTCGAACCACGCCTGTGCGTTTTCATGTGGCAGCACCACAAAAACCCAATATTCCGTGCGCTCAGGTGAAACAGCCTCTAGAAACAACGAATATTCAGGTTTCTTTCCGTCCGCGGCGGTCTGCTCCGACCGCCTCAACTCCAGATCCTCGATCAACCATGTGGTTGTACCGCCAAGAGCCTTAACGAAATCCTCCACAGGTCCAAAAGCATAACCTGGATTCTTCTCGCGTGCAGTGAAGTACCCCTTTAGAAACCAGGCAGGCGGGGCACAAGTTATCAGCCCTTGCTGTTGCCTGAACAGTTGGGAGGACGGCCCAGCAAAACCCCTAGAAGCGATAATCAGGCTGGCCAGCATGAGGATGGATGCTGCCAGACACCATCTTTTCAACATGATCGCATCTCCTTCTTCGCAAAAGGGTCACTTTTGAATGTGGATTTGCATGGGGTTCCAAACGAAGTGGCAGAAATGCTGTAAACTAGTCATCTTTATTGGGAGGTTTGAGTTTCAGCCCAAAAATCAAGACAAGCGCCAATGCGATAATACCAACGAGTCCTGCGCCTCTCAACTCTTCCAGGCTGGCATATTTGTACCAGTACCGACTCCAGTGGGACCATCTGGGGTCTGACTGATAGGCAGCTCTGGTATCGGCAACGGCGCGATCCATGAGACCGATCTTCCGGTAGACCCTGGCCCTTGTTCTATAAGCTTCGGACGTGGCTCGCGGATCGCCTCTAAGCTCGACGGCCGCAGTAGAGTCGCGGATGGCATCCTCATCCTTGCCACTCAATCGATACGCCTCCGCCCGGTAGGCATAACCCGCAGGGTGCTTCGGCTCAAGCTCGACGGCACGGGTGAAATTGGTGATGGCAGGTTCATAAACTCCACTTCTAAGATAACCCAGGCCCAGCATCACATAGGCCTTAGCTTTCGTCGGCGCCAAGTCAAGATATGCCTCGTAATCCTGAATCACCTTGTCATATTTCCCCTGGAAATAATAGAGCAAACCCCTCTGCTCATAAGCAGCCGCCAGTTTCGGGTCCAACTCCAACGCTTTGGTGAAGTATTTAATCTTCTTGCTGATTACCGAACCCTTAAGCCCAGAGTTAAAATAGTCCATGGCGTTTTCGCCATGTGCGGGGAGCGCGGACAGGAGAAGGAACGTTAGAAGATAGATAGCGGTTCTGTTCATCTATTTCCTCCCGATTGCCTTGGTACCAATCCCTTTGAAAAATGCCACCCCGGCAGTCGCCGTCACAGAAGGTTGCCGGATCACCCACACGGGCACAGTAAGGATATCATAAACAAGCATATCGCTCCAGCGACTCTGCTTTGTCAAGACGATTTTATGGTTATGAAAATAATTGTAACCAAAACTGAGCGATTCGCCTAGCCCGGAATGACTGCCATGTCCACGGTCGGAGCCGCCAATTCATAAATTATCCGGGCTAGGCGGCAAGAGTACAGACAGCACCATCCATGTGATTTTGAGCCCTTCGACCAGCTCAGGATAAACTCCGCGCAGAATCCTCTGGGTGGCGCCGCCTCGTGAGATGCTTCATCGCCTGTCGGCTCCTCAGAATGGCAGTGACTGGAGATTAGCTCAATCTGGGTGTAAGACTAGACTGATTGACACTCCAATACAATTTTCCCTATATTATGCGAGGTGACCGGAAAACCCATGAGAACCCCACAATCGCCATTCTCACTTCTTTGAGATTTTCGGGTGGAGAACAACAATTAATCCTCCACAGAGTTGAAAAGGAGCACTAGCTTCAATAGTGAAAGGGGTGAAAGCCGATGAGTGTAGAAGAGACAATGAAAGAGTATGGGTTCAAAATCTCGGCAAGTTGCGCCGGGCAAGCATGGTACACAAAATTCATCGAATACCAAGGAAGACGTGCTTATATGACTGTTATGGGCAAGGATGGGGAGGGGTTGCCCCAATCCCTAGACGAGCCCGTTCTGGTGGGCATCTACGAGCTGAGGTCTGGGGACGAGCTTGACGTTTGTCAGAATTTCAGCTCATTGGACTCCTACCTGGAGTCGCTCAAGGAGTAATGCAATTTGTTCAACCGCTCCACAAATTCTTATCGTCATCGTTCGAGAAAAAAATGGATACCCGGTGTTGAGACCACTCACAGGTATCCACTTGTAATCCTCTCTAAATACTTGCCAGAAAAAAGCCCGCCGTCCGACAGGCTTCTCATCTAACTTGCAACCGCCCTATGGATAATTAATCTCCGTATCACGAGCCTAGGCCTTCTTCTTTTTCCGGGCTGCCTTTTTCTTCGGCGCGGCCTTAGCCTTAGTCTTTGGCTTTGCTTTTGTTTTTGCTTGTGCAGCCGCTTCCGCCTTGGCCTTCCTCGCTATCTGCAGTTTTTCTCCAAGTCCAAGAGCTTTGGCAGTCTTCCTTCGCTTGGCACTGAGTGACTTAGCAGCCAATGGTTGTCGGGCTGAAAAGCCCCACTTCTTACGGTATTCCGCAGGTGTGAGCTCGAACTTTGCCAGAGTCCGTGCAGTAAGCTGTTTATACTTCTTGCCGTCCTCAAGGTTAATGATATAGTTTCTCTGAATAGACTTCTTAGGATCTATTGGAGGCGCCTCTGCTTCCGCGGCGCCCTCCTCAATTGTTTTGATGTTTTTGAGAGCATCAAACGTCTTCTTGAGTGTACCAACCATGTCGTCAGCCGCCATTACGGCGTGCGAAGCTTGTGCAGCTACAATTTCAGCTGCCATCTCTGTCAAACTCTTAGCCATATGCCCTTCCTCCTCTCATTAGTATTCATAATTACGAAAAGATTGTGATTGTGTAGAAAATAATGTAAATTAAATTAGTTGTCAACAACTATTTGATATATTAACATTAATTAGTCCAAGTCCGGCTCTTGCATCCTAACTATTCGTAATTATTTATTTTTTTTACCAAGCCCAATACCCTCAACTTGATGTTTCAGCCCTCAGTCGCAAAAGATCGCCATGTGTTGGTTGGCTGCGCTCCGAAAAGCGGTCCCATGCTCGTTGAGCTGTAAATCATGACCTGTCGCCGGCCATCACCTCATCCGCTGGAAAAGCAACCCGAGTATATCATGGGCACACCATCATTTCTTCGCCACTACCCATGATATGTTTCTCACCACAAATACACGATGCCAATATAGTCCGACAGCATTATCAGCATATATATTACTCGAACGAGATGTTACTATTTTTATTGAACGGAAAAATTACAATATATGATAGCCAATTGACAAGATCAGCGGCGAATTGATCTGTCCAACCTTTTTTATGCATGAGAGGACTTTAGTTTTCTACGCTTGGGATACCACTGGACTAAGATCACGAAAGCTATCGCCCACCCCAAAAAGATAGCATCATCTGCTCTCCCTGGCAGCAAGTCCGGCATAAAGAAGTAGACAATGGCCCCAGCAAGAAAACTAATGCTGAGAGCTCTGGAATAGCGCATCCATGTAAAAATCCGGAGAAAGACAAGAAACAGAAAAGTCCAGAAAAAATAGAGAACCGTAGTCCCCAACAAACGATATTTCAGAGGAACACTTTCTGAAATATTAGTAACGAACGTGTTCAATCTTCCTTTCGGCTTTTCAATGCGAATACGTATTACTTGTCCTATGGTCATTTTCTCGTCAATGTGCGTTCCTTCTGGTATAAGTAAGTCAAGTGTTATAACCGCTCCGCGCTGATGAAGGGTGTCATTGGTCGCTCGAAATGGCATGGAAAGAATTTCCCGGCAGGCAATGTAAATGATTCCCAAACCAACCGTAAGGCACAACAAAAATACTACCACCAATGTGGTCCTGGTCTTAAATGTCATTGTGCACCTTCATTCCTCATAAAGAGTAGATTATTCTAAACTGTAGCCGCAATAATTGCTATTAGAAATCAAGCATCATTACAGTTCCATCAGCCCTAGTGCTGACTACAAAAAAGATATTGAAACAGTTCGCCAGTAACTTTGATGCGAAGTCCACTATCATTGCATATGAAATCAAACCCTCAAAGGTGCTAAGTTTTTCGGGTTGTCATTCGCCCGGACCAGCAGAGAAATCGCTCCGGTATATTTCAAAACCGTCCATTTCAGATTATATTTAGAGATCCTTTCAAAATCTTTTAAGCGTAACCAATGAAGCGGAGGAAGCCCGATGGAAATCAAACAGCCAGGTTCACACCTGGATCATCTGGTGCGCCAGACGCGCGTGCATCACACGCAACTTAGTTCCATGGCCGATATGAAAGCCAACATTTTGCTGACCATGGCGTCAGTGGTGGTTACACTTTCTGTCCGCTACAATTGGACTTGCAACATATGTTGTGATGCCCAAAATATCATTTTCGCTTAAACCAGTGTCAGACGCGAGCATCGACAGTCATCGCTTCAACTTACTTTTTTTTGGCGATTTCATCCGTTTGCCCTATCAACAGTTTGAGGCGGCAATGGCAGAGGTTATGAATGACCCCAGCAGGACCTATCAGGTACAATTACAGGAATTGTACACTCTCGGCGAATTCCTGGCTAAGAAAAAGTATCGCTTTCTGAGGCTAGCATACCTAACCTTTATCACTGGGGTTTTTGCCAGTGCTCTGGTGGGTTTTTTGTCTGGAGTTCTGGGCCGGTTACTATCGTAGAACCGTCGATCATAGACTTCAGCCGAAGCCAACTCTCGCCTGGAGTATCCTCAACCTGATTAATCCAGGAAATAAGAACGTGGTCCATGCATTTCACAACGGAGTGAACATGGGCGATAATGCTGTTTCTCCTGAGAAGATCATTGCCACCAAGCACTTGATTAAAGAAGGGTTTAAGGCAGGGTGGCCAATCTGCCTCGGCTACCTCCCTATAGGATTGGCATTCGGTGTATTGGCCCAAAAAGCCGGTCTCAATCCCCTGGCAATTTGTCTTATGTCAGTACTGGTATTTGCCGGGAGTTCCCAGTTCATTGCCGTATCGTTGCTCAGCGGCGGTGCCACATTATTGCCTATTGTGGTAACCACATTCGTAGTCAACTTGAGACACGTGCTGATGGCTTCGTCGCTTGCGGTTTACTTGCGTGGTGTCAGCAAAGGATGGGCTGCGCTGTTTGCATACGGCGTAACTGATGAGAGCTTCGCAGTCAATCTGACTAGATTCAGGGACGGCCCTTGGGACTGGCGCCAGGCTATGGTAGTTAATCACACTGCCAATGTGGCTTGGATTGGGAGCAGCATCATCGGCGCCTACAGCGGCCAGTTTATTCCGGCGGGAGCTTTTGGTATCGATTACGCTCTCATTGCCATGTTTCTTTGCCTCTTGGTATTTCAGCTAAGAGGTCACTTATATACAGCTACCGCGGCTATTGCCGGCGTCTTGGCGGTAATTCTCTCTTTGCTTATTCCGGGCAATGGTTATATTTTCCTGGCTTCAGTCCTGGCTGCGACCATTGGCGTTGTCATCCGCCGCTTGGTCGTCAGAAGTTCAGAGTAGCGTGACTGTCCTTCGATTTGAAAAACACCCAAAGGATGCAGCCCATGGCTCAGACAGAATATCTCCTATTGGTGGTTGGTATGGGGTTGGTAACCTATTTTCCGCGCTGGTTTCCAATTCTTTTCTTGTCTAAGAGGGAACTACCACAGTGGTTTACCGAGTGGTTGGATTTGATACCAGTAGCCATCCTCAGTGCCCTTGTACTGCCTGAACTTTTGACTGGCAGCGATCCGCGTCACCTTGACTTTTTTCGGCCTCAGCTCTGGGTGGCCCTGCCTACCTTTTTCTTTGCCAAGAAAACGAGGTCTCTTGGGGGAACGGTAATTGTTGGCATGATGCTTTTCTGGATGGCGGCAAAGTGGATCTAGAGTCTTTTCTGGTCTGTCTAGAGGACAGTAAAAATCCCATGTGGAGAATCCGAGCCCAGCCTATACCCCGGAGGGAGGACCCGGCTTTAATCTGTCCCCACAGCGGGCAGCTCGAGACATCATTAAGTCATTACGCTTCGCCGTCATTTATGGACATTGAGTCATTGTGTCCTTGCGTGACTGGATCACCAGATCACAGCTTCGCTGTTATGGGTGATCATTTACCAAATCGACCCGATGACCGAATGACAGCGCAGCATGGTGACGGCGAAGCCATATGGCATAACAAATCCTTACGATTTGTGTGCTTTGGACCTCTTTGGCTGGCACAGCCATTGAACTCTGACCTGCTCTCCGAGCCGGAGGCCCAGAGGACCCGGCTTTCGATGTTAACCCTAACGTTGCAAACCTGTGCCGAGGAAAAACGCGTCAGGGTGCGCCAGATGTGGTTGCGCGCAGCCTCGGGCAGGCCGAAGCGTACTTCACCGTACGTGAGGTCCTGGCCGAGGCGAGCACGAGCGCAGATGGCGTGCTCTGGCGCGAGTTTAGCGGTTTTGGCCGGTTCAGGCTTGCAACGTTAGGGTAAACTTAGGAAAAGTTGATAAAGAAGAAATTAATCAAGCACAAGCCATCCTTGAAAAGATGAACTTTGACAATCGTTCGAAATAACAATCGTCTAACCTGACCTTCACGAAAGCTCGTATCTGTTGATATCCTTAACTTTTTTCTTTGGTTCCCATCAAGCTTGACCGGTACTTCTTCATGCTCCCATAATACTGGTTGTAGAAACTATTCCGATCACCAATCCACCAGATGAGGTGACCGACGATGCTACCCATTGTTTCTGCGCTTCTTGCTTATCTGGCTTTCTGGTTTTTTTCGGACAAGTCGCTGCACTTTAAGTTGCTGGCCCCTGAGCAACCAGTTGGCGGTCTATAAGCGATCTGTCCGTCGTCCGCGGTTGCATCCCAGCGATCGCTTGTTTTGGGCATGGATATCCCGGCACTGGTCTGGCTGGCAGGAAGCTCTGGTCTTCGTCCAGCCAGCCACGGTCATCTCCTGGCAGAGGAAGCGATTCCGTAACCACTGGAGCCGATTGGCCGGCGAGGAAAGCTAGGCCGTCC